>Ga0209542_10000045_pt1 | contig 330851 bp, 360 predicted proteins | sample RifCSPhighO2_01_FD_184028 | JGI IMG/M metagenome (GOLD analysis project Ga0209542, IMG submission 184028) | Soil microbial communities from Rifle, Colorado - Rifle CSP2_plank highO2_0.1 (SPAdes) (version 2) | ecosystem: Environmental > Terrestrial > Deep subsurface > Rock core/Sediment ...
AAAAGATCGATTAAGTGAGGAGCTAAATTTACAGACAGGATCTGATGCATCACCATTTACGCATGTGTAGCTTACGCTTGATAGCGTACTGCACGAGTTTCCTTGGTAAAACCGTGATTGACAAGACCAGTTTTGAGCAGAGGCGGCTGAAGTCATGAGAAGAGATACTCCTGAGATCAAGGTAAAAAGAGTTAAAAAAGTGTATTTTTTAAAATTTATCATTCTAATGGTTTTTGGTATTGCACGTTTTGATTTTCTAAGGGAGTTCCTATTTGTATAACACTTATTTCCTTATTGAATTCTTCGTCAAAGTATGGATTTGCCAGTCTTATATCAACAAGCCACATTTCGACAGCCTGTATTTCAATGTCGCCAGAAGATGCGGGAGTAGATGTCGTAACATTTCCTATAGATACATTTTGAACTGTTCCCTGCGCCTGTTCTAAGGCAAAAGTAACTGCCTCTTGGCAGCTAACGGGATGCTCCATTGCCTCAAAATCTCTGCATGCTTGATCAATTTCCTGCTGCTGTGGGTGCTGGGGCTGGGGAGTAGGCGTTTGGGATAGCGGCCGGGAGTCAGCTAGAAAGATAGCCACAAGAACAATAAAAATTGTAAGGATCGAAACGCCAATAACTAAACGTTTTGACATACTCTCATCGTAGAACAAAACAAGTGGAAAATGCAATAGGTTGAATTATGATTTATGAATTACGAATTACGAATGACATAAGGCGCGTGGTGTTTGTAGGAGTTTTTAAGACAAAAATTTATTATTTTCTCAGAATTTATAAAGCCAATTTTTCTGATCTCAGCTAGACTTAATTTTTTATCAAAATAATAATATAGAACTTCGTCTGCTTCTTTGTAGGAAAACCCGAATTCTGACTCGTCAGTCTGCCCTTGCCACAGTCCCGCGGTTGGTGTTTTTTCGATTATATTTTTTGGTAGATTAAGAAATTTTGCCAGCTCATAGACTTGGGTTTTGTACAGATGCTGGATTGGCTCAAAATCCGATGCCTGGTCTCCGAATCTTGTGAAATACCCAAGATAGTACTCTGATCTGTTCTCTGTTCCGGCAACAAGGGCATTGTGTTTTTTGGCAAGGTCGTAGAGAATAATCATTCTGATTCTAGCCATGATGTTGCCGAGTCTTATTTTGTCGGAGTTTAGAGATAGTTCTTCTTGGAAAACTTTAACAAAGGGGTCTATTGAGATTTCATAAATATTCTCTTTTGGAATCCCTACCTTTTTAGTAATTGGCTTAATATCTTTAAATTGAGAACTAGAATAATAAAGATGAGCGATTATAATATTCTGCGGAGGAATAGCCTCTTTGATAAGATAAAATGAAGCGGTTGAGTCAATGCCTCCTGACATACCGATGACGACATTTTTAAAACCCTGTTTTTTTAAGACATTTTTTATAAAAGAGACAATTTTACTTTTTTCATTAGGTGGATTTATTTTAAGCATATAAATTGTGTTTCATTATATAACTTTTTACCTCTTTTGGCACGAGGTCCGCGATATCTTTTCCCATCTTTATTCGCTTCCTGATTTCCGATGAGGAGACGGCGAGTTTTCTTGGCACAACCATCAATCCAAATTTTTCTTTGATTTCTTTCCAGCCCTTCCATTTTTTAAAATCTTTCAATTGATCTTCGCCCATGATCCAGGCAAAATCGTCTTTGGGAAATTGGTTTTTCAGCGCCCTTAGCGTATCAGTGCTGTAGCTTAGTCCTTCTTTTTTTAATTCCATATCAGAGGCTATTATATTTTCGTTGTCCAACAGCTTTGTCATGGCAAGCCTATGCTTTGCTTGGGTTACTTGTTTGCCGAAGGGATGTTTGAAAACGGGCATGAGAATTATCTTTTCGACAGCCTTTTGTTTTAGAAGCTCTTTGGCTACAAAAAGATGACCGTTGTGCGGAGGATCAAAACTCCCGCCCAAAACTCCTATTTTCATGGTAAAAACCTAAATCCACGTCCTTTAACTGTTTGTAAATGTTCTGGGTTATTGGGGTCGTCTTCTATTTTTTTGCGGACTCTGAATATAAGCTGATCTAAGGCCTGGTCTGTTACTCCGGCTGTTGATTTGGTATTTGCCCAAACAATATTTATAATTTCTTCTCTTTCTATAATTTTATTAGGGTTTTGTACCAAGTATCTTAGGAGTTTGAATTCCGAAGGGGTGAGCGTGTCGGATAGGACAAGTTCTCCTTTGGTAATGTCATGAGTATTTAGATCAAATGCTATTTTTTGTTTTGCCTGCGGTATGGTTTGACTAATCTCTTTTTTAATAAACTGTTCAAAAAGAGGAATGGTGAATTTGTTGTTTTTAAAAAGACCGACGTTTTGAAGATAGTTATTTTGCTTGTCATCCTGAGGAATTGAAACGACCGAAGGATCTAGATTCTTCACTTCGTTTAGAATGACATTCGTGAGGAGTTTCTGTTCTGCTGGTGTTAAAGTTTTCCAAATATCATAAAGAGCCGCTTTCATTGATTTTTGCTCAAGGAGGAAATCAAACATGTCACCCTGAGTCCCGACTTGTCGGGACGAAGGATCTCTGAGATTCTTCCCCTTCGCAACGCTTCGGGTCAGAATGACATCAGTGGTTTCTAGCATCATCTCCACAGCCAGTCTCGTAAGGTTTGGGTGGCCCGCGGTTATGCTTAAAATAGAGTCAATAATTTCTTTACCCAGCTTTTTCCCGCTTACTTTTTCCACATATGAAATCCTGAAATCAAGACCATCTTTGTCAAACAAAGGCAGATAGACTATATGTCCTGCGACGAATTGATAAAAATCAGAGAGAATTTCCGCTCCAATTATGTCCTCAAGCGGCTTATGCGTAGAAAAAACCACAGAGAACCGGTATTTTGCTCTATCCCGCAAAACTCTTAGGTTGGTGAAAAACTCAGGTGTAACTGTTGGGATATAGTCCTCGAACCTGTCAAACAGAAAAACCACAGCCAGCTCTTTTTCTATTGCCAGAAGGTCAATGGCTTGTTTGAGTCCTTGAAACAGTACGAGCTCGTCATTGAAGCTAAGAGATTCTTTGAAAATATTCTGAAGCTTTTGGTATTCTTCTTGCTTTCCGCGTTCTCTTATGGAATCAACAAGGTTTAGGAACAAAAATTTGGTTGTATCAAAAAGCGATCTTTTTCTTACTTCGGTAAAATTTGACAGCACAAAATGAAACCATTTCTGGTTTTCTCCCAAATGCTTCAACCTGACGTTTCTGTTGTAGGTGAGAAGACCAAGGAGGTTGGATCTTCCGCCTCCGGGGAGACTGACGATCTGGCACGAATTGCCCTCCTTGACAAAACCCAATATTTTGGCAATCTCGTTTTCGCGAGTATTGGCAGGGTATAGGGATTCGAAATGCTCCATATTTAAATTAAAAACTCAAAACTAAAAAGTCAAAAGCACAAGTAAAAAGTTAAAAGTTTGTCTTACCTTTAAGCTTTAGGATTCCCGCAGCTAACATATTTGATATTTCTGTAACTTCTGCTAGTAGCTTATTCACCCTATCCTTATCTGCTTTTCCCGAGTCTCTTAGGAGTCCTAACCAATATTTAGTTTCATTAGCACTTTTAAGGGCTATTTCATGGAATCTTTTAAATTCTAGTTTTGAACCAGAAGAGGTAGCTTCTACCAAGTTTGCTCCAATACTCATGCCGCTTCTCAATAACTGGTCTGCGATTATCCAACAACTTCTTTGATTAGGAAGAGAATCTATAAAAGCAATAAGAGCGAGGCTAAACCGATAACACCTTGTTTTTAAATCACTTTTGAATTTTGAATTGTGATTTTGCATTTTTACTTTTGCCTTTTGACTTTACTTTGTAATAATACTGTAATCCATGCGTAAAGTAAATATCAAGCTCTTTCGCCTTGCGTGCTATAAGATACAGCTATATGAAAGAGCAAATCCAGTTCAACAATGTAGCAATTGAGCAATCGAACAATGTAGTTCGTTTGACATCTCAGCCTTTTGGCTCTAAACTTGGAAGAGAAGGAGGTATCTTTATGTCAGAACCAGGACAGAGTGAAATTCCAACTGGAGGAAAACAAAAACCCGTAGTGAATAGACCCTACAAGCCTATTGAGCACTCCCAGTCAGTGCCACCTACCCCCGAGGAAAAGGCAAGACAACTTCAAGGAGCAGAGACTATTCAAGAGCTGTTAGGACCTTTAGGGACTCCCGAATTTGATAGAGGGGCAAAAGATTTGGCAGAGGCGGCAGCGGGAACCCCAGAACAGCCAATGGTAAAAGAGAAGCGTGAGGAGTCAAAGGGTGTTGTTGCATACAACCAGGGTGAGCCACCTTTTGATCCAACTAGATTTACCGCGGATAGCAGGCTGCAGGAGATCGCCGAGCATTATCGCGAGATTGAGTTCCGCACGTTTCGCGATCCAACCCAACGCTTGGGGCTTATTAACGACCTGATTGGTCGTCTTAACAATATCCGAGACAGACGGGGGGAGATTGTTGATTCTGAGGCGATAAATCAAGCTCAAGAACTTGCAGGGAATTTGAGGGCAGGCTTGAGAGAGGCAATGGATTCACTGGCAAGGGGAGGAGAGATAAGGACGAGAACAGATCGTTTAAGGAAAAATATTTATGATAAATTAGACATTCCTGAAGGTGCTACACAGGGTGAAATAAAAAGAATTATTACAGGAATAACGCCAGAGATGAGGAGCGAATTGGCCAATGATATGAAAAGACATATAAGGACTCTTCAACCAAGCGGGTCACAGCTGGATCCGGAGCTTGTAGATCTAATAATTGAGACTGAGAATTATGAATCTTTAGAATACATAATAAATAGAATTATTTCCCATCCACTTGAAGCAGAGACAAAACGTTATGCGCGTGAATTTTATGGCGGCATTAATTTTAGTCTTATAACAGAATCGCTTAAAGGAAAAGCAGAGGATCTTAGAACAGGAATAGTCACGGGGGAAGCGGAGGAGAGGCCATCATTGTTTTTAGAAGGTCTTTATAGGAAATTTCATACATTAGAAGCAGGGACAGAGTTTATGCACAATCTAAACAGAACTGTAGTCATGGGAGCAGAAAGAGAGTTTGTGGGCTTAGCGCCAGAGATGATTCCTGATCATTTTCAAGTTTTGCAAAGAGCGAAACATGTGCCTGCAGTCATGAGAATATTTGACGAGGAGCTGCAAAGAGTTATGGCCAGAGACAGCGTGATAACAGCCAAAAACTACAAAGAAGTCACAGGCACAATATTTGATGAAGAAGGAGGGGTAACGGGAGCAATAGAAGGTTCAGTTGAAAAACTTCTCAGAGCCTATAATGAAAAGCTTCCTGCAAGTGAGAGACTAGACGAATGGGAGATAAAATGGGCTTTTCATACCGGAAGGAATTTACTCAATATTACTATTCGTACCGCTGAGCTGATAGCGCATAGCAGCGGTGCAGAAATTGGATATAAATCTTTTCCTCAAGAGTCTATAGCCAAAATTATTGACCAACTGGATTTGTTGGGTGAGAGATTTGGGGTTGCCCAGGAGGCAGGAGGAATACAGCTGTTGCATATGATAAAGGCAAACTTTCATAGAGAAAAAGAGCATCATGGATGGAGAGAAAGTGGTATAAAGACTATTCTAGGTAAAAATAGAAAAAAATTTGAGGAAACAGGCATTTTAAATATTACAGGAGTATTTAGTAGCTGGAGACAGAATAACATTCTTTTTCTAAATGTTCCAGGTGTAAATCATGCAACTGACGAACCACAGCGAATTTCTATAGAGAATTTTCTAAATTACAATAATTTAAAAATAGGCGATCTTGATGCTCAAAATGTTGAAATGGTAAGAAAATTGTCACGGTTGGGATTAAACCAGCAAATGATCCAAGAGTTAAAACAAGAATATGATAAGGATAGAAAACTGCTTAGAGTGTCGCCTCAGGCGTTAAGAGGAATTTTTATACAAGAAAATGGGGAATTAAGATCTCATTTCAACCACTCTCTTGGTGCTTTATTGAGACTTAGTGAAGTAACTCCAGATGAAAAAGATAGCCGCTCCATGCTTGATGCAAAAAGAGCTGTTAGGATTGCAATTTGGAAAAAAATAGCGTCAGATAATCCATTGGCAATGGCAAGCATATTGTATGGGATGGAATTAGACGGAAACGAGGAATTGAATAATAGGCTAAAGGCTATTGGTAACAGTATGTACATAACTAAAAATGAGATGACAGGAGAAAAAGAAGATACGCCACTATGGGCAAAACTGCGAGAAAAACTGACTGTTGCCCAGGAAATAAGAATGAGATCAATTGCAGAGGGAAGAGACATGAGTTTTGATGAAGCATTAACTCAACTTCAGTCAGGTACACCGCAGGCTGGAGAAGGATTGCCTCCAGCTCCAGTGTCAGGCGAGGAAGGTCTAATACCTGCGCCAATAGAGGGAGCGCCAATAGAAAAACCTAGCGAAGGAGCGAAGTTGTCAGCAGAAGAAGTAAAACTGCTAGAACAGATAAGAAACGTGGGCAAGAGGCTTGTTGGCAATCTTGCTGAGGTAAGGTTTCCATCAAATCCTATCATGAATGATGTTTTGTTCGAGACTGCTGATTATAGCGAAGCTGGAACAGAGTTTTACAAAAGAAGAACAGGGTCAGATCTGGTTTCCTTCTATGAAGGAGGGGGGGGATTAACTCAATTGATATCTAATCCTGGCGCCTTGACACTAGATCAGGCAAAAGAAATACTTGGTAAAGTAGTAAAGTCATTAGGTGATCCTAATGGGCTTGAGAGTGCTCAAAACGATGTGGCGCCTATTCTTGAGGGATATATTGATTTTACCAGAGAGGGTGGCCCAATATCACAAGGCAGGTTGGGGCAAATTGTTAGCTTTGCTTTTAAAGAGGGAATGTTGGTAAACGGAGTAAAACGTGTATTTAGACGACCTACATCTCTTGCTCAAAAATATATAGGGCCATTCGGATCTACCCACAACATTTACGAAATCAGAAACTTTTTAGACCAAGCATTGCAAGCGGAAATTTTACGAAAAGGGATAAATGAGGAAGGGCGAATAACTACAGATTTATACGAGAGATTTCGCAAGAAATTCAAGGTAAAAGGATTTTGGATGTTCCTGGCTTTTCTCCGTGACATGTTCCCAATAGCTGCAGCTGGCTTTTTAGTTAAAACTGGTGAAGAGTCCGCAACAACAAAAACTTAAGGTTAAGAGTCTATTAGCATGAGTTTCCAAAAATTTCTGCATGATTATATTAGTTATAAATTATCAAGTCTAGTTGCAGGAAGGAAGAACTATGACGCTTGGAAGAAGAGAAATTATTCGCTCAAATCAGTTGAGATAAAAAATAAAAAATTGGCAGAAGAGCTTGAGGCTGCCTGTAAAGAAAAGGAGAGCTTTCTTACTTACTCTGAATTTATTAATATTGATCAATTTGGGCAGCATGGGTATCATTCTGTCAATAAAAATTTTGGTGCAACCGCCAATTGTGCTTACTGGCCGAAGGCTTTAGCGGCTTTGTGTAAGGATAAGAATTACTCAGAGGTGATAGAAGTTGGACCAGGAGACGGTAGTTTGGCAGTTAATTTGATAAAGGCTGCTAAGAAAATCGGCTGTAATGTTTTATGGAGTGGAGTAGAAAAAAACAGCAGACTCCATGATGTAATTGTTAAGAGGTTCAAAAAAGAAGGAATAAGCAAAAATCTAAGGCAGATATCATCGTCAATAAAAGAAATTAAGATTAACTCTCCATGTATTGTTTTGTTTGCTTATAGTCTGGATAGTATTCCTCCTGAGATTTTTATAAATACTAGAAAAGAAATATCGTTTCCAAATGCATTGATAGGAATTAGCGTTAAAAATAGAATTTTGAGAGAAATTGTGTTAGATAAGAAGCTGTTGTATCGCAGAAATATAGAATTAGATAACGGTATATATAAAGATAACAATGGCAAGTATTTTGATATCTCCGGCTGGCAGATGCATAGTGGACAGCGAGCCTACGTTCCTGTTCATGCCATCTCTACTTTTATTGATTACGTAAGGCGTGTTCCTTGTGAATCGCTTTTTGTTGTTATCGACGAACACAGGCCATCGCTATTCAGGTGGGAGACTGGACACTTAGGACTTCCTAAGGATTTATATGCGCATACAAAAGACATTATTGATATTGATTTGGAAGATGCATATGAGAATGCTGGGAAAAACCTTTTGTATTTTCCAATGTATTTTGATATTTTTTTAAAATTATTAAAGGAGTTTGGTTTTCGTTCGGTTAAATACGAAAATGAGCAGAGGTTAGCAAAGAATCTTCGTTCTGGATCATGGAGCGAGTTGAAGGGTCTTTGTGCTACCTATGCTTTTATAGCTTCGGAGAACAGTATGAAAAGCGTTGATAATTTCAGAATTGCGTGTCCTTAAAATTAAAATCTGAATATTTGTCTTGCTGCTGATCCCCATCCTCCTCGCGCTCCTGGCGCTGGCAGCTTAGTATAACCAGCTGCTACAGCTCTAGCACCAGAAGTATATGGAGCAACTCCAGCTCCAATAGCAGCAGTAATAGGCGCTCCTGAAATACTTGGGGCTTTGAGGGCTTGTTTGACCATATTTGCTACATTTGGCGTCATGAGTAGGATTCCAAAGCCAATAAGATGAGCGATAGCGCTTGGGGTCCCTGGGTCTCCTACAAGAGGCGGGACAAATTGATTAGCCGATGATCCGGATCCAAAAGCATCCATAAAAGCTTTTGCCAAAAGGAACATGATTATAACAGCCGGAAAAACAGCAAGATTGGCAATCATGTTTCTAATCCAGGCTGTAAAACCAATAGGACTGCCGGGCAAGAGCGATCCCGCTATCCAGAAGGGAGAAAGGACTACGCTAATAAGGATGCTGACATAGGTTATAATCAGGGTGATCCAGAGTCTGATAAGCGCGATGAAAAGAATGACGACAATTAAAAGAAAAGCCAGAACATGGGGGATGAAATCCGTAATTGCGGCATATGTCCCGATGGCTGCAATTCCTCCGGTAACAAATGCACCAGGTCCGAGAAATGCGGTGAAAATACCAACCGTTGCGCCGACAGCCAGAGAGATAATTCCAATTATTATAGTCGCTATATTTGGGGGAGACGTGAAAAGGGCCATAATGCCCGCAAAACTAGAAATTTGTTGTATTCCAAGAAAGTTGGTAATCATATCCTTTATCACCCCGCCTACGCCCCACGATATTCCAACAACCCCTCCAATTCCGTCAGCAGCCGCAAAAGGAGTTGATCCCTGAAGAGACAGGGGATTTAGACTCGCGGTTGCCGGAATAGCAGTTGAAATAACATTGTAGCTTACGAAAATTGTTAGGTACATAAGATCAATCAGAAATCCAGCGATAGCAAAAGAGAAAGTGAGAAGAAGGATTCCGATTATGATTCTTGGTATTTGATTTTGGATAGTCATTACGGTTCTTGGATCCAGTCTAATCCTAAGCATTATCGCAATACCAATGACGATAAAAATAATTACAAAGAGAAAATAGACTATATCTCTGAACGCACTCCAAAGAGACTGTACCGGCAGAAGTCCGGTAAATCCGCCGGATGTTCCCTGGGCATGAGTTGGCTTTGCAATGCCAAAATTATTCGCGAGGTATTTGAAGTAATCGGCGGTGTGAAAAGGAGGAGTATAAAGCATGCCAATCATTTTTGCGGTTACTCCAATTGCCCCCCCTCCGCCCTGGACAAATCCAATATCTCCTGTCTTGGGATCAACGCCAAGACATTTGCCGTTTTGATCTGTGGGGTCAACGCCAGCTATCTGGCAAGCCATAGCAGACATCACGTCAATCATCACGGTCTGTACCCACGTATGCTGGTTTTTAGGTACATCGGGGTTGGTATTGGGGTTGAGATAGGGATTTACTTGGGGAATTTGCGGCTGAGCTGACACAGGGATAGAAAATAGAAAATAGAAAATAGAAAATAGAATGAAGGTTAAGACAAGGCGAGCAGACGCTTTCATTGCGATTTTAGTGTGAATGATTTTTATATAATTGTCAAGTATCAAGCGCTAAATATTTTGCCACTTGCATTTGTTTTTGTTTTGTGATATATAGGGGTTAGAGTAATATCTATAAGATATCCGTTCTATATTACAGGAGGGTTTGCTTATGGCAGGAGAACTCGCTCCCAACAGAATAGATACTCTTCCGGATGGCTCCATTAATATTGGTAATCTTTCTGTTGGCAAATCAGAAAGAAGACATAGGTTACCCAAAAGAATATCCGGTGCATTAACAACAGCAGCGGTAACAATGGCAGCTATTGCTTGCTCGGGTGCGTCAGCAGAAGACAGGGATCAGTTAGTAAATCCTGACAATTCTTCTCCTGCTTCTTACCCTTCTCTTTCTAAAGAAGTCTCCCAGGATTCCAAATTAGTCTCTGCCGAACAAAAAACTGAGGAAGAGTGGAAAACTTTCCGCTCCGTATATAATTATGATAAACTTAAATACGAAATAGACGCTCCACAGGGATGGAGCAGTAGCCCGATTGCGTTCCAACATCCATCGATTTCAATTGATTATTTAGAAAGAAATTATGAGGGGAATATTTATGATTATTATAAGGAGAGTGCCGCGATAGGGGTGCAGCAAATACCAGAATGGATGTCATTGGAAGATTTTAGAGACAACAATAGCTCAACATCTCTAATTTTTATACCAGACGTTGAAAAACCGCAGTATAGCAAGACAGAAATAGACGGACGCGATGCGTATGAATTTCAATACAGCAATGAAAAAAGATCATCGGGAACTGTTTATAGATTTGAAATCACCAATATAGTGTTTTTAGATGAAAAACAAGGATATTTTGTTCAGTTTCAAATTGAAACGAACAATGTCGAGGGACAAACATTTCAACGAGATCTTAAAATGGAAAACACTCATGAGGAATTTAAAAAAATGCGCGAATCCTTTAAACTCCGTCCCTAACAAACCAGCCCTTAACTCTTCTAAAGAAAATCTGTTACGCTGCGGTGGGGGCGAGATTCGAACTCGCGGTATCCTTGCGGATACAACTGCTCTCCAAGCAATCGCACTAGGCCACTATGCGACCCCACCAATTATTTTTTTTGCCTCTTTCCACACTTTCTTATCCGACTTGTATGTTAATCTATTTTCAACCTCGTCCATTGGTAGCCATTCGACATTTTCCATTTCAAAATCATGCTCTTTTATGTCCCCGGATTCGTATTCCATCAAAAAATAATAGACCGTCTTTTTTATTTTCTCATTGTCGAATTTATACCAATATGTAACAGCCGGCAACACCTTGATTATTTTGCCACTTACTCCTGTTTCCTCCTTGACTTCTCTTAGCGCCGCTTCTTCTTTGGTCTCCCTTTTAGATTCTTTTTCTGCGATTAAACCTTTGGGAAACACCCATCCATGGTGCTGAGAATGCTGGGCGACAATAATAAATATTTTACTATTTTCTTTTTTATAGACTACGCCGCCAGCAGAGAACTCGAATTTCATAAATTAGACTTCAATTATAGCTCATTCTCTTGACTTTTGCAGTAAATTATTTGATTATAAAGTTGGATATATTATGAATGGAAAAGATCAATCAGAAAGACCAGCGGTTGAGAAGCCAGAGGTGGCAGAGTCTGGTAGTCTTGAAGAAACAATAAAATCATTGCGCAGTGAAGTAGTTGAGAAAGCTAAAGAAGATATTGCCGTGAGAACCCATTCTTCAGAGACTAGACCGATAGAATCCAATTACATAGAGCTTAACAAGCCTGAAGACCAAGAGGCAGAAGAAACAGAGCCCCAATTAACAGAATTGCCCCCGGATACTGTTGAGAAAAAAGAAGGCATAGGAATAAAAGGCATCCTGGATAGAGTAAAAAGATTTGCACAAGAGCAAAAACAAGATGACACGATAGGCATTGATAATCAATCTCCCTCAGAAGAAATTGACCAAGTCGTTTTGGAAGGTAAAGATGAAAAGAATTTTGCGCCGCAAGAAAAGGAAGAGGAAAGCCGAGGAGTTGAGATTCCAGGAAAATTAACAAATGATCCGGACTTTAAAAGAACTTGGGGAGATTTGTATTCCGACGCAAAGAAGCAACATAAGGATATTAATATTTCAGAAATAGATCAACAAGCTTTGTCTAAGTATTATGATAAGTGGGCCAGGAGTCAGGTAGAAAAAGGATTGCCTCCTGAAATAAAAGAGAACCCTTTATACTTGCAAAAATTAGGCCAGGAAGTGATTGGAGCCGCGGATAAAGGCGAGACTTTGGATACAGTTAAACTTTCAGCAAAGGCATTGATTGAGTATCAGAGGGCAAAAGATCTACGAGCTGAAAAATCAGGAGAACAGGGAGAGGGCTTGGGTGTCCTCGGAGGGACTCGAACCCTCAAATCTTCAGGTTCGGAACCTGACGCTCTATCCAGTTGAACTACGAGGACCAAATGGGACAAAACCTTCGGTTTTTTCCCAACGATTTTCCCTAAATTGTTTTATTAACTTGTTTTGATAAATCTTTGCTATAGAAAAGTGTTGCGGAGGGTACAGGATTTGAACCTGTGTAGGGATTACTCCCTCGAGTTTTCGAAACTCGTGCAATTGTCCACTATGCGAACCCTCCATGTTTTAATTTGGCGCGCCCACCCAGAATCGAACTGGGATCTACGGCTCCGCAAGCCGCAACTCTATCCGTTAAGCTATGGGCGCTAAACGGGACAAACCTCACGGTTTTTCCCGACGATTTCCCTTTAGGGATTCGCAAAGGGACACTTTCAACTCAGCCCTTTGCGCGGTTATATTTTACTCCATTAAGATCTTCGAAGCAAATTTATTTTAGGGTTTTTCAAGGGGGAAAGTGCGCGCAAGCCAATCTCCGGATTTCTCAATAAATGTTGGCTGGGTTACTTCTCTATACGGGAGATAGGGAAGAAGTGCTGATTTTATCTTGTCGTGATTAATATCTCCTAAAGTTATTGTCAGTTCTCCCGGGATAAGAGCGCGGGTGCTTACATGAAGGACTTCAGTTCCTTCTCGTTTCATGAAGTAAAAATCATATAGTTCCTGCCAGAGGAAAAAATGGTCTTCGATTGTGATTCCCTCGGTGCTTATTCTGTATTTGAAATCACGGGGCGGAACGCTTGCCAAAGCAAAAGCGACGAAAACAAAAGATATTACAAGAGCCATCAGCATATATTGAGAAAAAAGAAAAAGCACTATTTCCACAAAAAACATGATAAGAAGGCTTGTTAAATAATACTGCCTGCTCCTTTTTCTAAAGGGTCTGCCGGGAGCGCTCCAGGAAAGAAGGGTTTTTACCTCACGGGTAGGATTTTGCGGCTGATTTGAAGGCTCATTTTGGTGTCCTTTGGGCAGGCTTTTTTCTTCCATGATTTTAATGTATAACAGAAAAAGTCGGAAGTCAATGTAGCATCTTGTAAAGATGGCGGTGTCTAGTTGACTATGTTGGAACTTATTACCAAAGATTCCAGCAGTCTTCTATGCTTACACCGTCTGCTTTGGGGGACTCTGCACTGTATACGAAATTGATTGCCCCTCGCTAGCTCTCGCAAATGTAAAGACCAACTCGGGCGCTTTTTGTTGCACTTTAAAGGCAAGCCTATATAGATCTTCTGGATTGTCCCGCCCTCGGTGTGCAAATAAAGACTTTAAATTATTATCCTTATCCATGATTTCTAATTTCCCATCAGGCAATATAGGTATCGTCTCAGAAAATTGTCCACCGTTTTCTGCAATTTTCCTTTTTAAAGTTTCCCCTAAGTCTATTATATCCTGTTCCTCCTCTTTTTTAATTTTTTTTTCAATATCTGAAAGCTCTGGAGTTTCCATAGTTTAAATTATATCTTGTTTTAAAGATTAAACAAGTTGCGGAGGGTAGAGGATTCGAACCCCTGAGGGCTTACGCCCATTAGTTTTCAAGACTAACGCCTTACCGCTCGGCCAACCCTCCTTTGATTAAAGTGCGGAGAGTATGGGAGTCGAACCCATTCAGGGCTATTCACCCTGCAAGTTTAGCAAACTTGTGCCTTGCCGTCCGGCCCACTCTCCTTAGCAACCTACATTATACCATCAGAGTTCTTCTTCTGCTACACTCATCGTGTGGGAATTTTGGATTTTCTTTTCCCCAAATATTGCGTATGTTGCAGAAAAATAGGTGATTATCTCTGCGGCGATTGTTTTGCTCTTCTCTCCTTTGACACTTCGTATGTATGTCTTGTTTGCAACAAGCATTCTTTTGATGGACTGACTCATCCTGTTTGCGTGGGCAGATACACTATTGACGGTGCTTTTTCATCTATTTCCTATAATAAAACTGCTAAAAAGCTTTTATATGCTTTTAAATACAAACCATATGTATCTAATTTGAAAGACTTACTCATAGACTTTTTTTATGAGGGCGTTTTGCAAAATGAACAAGTAAATACAGTTTTGCAAAGTTATCCACAGCTTGTCCCCATACCGCTCCATTCATCCAAGTTAAAAAACAGAGGGTACAATCAATCTTTTATTTTGGCAAAAGGATTGGGAGAAAAATTAGGACTAGAGGTAAAAGATATTTTGATAAGAGTAAAAAAGACAAAATCCCAATTTGGACTAGCTAGGGAAAAGCGTATCGAGAACATTTCTAATGCATTTGGGGTAAAAGATGAAAGTAAAGATTTGATAAAAGGCGAAGCCTTTTTTCTAATTGATGATGTTTTGACCTCTGGATCCACTCTTCTTGAGGCAGCAAGGATTTTAAAAAGAAACGGCGCAAAAAAAGTTTTTGGCCTCACTCTGGCGAGGGGTTAAAGTGGGGATTACAGAAGAAAGTTGAAACAGAATTGACGAATATATTTTCAAATGGTATCCGATTCTGCAAAATATAGCCTGGCATATCCCTTAATAAAATCAGAACAAGCTAGTCTTGGAATGTATTTAACCTCTCTTTTTTTGATCTATTTTGAGTAAGACCAAATACGGTACACCCTAAATAACCGGCAAGCTTCTTTGAAGGTTTTACGCTTTTCAAAATATAACCGACATCACATACAGAATTTTTTAACAACCTCACCCTGTTACCAAGTGTCGGTCTAATCTTTACTTCACCATATTTATAATCATCCGGCAAGTCGAAAAATGAATCAAGACTGTTTCCAGACCTTCCTATTCTAACAATTATCTTTGCCAAATTTCTGTACCTCGATCTCTTTCTGTACTCATCAGGAAGAAGCGAAATAAAGGCTCTGCTCATAAACTGTCCTTCAAGCCTAGTTAAGAAAGAAAATCTATCCGGATTCTCTTCTGTTTTAATTTTTTCAGTAACCTTTAATGTCCCACCCAAAGCCCCAAGAAAATTAGCCCTTTCCCTCTCAGATAGTGACTCCGATAAGCTTCTGACTGAATTCATAGCTTCAGAAAGTTGCACGTCACTTGAGAACACACCTGCATTACCCTTTAAGGACATCTTTACATTTTTATAAAATTCCTGTCTTTCCTCAAGAGAATTTATGTTATCCACTCTATCATCTACAATTCTAACTGAAGAAAATAAAGACTCCCATTTCTCTAGAGTCTCGCTAGAAATAGGAGTTCCAGTTGTTGCTTCTGCAACAGCTCCCATAATATGGGCACCCTTTATATAACGGCGGACAGATTCGTTAGACGTTGCTCTTTCAACCATTTAAATATTTTACCAAAAAATACGCCTAAATTCAATGCTATAGGATAATAAATTTTAAAGCTCTTTGTTAAGGAGATTATTGGTTAATTGCCAGGGGTTCTGGGATATAATTTTGAGGTTCTTTTGAAACCTCACCATTTTGAATAATAACGCCTTGATGATGAATAGATAATGTAAGCTGATCTTGTGTGTCAAAAAAACTTTCAATAGACATATTCAAAAAACTAGTTAAAACCAATCTTTTATTTCTGAATTTGGTCGCAACAACTTCTCCCTTTACGTGCTTAATAAGTCTTAATTGTAAATCTGTCGTAAAGCCGATATAGAAACCTTTATCTTGAACGCTATAGAGGATACAAACGTAGAATTTTGATGTAGAAACGTCAGACGTTTCTTTCCTTTAGGAAATATATAATATGTGTCGAGTCTTACGCGATCACCTTGCAAACGCTTTTCGCCTTCTTGCGAAGTGCGAAGCCGCGTTTGACGCGGTGGAGATGTCCGGGAATGATCCGGAGTCCAAGAATTACATTTTAAACCTCTACAAGCTTAGTCGATTTTTGAAAGTCACTTTAAACTTTGCGAATCAACACGCATGATTAAAGCCAAGGTTTTATAAATTCAGATAAGGACGAAAACCGAATTTCCTAATCTATTTCTCAGCTAAATTTGTGCCCATATAATCCCACTGAGAAAAGACTATATGAACAAGACGTTAAGCCTTAGGCGTATGCCAAAGCTGGTTGTCTAAACATTCCATCGAGTCCGGCTTTTGCCTTCGCGATGAATGTATTAACGCTATTTCTAGCAGTTATATTTTGATTCTGTTTAGCGACTAATAATCAAAGTCGGCTTGCAGTTTTTCAATGTGCATTTCCTGTCGAATCAATGCATCCCCAATAACGAATTATATATAATTCGGCTCTGGAAGTCAAGGTTTAAATTAGCCTCAGCTTAGCTTGGATTTTTCTTGTAATTCTACCTCTATGTCTCTTTGAATATCTCTTTTTTTAATCGCTTCTTTCTTATCGTACTCTTTTTTGCCTTTTGCCAGAGCTAACTCAACCTTGATGAGATTATTTTTAGTATATATCGAAACAGGAACAAGAGCAAGGCTTGAACCTTCTGCTTTCGATTTCAGGGCTATAATTTCTTTTTTGTGAAGCAGTAGTTTTCTGGTTCTTGACTCATCATAGCCTTCCGGCCGCGCGTACTGATAAGGAAAAATTTTGGCGTTTACCAAATAAGCCTCGCTTCCAATAATTCTGACAAAACTTCCTTTAAGATCCGCATTGCCAAACTTTACAGCCTTGACCTCGGCTCCATTAAGATTTATTCCGGCCTCAAGCCTCTCAAGCAACTGATAGTCATAGAAAGCCCTGCGGTTTGTGATTTTCATACAATACGTTATGATTATATCAAAGTTTAATGAAGAATAGATTTGTTTTGCTCTTTTTTTTGCCAACCGTTCTGTTTTTTGCCATTGTTTTTTGGGCAAGGGGTGCAATTCTACTTGATGCTGATTTTGGCTGGCACCTTCGAATGGGCGAGATAATACAAAATACTGGAATTCCGAAAAACGACCCTTTTTCCTATACGATGCCAAGCTATCCATTTGTGGATCATGAGTGGCTGACAGATATCGTTATTTCAAAACTTTATCCTCTGATTGGCATGAAAGGACTTGCAGTTATTTTTTCCCTTATAGCAACACTTGCAGCGTTAATACAACTGCCGTTTCCCATTAAAAAATGGTCTTTTGTGCCGTTTGTTCTCGCCGCAGGTTCGTTTTTGGTTTTTGTTGGAGTAAGGGTTCAGGTAATATCCTGGCTTTTCTTTTCAATTTTACTTTTTATATTGTTTCATAAAAAAGCTCAAAAATGGCAATTTTTACTGCCTCTTTTTTTTATTTTGTGGGCAAATTTACACGGAGGCTTTGGAATAGGATTGGCAGTGCTATTGGTAGTTACCTTAGTACATGTATGGGAGCAAAGAAGACTTTTGCTTGGAGAAATTGCTATTTTAGCCTTGTGCATAGCTTCTACTTTTATTAATCCTTACGGAATAGGATTGTGGAAAGAGCTTTGGGTGTCGATTTCTGATGCTTCTTTGAGGTGGAGCATTTTAGAATGGATGCCTGCTTTATTTTTGTTTAATTTTACTTTCTGGATGTTTACGTTGATTTCTGTTCTTGTTGTTTTAAGGTATAGAAATAAATATAGCTTGTCCCAGCTGGTTCTGTTTTGTATCTTGCTAATCGCGGGATTGTCCAGCATGCGGCATTTACCCTTCTTCCTTATTTTGGCTCTTCCTATGACAATAAATGGTTTTGTTTGGTTTGAGCAGGAGGCAAAGAACTATAAAAATGGGGTAGAGAGACTAAATAAAGTATATTCGATTTTTGCGGCAGTAGTTACTATTGTTGTGATTGTTGAAGTTGCCTTAGGTCTTTACTCTGCCAGAATTCTTCAAGAAAGATCTTTCTATCCAAATAAAGCTGTGGAGTTTCTCTCAGCCAACCAGTCGTGCGGGCAGTTATTTTCTGTTTATGTCTGGGGAGGGTATCTAATTTGGAAATTGCCTGAGAAAAAAGTTTTTATTGACGGCAGAATGCCGAGTTGGAGGAGAGAGGTTTCGCCTCTTTCTGAAAGTGATTACGCTCTTGAAGAACACAAAAAAGTTTTGGCAGGAAAAATTCCCTTAAGCATGGTTATTACCAAGTACAGGGTGGATACGGTTGTATTGCCCTTTGAAGAAAAAAGAGAGATCACGCCTCTTGCTAGAAGTATGCAAAACGTGTTGGGCAAAGATGTAGCAGGTTTATTATTGGGTATAAAAAAAGATAATTACGAAGGGTTAATAAAAGAGCTAAAAGATAATAGTATGGTAGAGATTTACAAAGACAACGTGGCTGTTGTTTACAGGCAGAAAAACAGTCAGAATTTATGCGTTGAGACTTGAAGTTATTTAATCATTATTTCGTGGGTCTTGTCTTGCGAGAGAACGTAGATTTTTTTAGAGGATTCCAAAACCTCGAAATCCTTTGCGTTTTTTATTTCGTCGTGGTTGTATTCAGTGCGATAGCTGCCGTCTTTTGAGATTACAACCACGCGGGAGTTGCCATTGTCAAGAATATAAACATTCTCTATATCTCTTTCTGTAAATATTTTTGTCGGGTTTGAAAAAGGTTTTTCAAGACCTGAAAGGCTGAAGGCTTCCCTAGTTCCTCTTGTAAATTTCTGAATCGCACCGTCTTTAAAAAGTACCCAGATAGATCCGTCTATAGATAATGCTGCCGCGTTTGACATTCTGGGTGGTGTGCCGCTGAAATAATTTGATTTAACAAATTCACCATCTTCCTCAACAAACTTGAATATTTGATTGGAGTCTTTGTCTATTACATAGATATTATCTATGTATGCTGCTATTCCGGCTGGAGTTTTCCAGGACCCGTTGTTTATAAGAGCTTCAGAGTTGTTGTTCTTTTTATCAAGCCTTGATATGCTTTTGCCATCCAAGATATATACATGATTCTCGTCCTGGGCAAAAAAGCTCGCATTTGGATTTTCTATCTGGGTTTTTAAGTAAAAACTGATATTTTTGTCAATTTCCTCAAGCCCTACGTCAATTTTTTTAATAAGATCCGTTATTTGCTTGTTTTCTTCAGAGCCTTCTTTGAATTTATTTTTGTTTTCTTCCAATAACTGCTTTGAAGCTAGAAGGCTTTCTTTTGCAAGACTAGCGTTTAGATCAAGAAGACTGCTGCCTTCTTCATATTTTTCTAAAGCGCTCTGATAAACTTCGCCAAAGAGCTTTTCGTTTTTATTGTCGTTTTGTTTTTTTATGGCAAAAAATACACTGGCTATTAGAATTATTAAAATTACTATGGCTATCGTTAGATATACTTTTTTTGAATGGGTAATATTGATTGGCAAGCGAACTTTTGGAGCAAAGACGCGTTCTTTTGGCTCTTCTATTTTTTCTGGCATTTGTATATTTAGTGTCTGTGCTGTTGGTGGCTCATCCCGCTTTATGTATTTGATAATGATTGCCGCTGCAGCTCCTTCTTCTTTTTCATGTACACTGGACGTTAGGTTTTCGACAATTTCAGAGGGAGATGCGGATTCATTTAGGTAAGAAGACAACGATGAAGGGTCAATAAGCTCTGAAAAAGATTTTGTGCAAAGAATTATCGAATCGCTGTTTTGAACATGTCCTGAGGATGAAGCAATAGATTTGACATCTGAATTTTCTGAAGCAAGAATTGTCCCGAATTTTTCATGTCTTTTTATAAATACTTTTGCCTCGCCAATTGCGAAAAGATATAAAATGTTGTTGTTAAAAAAAGCTATAGTAGAGGAGGGTATAATTCCATCTGGCAAGCCATCAAAAGCGACAGTAACCGCCTGTTTTATCGAAGATAGGGTTTTGGCTTCTATAGTAAAGAATTCTTCTTCCAGCTTTTGCAGAACATTTTTCCCAGCCTCGCTTAGCAAGTTTGGCTCTTCTTGTTCTTTTGAATCCTGACTTTTGAGCGAGATAACAGCAAATAAGCTCCCTGCGTTATAGACTTGTGACCAGGAAGAGGGTTTTGGAAACGAAACTATTTTTGCAAACGTTATATTTGCCTCTGTCATTTTCTATAGTATAACAAGGGCAATTAAAAAAAGCGAAATAGCAGCAATTAGGTTTCCCAAAGCCAAGAAGAAAACTACTGTTGAAGGGAAGGATTCCTTGAGGATTCGGTTCATGACCCTGACTTGAGTAAGAATAACAAACGTAAATAGAATGTAGATAAAAAGAAAAGCAAGAGTAATTATTTTAAACACCAAGGCGACTTCTGAGGACCCAAATATATTAGTCAAATCAGGCTGCATGAGCTCTCCTTCCGATAAGATCTCCTATTATTTGGGCTGCCCGTCTAGGCATTGGTATCGACAGTCCTTCAAAATGCGTTTCTGTTCCGGCAGTTTGGACAAATACATCGCCGTAGTTGAAAAACGAACGAATAAAACCCGCTTGAGTATAGTTTACGTCTTGTACATTGATCAACTTTGTGAAGGCTATATTGTGGATTGTTATATCATGATAATCAATATCTACGACCCTTTTTTGAGTTACAAGAAGTACGTTGTAGAACCAAGTTATAAAATTTACAAATGCGTAGGAAAAAACAATTAGATAATAGAAGGCTGTAAAGACCAAAATGAAGCGGGGGGGAAGATTAAGGGTCTGAAATAGTTGAAAGGTTGCCTCAAATATAAAAATGATTAAGGGTGCAAAAAGAAGTATAAAGGTTATTATTACCCACGGGACATTAACGATAAGATGGCGTTTTAAAAAAAGAAGTATTTTCTCGTCAGGCTGCTGCTGCACAAAAGATACGCCCTGGGGGTTTGTTAGAAAATTTGAAAACATGCCAACATGGTTTTTAAGCTCTGGCGCTAATGCTGTTTCTTTTTTGGAATTTTGGGGTTTGATAAAAATATCAGGCATATATCTTTACTTTCTTTCTATATTATAAAATGCAAACCCTGATTGCGGTATAGATAGGTATCCTGGTGCTCGTACGTTAAATGCTGTTTTAAAGCTTGAGCCGTTTAATCTTATTTCTCCTTTGTCGGTTTGAAAGACAACTTCATTGGTTGTGCCATTCCCTTGTGAAACTGAAACGCCTGAAACAGAAGACGGCCCGTTTGCTTTTGCGCGTAACTCATCATAGCTATACGGATTTCCTCCCCAGCACGATGTGGTAACAGGCGTTACTCTGTCATCAGACCCGTTTCCCAAAACAAGCGCTGCATTTATTATATCAGCCATTTCTCCTGATGAAAGCCATGGGTTTGATCTGCCGCATTTATCAGATGATGGACTATAGCCTTTTGTATACCATGCTTTATATAGCCAGGGTGATCCGCCCAGCTTATCGTAGGATTTATCTATAAAATTTCCACCTCCTGAGCCGTCTGTTGTATCCCAGCCAATAGGAGATGCATATCCTCCGTGAGTCGAGGCGTAATAAGTCACAACGTCTTCTAAAACTTGTCCCCGTGTAGAAATCACCGCATCTTTCCAGGCCTGAGGAGGATTATCGGCTTTTGAGCTATTGAACACCTGGCACGCTTCTGTTGTGCATATTGATTGACCGTTTTGTTTGTATCTGTATGCGTAAGTTCGTGCTGCGATAGCTTGAGCTTTTAACGCTTCCTGATTCCATGTTGAGGGCATTTCTGCAATTCCATAAAGATATCTTTCCTCAAAATTCATTGCGTCAAAACCCGAAACATTAATGTCTCCACCAGTGTCTTTTGAAACAGGTTCTTTTCCATAATATGCTTTTAATATACTTATATAGTTTTGTCCGGATTCCGCGCGTCCTCTCGCGCCATATTGACTCATGCCTTTTCTATGTGTGTGAGCGCCGAAAGAAAAAACAGCAAAAGATCCCCCTGGAGCTGCCTCTCTAAATCCTTTTATTGATGCATTGTAGTCGTCTGCTAATTCACTATCTCCGATGCTTGCGATAAACGTACCGCTTCTGGCTGTTAATATGTCTTGCTGCCTGGCTGATAGCTGGGCAATTTGACCGGATAGGGCCCCTTGATATGCTTTCGCCCCGCTGATAATTTTATCCAGCTCGGCGGATTTATTGTCCAGGTCAGCTTTAACAATAGCAAGCCTTGCTTGTTCGTCTTTGAGATCTCTTTCTTTAGTTTTGAGGTCTTGAATGGATAGGACAATATTGGTGATTGTTACTTTGTCCTGATCGACAATTTCTTCTTGGTAGGTTAGGTTCTGCATTACATGTGAATACGAATCTGAAGCTAGAAATATTAAAAGCGGAGAGTCATAAAAGCTTTTGATATAGAAATCCCTGACTGTGCTATTAAGAATTGCTTCTTTTTCGGCGAGGTTTTTATACCCATCTTCTATGTTTTTTTTCTTGACAGCCAAATCTTCTTCTATTGCAGTTACCCTGTCTTTTATGCCTTTTATTTGAGTTTGCATACTGTTGAGCTGTGATTCTAAGGGTTTGGTTGCGTTAACTGATGACTCATATGCTTTTTGAATATCGGAAAGACATTTTTCTATTTGTCCTAAATTGAGAGATGGGAGGTTAGAGCAATTCTCGCTTTGAGCACTAGAAGTTATGGTAAAAACAGTACTAAGGGTTGCTAATATAAATAAAAAAAGAGTTGTTAGAAGTTTCTTCATGACAGTATTTCTATTATAGCAAATTATATTTCTCTATTGATAACACTATGAAAATATGTTATCGTGGTGGCAAATAGAACATGGAAGATGCAACTTTTCACTCTCCCAACATGGGACAAGGTCAAAAACGGTCTAAATTTTTAATTTTTTTCATTGCGAGCCTCCTTCTTATAGTTGGTGGGTTTGGAGCGTGGCAGTTTTTTGGCACAAGTAATCAGCAAGAGGAAGTTGAGGATTCCACGCCAACCCCAACTGAATTTGAGTTTCCAACAGATACGCCAACACCTGAGGCTTCTCCAACACCAGAGATGACCAGTACGCCTGTTCCGACCTCAACTCCAACGCCAAGACCAACGACAAATCCTGTGGATAAAACAACGGGTCTTGATAGAAGCGATCTCACGGTTGAAGTTCAAAACGGCAGCGGAGTAGCAGGAGCGGCGGCTGAAGCATCTGATATTCTAAAGACTCTTGGTTATAATGTCACTGCGGTCGGAAACGCAGATAATTATGACTATACAAATGTTGTTATTCAGGTGAAAAGCAGCGAGAGCAATTTTCTTGAACTTCTTAAAAAAGATTTGGGATCAGATTACACCATTGGTACAACTTCTGCAAATCTTTCTGCGTCAGCTTCAACGGATGCGCTTGTAATTATAGGTAAATAGAAGATGGAAATAATTCCTGGAATTTTAGAGAAAGAATGGGTAGAGATTGAAAGAAAAATCAGTCTTGCGAAGCCATTTGCCAAGACTATTCACATAGATTTTATTGACGGAAAGTTTGCTCAAAACACCACATTTCTGGATCCAAAACCATTTATCAAATACTCTCGGGAAATTTTTTTAGAAGCTCATCTTATGGTTGAAGAACCAACAAGCTATTTAAAACTTCTTGCGGACGCCGGATTCAAAAGATTTATGGGTCATATTGAGAAAATGTCTGATCAGATAGAATTTGTTGCTCAGGGGCAATTGTTGGGAGAGGTTGGCTTGGCAGTTGATGGACCGACTTCTCTGGAAGCAGTAAAAGTGCCGCTTGATGATTTGGATTGCCTTTTGATTATGACCATAAAAGCCGGAGAATCTGGACAAGAATTTATGCCGGAATATCTGAAAAAAGTTGAGTCCCTTCGGCAGGTTAAGGGCGACATTGTTATTGAGGTTGACGGCGGAATCAATGATAAAACTATTGCTCAAGCACATAAAGCAGGCGCCAGCCGGTATGTCGCAAACAGTTTTATCTTCAATTCACAAAATCCTCAAGCAACGTACGAGCTCCTAGAAAAACAATTGCAATTTTGATTTAACTTATATATTCCTTCGGCGGTCGGTTGGGGATGCGGAAGGAATAGAAATGCAGATGGCTGAATTTTCTGTTCCTATTAGGAAATATTCAATTCTTCCTAAGCAAAGTTTTTCTATAACATTTGAGGGCTTGGTTGGCTTCTGGTCTTCTTTATCGATCAAGAGATTGCTCATGATTTTATTCCAAATAGGCGCCGCTCCTGATATGCCAGATGCCAGATGGGGGCTCATTGGACTGTTGTCATTGTTTCCTACCCATACGGCTGTCAGATAATTTTTTGTGTAGCCAATAGTCCAGTTATCTCTTTTGTTATCGGATGTTCCTGTTTTTACAGAAACAGTATAATTTGGAATTACAAGAGGCGAGTTGAATCCGAAAGCCATAGCTCTGCTTGGGTTGTCAGACAAAATATCGGATATAATAAAAGCAATTCCTGGATCAAGCACGCTTTTTCTTTGTATATCTTTTTTTTCTTCAAGAACATTTCCAAGCGAATCTTCGACTTTAATAATTGGATTAAGATCGACTCTTTCTCCGTTGTTGGCAAATACACCATAGACAGTTGCCAAATCAGTCATTTTTACCTCGGCTGCCCCAAGGGTGATTGAGAGCCCGTATTCATCTGGATTGTTCCACGTTGTAATCCCCATTTTTTTGCCCAAATCAACAAAATTTGGTATGCCTACCTTTGCAAGGACTTTGACTGCGGGAACATTAATGGAGTTCCCAAAAGCATTTCTAAGTGTTAAGATTCCATGGAATTTAGCGTCATAATTTACAGGTGAATACGGCTTGGATCCGGGAATGTTGTATGTAATTGGGGAGTCATCAATTGTGGTTGCTGCTGTAAATCCTGACGCAAGAGCCGCGCTGTAGGTTACTATTTTTATACTCGATCCCGGTTGACGAGCAGAAGTTGTTACGTTAAAGCTTCCAAACTTTGGATCGGTATAATCGATGCTTCCTACCATTGCTAATATGTCTCCATTCCCAGGATTGGTAACAAGTACTGCTCCATTCGTTAGATTAAGGTACAAATTTTTTAGCACCTCTTCCTTAACTATTTCTGATGCCATGTTCTGAAGGCTTAAGTCAAGGCTAGTTGTTACTTTGAGTCCTTTCTTCTCAACAAGAGAAAGACCGTATTTTTTAACCAAGAGATCTTTTACATGCATAACAAAATGAGGTGCTTTTATAGAATTTGTAGGAGTTTGAAACGTTAATTTTTCTTTCTCGGCAGTCCTTCTCTCCTGCGAAGTTATGTAGTTTAGTTCCTCCATTCTCCTGAGCACTTCTAGTTGTCTCTTTTTCCAAGCATTTGGGGTTTCTCCATAAGGAGAATATATGGAAGGCGCTCTTGGCAGCCCTGCTAAGAAGGCATTTTCTCCAAGCGTTAGATCTTTTAAATTTTTTCCAAAATAGATATTGGCTGCCGAATCAATTCCCCAGGCAGTACCCCCGTAGGGGACTTGATTTAGATACATTTCCAGGATTTGACCTTTTGTATATATGCGCTGCGCCCATAACGCAAGAATAATTTCCTTAATTTTGCGTCTGATTGTTACCTCTGGGGATAAAAGAGTTGATTTGATCAGCTGTTGAGTAATAGTGGATCCGCCCTGCAGTGGCTGTCCAGATAAATTAGCAATTATAGCTCTTGCGATTGCAGAAACATCAAATCCGGAATTGTTATAAAAATTTTTATCTTCAATTGCGATTGTAGCGTTTTGAAGTTGTTTTGGAATGGAGGACAGAGGTACAAGAGTTCTGTTTTGGCTTGCATATATTTGATAAAGCAGCACTCCGTTTCTGTCATATATTTTTGTGGTAAGAGGAGCTTGCTGGACACTTAATGTTTTGGGGTTTGGGAGCTCATCAATAAAGATGATGAAGAGTAGCGGAATGAAGATAAAAATAAGAGAAAATAAGAGTCCAGCCGTGAAGTATTTAAGCTTGTAAGTTATAGGCAGTGGAAAAATTTTGATTGGTTTTACAACTTTTTGTCGTCTTCTCTTGCGCTTTTTTTTTAAAAAAATAATTTTTAGTCTTTTTTTGAGGAAGGTTAAAAGTTTTAAAAATAAGGCAAAAGTCCTTACTGCAATATCTCCTATGTTGATTATAAGTCTTATGATAAAGACCAAAACATCGATTAATACTTGCATATATTTTTGGGAGAAAATTTTTGTGTACGAATTATACTATGGGTGTATGTTTTTGGAAAGGGGAGAAATGCTCCTTAGGGATTTTGATTAGAATTAGTGTTTTCGGTTGAGCCGGGATGAGGACATGATACGCAATACCTGTCGCCTGTTGGATCGGTTAGAATTAGAACTTCTTTTTCTTCGATATTATCTGTCTGTCCATCTTTTGCCAAATCTTGGGTAGTTTTATCGATAAATGCTTTTTGTTTTACCTCTTCAAACTTTGTTGGCTCAGTGCCTTTGATGAAATACTCAAATCTGGTTTCGCAGCCGTCAGGAGGAGGCAGGAGTCCCGATAGAGAGCAAACTCTTTTTTGAATAATGCTACTCGGCCTTTGCATAGGCTCAGGCACTTTATCTTCTAAAACATGGGACATAATAACGTTCCAAATGGGAGCGGCGCCGGTAACGCCTGAGGAAAGCCGACTCATAGGTTGATTGTCATTGTTGCCAACCCACACGGAGGCCAAAAAGGAAGGGGTGTATCCGATAGTCCAATTATCCCTAAGATCGTCTGTGGTTCCGGTTTTCACAGATACTGTTTGATCCGCAATCCTAAGCGCAGAATTTGAGCCGAAAGCACCAAGCCTGGCGTTGTTGTCCGCAAGGATATCTGAGATGATAAACGCCACTCCTTCTGGTAAAACTTTTTTGCCAAAAATCGGACTAGGTGGAGGGTTATACTGCTCAAGTATTTTACCATTTCTGTCTACGACTTTAAGAATTGTATGTAAGGGAATTCTGTATCCTCCATTCGCAAACACTGCGTAAGCCTCTACCATTTGAAGCATTGTCACTTCTCCTCCTCCTAAGGTCAGCGACAATCCGTATCTATCAGGATCCGTAAAGGTAGTTATGCCCATTGAGGAGGATGTCGCTATCATCTCCTCAACGCCATTGAGTTTTAGCATTTTAACCGCTGGGATATTTATAGAGTTTCCCAAAGCAAACCGCATCTGAACAGCTCCATGCCATTTGCCGTCGTAATTTACAGGGCAGTAGTCTTTTTGTCCGGGGGTTTTGAAGCATATTTGTTTATCAGCAAAAGGAGTTGCGGCTGTATATCCATTCATTAATCCCACGGCGTAGTTTATGGGTTTTATTGATGATCCCGGTTGTCGAAGAGCGAGAGTTACATTTACGTTTCCGTCTGCTTCAGTGTCAAAATAATCTTTGCTTCCAACCATTGCCAATATTTCTCCGGTATTGGGTTTGGTTAAAAGCGCGGCCGCGTTGCCGACATTAAATCTTTCAAGCTTAGCTACTTCTGAGGCAACAGCTTGTTGTACAAAGTCCTGAAGATCAATATCCAGGGAGGTTATTACCTTAAGCCCTTCTTGTTCGACTGTCCTTTCTCCATATTTTTTAATCAGCAAGTCTTTGATATAGAGAGAAAAATGCGGAGCTCGTATGCCCTCAACTTTTTTGAATTCAATTGGTTCTTTTAGCGCGGTATCATATTCTTTTTGACTTATATACTTAAGTTTGAGCATGGCAGATAGGACTTCTTTTTGTCTTCTTATGGCCAGTTCCGGATGGGTGCCAAATGGAGAGTATGTAGTTGGAGATTCAGGAAGTCCAGCAAGAAGAGCGCTTTGTGCAAGGGACAAATCTTTTGCTGATTTACCAAAATATGTCCTGGAGGCAGCTTCAATACCCCAAGCAGTCCCCCCGTATGGGACTTGATTTAGATACATTTCCAATATTTTATCTTTTGAATATAGGGCTTCGGTTGCAAATGATAGAATAACTTCTTTGATTTTGCGAAGTATGGTCCGTTCGGGAGTAAGCAAGCTGTTTTTGACCAATTGCTGGGTAATTGTTGACCCTCCTTGAAGCTCGTTTCGAAAAGCAATAGATATTATTGATCGAACTATCGCTCTAATGTCTATTGCGCCGTGTTTGTAAAAATCTTTATCCTCAATCGCGATTGTTGCCTCTTTTACGTTTTCTGGGATTGATGAGAGCGGGATGAATGCCTGATTTTTGTCTGCGTAAACAGAATATAGAAGATTTTCATTTCTATCGAAGATTTGCGTGGAGAAAGAAGCATTTTGGTAAGTCAGCCTCGTTGGGGAAGGAAGGTCTTTTAGAATAAAAAAATATATGGCTAAAAGAGAAACAATGGCAATTGTTAAAAGAATAAAAATGCGAGTCTTGTTTTTAGCGATTTTTTTAAGAAATCTGGGCTTGCGTTTTGGCGTCTTCCTCTTCATAAGAGCATATGATAACATTATACCCTATATTTAGACAATAAAAAAAATCATATGACTGAGCTTAATTGGATAGATTTTGTTATCTTAATAGTTCTTCTATTCTATTCTATCGAGGGGTTTGTTGGCGGATTTATTACAAGTATTTTAGATCTTGTAAGTTTTGTAGTATCGTTTGTCACTGGACTGAAGTACTACGGAGTGATAGGGGCTATTTTGGTAGATAATTTTTCCATTCCCCAGGGTTTTTCCAACGCCATTGGTTTTTTTACCATAGCATTTCTTCTTGAGATGGTTATTAAATTAATTTTGGGCAGGATTGCAAACGCGCGTATTTTATCATCCACTATTTATTCGAAGGTGCCGGGATTTAGATTTGCAAATAGGTTCTTGGGCATAATTCCTGGTCTTTTATCCGGTTTTATCCTAGTTGCTTTCTTACTCACTCTTGTTGTTGCTTTGCCGTTGTCGGGATTTATAAAACAGTCCATCGCGTCATCAAAAATAGGCAACCAGTTAGTTAGGAGCACTCAAGGATTCGAGAAAGATCTCAATGGAATCTTTGGCGAGGCTGTTAATGAAACACTTAACTTTTTAACCGTTGCTCCCCAAAGTACCGAACGAATTGATCTTAACTTTCAAGTGACTGACTTTAGCGTGGATAGAGAGTCAGAACAATCAATGCTTCTTTTGGTAAATCAAGAAAGAGGAAAACATGGAGTTTCAGCAGTTATCTTTGATGAACCGTTAGCAGAGGTAGGAAGACGGCATTGTGAGGATATGTTTAGACGCGGATATTTTTCCCATGATACTCCAGAAGGACTTTCTCCGTTTGACAGGATGGACAACGCGGATATTTCCTATAATTATGCTGGAGAGAATTTAGCCTTGGCGCCTGACGTGCGCCTTGCGATGCAGGGTCTTATGAATAGCCCTGGACACAGAGAAAATATTTTATCTCCTAATTTTGGAAAGCTTGGGGTTGGAGTAATTGATGGAGGAATTTACGGAAAGATGTTTTGCCAAGAGTTTACAGACTAGTGGTATTTTTTTGTATAATTGATTTATGAAGCTTTGTCTTTTAAAAAATGCTAATGTTTCTGGGAAGACAGTCTTTTTAAGAGCGGATTTAGACGTACCTCTTTCACAACAAAAAACAAATAATAGACAACAGACAAAAATTATTGACGACAGTAGGCTTTTGGCGTGGATGCCGACCCTTGAATATTTACTTAAAAACGGGGCGAAGGTAATTATAGCAGGTCATTTAGGAAGGCCCAAGGGCGTTGACAAGAGCTTGAGCCTAAATCCTGTTGCCAAATGGATTTCTAATAAATTAAAAATTGAAAATTTAAAATTAAAAAAAATTAATTTGGGAGAGTTTGACGGATGGGAGGTACTGCCTAGCCTCTTTTTACTAGAGAATTTAAGGTTTTATGAAGGTGAAGAGAAGAACGATGAAGAGTTTGCGAAAAAGCTGGCAGGCCTTGCAGATGTATATGTGAATGACGCATTTGCCGCAAGCCATAGAAAGCACGCGTCAATAGTTGGCGTGCCAAAACACCTTCCTCATTTTGCCGGATTTCGTTTGGAAAAAGAAATCGAAGTTTTGTCCAAAGTGCTAAAAGATCCTGAGAGGCCTTTGGTAGTACTTATTGGCGGAGCAAAGCTCGAGACAAAATTACCTTTGGTTGAGAAGATGCATCATTTTGCAGATTACGTTTTGGTTGGAGGAAAAATTGCAAAAGAAACAGAATCTTTAATAAAAGTCCAGCATGAAAAATTGAATAGTGCAAAATCAATGTTGTTTGTTGGCGAGCTAAACAAAAACGAAACAGATATTACTGATGAAAGTACAGAAAATTTCATTCAAGTTATTAATTTAGCAAAAACAATTATATGGAACGGGCCTGTAGGATATGTAGAAAATAAAAAAGAGGACTCCGCAAGAGCATCTAGAAAACTAGCCTATGCTATAGCAAAAAGTAAGGAGTTTAGCATTGTAGGCGGAGGAGATACTCTTGGGTTCTTAAGGAATATTGGTCTTTCCGAAGAATTTTCTTTCTTGTCAACTGGAGGTGGTGCAATGCTTGAATTTTTGAGTGACAACAAGCTTCCAGGGATCGAAATCCTGTATTAAACTTACCTCTTGCGCTTGAAATTTCTTAGTGTCAGAATAAAAGAGTGAACCTGCCCAAGCTTAACCTAGGGTTACTACTTTTAGCTTCATTTGTTGCAACTGTAATTTCCGCAACCTACTTGATTATTGCTAGTTTTTTATGGATTAGCTCATTTGCTACTCCCCAAGCGGGTCAGCTAATGTTTTTTGGCATTGTTATTTTTACTATTTTCTTTGGACTTACTATAGCATCGACTTTTTTGATTTGCATTTTGAGAAACAATCCTGACATAAAAAAAATAAACAACATGAAAAAAAGTGAGCAGGAGGAGGCAAAAACAGACTTTGTATACATGACGGCGCACGAACTGCGAGTTCCTTTAACCTCAATCAGGGATTATCTATCGGTTTTCATAAACGAGAGCAAGGGGAAGCTCGATAATACACAGAATTTGTTTTTACGCCGTATTGATATTGCCGTACAGCAACTCGTGGGTTTAACTGAAAATCTTCTGAATGTGTCTCGTATCGAGAGGGGGGCGCTTGCTATTTCGACGCAGGCACTGGATTGGGGCGAGAGCGTTGAGGAGGCGGTTGAAGAGTTTTTAGAAGTGGCAAAGGATAAAAAAATTAATCTGACTTTCACAAAACCTCAAAAACGTTTTTTTGTAAAGGCGGATAAATTAAGAACAAATGAGGTGCTTTTAAATCTTTTATCAAACGCAATCGCTTATACAGACAAGTCTGGTAAAGTTTCGGTCTCCATTGAACAAAAAGGACAAGAGGTAATTACAAGTGTAAATGACACTGGAATAGGTATTCCTAAGTCTTCTTTGCCGCATTTATTTACAAAATTTTTCAGAGTTTCTAGCAAGACATCGAAGGAGTCCAGGGGCACCGGTTTGGGTTTGTATATCTCAAAAGAAATTGTTCAGAGACACGGAGGACGTATATGGGTAGAATCAGAGGTTGGCAAAGGTTCGACATTTAGCTTTTCTCTTCCAGCGGCAATATCCTCTTGATTGAGTTGTTTTTAAAGTATATACTTTGATTTATATGATTCGCGTTGCTATTAATGGTTATGGAAGAATTGGAAGAGTTGCTCATAGAGTGATTCTTCAGGAACATTCGGATGAGATTGACGTGGTTGCTATAAATGCCGGTTCATCGACTGATATCAAGGGATGGATGTATCTTTTGAAGTACGACACTACATACGGTATCCTGAATTCAAAATTCAAAATTCAAAATTCAAAATTAGAAGACGAAGAAAAGATAGGGATACTCAAAGACTGCATTGGCCATTTAATTATTAATGACAAAAAAATTCCTGTTTTCTCCCAAAAAGACCCCAGTTTTCTTCCTTGGAAAGATTTAAATGTAGATGTTGTTATTGAATCAACAGGGCATTTCACAACAGAGGAGAAACTCAAGGCTCATCTTTCTGCTGGCGCAAAAAAAGTAGTTTTATCGGCCCCTATAAAAGAAGGCGATCCTTCGACAAGCTCAGGACAAGGTGTCCCGACTTATGTTTTATCCGTAAACGAAAAGGACTACAAAGGCGAAAATCTTATCAATAATGCCTCGTGTACCACAAATTGTATTGCGCCCGTTGCTAAAATCATAGAGGAAAATTTTGGTATTGAAAAAGCTATGATGACCACAGTTCATGGATACACATCTGATCAAAGACTTCAGGACGGAGGACACAAAGATTATAGAAGGGCCAGGGCGGCTTCGGAGAATATAATCCCAACATCAACAGGCGCAACTATTGCGGCTGCAAAAGCGTTGCCTTCTTTATCAAATAAATTTTCAGGGCTTGCTCTGAGAGTGCCAGTACCGGTTGGGTCTTTATCTGATTTTACTTTTCTTTTGAAAAAAGAGGCAACAAAAGAGATGATCAATAGTGTATTTAAAAAAGCAGCAGAAAGCGAATTTTATAAAGGCATACTGACAGTTACAGAAGACCCGATTGTTTCAAGCGACATAGTTGGCAGTTCCTACTCCTCAATTGTTGACCTTTCTCTTACCCAAGTTGTGGGAGGAAATATGGCAAAAGTTATAGCCTGGTATGACAATGAATATGGATATGCCAACCGATTAGTTGAGGAGGTGATAATGGTTGGCTCCCGTTGATTTCCCAAGTATCCGCAATATCACAGTCTCCGGTCGCATTGGTTCAGGTACTACAACTTTGGCCTCAGGTTTGGCAGAAAAATTAGACTGGGAACTCCTAGAAGGTGGAATTCTGTTTGAGAAAATCCATAACGAATTAAAAATAAGCGAAGTTCAGGTGGGCGCACGGCCTGATCATTTTGATCTTGAGTATGAAGAAAAAATAAAAAAGCTTCTTCTAGAAGAGAGTAATCAAGTTGTCCAGAGTCATTTGGCAGGATTTGATGCGCAGGGAATAGAAGGAGTGTTTAAGATTCTGGTTATTTGCGAGGATGAAGAGGGTAATGACAAAATGGAAATAAGAATTGATCGCTTGGTTAATAGAAAAAAAATATCGGTAGATGAAGCAAAAGAGGAATTGATGGCAAGAGAACAAGGGCATTTGGAAAAATGGAGCAGGCTTTATGCAGGCGGCGATCCCAACTGGGTTTACTGGGATAAAAAGTATTATGATTTGGTAATTAATACCTACGCACAGAACAAAGAAGAAACACTACGCATAGCTCTTGAGAAGATTGGATACAAAGGACATTAAAACATGCTTAAATGTCAAATCAAAAGAAGGGTTTATTATTTGCCTTATGTAGCGCGGCACTATATGGATTAATTCCCATTTTAGGAAAAAAATTTGTCACAGATTTTCCTCCTCTTTTTGCAGCTTTTACAGTAGTGCTACTTGCAGGTGTTTTTATTGGAATCGTAGCTTTTTGGAGAAAAGAAATTTTTAAAAACCTTACCCTAAAGAATATTTTTTGGGTTGCAGTCCTTGGTTTTTTTGCTGCCATAGGATCTATATTTGCTTTTTTGGGTCTTTCAGTTGGCAGGGCAAGTGAAGCCGGATTTATTTTTCAGCTCGAGACTTTTTTTGCCGCGATTCTTGCATTTCTTTTGTTAAAAGAAAAACTTTCTCAAACTCAGGTCGGAGGTCTTGTCTTTATGTTTGTTGGAGCATATGTACTTAGCACATCAGTTTCATTTTCTTTTGAGGTAGGAAATTTGTTTTTTCTTGGCAGTGCTTTTGTGTGGGGAATTAATGACATAATTGTTAAAAGTAGAATAAGGCATTCTTCTTCTTTCTTTCTTGCTTTTGGAAGAAATTTTTTTAGCTTGTTTATCTTACTTCCATTAGCATTGCAATACTTTCCTGAAAGTCTACAAAAGACTACAGGGCAAGATATGTTTTTATTTTTGCTGTATGGACTTATCGTTGCCGGAACGATTGTATGTTTGTATCTTGCAATTTCCTATTTGAAAACAGCAGAGGCAACGTCATATCAGCTGACCTCGCCAATATTAACGGCAGTGATTGCATTTTTTATTTTCGGCGAATATCTTAGCGGTATTGAATTTATCGGAGCTATGCTTATTCTTGGCGGACTTTTCCTAATGGGAAAACGCTTGTAGTAGAAAGCCTGAATAAGCTTTGCTTAACAAGCAGTGAAAAGTTGACATTTATGATCAAGAATGATATATAGAGCCTGTCTATTTTAGAAGGGTATTTATATGACGAGTCTGGAAGAAGAGCCACAAGGTGCAGATCAGAACGAGATCGCTTTTAACGCACGAGAGGAGCTACGCAAGATGTCAACGATAGCTACAGTGCAAGAAATTGATTTTTCTACAAATCAACTAAGTCATTACTTACGTTTATTACAGGATCCGATAAATTCTTTACATTTTAACCCAGTGCCTAAAGATGTAGGAGAATTGATGGACGAATTTAAAATACCTGCTTTGCACGGTATAGTAGGTAAAAACTTACTTGGAGATACTGTTGGTTATAGCAAGCTGAGAGATTCAGATCCTGGACGACATGACACGTGGATAGAGGGATTAGTAATAGAAAAAGATCTGCAGAATAAAGGCGATGGTGGTCATCATGTAGGTAGTCAGTTCCTCAAAGAGATTATTGGATATGGCATTCTCAACACCGACTTATGATGGCCGTCAAAGGACAAAACTTGATGCAGGAGTAATCAAGGATATTCCTTATTGGCAAAGAGCAAGTGGAGTTTTTAGACGATGTGGATTTAAGTTTATAGGCACCTTAGAGGATCAAGTAGATTTGCTTGGAGGAGTGAAGGACGTAGAATTATTTGAACTTAAACGAAGCGCATGGGAAGAGATATCCTCCGTTTTGAATAGACCATCTCTAATTTCCTAATAAAGATAAATATTGCAAAACAGTTAAACCTCTCTTTCCGTACAAGGCTCACTTTCCTTGTATTTCGAGAGTGCATATGATATATTTATATACTATTCAGCGATGAAGGAGGATTATTCTTATGGGACGACCAGAATTACTGGGTTCATCAGGATTAGAATCAAATGATAGAGAAGTAGATAAACGTTACACGCTGCTTCCTTTGCGCAAATTAGATTTAGCAAGAGACAGTCGGGAACTATATCAAGATTTGAGCGCATATTATAATTTACTTACCAACCCTAAAAATAGGATACATTATGCTAATCCACCAATTGATGCGTCAGATTTAAAACAAAGACTATTGCATGACCGGACGCATACTTATCTTTCTGAAAATAAACTAGGATCTACTGTTGCTGGTGGAGGAATAAATGACGCTGCGGAAAACGAACATGACCATTTTTTGGTCAAAGTAGTAATAGATCCTGAGCTACAAGGACACGGTATGGGGAGGCGGTTTATAGCCGGCCTTGTCGATAAGGCATTTCACGAGAGGACTGACGATGGAAGAATCCGTACGAAATTGGACGCTGCAATTATACGAGATGTACCGGAATGGGATAGAATGCCAAGGGCTCTTAGAAGTTTAGGATTTAAGTTTGTGCATTATTTACCAAATCAGATTACAATAGTAGATCAAGAGTCTGGAGTAGAAAAAACTCAGCCTACAGAACGATGGGAGATTCTTCGGGAAGATTGGATGAGAATGAGGAGAAGAATAGATATAAGAGATATACTTTCACAATTACAGCAATAACTACAAGAGTAATTCCTGCTTGATATTTTTTCCTCTTGATGCTAAAGTATGGGTACTTTAAATGAAAAAGAATTCCAAAAAAATTGATTATCTTGATTTTTTTAAGACTGTAGGAAAGTCGAAAAACTTGCTTAGAAGCGGTTGGAAAAGAGAGAAGATTAAAGACCCAGAAAGCATAGCGGAACATTCTTTCAGAGTTGGAGTGTTGGCAATGGTGCTTTCGGAAAAGGTTGGGGTAGGACTTGACAAAGATAAGCTTATAAAAATGTCTCTTCTTCACGATCTTGGAGAGCTTGTTACAGGCGATGTTGTTGCCGAAAGAGCGGGCTTGGTAGATATTAAAAAACGAGATGCTAAGGAGAGGAGAGAGAAAGAAGGGATCAGAGAGATTTTTGATAAAATTGGAGGAGGAGACGAATATGCTGGGATTTTTGAAGAAATGATTCAAAGAGTTACTCCGGAGTCAAAAGTTTTTTGGCAATTTGACAAACTTGAGATGGCGTTGCAGGCATATGAGTACGAAAAAACGCAAGGTAAAAATTTGGAAGAATTTTTTACTTCAGCAAGCCTGCATATAAAAGAGCCGTTTCTGAAAGAAATATTTGGGGATGTTTTGAATCAAAGACGCAAAAAAAGAAAGAATTAATTATGAAAGTATCTGATGTAATGTCCAAACACGTCGAGTATGTTTCTGTTGATGCGAAGATTGAGGAAATAGCTCGTCTTATCTTTGGACGCGGCATAAACGGACTTCCGGTTTGCGAAGGAAAAAAAGTAATAGGTTTTATTACAGAACGTGATATTTTATCCAAGTTTTACCCATCAGTGCAAGAATACATAGAAGACCCATTCGGTGAAGGTGACTTTGAGAGCATGGAAAAGAAAGTCCCCCAGATTCTTGCATTAACTGCCGAAGATATAATGAGTGGCGACCCAACAATTGTCACTGCCGATACCCCTCTTCTTAGAGCACAGTCTTTGATGTTTGTCAACAAAGTAGGCCGTCTGCCTGTTGTTGATAAGAATGATAATCTGGTTGGCATGATTTCTAAAGGCGATATTTTCAGAGCAGTCGTTGGAGGCAAATTACGATTTGTAGAGGATGAGGAATATCACGATTGGCTATCAAGACACTATGATATGGTTGTTTCATGGGGAAAAAGACTAGGTAACGAGATTCCTGATTTGGTCAAATTATTCAGAGAAAAAAAAGTCAAAAAAATTTTAGATGTTGGCTGCGGAACTGGAGGACACGATATTGCTCTTGCAAAAGAGGGTTTTGAGGTGGTTGGGCTTGAAAGAAGCAGTCTTATGTTTGAGGCATCAAAAGCAAAATGGAAGGATTTAGATAGTAGTACAAAAAGAAGGCTCACTTTTTTAAAAGGAGATTATGTTGATATTCTAAAAAAGAAAAAAAGAGAGTTTGGTGCGGCAATTTTTATGGGTAATGCCTTACCTCATAATTCGCAAAATTACAAAAGTATACTTAAGGCCGTGGCAGATAGTTTATTGGCAAAAAACTCAGTAATTCTTCTTCAAATTATAAACGCAGAGAAAATTTTTAATAAGAACAAGAGGCTTGAAGATTTTAATATTGCTAAGGTGAAAGGTAGTCAAGAAGAGGAATATTCTTTTATAGAGTTTTATGATCCACCAAAAAAACCAGGCGACAGCATAATGCTTAACATGGGAATTTTTTATTTTGATGGGAAAAGATGGCATCCAAAGTCAATTAATAGTACCCCAATAGCTTATATGAATCAGCAGAAGATAAAAAGACTTTTACGTGATGCTGGTTTTTCAGAAATTTATTTACACGGAGGCATGTTGTTAGGTAGGCTGTTTGGAGAGTCATTTGATCCTCTTGAAAGTGATTATTTAAATGTGGTGGCAAAAAGATAGATGTGGCCCTCCTTCGTCCCACTTCGCTAAAGCTGTGGAGGGACTACGAAAGGGTCAGGTATGAAAAAGATTATTTTTTTATTTTCTTTTTTAACACTCATAACTTTAAATACGGTGTCTTCTTTTGCCCAGGAAACTTTACCTCTCAACCAAGCAACTGTTTCTGCAGACTCCAATACATCCAAAAGCGTTGAATACGAACTTCCGTATCCTGGAATTTTACCCGATCATCCACTGTACTTTCTAAAGATGACACGCGATTGGATTGTCCGGCTTCTTATCTCAGATCTTTTAAAGAAGGCAGAATTTGATTTATTGCAAGCAGACAAAAGATTAAATAGCGGACTTTATCTATTGCATAACGATAAGGACAAAAACGCAGAACTGGCGCAGTCTACGATATCAAAAGGCGAGGATTATTTTGAGGAAGCTATTAAAAATGCAGAAAAAGCAAAAAAACAGGGGATGGACACAAAAGATGTTCTAAGAAGGCTTTTAGACTCTTCAAAAAAGCACCAAGAAATATTGCAGTCCTTGGGTAGCAAATCTACGGAGGCTCTAAAAGATGATTATTTTCATTTGCAGGAAAGAGCAGAAGGATTTGAAAGAGCAGTTTCTTCTTTGAGCGCTGAATAATAAAAACTTAATTAAGAGGCAATTCCTCACCAAATGAAAATATTTTTTACTCAGGTTTTGCAAGCAAAGACTAAATAAAAAATATTTTTTACTCCTTTAATTTATTTTTAGAAAGCAAATCGGAAGTTTGAAGCTAAAAAATTTAGTTGATTATTTATGATACAGAAATTGATAGTTGACATGTTAGATGTAGCGCCATAAGATGATTCTTGGCACTACACCTAGCGTTTTTTATGAAGTGTCCATACTGCGGATCCAAAGAGTCAGAAGTAGTTGAAACAAGAGACAGTGAGGATATTGGGACTATTAGAAGAAGAAGAGCATGTTTAAAGTGCGAGAAAAGATTTACAACATACGAAAGAGTTGAAAATATATATTTGGTAGTAATAAAAAAAGACGGACGACGAGAGCAGTTTAACAGAGATAAGCTCAAGAGTGGAATCATGAGGTCTTCTGAGAAGACGAAAGTTTCTCTAGAAATCATAGATAAAATAGTTGCAGACATAGAGAGAGACCTAAGAAGTTCGGATTCAGTCGAGATTGAAAGTAAAAAGATAGGGCAATTGGTAGCAGAAAAATTAAAAAAGATTGATAAAGTTGCTTATATTAGATTTTCAAGTGTTTTTAAAAGATTTGTAGATATTGAGGATTTTGAAAAGGAAGTAAGGAGGCTTATTAAATAATATGAAGCTTGATGGCGTGAGACAAAAAGTATTTTCAGATAGATATGCTTTGAAAAATAAGGCAGGAAAAGCTATTGAAGAGACTCCAGAGGAAATGTGGAGAAGGGTTTCTCGTGGAATCGCAACTGTTGAGAAGAAAAAAGATAGAAAAAAGTGGGAAGACGAGTTTTACAGAGCCATGACTGATTTTAAATTCGTTCCAGGAGGAAGAGTTTTGGCAGGAGCAGGCACCGGGTTTGACGTAACTTTCTATAACTGTTTTGTACTGCCAAGTCCCAAGGACTCGAGAGATGGCATTCTTGACAACCTCAAGGCGATGATTGAGATTATGGCTCGGGGCGGCGGAGTTGGAATTAACCTTTCATCGTTGCGGCCCAAAGGAGCAAGAGTTAAAAAAGTAAATGGATTTTCCTCTGGTCCTTGCAACTGGGCTGAGCTTTATTCTTTGGCAACCCATGACATTATCCAGCAGGGGGGAACAAGAAGAGGGGCCTTGATGCTTATGCTTTGGGATTGGCATCCGGATATCGAAGAGTTTATTACAGTCAAGCAGGATCTAAAACGCATAAATGGAGCAAATCTTTCGGTTTGCGTATCTGATAAATTCATGAAGGCAGTTAAGGAAGATGCCGATTGGGACTTGTTGTTTCCGCAGTTAGATGATAAGGAATACGACTCGAAATGGGACGGAATCATGGATCATTGGAAGAAAGCTGGTAAAAAAGTAAGAGTTTACAAGACTGTCAAGGCTCGCTATCTTTGGGATCTTATCTGCAATGCCGCCTGGAGATCAGCAGAGCCGGGAGTTGTATTTATGGAGAGATACAACAAGTGGTACAACAATTGGTATTGGAATACAGTAAATTGCGTTAACCCTTGCGGAGAGGAAGGTTTGCCAGCTTGGGGCGTATGCAACCTTGCTTCTCTGAATTTATCCGCCTTTGTGAAGGGGTATAGCGTAGATAAAAAAGGAGAGATGGATTATAAAGCATTGGCAGAGCACGCCAGAGTGGCTGTTCGTTTTCAGGACAATGTAATTGACGCGGATAAATATGTTTTTGAAGGAATTGAAAAGATGCAGAAACATGGTGAGAGGCGAATTGGACTAGGCACTCTTGGACTTGGGGACGCACTAATTAAAATGCATCTTAGATATGGTAGCAAAGAGTCTCTTGAAGTTATAGACAAGATCTATGGAACTATCAGAGACGCGGCTTACGACGAATCTGCAAATATTGCCAAGGAAAAAGGAGCTTTTCCGAAAATTAACATAAAAAAGCATTTGAAAGGTTACTTCATCAAGAGTCTCCCTGACTCGATAAAAAATAAGATTAAAACATACGGCATCAGAAATTCTGTTTTGCTCCAGGCTGCGCCAACCGGTAGCACAAGCCTTCTTTCCGGCACATCCTCAGGCATAGAGCCTGTGTATGAGTTTGAATTTATTCGGCGGGACAGACTTGGAGAACATCATATTTATCATCCGCTTTATGAGGAGTGGAAGAAAAAACATCCAAATGAAAAAAGGGCTGATTATTTTGTCTCGGCAAATGATTTGACTCCCGAGAATCATGTAGAAGTTCAGGCAATTGTGCAGAAATACGTTGATGCTTCAATATCCAAAACAGTAAATGCTCCCAATACTCATACGGTTGATGATGTAAAGAGATTGTATACATTGGCTTATGAGCTTGGATGCAAAGGTATAGCATATATGAGAGAGGGTTCCCGGGAGGGAGTTCTTTCAAGAGTTGAATCTCAGAAAACAGAGGAAAAAAAGGAGCAAAACGGACAATATATTGGTAGAAAACCAGTTGCCCCTCGTCCTATGCAGCTTCAAGGTGTAACTTATCAAATTGAAACACCGGTTGGAAAGACATATATAACAATTAACCATAATGAAAATAAAGAACCTTTTGAAGTATTTATAACAATTGGCAAAAGCGGTTCTGACGTGGCAGCCATGGCAGATGCACTGGGACGGATGATTTCCCTGAATCTTCGTCTTACAGATGGGCTGTCTGCAAAGGAGAAAGTGAGGCAGGTGGTGGCGCAGCTAATTGGAATTGGCGGTACCAGAAGCGTTGGGTTTGGAAAAGACAGAGTCAGGTCTTTGCCTGATGGTGTCGCCAAGATTTTATCCACCCACTACGGTTTTGTCATCAATGGAAAAGTTGAGGACAGAAAAGACGCCGTTTCTTTAAAGTCCGAAATCAAGAATAGTACTAATGGCAACGGCGTTGACAAAAATGGAGGGGGGTCAAAAGAAGAAGATTCAAACATAATTAAAATCCAGCAGTTGGCTATAACGGGCGGAGGAAGCGGTGTATTTGCCGAGTCCGGAACCTCGCTTTATGATATTTGCCCTGAGTGCGGAAGTGGAAGCTTGGCATACGAAGAGGGCTGCAGAAAATGCTACAGTTGCGGATACTCCGAATGCTAGTCTATGGCTATTTATACTCGCACAGGAGATAGGGGGAAGACTTCTTTATTTGATGGACAGAGAGTTTCTAAGGCAAGTTTAAGGGTTGAGGCGTACGGGACCGTAGACGAGCTAAATAGTATTATCGGAGTCATTATTGCGGAAAAATTAAAAATAAATAAGGAACTTATTAAGATTCAAAATGACTTATTTGACATTGGCTCTTCTCTTGCAAATCCAACATCAAAGACTTTAGGATATTTAGGAAATCGAGTAAAAGAGTTTGAAAAATCAATTGATGAGATGACAAACGACTTGCCGGCTCTTTCAAATTTTATACTACCCGGCGGAGGAAAAACAGGCGCAACTCTTCATTTTGCAAGAACTATTTCAAGACGAACGGAGAGAAAAATAGTTACATTATCTGAAAAAGAACCGATTGATAAAAACATAATTATGTATCTTAATAGACTCTCAGATTTATTGTTTACAATGGCAAGATTTGTGAATTTTGGAGAAAAAAACAAAGAAATTATCTGGATACAGTCTGATCACTAATTTAGTACATTAGTGGTATTTGTTGCTAAGACCACTGCCATTTCAAATTTGCATAAAATGGCGGGAAGGTCAAAAAATTATTTGGGAATGTGGTTTGATTCCACAACTGTGCCGCAGCGGTAAAAGTCCGAAGACCGACCAACATTTTCTCTCGAGCAAGAGTTATTTTGGTTATTTAAGCTTATAACACTCCTCGAGAGAACGTTAAAATCCTAGCGTTCTAAAGAGGAGTTTTTTTATGGGTGTTGAAACTTTAGAAAGACAGCAATTAAGACATTCGGATGCATTTAGAAATGAATATCACGAGAATACTCCGAAAAAATCAATTGTCGATGATGTTGTTTCTTATCTTGGAGAGTATAGGCTTGAGGTTCCAAAATATTCTTATTCATTCAGATATAAAGATGGTAGAGTGAGAGACCCCCATGGTAGTGAATCTATGTTTGATCTTTGTCAGAAGGCAATAGATTTGCGAAAAAAAGAGAAAAAATCATTTATCCGAGAAGCAGCTGAAAAATACGGATTTGAAAGTTTGGATAGACAATTGCAAGCCGCAGAATCAGAAAGCAGTATTATTTGGATGAGTCCTCCCGGTCCAAAAGAAGAAGGTTATGGCAACTACGGATTTGTTTATTTTGGCAAGGTTTTTCAAGGATATTCAACTGAAAGAAGCATACAAATGACAGCCATAAGAGTAGAAAACCCAACCCTAGAGCAATTTAATAAAGCTTTTTATATGCTGACAAATGAGGAAAAAGAGGCAGAACATGCTGAAGAATTTTTAGACAGTCCAAGAGTACTGGGTGAAGATATAAAAGAGGGTTATGTGGATGCAGTTGTTAATAGGGTTTTTGATTTTAGATTTTCCAGAGAGAAACAAGAAAAATTTGAGTTAGTTATTAGAAAAAGTCTACCTTTAATTCGTGATTTTGCAAATAATCCATCCCGGACAATGGAAGATCTTTTTGCATTGGAAAACTATGTGCTTGAATTAAGAAGAGAGCCAAATGGTTTTGATAAAAAATCTCCACAAAGACTTGTAGAGCTAGTGGGAGATTATAGGCGCGAACCGCCAAAAGCTGCAGGCAGCTGCGGAAGCACAAAAAGCAGTAACAATATTATCAATTCAATTTCCTCAACTATGAACTCGCTTCTTTCGGAGAAGGAAGGATTTCAGTGTCCAAGGTGCGGAGAAGAAGCAGTTGGCCCGGTTGGGGACACATGTCCTAGTTGCGGTCTGACAAAAGAAGAATATGCCGAATCCGGCGCGGATGTTTGTGATTAATCGATGAAGCGGAAGGTGGAGAGGATATTCCCGCATTCCTGAGCCGACTCATAACCGCTTAGGTTTGCAAGAATATTTATCTGAAAAATATAGCCTTTAGCATTAGCGGCAACATACATATTTCCTGGAACAAGATCTCCAGCAGGGTACGAATAGCTATAAAACTGTACGTCATTTTGAGTAACTTTATCGCTACGGCCAAAACCTCGGGTAACTTCAGAATGTATCTGTAGCCATTCATCTAGAGACCCGCCTTCATTATTGTAAATAAGAATTTCTACAGTAGAACAAAAGAGCTGCTGATTTTGACCTACAAAACGCAATCCCTTCTGGAAGCTTGAGATGTGTGACTCGTAATTCATTTCGGGATACGTATCTTTTGAAGAGACCTCAGTCATCCTATATGCAGGACTATAGTTTACCTCAAATCCGAATTCATCGCTGTGGTACATTGGCCAATTTTCAGTCTTATCAGAAGGAGTTGGGGAAGGTTGGGTAAGTATAGGCGATGGCGTAAGCTTTTGTTGGTTTTGCTTTGTTGTTAGGATAAAGTATCCGATGATGGCGATTGTGATGCCGAAAGAGATGATAGAAAATCCGATTGTAAATGTCCTGAGCCAGGAGGAATTTTCTATCATCTCTTTCGGCATTGATGACATGCTTTTACTTTAGTGGTATCATTATAGCATATGGATGACTCAAATAAGACACAGACACCAGGTGGTCAAACACAAGATCAGCAGCAGCCTCCAATTCAAAACCAGCAGCCTCAAGCAGGAGGCGGGGGTTCTATTGTAAAAGAGCTGGAACCCGTTAGGACACAGCAGGAAGACGTAAACGTTTCAGAAGTTGTTAGTCCATCTGAGGAAGAACCAAGGATCCACGAAGAGCTCGAGAAGATGGGAGTTAAGAGCGTTTCAGAGTCTCCCAAGTTAGATGATCTTGCTAAGAATGCAGGAGTGAGTCATTCTGGAGAATCTACGCCCGCAGTGCCCACAGGCTATGCTCCAATTACGATGACCGAAGATGTGGCAAAACAAACAGTGAAAAACGCTAAACAAACAGATTCCATTAAATGGAGAGCGGCATTGATAGTGAAATTCTTTAAAAAAATGCACGGAAAATTGCTGGGAGGGAGAAATTAGTTTTTAATTTATGCAGTCTGGTCCTTTAGACAACCTGGTTTCACTTTTTACCTCTTTGGTTATTTGGCTTGGGGCGATAGTTGCCCTTTTTCTGCTGATTGCTTTGTCTTTTTATCTTCTTATAGTGTGGTATAGAAATAGAAACAGAGAAAGAGAATCTTTAGCCTCAACCCTTCTTCAGGTAGCAGTTCCAAGAGACAACGAGATCAAGATAGACGCGGCAGAGCAGTTATTTTCAAACCTGGCGGCAATTGGGAAAGGCAGTATGTTTAAGGCAGGACCGCGGATATCCTTTGAAATCGTGGGAACACCCGGGGATATAAGATTTTATGTTTATACCCCCAATAAATTGAAAGATTTGGTTGAAAAGCAAATTCATGGTACGTATCCTGCGGCAGATATTCTTGTCGTTGACGACAAAACCAAAAGAAGAGAAGGAGCAATAATCGGAAATGAATACAACATCTTTTCAAGAAGCGGAAAGACTGCTTTTGCCAGCTTGCGGCTTGGCAAGAGCAATTACTTGTCCATAAAACCCTACAAAGATTTGCCTGTTGATCCGCTTTCATCTATTACCTCTGTTTTGGCAAAAATGACAGAGGGCGAGGGAGCGGCGATTCAGATTTTGGTAAGCCCTGCTAATCCGAAATGGAAAAAATCAGGAAGAGAATATATCGCAAAAACCAAAAAAACAGAAGCAAATCCTGAGACGGCCAAATATTCCTCAGACCCAAAAGAGATAGAAGCTATAGAGAACAAGATCGGAAAGCCCGGCTTTGAATTTGTTGTAAGGATAGTTGTCTCAAGCACAAATAGCGATATGGCAAGCGCTCATCTTGAAAATATTATCAACGCATTTAGCCAATTTGATTCACTAAATTCTTTTACCAAGAGCCGCAACATCTTTAAAGGAATGTTTATGACAGATTTTATTTACCGTTATATGCCAATGTTTGGGAATCCGTCGGTATTAACAAGTGAGGAGCTGGCAACAATTTTTCATTTTCCAAACAAATCTGTTTCAACCCCTAACGTCTTTTGGGTGAACGCCAAAAGGGCTCCAGCGCCTGCCCAGATCCCAGAAAGAGGTCTTTATCTTGGAAAAAGCACATACAGGGGTCTTTCCAAGCCTGTCTATATGGATATAGATGACAGAAGAAGACATATGTATATTATTGGGAAAACAGGTACGGGAAAAAGCGAATTCTTAAAAGATATGATAATGCAGGATATAAAAAACGGTGAGGGATTGGCTGTAATTGACCCTCACGGAGATTTGATAGACGATATTCTGATGCTTGTCCCGCCCAAAAGAGCAGAGGACGTTATTTTGTTTGATCCCTCAGATACCAAAAGGCCAATGGGTTTTAACATGCTTGACGCCCAAACTGAAGAACAAAGACACTATGTTGTCACTTCAATAATAGGACTGATGTATAAGCTTTTTGATCCTAACAAAACAGGTATTATTGGTCCCCGTTTTGAACACGCAATAAGAAACGCAATGCTTACAGTCATGTATGAGCCTGGAAGTACTTTTGTTGAGGTTGTACGCGCACTAACGGATTCATCTTTTGTTCAGGAGATTTTGCCAAAAGTACAAGACCCGATTGTCAGGCGTTATTGGACTGATCAGATTGCCCAAACAAGTGATTTCCACAAATCTGAAGTTTTGGATTATATTGTTTCCAAATTCGGCAGATTCGTCACAAACAAGATGATTAGAAACATCATCGGGCAATCTCAAAGTGCTTTTAATTTCAGAAAAGTTATGGACGAGGGAAAAATTCTTCTAATAAACCTATCGAAGGGAAAAATTGGAGAGGAGAATTCATCTTTTTTGGGTCTTGTTATAGTCCCCAAGATTTTGGTCGCGGCGATGTCAAGGCAGGATATTCCGCTTTCTCAAAGGCGCGATTTTTTTCTCTATGTTGACGAGTTTCAGAATTTTGCTACTCCTGATTTTGCCCAGATATTGTCAGAGGCTCGTAAATACAGACTAAATCTAATTGTTGCCAATCAGTTTATAGGACAGATGGAGGAAGAGGTAAAAAATGCAATTTTTGGAAATGTGGGGAGTGTAATTTCCTTTAGAATTGGAGTAACGGACGCGAATTATCTTCAGCATGAATTCCAACCTGTTTTTACCGAAGCAGATTTGATAAATATAGAAAGATACAATACTTATATCAAAACTATTGTCAGCGGCGAGCCGGTGTCTCCATTTTCTATGGATCTGACTCGTGATATGAGTAAAGAAGAACAGCTCAAAAACCCAAGAGTTTCAGAGCTTATTAAAGAGCTTTCAAGATTGAAGTACGGAAGAGACGGGGCTGTAGTTGAAGCAGAGATAGCGCAGAGAGCGAAGCTGTAAAATACTTTTTCCACTTTCTCTATTTGTTCCTCTTTGATATACTATGCCAACTGGCGTCCGTAGCTCAGTGGCAGAGCGCTACTCTTATAAAGTAGATGTCCTTGGTTCGAATCCAAGCGGACGCACTTATATGAAGGGAAAAACTGTTCTTGCTGTTGGGGCGCATCCGGATGACATGGATTTTGGAGCATCAGGCACTATTGCCAGATGGGTTTCGGAGGGCGCTACTTGCTATTACCTCATTTGTACTGACGGCAGCCGCGGGTCTTCGGATCCTCAGATGACTCATAAGCGCTTGGCAGAAATTCGCAATGAAGAACAAAAAAAAGCAGCTAAAGTTTTGGGGGTTAAGAAAGTTTTTTTCCTCAATCATACCGATACACAACTTGTTGCAGATTTGGTTTTGAAAGAGGAAATTGTTAGGGTTATTAGGAAGCTACGGCCTAATACCGTAATTACAATGGATCCGACTTTTTATTATACGACTGAAATGATAGGTTTTGACAGCGGATTTGTGAACCACACAGACCATAGAGCCGCGGCTCTTGCCACGATGGACTCTTGTTTTCCGCTTGCTCGCGACAGGCTTACATTTCCGGAGCACGAAAAGGAAGGCTTAAAACCACACAGGGTTGAAGAGCTTTTTTTTGTAGGTTTTGAGAAAAAAGACTTTATAGTTGATATAACAAAGACTTTTGAAAAGAAAATAAAAGCTTTATCTTTGCACAAAAGCCAGTTTGATAATTTCAAAGAGGTTGAAAAACGAGTAACGCTAAGAGCTAAATTTTGGGGAAAATTAAAAGGCTACAAATTCGGCGAAAACTACACCCGCATCAAGCTTCCTTAACTGTTTTTTGTTTCTTCATAAATTTCTTGTAGAAGATAACAGCGGCAATTAACAGCGGAATCAAGATAACAGAGTAAACTCCGAGCCAGATGATCATATTTGCTCCGTCTCTAAGAGTTGACAAGAGACTTCGGACAGCCAGTTTGAATGTAACATCCGGGCGGAATACGTTGTCAGGAGCGTATGGAAGAGCTAGTTCATCGGTTGATAAGTAAATTGTAACTTTGGTAAGCTTTACATTGTTTTCAATTGATTGCTTTTGACCAATCAGAGAGTCAATTTGCTGTTGGAGATTTATAAGCTCACGCTGAATGGTAAGAATATCCTGGATTTCTACTGCTTGATCCATAATTTCTTCAAATCTTGCTTGAGTGTTCCTAAGCATTGCTAGTCTTGCCTCAATATCTATATACTCATCCGTAACATCTGTTCCTACCAAATTCTCGCTTGTTACTTTGATAGACAGCGACCTTATGTGACTTAGGGCTTCATCCAGCATTTCGGTAGGTATTCTTATGGTTACATTTGCAAAAGGAGATTCAGTTGGCCTGTTATACGACGCAAATACCATAAATCCCCCAATACTTTTTGCGTAGGAAATAATCTGATCGCCAGTCCCACGTACGTCTTTTACTACTAATGATAAGTCAGAGGTTTTTGTAACAATTCTATTTGAAGTGTCCGATAGAGGTGCTGCTGGTTCTCTTGGAAAAGAAAGTCCCTCAGGCGCCATCATGCCTACAGAGGGAACCCCTTGAAAATGATCGACTGCCGGAGATGTTGAAAATTGACGAAGGGGAGTAATTGGATTGTTATTGAGAAAGAGATAGGCAATAATTAGCACCAAAGCAACTATTAATTTGTGTGTTTTAACCCAGTTAATAAAGGACATTACTTTTATTATATTATTGTGCATTGAAATTTCAATGGGTAAAAACTTTATCTTGACAAAAAAGCTGATACGATATAGAGTAGGCTATGGATTCTGAGAAAAATGTGTTTCCTCTTGGTTTGACTTTTGATGACGTTCTTCTTCTGCCTTCATATAGTGATTTTTCAAGGTCGGATATAGATTTATCTACACGTTTGACTAGAAATATAAAATTGTCAATTCCGCTTGTGTCTTCTGCCATGGATACGGTTACCGAGTCAAAACTAGCAATCGCACTTGGAAAGCTTGGCGGAATTGGAATAATTCACAGGAATTTGACCATAGCTGATCAAGTGCATGAAGTAAAAAAAGTTAAAAAAGAGAGTGTATTGGTAGGCGGCGCGGTTGGTGCGGGAAAAGGGTTTGAGGATAGAATTGATGCTTTGATTAAAGCAAAAGCGGATGTGATATTGGTTGATTCTGCTCACGGATTCGCAAAATCTGTTATTGATGTTGTTAAGTTCATAAAAAAGAAATACAAAAATATTGATGTTATTGGCGGAAATGTCGCAACACTTGACGGTGCCAAAGCTCTTGTAAATGCCGGTGTTGACGGACTCCGGGTCGGAATGGGGCCTGGAGCAATTTGCTCAACCAGAGTTATCTCTGGAATGGGAGTACCACAGATAACCGCGATTCAGGAGACTGCTAAGGCAGCTCACAAAGCAAATGTACCGATAATTGCCGATGGAGGGATCAAATATTCAGGAGACATGGTAAAAGCACTGGCGGCCGGAGCATCAACTGTTATGATGGGAAGTTTTTTCGCGCAGGCTATTGAGTCTCCTGGTAAAATAATAAAACTTCATAAAAATTCTGTGCCAAAACGATTTCAGAATATAATTAAGGATGAGAAAGAAGAATATTTATTTAAAGAATATCGCGGGATGGGATCGACTGCATCAATGAAAAGAGGAGCATCTATAAAAGAAGAGGAGTTTCACGGAAAAGATTACAAAGAAAGAGTTTTGGTTGCAGAGGGAGTTGAAGGCTTGGTTCCCGTGAAGGGATCTGTAAAAGATGTTGTCGGACAGGCTATTGGTGGAATAAAATCAGGATTTTATTATACCGGAGTAAAAAATATTCAAGAGCTTTGGAAAAAAGCAAGATTTATCCAAATCACGACAGCCTCCCTAACAGAAAGCCACCCTCATAGCATCATCATCACAAACCCGGGAAAGAACTATTAAATAAATATGTATTTTAATAAGGCGGTTCTTTTTAAAACACTCCCTCTCATGAAATTTTTTATTGTTCTTATATTCATTTTCTCAACAATTATTTTTTTAAAAACACTAACGTATGACTATTATCCTGATTTTAGTAGTTATTATTATGGTTCTATTGCAGTTTTTGATGGCGAAAATCCTTATTTAGGAGGAGAAAAGTATTTTACCCCTTTTGTTTATCCTCCACCCGTCTTGCTATTTTTCCTACCTTTTACATTACTACCGTATTTTATCGCGGAAAAGATGTTTGCAATTCTTTCTATCCTATGCCTTTTGTTATCAGTCGTTCTAATATTTAAAATTTTTAAACTAACACCCTTTTCTTTATTAGGATTGTTTCTTACTATACTTGTATTTAATTTTTTCCCTGTAAAGTTTACTCTGGGCATGGGGCAAATTAATAACGTTGTATTATTGATGGTGACTTTATTTGTATATTTTCATGTCAAAAAAAGAGAACTTATGTCTGGGTTATTCCTTGCTATCGCAATAGCACTTAAATTATTTCCAGTTTTATTAATAATTTATCTAATTTTTAGCAAGCGGTGGAAAGCGCTTTTATCCGTTATTCTAACGACTATAGCTATAACTTTAGTTACATTTATATTTATCGATCCGAAAATTATCTCTTATTTTCTTACAACAGCGTTGCCCAGTTTACTCGCGTCTTGGAAAGCCGATTATTACAATCAATCATTGTCTGCATTTTTAATAAGAGAGTTGGGTAATTTAGAATTGGTAAACATAGTAAGACCTGTTATTAGCGCAATTTTAATAACTGCTTCGCTATCGTTTGTATGGATATTCAGAAGAAACGATAAGTCAGGACTTTTGTCTATAAGTCTTTTGATTACCCTAAGCCTTATTGTAAACACATTTTCCTGGCAGCATCATTTTGTCTGGTTGCTTATTCCTTTATTCATAGTTTTTCACTTTATTAGGAGTAATCATTTTGGAACCCAATATTATTTCGTATTGGGAATAAGTTATTTGCTTATGGCAGTTAATATGAAAAATTTTTCTATGTTCCCGACTTTTTTTCAATCACATGTTCTATACGGAGCATTAATACTATATATTCTGAATGTAAACCTATTGACTAAAAATATTAAATAATTTTTTTGTATAAATCAGGGTGTTTCTAATAGCCTCGTTTGAAGAACGAATTGCATGATAGTTTATAGGTACGCGTTCAGGCCGACGCCTGGGATAAAGCTTGACTGGAAGGCGATTTTATTGCACCTCTCAAGTTCTTCTTCATTTAGAATATTATTTTTTCTTAGAAAATTAAACTGTTCCCATAAATGTCCGGACTGGATAGTTTCTGGCCAATCGCTATTGATAGTAAATTTAACTTTGTTTTCTACAAATGTACGTAAAATAAATTTTAATTCTTCTACATTTTTCACTGCGCTTGTTGAGATATTTGATAGAGGGCATACTTCAAGAACGATGTTTTTCTTAACCAGTTCTTTCATTAGTTTTTTATCATAAGCTGCTAGAATTCCGTGTCCGATTCGGGAGGAGTCAACATATTCAATTGCTTCCCAAATATCATTGGCATCTTTTACTTCACCTGCGTGCGACGTAATTTTGAGTCCTGATCTTTTTGCCTTTTGGGCTAACTTTTTGTAATCTTTAAAGTGAAAACTTTTGTCAGGCGGTCCGGCAAAATCTATTCCTACAATTCCTCGCCTTCTGTACTTTATTGCCTTTTCAACTATAATCTCGTTTTTTTCATAATTAAACTCACGTGCTAGACAAAATATAATACCAGAAGAGAGATTCTTAAACTCCAAAAGCGCTCTTTCCATACCTCTTAGCATTGCCATAATAATATGATCTAAGTCTTCTTGTCCTTCGTGATTGTGTTTCATAGGATTGTTCCTAAGTTCTAAAAGCGTAATGCTGTTTGAGCGATAAGCGCCGCTTAATATCTCATACACTGCTTTCTCAACCGCATAAGTTCCGGAGCTTAGTTTATCTAAAAGAGGGTGGTAAATGTCTTTCAGGTATTTCATATATGTTGTCGCTTTTTTGTCAGGAGAAAGAGTTATATAGTCCATAAATTCTCTATATTCTTTTTTAGGAAGTTTAAATCCCTGGGCATGCGCAATTTGCCAATAGATAGCAGGATTTATAGACGTTCCTAGGTGAGCATGGAGTTCGGCAAGAGGAAAAGAGGGAAATCTATCAGTCTGATTTTTATACTCTTCCATAACTGATTTTATATATTAGACGTGTATGTTGTCAAGGAGGTTAGGGTAGTTTAATCCAGGAAATATAACTGCCAAGTTCAGGACCTGTTGTTGCCATTGCAACTGGAGCGAGAGTTCTATCTAAAAATGCAAGATATAAGCGAGTTTCATATTGGAGATCTTTTGGTAAGCGGATTTGCTTAACTGCTTTACCATCCCAGCCATCAAACTTAACAGTTACGGGTTCTAATTCATTAAGATCTTCTTGATATGGAGAGTACGGCCTTTCTTTTCCTGTGTTTTTATCTCTGTATCCAATTACGACCTCAAACTCCTCTCCTGGATTGGATGCATCCAGATGTGTTACAACAAGATGTGTATATGCGGCTGCTTCTCGCAAATACGTTCCTACTGGATTTATAGGAACAGGGTAAATATCTCTAAGTCTTCCAGTTGATCTGCCTTTTTCGTCGAAATCTTCCTGTATTCTATGTTGGTATTTTCGATATTCTTCAGAATCCTTATGAGGTAATTTTCTTATCCCAACACTAGATGTGTATGTAGCTTTCATAACTGCTGCCCTTAATGCTATTTGTTCTGGAAGAATTATATTGTACGTTGCGTCATTGATATTTCTCGACATAGTTCGTCCGGCTGTGACATCAGGATAAATTCCATGAAAAACATCAATTCCAGCTCCCTGGGCATGCTCAATAGTGAAAGGAATATCTAGATTGTTTCTCCAGGCATCATTTAGTAGATCATATACATTTGATGCTACGTATTTTTTTATTCCGGTTCTTGCTTCTCTTAGTCTATCAATGAATTCTTCTTCTGTTCCGACCCTTCTTTTTTCCGCACTTGCCATAGTATAAACCTCAATATCTCCAAGTTCTTTGCCAAATCCGCTCACCATTTTTTGATAAAGTCTAAAATGTTCTCTCGTGCCTTTTTCCCAATCTTCGCGAGTCAAATCTCTTACACTTAGGGCAGTTCTTCCATAAATTTCCATGTTGGCAGGCGCTATTCCTCTTCCAGTTGAACCTCTTCCGCCTGTTGTTTCTTGATTCAAAACTGACTCATATGCTCTGTGTGTATCAAGAGCAAGGGGAGTGTTGTAGTCGATGATAAGATTTCCTGGTAGCTCAGGAGTGTCCAAGGATTTATTTATATGGTCAATCTCTATGAGAACATCTTCCGGATGCAGCACCATGCCTCGAGAGATAAAAGCCGTTGCTCCTTCTTTTACGACCCCCATGGGTATTTGATGAGTTACTATTTTCTTCCCATTTATATCTGCTTCATGTCCTGCATTGGCGCCTCCATTTGCACGAAGAGAAAAAACTTTACCTTTTTTTGCAAGTTTTTCATTTAGTTTTGCGACAACTGATCCTTTCCCAGAGTCCCCAAAAAATGCATCCTCAACACTTGCGCTATTTGGTCTTTTCTCGTGGTTCATGGATAATATATCTAAATTCAGAGGTTTTGAAAGAATATTTGGGTTTTTACTGTTTTTAAGGTCGTGGTAAATACTCAGAACTTCAGCTGTTCTCATAGTTGTGGCTCCGATTGTACATGGTGTTGTTTTAAAAAACAAGAGTTTATTAGTTTATAGTGATATAATACGAATATGATCTTCGTTGTTGATTTTGGGTCCCAAACTGCGCATCTTATCTCCCGTCGCATCAGAGAATTTGGAGTTGATGTAAAAATGGTTTCTCCGGAAGAGGCTTATCAAAAGGCAGTAAAAGAAAAAGCTAAAGGGATTATTTTCTCAGGCGGCCCCGCTTCTGTTTATGAAAAAGGAGCACCAAGTATCGACAAGCGGATTTTCGATCTTGGAATTCCCATTCTTGGGATTTGCTACGGCCAGCAGTTAACAGCTTATTTATTGGGTGGGGAAGTTAAGAGGGGAAAGATACGAGAAGATGGACCGGCGACTCTGAAGCTTAATGCCTCATGTCCGCTTTTTGATTCCGTTTCTCCTCATTCACGAATCTGGATGAGTCATGGCGACGAAGTATTAAAGCCGCCTCAAGGATTTTCGTTAATTGGTGAGTCAGAAACAATAAAAAGCGCAGCAATTGCAAATGAAAAGAGAAAAATTTATGGAGTACAGTTTCATCCCGAAGTTGAACACACAGAACATGGTAGTCTTATCCTTCAAAATTTTCTTGAGAAGATATGTAAAATATCAACACGAAAAACAGTAATTAGTATAGAGGATATTATTGAAGATCTAAAAAAAACAGTTGGAAACAAGAAGGCTATTGCTGCTGTTTCGGGCGGACTAGATTCTACAGTAGCTGCGGCTTTGGTTGCAAGAGCAATAGGGAAAAACCTTATTCCGATTCATGTTGACAGTGGGTTGATGCGAAAGGGAACCACCGAAAAAGTTATCAGATTTTTTACTGACAAACTCCATATAAAACCAACTTTCTTAAAGACGCAAAAAGAATTTTTATCTGTACTTAAAGGTAAAACTGATCCTGAAAAAAAAAGAAAAGCGATTGGTAAATTATATATAGATCTTTTCCAAGAAGAGTGTAAAAAGTACAAAGATGTAAAGTTTTTGGTACAGGGAACTATTTATTCAGACGTTATAGAAAGCAGAGGTACGAAGAATTCGGCAAATATTAAATCTCACCATAATGTTGGAGGTCTTCCTAAAAGTTTGAAACTTACGCTGATTGAACCAATTCGCCACCTTTATACAGATCAAGTTCGCGCAATTGCTAAAAAATTAGATATCCCAGATGAGATAATAAACCAGCAGCCTCATCCGGGACCTGGATATGCTATTCGTATTCTTGGCGAGGTTGATGAAAAAAGGTTAGAAATTATGCAAAAGGCAGATGAGATTGTTGTTGGTGAAATGAAACGTTCTGGTTGGTATTATAAGCTTTTCCATTCTTTTCCAGTTTTGACAGGTGCCAAAAGCACATCGGTCAAGGGAGACGGACGCGTATACGGAGAAATTATAGCAATAAGAGCAGTTACTTCAGTAGATCGAATGACAGCTGATTGGGCAAAATTACCACCAGAGCTTCTTCAAAAAATAACATCAAGAATCACAAATGAAATCCCTGAAATCTCCCGTGTTGTATATGATATAACTACCAAACCTCCTGCGACTATGGAGTGGGAATAACAAACTTTTCAATCACGTGAGCGACTCGGTTTTTTTAACTGAAGGTACAATGTAGTCTGTAATTGCTTTGAATTCTTCTGTGATACAATACAGGCGATATGGATGATGTTGCAAGAGTTCGGGAAAAAATAGATATAGTAAGCCTTATTTCAGAATATATTCCGCTTAAAAAAATGGGCAGGAATTTTAAGGCTTTGTGTCCTTTTCACACAGAGAGCACCCCGTCTTTTGTGGTGTCTCCCGAGCGGCAGATCTGGCACTGTTTTGGCGGGTGCGCAAAAGGCGGAGATTGTTTTGAGTTCTTGATGGAGTATGAGCATTTGGAATTCGGTGAGGCGCTTCGCACTTTGGCTAAAAAAGCAGGAGTGGAGCTGAGAGATTCCGCTTTTGCAAAAGGTTTGTCTTCAAAAAAAGAAAAGATTTATAAATTGAATCGTCTAGCGAATGAGTTTTTTCATTTTGTTTTAACCAAACACGTGGTTGGCAAAAAGGCTCTTTCGTATCTTTCAAGTGATCGGAAAATTGACGATCGGCTTATAGAGACTTTTATGATTGGATTTTCTCCAAAGTCGTCAAATGCCCTAGTAAATTATCTTATCAACAAAAAAGGTTACAAGAAAGAAGATTTGATTGACGCAGGGCTTGCCTTTCAGAGAAATAGAGATATCGTTGATTTTTTTAGAGGAAGGATTATGTTTCCGCTTTTTGATCACAGAGGGAACATTGTAGGATTTTCAGGCCGTTTGCTTTCCGAAGTTGCGGGTTTGGGAGGCAAGTATATAAATACAAAAGAAACTCTTGCTTATCACAAGGGCAGTATGTTTTTTGGTTTGAATACGGCAATTCCGGAGATTAAAAATAAAGATAATTGCATTGTAGTTGAAGGAGAATTAGATGTAGTTTCCATGTTTAAAGAGGGAATTAAGAACGCAGTTGCTATAAAAGGTACGGCTCTCACAGATGACCAGGCAAGTCTTCTGTCAAGATTTACACAAAATGTCACGCTTTGTTTTGATCAAGACAATGCGGGTTGGATGGCAACAGAAAGAAGCCTTGGTGTTTTGGAGAAAAAGGGTTTTAACGTAAAAGTTATAAAGATAACAAATGCTAAAGACCCTGATGAGGCTGTTAGGTCTGATCCTTTCTCTTTTAAAAAAGATATCAAAGAAAGCATTGGAATTTATGATTATTTTCTACAGCGCTCACTAACTCTTTACAACAAAAACACAATTGAGGGCAAAAAAAATATATCAGATTTTCTGCTGCCAGTAATTGAAAGAATAGAAAACGAAATTGTCAAAGAACATTATCTGAAAAAGCTAAGCCTTGAACTCGACACAACATATGATAGTCTTTTAAAGCAGGTTGAAAAAATTGAAAAAAAAGAAGCCGGGGAAGATGGCAAAAAAACCATAAAAGCTGACAAAAGTTCAAGGAGAGAGATTTTGGAAGAGTATTTGTTGGCTATTGTCGCACAATATGAAAATCCGAGTCAAATTACAGATAAAGTTTCAAGCATTATAAAAGATTATGTTTTTGAAACGCCTTCGTATAAAAAAATCCTGGATAGTCTTTCTTTGTACGCCCAAAAAAATGATGATTTCAGCAGCAAAAAATTTTTGAATGATTTACCCTCGGAGCTTATTAAAACATTTGACACCTGTTTTTTATTGCCAATACCCAAGTTTGAAGATTTAGGCAAACACAGAGTAGAAATAGAAAAAGTCGCAAGAGAACTGCGGGTAATATTTTTGAAAAATAAAATAAAAGAAATAACAGAAAATCTTAGAGGCAAAGAGAAGGAAGAAAACAGTAAAGAAATAGAATCTCTTGGAAAAGAAGCTTCAATGCTTATTAATCTTTTATCGCAGAGTTAAATTGTGGTAAAATATATCTATATGGCGCAGAAAGCACCAAATATCATAGCAGACATTGTGACAACCGCAAAAAAAAGAGGGTATATTACCCAAGACGAGGTTTTGTCTATCTTCCCAAAACCCGAGGAGCATTTAGATGAGCTTGATGAGCTTTACAAAAGACTGATGGCTGGGGGAGTTGATGTGTTTGAGTCTGTTGCCAAAAACCAGGACGAACAGAAACCCATTGAGGATTTGGAGAAAGAACTGGAGGTTTTGACTGTACTTACCGAGGGATCAGTGTCAGATCCAGTGAGAATGTATCTTAAGGAGATAGGCAGAATTCCCCTTCTGACTTTTGAGCAGGAAATTTCTCTGGCGAAAAAGGTTGAAAAAGGAGAAAAAAAAGCAAAGCAAATCCTAACCAATTCCAACCTAAGACTAGTTGTATCAATTGCCAAAAAATATGTAGGACGGGGATTAACCCTTTTGGATCTTATTCAGGAGGGAAATCAGGGGTTGATAAGAGCGGTTGAAAAATACGATTGGAGAAGAGGTTTTAAATTCTCAACTTATGCGACTTGGTGGATAAGACAGTCAATTACAAGAGCGATTGCGGATCAGGCAAGAACAATAAGAATTCCTGTCCACATGGTTGAGAACATAAACAGGTTTCTTAGGACTTCAAGAAGACTGATGCAGGAGCTTGGGCGCGAGCCAACACCCGAGGAGGTCGCAAAAGTTTTGGGAATCGATCCAGACAAGGCGCTTGAAATTATCAAAATTTCCCAGGAACCCGCAAGTCTTGAGACACCGGTCGGAGACGAGGAGGACAGCCGGCTTGGGGATTTCATTCACGATACTACCGCGCCTACTCTTTTTGACTCCGCGTCAAGGGAACTTCTCAAAGAGCAAGTAGAGCAAGTTCTCTCAACGCTTTCTGACAGGGAAAGAAGAGTTCTTATAGAACGCTTTGGTCTTAAGGACGGCAAGCAAAAAACTCTTGAGGAAGTTGGCCGCATGTTTGCAGTTACTCGGGAAAGAATCCGTCAAATAGAGGCCAAGGCGCTTCGAAAGCTCCGTCATCCCTCAAGGGGAAACAAACTAAAAGACTACTTAGGGGATTAAAAAAATCAGCAGATTTTGTATACTAGATAATAAAGGAACAACTCTATGGACGTATTTATTGAGCTTACCTTTGTTATCGCTGTTGCCGTAATTTTTGCCATCCTTGCAAGAATTTTAAGACAGCCTCTAATTGTAGGATATATTCTTGCCGGTGTTTTCGTCGGACCATATTTTTTAAACATACTTCAGTCAAACGAATATATTGAGCTTTTTTCAAAAATCGGCGTAACAGCGCTTCTTTTTATAGTTGGTCTTCATCTAAGCCCCAAGGTAATTGGTGAAGTTGGGAAAGTTTCTCTTATAACAGGAGTTGGACAGGTGGTATTTACTTCTACAATTGGTTTTATCATCGCTATAGCTCTTGGTATAGAGAGGATAGCCGCTATTTATATTGCAATTGCCTTAACTTTCAGCAGCACTATTATAATCCTAAAACTCTTATCTGACAGAGGAGATCTTAATAAGCTGTATGGAAAAATTTCCATAGGATTTCTTCTGATACAGGATATTATCGCGGTAATTATTTTGCTTTTTATTTCCTCTTTCTCTAACAATTCCGACATTCACATAATATACGCGATTGGTTTTTTGCTCTGGAAAGGAATGGGACTTTTGCTTGCGCTTTATTTCATAAGTAGTTTTATTGTGCCAAGATTAAGCAGGTTTGTTGCCAAATCTTCAGAACTTCTTTTTCTTTTTTCAATCGCCTGGGGGTTTGGACTTTCTTCCGCTTTTTATTTATTAGGTTTTTCGGTTGAGATCGGCGCTTTAATAGCCGGTGTTTCTCTTTCTCTAACTCCCTTTGCTTTCGAAATTGGAGCAAGACTAAAACCTTTGCGGGATTTTTTTATCGTTCTGTTTTTTGTTCTGCTTGGCTCGCAAATGGTTTTTGACAATGTCAGTATCCTTATTGTTCCTGCAATAATCCTTTCTTTATTTGTTTTGATAGGAAACCCTGTTATTGTAGTTGTTCTTATGAACCTTTTGGGCTATAAGCGAAGAACTGGATTTATGGCGGGGCTCACAGTTGCTCAGATAAGCGAATTTTCTCTTATTTTGGCAGCATTGGGTTTTAGCGTAGGACATTTATCAAAAGAGATCTTGTCATTGGTTACCCTTGTCGGTCTTGTGACGATTGTCGGATCGACTTATTTTATTCTCTATGCGGAGAAAATATATCCTTATGTTGAGAATATTCTAAAATTCTTAGAGCTAAAGAAAAAAAGTAAAGAAACTGGCGCAAATGCTGAAAAATATGAAATTGTTCTATTTGGATACGATAGGGTTGGAGTAGATTTTGTAAATGCATTTCGTAAACTTGAAAAACCGTTTCTTGTTGTTGATTTTAACCCATCTTCTATAAAACTCCTTCAGGAGAAAAATATCCCAAATAGATTTGGAGACGCTGAGGACCTGGAATTTTTAGAAGAGCTTGGGCTTGAGCAGGTCAAGCTTGCCGTCTCGACAATTCCTGATTTTAAGACAAATATCATTCTAACCAGAAAAATTAAAAAAGAAAAAAGAGACGCTATTGTTATCGCAATTTCTCAAAATGTGGTGGAGGCTCTGGAATTATACAAAGAAGGAGCAACTTATGTAATTATGCCCCACTATTTGGGAGCTAGATATGCATCAAATATGATCACCCGAATAGGCCTTGACGTTTCCGCATTTAAAGAGGAAAGAGACAAGCATTTGGAGTATCTTGAGAAAAGAAGTGTTATTCGATATTGAGGAGTTCTACTTCAAATATTAATGTAGCGTTTGGGGGGATGATAGATCCTGCTCCCGTCATTCCATAGCCAAGCTCGGGGGCAATAGTCAATTTCCTTTTTCCTCCAACCCGCATTCCCTCAACTCCATAGTCCCAACCTTTTATAACTTCTCCCGCCCCTAGACTAAAATCAAAAGGCGTGTCTCTGTCATATGAACTGTCAAACTTTGTTCCATCAGTGAGTGTTCCTAAATATTGCACCGTAACTTTTTTTCCGGCAGAAGCGGTAGCACCTGTACCCACTATGAGATCCTCAATTGTCAGTCCTTCTATCTGCATATCGTCTTTTATAATAACAGATTGAGTTGGTGTTGGCGATACAGTAGCTTGCTGGATAGGATTATTTTGGCTGTTTAATGTAAAAATTAAAAACCCAACAGCGAGAATGCCCGCCAATACAATAAGATATTTTTTCTCAAAACTCATGTGTGATTTTTATCTATTCAATAATATCACAAAATTTCATCAAGTCCCAAATTTATTTTACGTTACTACTCTTGTAAAAGTTGACAGGACCTAATTTTAGTATTAAACTTAACCTAAAAGTTAACTATTATGACTAAAATCAGTAACTCTAAAGAATTGGACAAGATTTTTGAAGCATTTGCAAATCGGCACAGACGGGAGATTGTCTATGCCTTGAGCCTTCAGCCTTGTTCTATAAGCAGACTTGCAGAAATAAGAAACTTGACGCTTCCTGCAATATACAAACACATAAAAATACTCAAAAAAGCAAAGTTGGTATTGGAAAGAAAAATAGGCAGAATACATTTTTTATCCCTCAACAGAGATTCATTAATTGTCCTTCAGGATTGGCTCGCGCAATACCATCCCTTTTGGGGTAACAACAGTGAAACGCTAAAAAATTATGAAAAGTATTTGAAAGGAGGTGAGAATAAATGAAAAAGTTTGTTTTTTTGTATTACGGAAAAGTTAAGCCCGGAGATATTGCAGAGGCGGATATGAAAAAGGTGATGGATAATTGGATGACTTGGTTCGGGTCAATCAAAGACAAGTTGGTTGACGGCGGAAATCCGTTCGCAACGGGAGGCAAATCAGTGACAAAAAAAGGTGTTGAAACAATTTCTCCCGATATGTGGCCCGCCAAAGGCTACACTATCATCAACGCAGAAGACATTGATGAGGCGGTAAAAATCGCCAAGAGATGTCCTGCGCTCGATGATGATCCGGAAGGAGCCGTTCGTGTATATGAGGCGTTGCCAATGTAATGTATATGAGAATGAAAAGAGGTATCTCCATCTCGGGGATACCTCTTTTTAGTTATATTGTCAGGATAACGTTCTTAAATATGTTATTTGTGGTATAAATGCGTTGTATGAATTACAAGACAAAAACTTCCCTCAAACTTCCTTTTAAAGTAACCTTAGTTGTTGGGAATGGCGGAAGAGGTTCTAAAGTAAATAATCATTATTCCTCAAAGAGTCAAAGATATGCTTATGATTTCATGTCTTTAAGGGTTAAAAATAAAGGAGAAGATTTAAAAGATTTTGAGATTTTTGGAATTGATGTGATAGCTCCAGGTGCCGGAGTTATAAGTCAAGTAATTAGAGATTGCGGGGACATGGAAATCGGAAAGCGGGATAAATCAGTATATACGGGAAATATGGTCGTGATTGACCATGGAAATGGAGAATGGAGTGTTTTGTGCCATTTCAAATACAATTCGATTAAAGTAAAAGAGAGAGACAGAGTCAGACAAGGCGATGTTTTGGGTCTTTGCGGAAACACAGGAAATTCAAGCGAACCGCATATACATTATCATTTGCAGGACAATGCATTAATGTTAAGGGCAAAAGGACTTCCTACGCAGTTTAGCAAAATTATGGTGGATGGATTAGTAAAAGAGAATGTTGAGCCAGTACGCTACCAAAAAGTATCAAATATAAAATGATCGCTTCGGCATCCAGAGCCCATGGGGGGGCAAGTAATATTGCTTGTTTAGACTGTTAAATCAATCCTTCTCAGGACCGTCCCCAAAAATTATGACGCTATCGAGCGTTACAAACTCTATTACGATAAGTTTTCTCATAAGTTTATTTTACCAAATCTTCCATTGAAATGCCTAACGCTTTGGCGGCAAATTCCTCAAAACCTTTATTAGCCCTGTCCTAGCCAGTATAATTGGGAATAACAATAATAATATATTGACAAACGATAAATAATGAAGTAAAATATTGTTATATGAAACGTGGCTTTACATTATTCCTAAAGGTAGTAATTTTGCTTATCGCAGTCGGAGCGTTTGCCGGTATGATTTGGTTTCCTCAAACTGAAGGAAGAGCCGCTAACTTAGACCTCATCAGTATTTATACAGATCCGTTTATTATCTATGGTTATATAGCTTCAATCCCATTTTTTGTTGGGTTATACCAGGCATTCAAATTATTAAACTTCATTGATGCAAATAAAGCCTTTTCCCAAGGCGCTGTTAATACACTAAGGAATATGAAATTTGCTTCTCTTAGTCTTATCGTTTTTATTACACTCGCAGTGTTTTATATCCGTTTCGCGGCTCACGGTGATGATCCAGCAGGTCCGACGGCGGTTGGAATTGTCGTATCTTTCACAGTCGCTATTGTTGCAACCGCTGCTGCTGTTTTTGAGAAACTTCTACAAAATGCTGTAGATATGAAATCAGAAAATGACTTAACCGTATGAGGTACGACTATGGCAATAATAATCAACATTGATGTAATGCTGGCAAAGCGAAAAATGAGTGTTACTGAGCTTTCAGAGAAGGTTGGAATTACGATGGCTAATCTTTCTATATTGAAAAACGAAAAAGCAAAAGCGATTCGTTTATCTACTTTAGAGGCAATTTGTAAGGCTTTAGATTGTCAGCCTGGGGAGATTCTGGAATATAAAAGTGACGAAAACTCTTAAAGCTACATTAGTTACCGAAAAGGTTCTACAGATACAAGGATAAAATATCAATGTTGCACCTCATGGATTCGTTCAGAACCTACAGAAATGATTCCTATGTTAATAACTCACCCCTTTGATATAATTTCAGTGCTGCCAATGGCAGCATTTTTATATGGATAAACAAAAAGATGTAAAACCACCTGCTCCCACTGTCGGAGACCCAAAAAGAGACTTCTTTGTTGATATATGCCTAAAGGGAGCAAATGACCTCCGTCAAACATTAAAGATGGATGATAATGGGTACCTACGTGTTTTCTTTACTGCTCATCAAGACGCTAGGAAGTATTATATTTATGGTGTTCTAGATGAACTTGAAAAAGCCGGTGTTGCCTTGATGGGGTACAACGAAGTGCTAAAAGACACTTCAGGAGACACGCACGATCGGGTATCAAGAAACGTAACATCTTCCATTGTTGATCAAGAAATGGTATGGGTTCGAAAGCTAACAGAAATTTTGGCTAACCTGATACTATTTATTACCATCAATACACAGGACTACTACAGACACCTCCTCCTAGTGAGTCATCTAGATGATTTAAAGAAAGTTCTCTCTGATACCAAAGAGTTTTTTTCTGTTGAAAATCAGAATCACAAGTATCAGAAAGATGAAACGATAAGAGACATTCAACAATTAGAAACCAAAATATCTTTAAACTCATGTTGGTATCTGGCAACAAAAAAAGGGGGGGGTAGACACATTGGAGAAAAGGGATTGCTGGCATCATTCAGAGAAAAGTTGCAACAGGCGTATTTGGTGGCAAAACCAGATCAGAAACTTGCATTAGGGATTACATATGGTAATACATATGGGCGATCGAGTCAGAGCTTACACCCTAATATTCTCCGCCCCGACCCTGACTTAGGAATAAAAGATATTGAAATTGGAATTGCTCAAATCGGAATTTTAGCTGCTCATATACTCATTGTGTGTAGAAAGTTACTCGGAGACAGAAGAAAGAAAGGCATGGTTGCTCAACTAGCAAGAGTTTTTAAAAAAAATGAATATCCAGATCAACTATTAAAATCTAGAGTTAATCCATCAATAAAAAGGGGGGATTTTGTAATTGCCTACGGTGACATTGGCGAGGTTATCAAAATTTACAAGAGTAAATATGGATATCGCTCATTTAAAGTAAAGTATCTTGGTACACCACCGCTAGCACATATCTTGTCAGATACATTTCCAGCAATGTTCGTTAAAAAATTTTACGACAGAAAAGCTATTGCAACTCAAGTCAAACAAAAAATAAAAGAAACAACTCCAGATTTAAAGGTTAGTAATCGAAATGTGGCAGATTCGTTACGAAAAACCATGTCAGATATGTGGGAAAAGTTTGGATTCAAAGAAAGATATTATGGGCGACCAGATCTTGCAAACAAGAAGATTGAGGTGTATTTAGAGGAACAGAAAAAGAATAAACCAAAGCAATAACTACTGTGTTGGTTGCGGATGCCACCTGTAGGCTCTTCTGAAACCTGCTTTCTCTGCCTCTGCAACAGTCATTGTGTAAAATTCTCCTTTATTGGGTTCAATAACCACCGTGTCATATTGTTGATCCATGGGTAGATGATAAATTTTTTCACCACCTTTACCTGAAATATTACATTTAATACAAGGGTATCTTTCAAGTTTGAAATTCTCCACCAATTCAATACCTAAATCTTTCGAAAATGATTTTGCAACATCCGATAATTTTGTGGAGGTGTAAAAAGCTGCTTTAACCTTGTGATTCGGATAATCGAGTTTATATCGGTATACAGTTCCAAAGAATTGGAAAATATGATTCTCATAAATGGTTTTAAATTGAGACCAATTTTTGCATTGTATAACTACAATTTCTTTCCCTTTTTTAGCAATAAGATCTCTACCTAAATCATCAAAACCTTTAAAAATTCCGTGAAATTCGACTTCATAACCCTCTTTTTCGAACAAGTATCCTACATACCTTTCATACAAAAATCCAATCGCACCTTTACTCTTTCTTCGTTCCCAATATCTGTCTAAAGCTAGTTGATTTCGCTCGACTGTAGGTAGCTTGCGATACTCTTCTTTAGATAAAAATTTTATTGTGGGATCTTGTAGTTGTTCCTGAGTATATTCCTGTAAAACTTCTCGAGCTTCCAGCTCATCCAACAGCTCACCTTTCGCATCAATCAGGAAAGGTGCTAAGGTTTCATAATATTTGTTAATAAACTCTGTGATCTTTGCCTGCTTTACGGCTTCAGTTTTTTGTTTTGACAACTCTCTAACTAGATCTGCTGACTTCTGGGCTGGATGCGACTTTGTTTCCAAATATCTAGCATACCTGCCATCATATAAAGATAAGTATTCTGAATATGCTTCTGCAAGCAACGGGAATCCCATGGAATACTGCTTGCTGAGATCTTCCAAGTCTTGTTTTTGTTGGTTGACTAACTCAATTCTTCTTTTTAACTCTTCATTTAATGCATCAAGCTCTTGTCCTCTGGAATTGTACTTTTTTTGAGTTTCACTAAAGTAAGAGTAGACTGCTCCTACTGCATAAATTATTACACCAATGAATATTAAAACTGCGATTTCCATATTTACTCCACGTTTTTAGTAAAATGACAATTTGGATACCCTGTACATCCTAGGAATTCCCCATATTTACCAGTTCTCCTAACAAGACCTTTCCCGCACTCTGGACACAGTGGAAAACGCATTACTCGTCCTCTAAACCTAAATTTGCTTTCTGGCACAGGGAATGGGGTAAAGCTAGGAAAAACGTATCCAATCTCCGGAGCAATTTGAGATAAAGGAGTTCCTTGAGGTATCACTTCATATGTACGTCTTACTTGTTTGTCATAAGATCTGATCTTTGGATAAATAAACAGAGAAATTAAAAGCATGAAGCAAGCACCAAGAAATGTTAGAAATAATGCAAACTCCATGTATACATTATGGCACAAAGATTGCGACATATGTCGCATATACTTCTAGGATTAGAAAGGCAAAAGTTCGTCCGAAGAAACCTTGAGAGCCTTGGCAATTTTATAAAGCGTTCTGATTGTTGGGTTACGTTCGCCTCTTTCAGTTTGTCCAATCTAAGTAAAATTGGGTACCCATTTAGGGATGCTGTCAGTGTTGGGAAATTGGCAACAGTTGGTATGCGGGAAAATGGGCTGGATTTCTGCGGCATTTGATGATAGAATTGTCTGACATTCCGCCAAGTCAGACTTGGCTGGAACGTTTGACGTTCCGCGGTAGCTCAATGGCCCGCCTGCAGAAGCTATCGCTTCAGCGATTGCGGGCAGGTAGAGCAGAAGGCTATAATCAGGACGTGGTAAAGTTTTATTACACCTATGTCTTAAGAAGCCAGAAAGATAGAAAATTATATATTGGCTGGACAGATAACTTGATAAAACGAATAGAAAAACACAATAAAGGATTTGTTGCAGCAACGAAAAATAGATTACCTTTAGCATTAGTTTATTATGAAGCATGTAGATCGAAATCAAGTGCGATACTAAGAGAAAAGACTTTAAAAACTGGGTTTGGAAGAAAATATTTAGAGAATAGAATTAACAATATTCCGCGGTAGCTCAATGGTAGAGCAGGTCGCTGTTAACGACAAGGTTCGAGGTTCGAGTCCTCGCCGCGGAGCATTTCGTTTCTTATTATAACTGCATGATTAGCTTGTAGTTTCAAGAAGATCGGTGTAGGTATAGTCTTCACAATCACCTTGTTTTTTACCTCGAATCTCTCGTAGAAAAATCTCATGTAATGCCTCTTTAAAAACTTTGGTGCTTCGATATACGTTTGATGGATATTTCGAGTAAATGCAAGCACTTCTTCAATTAAATTCATATCGATACTACAACTATCTTCAATCTCTTTCAAATTGGCATCCGCTACCTGAATCTTCAATTGAATCTCACTATGCTTACGCCGATATGTTTCTCTATCGATCGTGCCATCAAGTAAGTTATCTTCTAGCTTATTTCTTCTCAATTCCAGCGAGGTCCTTAAATTCATGATTGCCTGTCTTTGAGAGGATGCTGACTGTCGGTTAAACTCTATTTTCTCTCTTGCTTTAGCAAGAACTAAGTTAACGAATTCCTCTGAAAACTGCATATTTTTAAATTGTTCTGCAACTTGTTTCTCTAAGTTAGTCATTTCAATATAGGGAGAAGGGCAGTTATTCCGATCTCGCTTAGGACAGTGGTAATATGCGATTTTTCCGCCTCGACTTTTAAACTTTTTCTCGTTTTTATGCCATTCGGCGGTATATCTCTGACCGCACTCCGCACAGTTAATAAATCCTCTTAATAAAAAGTCATGTGTTCTCCTTCTAAGAAGGAAATCTCTATGTTTTGCTAGAACATATTGGCATGTATCAAAAAGATCCTTCTGGATGATAGGAACATGATTCCCTTTTTTTGATTCACCATGCCATCGAATTTTTCCAAAGTAAAATGGATTTTTGAGTATATTGTTTATCACGCTATGCCCTAAACCAGTTCCAGTTCTTGATACAATATTCTTTTCAGCTAACCAGTCTTGTATCTCAAGAATAGAATAGTTCCCTGTTGCATACAATTCAAATAACTCCTTAATTATAGAGGCTTCGTGAGGGTCTGGTTCGCATGTTTTACGCTCTCTATCTCCTCCTACGCTCCTGTAGCCGATCGGCGGGGGTGATGGTTGCCATCCATCTCTAAACTTCTGCATTAACGCATCTTTTGTTCTTTTACTATTTGCCTCCGACTCCCATTCTGCAACTGATGCAAATATATTCCCGATCAAACCCTCAGTTACATCTCCATTTTCGCAAACAGAGAGAAGTTTTACCTTCATTGCTTGAAATTGTTTTCTGATGTTAGAGAAATCACCTACATTTCGTGCAAACCGGTCTATTTTATAAACAATAATAGCTTCAACGGGATTTTCTTTTAGAGTGCTTAATAATTTTTGAAAAGCAGGTCTATCTATATTTCTTCCACTTCTTCCCTCGTCGGCAAATATATCCTTCGGATGATACGCATTCATATCAGCATAATCTTTACAAGCCCTTCTTTGATTTTCAATTGAGTATCCTTCAGTAGCTTGTTCATCAGTTGATACACGAATATATATGTAACAAGTTTTCATACTATAAAATTATCTCTAAATGATATCTCCCAGAAGAAAATTGCAAGAACTTGCAAATTTATGTGGTTTAACAGTTGATCGGAAGTAGAAACATAAAATTTTGATGGAGTGTTATAAATTGTCATGTTTATTTTTATCCTATAATTATATATCCAGCCTCGGTTTTAGGCGACTTCTGGTTACGAGTAAATTATTTGTTTTAAATCCTTCTGTGCGCTAGCAAATCTGTGAGGCTCTATTTTTGCCTTGTAAGCTAAAAATTCATCAGTCAGCTTTTTTCTTAGATCAGATTCTTCAAAAATGAATAGAACCCTTTTAGGATTGCTTTTATTAGTTTCGATCAGGTGAACAGATTCGCTAAGAAGGTACGATGCAAGTTGGAAAGAATCCGTAGAAAATATATTTGTATTAGTCATACTATTCTTCATTTTCATCTTCAATATTTATAATTTCTTGCTGTTTATTTGCTTCAATATGGGCAAACAATAGATTCACCCATTGCTCTGCGATCGCTTCAAGATTTGTATTTTTATCTTCATGATTCATAGTTGAACCCAAGTATATGGAATAGAAGATGGAGGGTAAAATTAAAAAAACGGAAGATTAAGGCTGAATATTCGAGAAGTGAGTTTTGATCAGAGGAATATCTAGGCTAGATTTTAACAAGTTTTGTGTTGTGCTGATTAAATTTAAATGTGTATCCTTTTAGTCTTAAAAGTTTCCTGAGTGTTTTTAGACGATTTTCGATCAGATTATTAAATCTTAATTTTTTAACCCGATTATTTATATATTGGTTTTTGTTTAGTCTGCTATCAAAACAAACTGCAAGTTTATAATTTTCGACTTCATTGTTTACTCCCGCTTCAATTAATGATCTTGCCATTCTTAATAAATATTTGTACTTTTTTTCTCTTGGTATTACAGAAAGGAGAAATAGAGGAGATCCGACAAGAGAGGTTACCTTATTAAATTTTTCTTCGATGCCTACTGAGAAATAATTAAACGGAAAAATCCAATATGGCCAATCATCATTATCTACGATTTCTCTTGCTCCCTTCGGTAATGGCGTAGGATTTCTGCTGGTTAATAAGTCTGAAGCCTTTGCATAATGATTTAATTCGATCAGGCCATCATGGCTCATGGAATCAATTATATCTTTAGCTTCCTGATAAGAAAGATGGCTTAATTTATTTTCCTTTGTAAGATATAGCCTTGTCCAAGTACCAGGATATTTAACATAACCTTTTTGCAAGGCTCTTACAACAAGAGCATAGTTGTTCTCATTATTATTTTTATATTTATTCACGCTCTGCATTATACAGCATATAGTCCGTTAGTTCGACCTATTTCATCTTATTTTGTCGAAATAAATTAATAAAAAGTAATAGGATTTTTATCCCAATAGTTAAAATAAAAAGAACAGCTCCGATCATCAGGAGAGGAAGTCCAATAAATGCAAAGATGATTGTGATTGTCAAAATTAGTCCGATCGTACAGATCGCTATGCTCACGCCGAGCAAAGCTGTAAATCCACTAATATTCTGTTGATTTTGTAAATTCATAGGTTATTATTCACCTCCTTCAAACGTTATTTTGTTAAACGCTTCAATTAATTCATTATTCTGAAGATGAAGATATCTAGAAGTAGTCTGAGAGCTTCTATGACCCATTAATTGCTGTATGTACGGTAATGGGAGCCCTTCAGAGAGCAATGTCGTGGCAAATGTATGTCTTAACGAATGAACAGTTACTCTGCCATTGAAACCTGCTTTATGGGAATAGCTTTTTATTAAATGCCAAATAGAGGATGCTGATAATCTTTTACTCCTTTTACTTAGGAATAGAGGCTCATCTGTATTTCTGTTTATAACTTTTAGGTACTTTCTAAGGTCTTCGATCAGCTCGTCATGAAGAAATAGGTTTGTTTCACGATTTCCCTTCCGTTTTACTTTTAGAATATGTTTCGATAAATCAATGTCGCCAACATCCAAGCTTGCAATTTCAGCTCTACGCAATCCTGTTTTAAGTAGAAGCTTTGCAAGCATCAAATCTCTTTCCTTGTAATATGGAGTAGCAACCTTTTTAATTGTTTGTAGAAAAAGTATTCGTTGATCTTGAGAAAGATATTCGGGGCTTTTTTCAGGCAACTTCATTGACTCTAGATTTATCGTTGGATTCTTTGCGATCAAGCTTTTACGAGATAAAAAGTTAAAGAATGATTTTATTGAGCTTCTTACTCTCGCTTTTGTAATGGTGGAGCATTGCAGATGAGAAAGGTATGTTTCGATATTCTTGTCTTCCACCTGATCAGCATCGACTATTCCAAGTGAAAGAAGATAATTGATAAATTTCGTTAAATCATAATCATAAGCTTTCTTTGTGTTAAGACTACGACCTCGATATTCGATCAAATAATTTAGAAATTGAATCTTAAATTCATTTATTCTCATATTTATTCTTTTTTAACTCCTTTTGGAGTCGATCCAAATCTTTTCTTGAAATCAACCATCTTCGAGAGCCGGGAAGCTTGAATGCAGGTAATTGGCCACGCTTGCATCTGATCCAAATCGTTTGTCGAGATACTTTTAAAATCTCAGCAACTTGTTCAACTGTTAAATTTTCATCTTCCATACTTTTTAATAAATATTTAATCTAATAAAACCTATAGCTTCCTATCGTTGTTGATATTTCCTTATAGATAACCTATAATAGATATAGCTAAATACGATTTCATAAGTGATCAAAAATTTAGCTTTAAAAGCCTAATTTCCCTAAGATTTTATTGTTCATAATATTTATTTAATTGCATTAAGCCACTTTTACTCCAAGTACTCTTTCACAAATGCCTGTAATCCATATCTCAATTCCTCTATGCAGTTGCAATCCATTTCATTTGAGGATTTTTGACTATTTCCATAGCAAACTTTCAGTACGATCGGGAAGCCATTATTAGATACCCATGCTTTACATTTTGCTGAAGCAGATTTGAACGACTTTTCTTTCGTTTGGGTTATGAGATGTATAATCCTTCGTTTTGAGGTATTTTTATTAATTAATGTAATTGTTCTTGGGTAGTTACTCATAATATTTATTTTTCAAATTCTTCCTTATCATCCAACCATAGAGAGTCCTTAGATGTATTACCCTTAGAAGAACCTTTAGAGTGAGAGGCTTTATATCCTTTTTGATCTCGCCTCTCTTGCAAATTTGCAATAGAAGATTCAATATCTGAAAAATCCTCTTGCGGAGTAAGATATAAATCCTCAGGACTTAAATATGGTACCTTTGCAATTTTCTTAACGCATTCGAGTTCAAAGGTGCGAAAGTTTGTGATTTTAGTAAGTCCGTTTTCTTCAAACAGCAAACCTAGTGCAATTAATTCTTTTCTATATCTGAAAATTGTTGACGGGCTGATCCCAAACTCTTTTGCTAATTGTTTATCATCACGAAGCACGATCCGGTAGTTTCGATGTCGCGGATCAAAGTCAGCCTGCATCACGAAGCAAATATAGATCCCTAATTGGGACAATGTGAGGATATCAACCTTTACGAGGAGTAGAATTCGTCGTAGAAGCGGTATATAGCCAGAATAATTAATTGGATAAGATACTTTTATGCTCATTTTTATTGCTTGTGCTTATTGTTGAAGAGTATATGGAGAATGAAGGGCAAGATAAAATTGAGAAAGCAGAAGATTGAAGCTATTTTAAAGAATTTTTATTGATTATTAAAGAATTATCTAGGGAAATATTAAAAGTTTTTTATATTAATATTTTCTACTTTTTCAAAAAAAGTGAAAAAAGGGCAAAGTTCTCCCTAAACCTACCCACTTTTTGCATTTTTAGCCTCAAATCGATTGTTAATTTAGGGAGAAATTATTCAAATGCCATGCACTTACTTACGCTCAGCCAATTTTGGTATACTGTACACAATGAAAATTATACATCAACAGTACATTGTTAAAAAAGGAAAGCTTGCAGAGTCCGAAGAAATCAAAGAAATACAGAGAGAAATAGCAGCTGCTGTAAAAGCTATCGTTTGGCCTGAAAATAGAGATGGATTTTATTTAAACCCAGGCTCAAAAGGCAAAGGGCGTGGTGAGGGAAATGGTGTAAAACCAATTAAAGATGCATGTATTACATATCTTAAAGGTAAAGGATGGAAAGAAGAATATAGGGTAAAAGAAAGAAAAATTGCAGGCACAGGACCCTTAGACGCCGCTAAAGAAACTCCATATGGATTATTCGCTATTGAATGGGAAACGGGAAATATTTCATCAAGTCATAGAGCACTCAATAAAATATGTTTGGGAGTATTGAATGGAGAGTTGGCCGGAGGCGTTTTGGTTCTCCCTTCTAAAGAGCTTTACCCATTTTTAACCGATCGGATCGGAAATTATCGTGAAATAACTCCTTATTTACCACTATGGGAGAGTATTCCATATAAGGAAGGGCTTATCTTTATACTAGTTGTTGAGCAGGATGGCTTTGATGTTAATGCCTCAAGAATACCTAAAGGGACAGATGGAAGAGCATTGTTATAGATCAAGCAACGGTTCCTGAGTGGGTTCGTGTTGATGCTCTATATTATATTTACCATTATGCTTTCCGTTTTTCTTTCTTAGTTTTAACGCCTCTTTTGTAAATAGAACATTTTTATTTTCTTGTAATGCATCATAATACTCTCGCTCAATGGCAATATTACTGAAACGATTAACTATCTCATCTGTTGTTGATAATTCAATTCCAATCCATTTTCTTTTTTTCAATTCTGCGGCGATATATGTGGTCCCACTGCCTCCAAACGGATCAAGAACAATATCGCCTTCCTTAGTTGAGATATCAAGTATTCTATCCATAAGCTTCAGGCTTAATGCGTTCGCTTCTCTATTCTTGTATTTCTTATGTCTTACAGGAGGAATATCAGACCAAACATCAGATAAATTAATTCCTTTTGGATTTAATTTATTTTTATAACCACCATAGTCTTTGATTTCTCCACCACAATGTCTACATATTTGCAAAGGTACTCGAGGAGGATTGAATGTATTTGGTTTTTTGCCTTTTACGTAATAGAGTAGTGAGTAATGAGAAGGATATAATCTTCCTTGAATAGGTAAAGAGAATTTTATTTCGATAGCAATCCAATTCTTAAATATTAGTTGTTTTGCAATATGGTTTGATAATGGAATATTCCATTTAGGCAAATTATAAAGAAAGAATGAGCCTCCCGGTTTAAGCAGCCTAATCCCTTCATCAATCCAGTCATAACACCATTGAAGATATTTTCCTTCAGCTAAATTATCGTTTACACTTGATCCATACGATTTATTTAGATTAAAAGGAGGATCAGCAAAAAAACAATCAATAGACTCTGAAGGTAAAGTAGGCATGTTTTTTAAACAATCACCCTTGTAGAGTTTTCCTTTATCTGTTTGAAAAATAGGACTAGGTAACATTATTTTATTGCTCATATTTATTTGAAGCTTCTATATTATATGTTTTTTTTGCTTATAAGGCACCATAATTTATCTACATTTTTAAAAAATAATCATGATTAAGACCTAGATACTTTTTTCAATTAAATATCTCAGATTTAAATTTACTGATTTCGAAACTTCTAACGGAGGAATTCCTAATATCTTGGCAAGCAGAAATATGGTATTTATTACATCTCCAGGCTTACTTGGTCTACCTTTCCATTCAATAAATGGACCATCTGTTTCTGTAAGTATTCTTTCAATGGGCAGATTTTTAAGCAATTCTTGACCTTTTTTAGTTTGCAGCATCGCTACATTGAATGAAAAATAGCAACCAAGATTAACCGCTCGTTGTGCCTCATTACTAGTTCCGGTGAACCAATGTAATACTACAGCACCTCGATCTATTGGTAGAAATTTTTCTATGAACTCAAGGACTATGCCTGCTGATCGAACGCTATGCACTGTTAATATTTTACCCCCAACTTTTGAACAACATTTAAGGATATGTTCAAAAACTCTTTTTTGCTCACCAAAAGAATGGGAAAAATTAGGACTAGAATCAAGACCTACCTCCCCAATATACTTTGCTTCGGGAAGATAATTCTCCCATAGGAAAAGCTCCTTCGATGCATCTTTCCCGATCAATTGAGGATGAAGACCGAGTGCAGGTCGAACATACTTTGTGCCCTTGGTAAGATCGCGATTTCGTACCCATGCCCGAGGAGTTGTTGTGACAGCGAGGGTTCGAATAGCGTTTATCTCACAGAGCTCAATTAATTGGACATGATCTTCGTATAGATCAAGATGGCAATGGAAATCTACAAGCGGTTTTATATCCATAATTAATTTTACTATTCCGGTTTGGTCTGCACATCGTTAAGAATATCTGCAACTTCGTCCATCCCTCTTTTGTATACCTCAGCAAGTGATTGTTGGCGTATTTGTGTCTCATCAGAAAGCGAACCAGAGCTTAGAATAATAATTTTTGCCAAATTTGGATTTATCTTGAGGCGTTGGATAGCAAACTGGAAAGAACGTATCTGTTGTCCTTCCGCCCGTAAAGTACTTAGAGCTTGCCCATTTAGGCTACTTACTGTGTAAGTTGTAGGATCAGCACTCAATCCTTTTCTTATCGCGGCTCGACGAATTAAACAAGGAATACAATACCCACAATGTTGAACTCCGTAACCCCTATATCTTCCTTTGCTCGGTGAAGAGCATGATAGCGAGCTGGGTAGAAGCTGTCGAAGAATAGGTTTATTAATGCATGAATCAATCATTTCTCCTTTGGTTTTATCCCAATATGGATTTTCAATATGACCATCAATTTGTAGTAAATCAAGTATTTCATTCCATCGGGCTATATAAAATGGATGAGTTGTCCGCGTGCTATGTGAACCAAGCCTGAGCTGATCAAGCGGTATATTTAGAGCGATAAGCCCATTTTCAGGTACACGCAAGACAAAGTGCTTATTAAAGCCCGTGCCAGCGAGTACTCCTAAAGTGAAGAATAGGAATGAACGACCACGAGTTGTCTTCTCATGTTCTTTGTTCCTAGCTCTGACTCCGGGAAAACTCATCCAAACACGTAAACGATCGAATTCATTTTGTGCGTAGTGACTTTTGAGTGCATCAAAACACGTTTGTTGAGCATCACTCACCGAGCCCTCACTTGCGTGGCTAATAAGCAGAGGTATTTTCCCGTTTTGGAGTAGATCGAAAGCTCCGATAAGGCTATCAAGACCGCCTGAAAAAAGGGAGATGCAGTCAAATCGTACCCCGGTAAGCTGTAGGGTACCGGTAGGAGCAAGAATTGGAAGATCAGTAGGGCGTGGTCGAAAATTAATTGTCCAAATATCTCCTGTTAGAAAGTTGAGCGTGCGGGTAAGTACAGAAGCTGCTTTATGCCACTTTGTAATATCACTGACAGGCACAACTAGTCTGATCTCGCGTGTCCAACTATTTTGCGATTCGGTATCTCTTGGAATAAGAATGTCTGCGGCTTGGACATGAGCAGCGAAGATTAAAAGGTCAATCCCGGTTTCGGAAGAAAAGATTCCCATCCTTACAAGATCATCAAGAGCATGACCCATTCCATAATTCAATTTCCCATCTGGAGTGACAAGGTTTAGCTTTGATAAAACCTCGTCAAGTGCTATTGGAATAGGAGTATTATCACTTGATCCGTATCTCCCGCAAATGACATGTCTTTTCATTGTTATTTTTATCTATTTTCTGCATTAGCAAGTGCTAATAAAAGAGTAAATGATTGTTCATACACACCATCAACGAATTCGAGCATTTTATCAGGAGTGAGCTCTTCGAGTTTTTCGCGTGCTGAAGTTAGAGCGTCGGAAACGCCGTTGCTGATGAAATCACGCAGTTGATCCTGAACTTTTTCAACTTCTGAAGCATTTTCCGGTAGTGAGATTGTGTTTGTGCCAATCTCATTGTATAAACGTTCCTCTATGGTATGGGTCATATAGAGTTCAACCACCGTTTGAATTTGATCTGAATTTAAAGTATTAAAATCGGAAATACCCGCTTCCGCTAAGTCTGCGATTGTTCTAATGAATGAATCTATCGCTATTCCGGCATCTACAGTACCGCCTTCAGGACAAATATAATCTCTTATGCCTGCAAAAATTTCTTCAACAGGACGTCCTGCCAAGGATTCTAATTTGAGTGAGCGTAAAACATTTTCTATACCTCGCTCTGAAACATCGGAAAGGAACCCCAAAAGACTAGCGGCTGCCTTTCGGGATGATCCCATACTCCTTGCCGCATTACGCGATCCTCCAGATGTTTTGTTTATATAACCAGAGACTGCTCTTTTTAAGCTTGCATGATCAGTTCCGCCAGATCGTGCGAATCTGGAAAAGTTGGATCTCACAGTCCTAAATCTATTTGGATCAGCAGTAGGTGGAATCGGCGGATAGTTTGGAGGAGAGGGAGCTAGTCCTGGTTGAGGAGGAGTATTTTCGTCATTTGCACCGACCGATGGTTGAGATGGAGTCTCGATTTCAGAGTACAACCAAGTCGGAATTAATGGAGTGTTTTTACCCCGAGTGCCTTTATTCGATGTAGATGTTCCCATATCATTATTTTTTCCTTCGGGTGCTTATTGCCGCTGCCGCTGCAGTTTTAAGCGGTTGGTTGTTTGAAGTTGATGCCCAACGATCTAATGATTGATCAAAACGGACATTATTTGCTGGATCTTTGATAACAGCATTCCATCCTTGCACTACCCATGGACCGAGATGGTCTAAAGGCAATGATTCAAGAAAACTCATAAGATTTGATTCTAACTCTGGATGTGCAGTAACCAGCACCCTCAATCCCTCTATACCCGGAGGCTGTGTATCAAATGAACCTTTACTCATAATACGGAGCCGGACTTCTTCAAATACTTGTGCTGTCTCGGGAGGGGCGAGTTCTCTAAGTTTAGAGTTCATTGCTTGGACGGTCATTTTAGGACCGAGCAGCTGTTCTGCTACCGCTACCAATTTTCCTAATGCCGAATTACCACCGAAATAATCTTTTCGGTCTTTTGCTACAAAAAGATAGGGTCTCAAATCGATATCTCCTAATTGTGGTTGTACTGCTGCCCAAGACTGAATATACTCCGATGAAATCCATCCTTGAGCTTCCGCACTAATAGATTCTTCTTTTGTTGATGTCTTCTTGTCCGTTTGCTTTTCAATATTTACTTCAAGCACTTTTAAATCCCGGCATTTACCATCGGCTGACGCTGCGGCCATTGCCGCTATAGAATCAAATAGCGGGGGAAAGAACCGTTCTGCCAACATGAGTTTGGCAAGGATGGGAAGCTTGATATCATCGCCAAACCCTCTAGCTTCTGCGATACGCTGACGCAATACGAGAGTGTTAAGGAAGCGTTTGATTTGACGAGGATTTCCCTTGGTTCCGGTAGCAAGAATAGTGCCTATCTGATCGCTAAGCGTGAGTGCGTCTAATACAGAAGCTGCTTTATCACCGAGCGTATCTCGTACGGTTGCCGCATCAATTGCAGCAACAGCCCATGGTTTCTTTAATCTCTGACGTGCAGCATCGATTAATTTTTGAAATTCAGGATCGTCTTCTCCAAGCTCCGCAGCGATAAGGAGTAGAGTAACATAGGTTCGTGTTTCAGTTTCTCCAAGAGCTGGAATTCGAAACGGAACCTGGATAAGTTTTTCAAGATAATTACGAGCGTAATCACGTGGACCGGTTGTATCGGGAAGTTCAGGGAAGTGTTTTCTTACCGCATATTCGATCATTGCCTCATCAGCCGCGACCACAAAAGCTGTGCGTTTTGTAAAGACAAACAGACGGACTGCTTCAAGTGTTTCAATCGCTACTTCCGGCAGACAACGATCAAGATCGTCTATAAGCACAACCAATTGATCAACAGAGGCTTCTTTTAAAAGATCGTCGAATGCTTTTTGAAACTCCTGTATTTCTTCCGGCAGATGTTTTGCCTCGGCAGATTTAAGAAGACCATCTAGTTGACCCATAGCAGATTCAATGTTTCCTTTAGTAGCAAGAGATGCTGGGTTACCAATAAGTCCTTTAACTGTACCGACGACAGCTTGTATTTGATCAGGTGTCGGTATGCCGGTAAATGCAGTCCAAGCCAGTCCTCCTCCTGTCTTTGCTGCCTTTAACCAGTCGATTCTTTTGAAGGTTTCTTTGAGTGCACCAGTTGCTTTCTTCAAAGCTGGTCTTTTTTCAACAAGACCGGTAACAATACCTTCAATCAGAGCGATTTTGGCGTCCTCGAAACCCTGAAAACGCCACCCATTAAATTTGACGCAAAGAACATTTTCTTCCTTTTTAAGTCCTGACTCAATCATCTCAAGGATGCTTGATTTTCCTGCACCCCAATCTCCATGCACACCGATAGTAACGGGCTTATCCGGTCTCTCACGAAGAAGTTTCGTTATGGTGAGAGCAATAGCCTCATAGTTGAGAAGATCGACTTTTGTTTCATTATCGGTCAGAATCATAAAATTATCCCAATTGGTAGCCCTAATTTTACTCTTTTCCGATAACAATTACTATAAGGATTGCTCGGGATTTTTTTGGGTTTGCAGAATCACAGCAGCTTGGGAAATTTATTACGCGAAGGCAAGCGGGGTATTCATCTGCAGTTTCTTGATTTCGTTCCAACGTTGTCTGAGTTCACCGATATAGCGAAGGTCCTGAAAAGCATTTATAATAGAGCTGAAATCTATTGTTATATTAATTCTAGGCTCGGGGAGCAAGGAAGGATTTTTAGAGTAGAAAGAGTCAATTTGGCCTGATTTGAAGCCCTCTTTTTCAGGTTCGAACATTGGTGAAATTTCCGCCACTTCGTTTTTTGCCATTTCTATAAACTGTAACGGTTTTTGCAAATCTACACGCACAATTCCGTCTTTTAATAAAAGGTTCGAACCGATTCCTAATAAGATTTGCTTCTTTGTGTCTCTGTCTCCATTGGTAAACCAGTGCCGTGCATAGCAGGCGAAGTTAAACGTTTTTTCTGTAAGCTCTACCCATTTATCAATCCGTCCGTCGGCATTTTGTAGTTTTTCAAACAAACTGGCCTTTTCTTTTAGTAAGGCTTCCTTTTGTATCCTAAATTCTTCGTCCGAAAGAAGCTCACCATTAGAGTTTTGCGATGATATTTTGAACCGTACCAAGTTATCAATACGCTTGACGCACTCGTCGTAGGCTGCCTGCTGGGACTGGATAATAGCGTTTCTGTCCTCGGTTTCTATATCAGCCAACTCGTTAAGATATTTGATAGCCCAGCTTTTGAAGTTTTCCGATATTTGAACCCGTTCAAGTAAAGCGTCGAACTGTTTTTCGAACTTTTCGACTCTAATTCCTTTCTGGTTACACTCTTTCTTTTTCCGCTTGGTGCAGTGATAGTAAATGTAGTGAAGCCGCGTCGGTTTATTCATAGCCGTTATCAAGATTTGACAACGGGGACAGGCAACTTTATTTAATGAAGCGAACTTATATTTGCATTCGGAACAGATTATTTGATGTTTTTCTTCGGCGGTTATCATGGCGTTACATTCGCCACACCGTAGTAAGCCTGTATAAGTAAATTCGTGGGTTCTTGGTCTTGGCCGTCCTTTATTTCCTAGAAAAATTTGAACCTTCTCGTATTCTTCTTTCGAAATCATTGGTTTATGTTTGCCTTTGTACCAGTTTCCGCTACCAACTGGATATTCAAAATCGCCGTAATAGAAGGGGTCAGTAAATGTTTTATAAATTTGGCTTCTACTCATAGGCTTACCGCCGATTCTTTTGTGCTTGGTGGTTCTGTACCCCCATTCACCATTCATTTTTCTTAACACTTGAATAGGGCTATAAATTCCAGTCAACATCATGTCCCAGCCTTTACGCATTAAAATAAACCGTTCAGGGTCTTCAACAATTGTTTTATTACCACGCTCAGCGTATTTATCGTTCATGTATCCTGGTTTTGCACCACTGGGAAGCCAACCTCTCTCTGCTTTAGATTTTAACCCCCGCTTTGTGTCCTTACTAAGGTCGCTAATAAACTGGTTAGCCATCCCGAACTCGACGTACATAAGAAGCAAGTCATTAGCGGTATAAATTTTTGCTGGGGTAATTATCTCTACTCCAAGTTCAGTAACAGCATAGATTACTTTTCCACCATCTATTGCGTTTCGGGCTAACCTGTTTAATTTCCAGCACAGAACCGCCTTGACCCCACCTTCTTCTATTTCGTTCATCATTTTGTTGAACTCTGGTCTTCCTGGGATTTTGGCTGAAAAAGATTCTGTGTAATAGGGTTTTCTAACTTCAATTCGTCCGTTTTTTATTACGGTCGATTCAAGTTCTTTTATTTGTGAATCAATAGAAGCGGCTTGTCTGTCTTCTGCCTCGCTTGATTTTCTGGCATAAAGTAAGTTTATAGCCATACGTTTAAGACTTATTGTCTTCATTTTATCATTTTTCCTTTCATTATTCTTTTAATTTTTCTTAAATACTTCATACTTCTTACTTAACAAGTAACCATATTGGGTTATTTGTGATAGGTAGCCTTATTAACCATTACCAATTTTTGTTACTGGTTGCATTAAAAAGTTAGGGTCGCCAGAACTTCTAATTAAATCTCTTTCCAGTATTTGATACTGCATATTTCCATATTTTCCATTAGGGTTATTAACCCTACCTATTTTTGCTAGCCACCCCTTATGAGTTAATCTTTTCAAAACGGATTGCACGGTATTTTTGCCTAAGCCTGTATCATCAGCAATTGTGTCCAAGGACGGGAAAGCAATCTTGTTTTTATCCATATAACTGCATAGATAAATAAGTACTTTTAATTCATTTCCACTTATATTTTTAAGGTGTCCGTCTTTGGCCAACGAATGACTAATTCGAATCCAAAGGTTATATCTGTTATAACCCTTATTTTGTTTAACGCGACTTCTTGCTCTTTCTAAAGCCGCAGGCAAGGATTCACCTATTTTTTTCATATCCATATCCATATTTACGCCAGGTGGCACACTTTCAACTCGAATAAATCAAGTCTTTAAGTGTTCGTATGGCGTCTGTATAAGATTTAATTTTTGAAACGGCTTGGTTTTTCCAGTAGAGGTTAATAAGTTGCTCGCATTTGTTTTTATTCACGAAATTGAACCAACAAACTTTACCCACTTTTTCAACTTCACCAAGCTCTAAGCCCTCACAATAGAGGTAAGCGGCCAGGTATAAGTCTTTAACTCGATAGCTATTTAATTGCATATTCATATTTCTTTATCGGTCGATAAATTGCAGAAAAGAGCCGAAGTAAATTCATAGCGAGTCGCTCGGCTACTTCGTAAGAAATCTTTTGTTGGTTTTCTTTCTCGTAGATTTGCTGGAATTCTTCTACGGCTTGCTTTGAAAGCTTCATTAAGACCCAGTCAAAAGTTCCTTTGTAGAGGAATCAAGATACCAGTTTAGCCTTAAATTTGAAGTAGGTCAGCGGAATTGTGGCGGAATCGGCTTAGAAGTGTATGGGGTTATCTCGAAAAAATATGAATTACTTTCACCTCTGAAAGCTATTGTAATATGCTTACCAATTTCTGGCTCTGTTAAGAGCTTTTTTTTAAGGTAGTTTTTGGCATCACCTAATTGTTTCTCGTTAAACTCACCTTGTCCACGTTTTCTCATTTGGGTAACAATCGATGCACGAGGAACTATGCAGCCGTATACACCAATGGATAAATAATTCTCTTTCCAGTAGCCAAATAAAATATCCATTAGGTCAGAAATCTGGGTGTTCCCTCTAACAGTGGAGAAATTTAGAGCGAGCGGATTTTGTGTCATGTCTCTATCAAGGTAAAAAATGCCGTCTTCAAAATGACAAAACATAGTCGTGCTTTTAGAATTTCTCTTTACTTGTTCTTCGGTAAGCAAGTTGCGGTATCGTCTTAATGGTTCTTCGTTGTTGTGGATAGTTATTACTTGACTATTCCCAAGTGCTTCGAGTTGAAAATTACTCACCACGCCCAACCTTTGAAACCTGTCGATTATTTCTAAAATCCGTTGCCACCAGTCGGAATGAGTTTTTTTGAAAATATCTTTAGAGATGTTTTTAACTTCAATTTCAACCGTATTGCGATTTGCGTAGGAAATTTGGGCGAGGAAATAGTCAAGTAGTGCCAGTTCTTGTTCGATAAACTGGTCTGGTAAATTGTCGAGCCGTAGCGCGGTTTTTTTCATATCCATAACATCTTGCCAACTCTAGTAATTATACCTAAAGCCGATTATCGGAAGCGTACCAAATTCACCCAGGGTGAAGTCAAGGGATATTGTAAGTGAGAGGTGTAGAAAATGGAGAATTATTGGAGCCTGGCGTTGATGAGTTCTTCTGCCTTTTTAGCGTCGTCGAGATTTACAAACGGTGCTTCAAGTTTCTGGTCGCCCTGACCGAAGATTTTTACAGTTGCTACACCTTTTGATAGTAACGGTATCTTAGCCATAGTTGTATTCACCTCGACCCCCGTAATGCGACTGTAGGGCATTGAATTAGTTTTGTGAGTACCAAATGCCTTTAATTCAATTGCCACCTTATCTTCGTAGATAACGAGGAAACCCTTCGTGCATCTAGTTTTAAGTAATATATCCATATTTGAATCTATATTTAGACTTATCGTCATCATTATATCACAAATAGGACTTATCGTCTCTGGATACATAGTCTTCCCTTAGAGATCATATAATGATGGAAGATGTTAGAGTCAGATTCGGGAAACAGCTTCGAAGTTTACGAGAAGCAAAAAAACTTACCCAAGAAGGACTGGCAGACTTAGCAGGTATGCACTTTACCTATATTGGCCAAATTGAAAGGGGCAAGCGTAACCCTTCTCTTATAAACTTAGAGCGATTGGCTAAAGCTCTTAAAATCGACGCAGGCAAGCTTCTACCGTTCTAAAATCAATCAAAAGAGGTATAATTGGATTTAGACTGCCCCTTAATATAGGGGCTTTTTCGTATATGGATATGATGATAGCTTCCAAAGATCACCAGTGGCAATCAGCGATTTATGAAAAAGCTAAGGATTTGGCTGGTAAACGCTACACGCCTGAATTAAATGTCGATTTGCCAATAAGTCAGACTTTCGATGGTTTGGCAAGAAATATAGGCTTCTACAATAGAATTAGGAAATTGTATGGAGAGCTACGGAAGAGTAGAAGAGATATTTTTCCCAGTAATAATGCTGAATTGTTAGGGATAGAACTAACTAACTTCGATTATTGCTTCGAAGAATTTTTGTCGCAGGTTTCACAGATTAAGGAATATACTACTGCCAAGATTCCTTGGCAGGAAATAAAAAACACAGTAAAAAAATTGGATGAATATAGCTGGAAACTCCAAGATAAAATCTATGAAGTCCAAAAAAGCCCTGCTAACGAGAAGAAAAACGAACATTCTGAAAAGATATTTAATTCAGAATCGTATCATTTAAGTAAATTTAGAAGTTCGATTCATCAGTTCCAAGAATTACATAATTCTGACGCCGCGAAACTTTCAAATCACCCCTTTCTGTTACTAACGGGCGTTACAGGAATTGGAAAAACTCATCTACTTTGCGACTTAGTTAAAAAAAGGATTAACGAGGGTTCATTCAGCTTTATTACATTGGGTCAGGAAATCAACGGCACAGACGACATTTGGAAGCAAGTAGTAAAAATAAATAGTGACGGCAGATTAAAGTCTAAAAAAGCTTTATTAAAAAAGTTTGATCGACTCGGAGAAAGGACTAAATCACGTTTTTTTATCATTATTGATGCCTTAAATGAATCAGAGAAAGCTTCCTACTGGAAAACAACCTTGCCAGTTTTGATAAAAGATATAAGACGCTATCCGAACGTTGCATTAATCGTTAGCGTACGAAGTGGCTTCGAAAAAGAAGTAACAACCACAAGCTTGCGAAAGAGATTTCATGAGGTAGAGCATGGTGGTTTTAGATTTAGAGAGTGGGAAGCAATTAAAGAGTTTTTTACACAGTTCGGATTGCCATTGCCAGAGATACCTTTAATCAATCCTGAATTTTCTGTCCCTCTATTTTTATTGCTATTTTGTAAGTCGAGACAAAGACGAGCAAAGAAAAAAGGCAATAAGCAATTATTTAGAGGGCATGAGGGGTCAACTTCAATTTTTGAAGATTTTATTAAGGGGGTTTCTGAAAATATAGGGAAAGAGTTTGGAATAGGGTCAGTAGATAAAGTCTGGAACAAATTAATAAAACCCCTAGCCGAAGGAATGGTAAATAATAGAGGTCATAAAGACAAAATTAGCGAAGATCATTTTAAAAAGCTACTAGCAAAAGAACTTCCTGGGGTTGATTTTGGCCTTCTTACGTCAAGCTTAGAAAAAAACCATTTGCTTATTAGAGTTCCCCGATATGGTAAAAAGGGAAAGCGAACTGGTTTCGATTATAGGTTTACTTATCAGAGATTTAGCGATCATTTGATATCCAGGTACTTAATGAATAAATATGCGAGTAAGAAAGCTTACGGTACAAATGCTAAAAGTAATCTAAGAAAGAGGTTAAGGAAAAGCGGAACAATTGGCAAACATTTTTACGATTATTCATTTCAAGGGGTAATGAATGCACTGTCAATTCAAGTTCCTGAATGGTTGGATGGTGAAGAATTGATTGATTTATGTCCTTGGGCGCAACAAATTCTCGAAGAATCTTTTTTAGAGAGCATTATCTGGCGTAAGCCGAATGCTTTCTACTTAAACAACAAAGGACGTCCTGAAAGAACAATAAATATAATCAATAGATTGGTTTTGTCTTTTGATGAAGGACACTCTAAGTTTTTTGCCACTGTTTTAAACGTTTCAGGTGTTCCAGATCACCCATTTAATGCCTTAAGGCTTCATGGTTATTTGATGAGTTTGGGAATGGCTTCAAGAGATAAGCTGTGGTCTTCAACATTTCTTCATTATGCTTATGGTGAAAACAGTTCTGTTGACAGACTTTTACATTGGGTACTTTCTGCTAGTTTCAACAAATCAATTTCAAGTCAGTCGAAGCTTTTGATGGGGGTTATACTAACCTGGTTTCTTGCAACATCAAATCGGTCGATAAGAGACAAAGCAACGAAGGGCTTAGTCATTTTACTAGAAAATTCCCCAGGTGTACTGTTAGAGCTTAATCAGCTTTTTGCAAAGGTCGATGATCTTTACGTTATAGAAAGATTGTACGCGGTAACTTACGGAGCAGCATTACGGTTAAATAACTATAAAGACCCGTCCTTAATGAATCTGGGTAAGTTGATTTATGAAAACATATTTTCAGCGAAAAAACCTGCCGCACATATCCTTGTTAGAGATTACGCAAAATGTACTCTCGATTTGCTTATAAAACAAAAAGCTTACTCTCCACCTGATCGTTCTAAAATTAGCGCGGTGCAAAATGCAAAATGGCCGAAAAAGTTACCCACGATGAAATCTTTAGAAGATAAGTTTGAACCAAAGGCCTTTAGCTGGGATAAAGCTTCTTATGAAGATCGTGGGGTAAGAGCAATTTGGAACTCTTTCGACGGAATAGCGGACTTTTTTAGATATATTGTAGAACCCTCGATAAATCATTGGTCGAACACAAAGAAAAGCGATCCATTCCCAACGACTACTAAGGAATTAGAGACGAAATTTTTGGAAAGCCTAAATCGAGGACAAATTAAGACTTATAAACAAATCAAGGGGTTTCACCCTTTTATTAGGATCTCTCACTATTTAAAGATTGGTAAAGAAACAATAAGTCCAGAAGAAAAAAAGAAAATCAGGGAAGAAAATCGATTGGAAAGAGTGTTGAATTTGATTAAGAAGTCCTTCTGGAATTCATTATCAGACGATCAAAAAGTATTGTATAGGAAGATACTAAGACAGACACAGTATCGATATCCTCGAAAGACAGGGCATTTTAATTCGGAATTTGCTAAACGATGGATTATTAAACGAGTATTCGAGCTTTATAAGCCTAACCTGCATGGTTACTTTGACGGTATGCGTGCCACCCATTACGCTAACACTAGAGACGATCACCCAATTGAAAGAATCGGGAAAAAATACCAATGGATTGCCTTACATGAACTACTTGGTTACCTGGCTGATAATTTTAGATTTCTTGAAAAAGACTATCCACCTGAATCTGGCGAATATCAGGGAACATGGCAAATTGGAGTTCGTGATATTGACCCTACTTGTATAACACTCCAAAAACCAAACTTTAACAATTCTCCGTGGAAGCCAAAATATGACGCCTGGAAGTTAAAAGAGTCAAGTTCCAAATGGCTTAAAAGAAAATCTGATCTTCCTGAACCGAGCGAACTTATTATTTACAAAGACCCCGAAGATACTGAATGGTATATTTTGAATTCTTACTTTAAATGGGAGCAAGATGTACCGCCAGAAGAAGAGAGATATCACTATCCAAGTAGAGACATATTCTATATGTTGTATTCGTATCTAGTTAAAAATGATGAGGCAGAGAAGCTTTTCAAGTGGTTTAAGAACCAAAATTTTTATGGTAGGTGGATGCCAGAGGTACGCGCTGGGATACAGGAATGTTTCTTTAGAGAATATCCAGATTCGGCTATTTATGAAGGAATTTATTCTAAGTATGATACTCCACCTAATGGATGGATTGATAAAGTGTGGGGGCGCAAAAGAATGCCAGGTAGCATTATGGAGGTATATGACGAGTTTTCAATCACAAATAGAGGTAGAGATAAATCCGTTGAAGAGTCTTTTAATATAGCTCTACCGTCTAAGTGGCTAATTCAATACATGAAGATTAGACAGTCTGGGCAAGATGGTTTTTGGATAGATAAAAAAGGTCAAATAATTTGTGCTGATTTGTCATTGAAAGAAGGTGGCAATTCAATATTAGCAGTTGAAAAAACATCATTTGTCAAATTTCTTATTAAGAATAAGCTCTCGTTGATATGGATGTTAATGGGTGAAAAGGGTGTTTTTGGGGAAGAGCATGGAAAAATGCAAGGACTTTCTGGTGCGTATTTGTTGAAATCCGACGGTTCAATAACTGGTAAATTTAGAATGGTGAGTGAAAAAGATAAGCGTTAGGTAGAGTCCTCGCTATCTTAATTTAACAATTTTTTTCGCTTCTAAAGCAAAGCTGTTCTTATTTTATGAACTGCTCTCATAAATACTTCTTGTCGTGAACGTCGATATCTCGTCAATTGATAGGTTAGGTTTTGACAATGTCGGCATAGGAACAGGATCTCTAGAGGTTTTCTATATAAGACACCAATTCTGCTATTGCAACCAGGACATTGAAACCAATACCGCCAACCCCCGTAGTTACACGCGCTCTTTATGAGATTTATGATTTGATTGTTTACTTCGATTGTTGTACTCGTTCCGTGGCATTGGCGGGCAATCTCTGAAATTGCGATTTTCTGGCATTCTTCGATGGTTAACTTACTCATATTTTTTCCTAAATCATTAACAGCTTGCTGTTTTGCGTCGGCTTGTTGAACCTATCCCTGGCCGTTGTTTCCGTATTGATTCACCTGTTGGTTGCCAGCTACATAGGCGTTTTTTGTCTGAATTTTTACTTTAATAGGCGGCTGCTTGAATTCTTTAAGAAGCGTTAGCGCGGTGGCGAATTGCTTATTTGCAAACTCGATTTGTCTTCCAAGTTCTTTATAAAAGTTTATTTGTTCCTGTGGCGCGTCTGACCTCATGCCATTGTTTAATAGCAACCCGTAAGCCCTATTTGTATTTAATGCGCGAAAGTATGAACTTATGGCTAAATCAACGAGCATGAGTTCCGCGATACCCGCCGCCTGAAACTGTGTAATCAATGATTTCCTCACCTCACGGACTGAATCTTTATCTACCTCTAAAACTGAACTTCTAAGTTTGTTTCCGCTACGGACTGCTATCAAATTGGCGCATTTTTGTACTGTTTCGGCCATTTTGTTTCCTTTTTCAACGTTGGTAGGGTCACTAAGGAACTCTTTGACTGCCTTCTGGTGTTGCCACAAAACAATTTTTTCGTCGCTGTTGTTAAGGCCTGAAACTGATTGCTCGATTGCCGTTCTCAATTCTTCTTCGGTTTTAGCGTTTGCAATGTTATGTAGTTGAAGGGGATACAGTGGGTTTTCCTTGTCTGTCTCACTAATCGTGCTTGGCGTTGAATTATCCATATTAGGCAGGTAAATATAGGTGAATGGGTTGCGTTTCAGTAAGGAAATACGTTCTCTCGCTTTCTATCAAGTGGAGCCAGGTTCAAATTTAGTATACGTGAGACGCCCTTATTATAACCACTTTTCTAACTTAGCCTCAAAATTAACCCTAACATGATATTGACAGTTGTAAGGTTTTGATGCTATAATCCTAACAAGTCCAATTAAGATGTTAGGAGTCATAAATAATGAAAATTGGTAAATTAATCAAACAACCCACTGGATATACTGCGTTTATTCCTGATAAGTTTCCTCCAATTCAGGGCGTTAATCTAAACGCAAAAACACAACAGCTACACGCTAAAGCATCTCTTATGGTAGGAAAATTAGATGGTATAACGCAATTACTCCCCGATCTTGATTTCTTTATCTTTATGTATATAAGAAAGGAAGCATCGAGGTCGAGCGAAATAGAAGGTACAAGAGCAACAATGGTAGATGTTATTAAGACGGAGGCTGAAATAGATAATAAATTACCAGAAGATGTTGATAGAATTTTACACTATATAAAAGCGATGAATTATGGTTTAAAAAGAGTAGAAGAATTACCTCTCTCTTTAAGGTTCATAAGCGAAGTCCATAGAGTACTTCTTGAAGGAACAATAGATGCACCAGGTAAAACTCCGGGAGAATTTCGCAAATCACAAAATTGGATAGGAGGAGGATCTCCAAATACCGCGAAGTTTGTTCCTCCACCTCCAGCAGGAATGGTAAGTGCTTTAGGTGATCTAGAAAAGTTTCTTTATTCAGAAGATGAATACCCACCGTTAATTAAAGCGGCCTTGGTACATGCTCAGTTTGAAACTATTCATCCTTTTCTTGATGGAAATGGAAGAACAGGAAGATTATTGACTACTTTTTATCTTTGTAAATTAGGTATTCTTGAGAGACCAGTTTTATACCTATCTGAATACTTTTTGAATAATCAACAAGCATATTATGATGCACTTAACACCTATCATAGTGAGAATGGTGAAATTGCAGTCTGGTTAGATTTTTTCCTTGATGGAATAGCAATTATTGCAGCAGAAGCAATTGAAGTATCAAAGAAGATTAATGACCTAACTAAAAAGGATACTATAAAAATCCAGTCTCTTGGTAGGCGTGCAAAAACTGGAATGACAGTTCTAGAAAATCTTTACAAGTTACCAATTATAAGTGTTCGGAAAGTAGAAGGATGGACGGGATTGTCTCGAACTCAATCAAACGAATTAGTTCAAAAGTTAATACAGCTTAACATACTAGAACAAAGAGATAAAGACGTAGAGTATGGGCGTGAGTTTCGATACAAAGATTATTTAAGGTTATTTACAAACGAGTAATATCTACCTTTTGTGTAGCAGCTTGATTTCTTTACACCTTTCCTTCAGCTGTCCAATCCAGCCCGGGTTTTCAAAAGTCTCAATTATATTCACAATTTCGGGTATACTGTGACAAGGTGAGCGGAGCAAGGTTATAGATTTGACAACAACATCAAAATACTCTAGCTTAGAGATAGTGTCTCAAGAATATCCACCTTTAACTTTTTTAATGCCGTTTATTTATTTAATTTCCATTGTTGTCGTTGCTGTTTCAATGTGGAAAATATTTGTAAAAGCGGGAAAACCGGGCTGGGCAGCTCTAATCCCAATTTACAATCTCTATATGTTTTTGGTAATCGCAGGCCGTCCCGGCTGGTGGCTGATTCTTTATATTGTTCCAATTGTAAATATAATTATTACATTTATGGTGGCTGTATCTCTGGCAAAAATGTTTGGCAGAAGCACGATGTTTGGGATAGTAATGCTTGGAATTTTTAACTTTATCGGCTATCCGATTCTCGGATTTGGAAAATCACAATATATAGGAGAAGGCAATATGAATCCAAATCAGCAACCCCAACCTGTTCAAAATGTGCCTCCAATTCAAGCCACTCCGCCACCCCAGTCGAATATGCAACAGACTCCAAATCAACAACCGCAGATGCAGCAAAGCCCACCACCACAACAACTCGTCAGCAATCCGCCCCCCGAAACAAAGCAGAGCTAACGGATTCCAAAACAATCAACACCATTTCCCATTTATGCTCTGAATCCCTTGACAAACGGTACAAGTAATGTATACTTTAGTATATACATGCGAATTGACAAGAGTGTTTTAGAATTTGAATGGGATAAAGGAAATATTAATAAGCCTAAAAAGCATGGACTGACTATTGAAGAAACGGAAGAAGTTTTTTTTGACAATAGAAAAAAGACGTTTAAGGATAAGTTGCATTCTAAAGGAGAAGAAAGATTTCGAATCGTAGGAGAAACAAAAAAAGGTAAGTTACTATTTGTAGTTTTTACAAAACGTAAAGGAAAAATTAGAATTATATCTGCCAGGAAAATAAACAAAAAGGAGGTGTATCTATATAAAAAAACCGCTTAAATTACCAAAGTTCAAAAATGAAGATGCTGAGGAAGAATTTTGGTACAATCTTGATTTGTCTGAATATTACGAACCCAGTGATATGGAGAGGATTAGTTTTCCTGATCTCAAACCAACAAGCCGCTCAATCTCAATACGCATTCCCGAATACCTTTTGAATCGGCTCAAAGAAAAAGCAAACGAGATTAATATTCCTTACCAATCGCTGATCAAGCAGTATATAAAAAAAGGAGTATTCTCTTCTTAAAATATAAGTTATTTAGAATACTGGGGACAGTCACAGAGGATTGATTTAATAATCTAAAATCAACAGCATTCCCCCTAAACACTCTGATCGAGCTGTCTATTCTCAATCATCATCCTTGCAATTTCTATGTCGTTTTCCCATTTGTCAGAGGGTGTTTCAAACATCATGGTATATAAAGTTTGAGTGGAAGTATTCGCGCTAAATTCTATGTAATAGTTGGTTGGCCCCATTTTTCTTCCCATAATTACAGGGACATCGGATCGAAAAAACCTTCTTAGTGTTGTTATCGCACTGTCTCTAACAAAAGAGACCCTACTTTCTGGAGTCAGTTCTTTTGGTGAATTATTCATAAATTCTCTTGCCACAGCAGCCGGACTCCTTCTCATTCTTCTATAAAAATCAGGGAATACATTTATCGATAGGCCGGTGGTGAAAAATCCTTCAGGACGATTAGTTTTATATCTCATCCCCGCCAAAGAGGCAGTGAAAGAGTCCCCTTGTATTGGCTCACGCGAAATAAAAAATGCTTTTGTTCCTGGAGCAACTGCCTCTTTGAAAAACCAGTTTTGCGGCATTGGAAACCTCGCTTTTATTGAATCTAGTTCTTTCCACGAATATTCATCAGGCAATTCTATTCTTCTTTCAGCAGACATATTGCTGTGGATTATATTCGCATTGCCAGTCAATTTCAAGTCAATAGAAAAAGACAACTTTCAGGGATTTTTTTGGAAGGGTTGAATTAACAATCCAAAAAACAAATCACAAGCCCACCCCGGAATCCCAGAAATGATTTAAGAAATAGAGGGTTTAGGATTAACTTGAGATACCTTTTTTAACTTTCTTTACCAAAAAATAACCTATTAAAGTCAAAAAAATTCCTATAACAATTGCTGTAGCTATCCTGAAATCCACATTTGAGTTTTGTCTTACCACTTCGTTTTTAGGAAACAACTCCTCGTCCTTTAGTTCAACAAAGCTGTCAGCAATAAATCCGTCAGCATTTGTAATTCGTAAAATCAGATATGCAGAGTAAGGGTTTGCCGGGTATTCGTATATAAAAGAGGCGTCTTTTCCTAAAACTTTGTTGCCCAAATCCCACGTGTATTCGGTAATTTCAGAAGAAGAAAATGACTGTTTGGCATCAAAGAAAAACTCATCATCAAAATTTACAAATAAGCTTTCAGAAGACTCATAAGGTTGTCCATCAACAGTAATTACGGCTTTTGGCAGCTGGTACTCTGTGGAGGGAAGCACGTGCAGAAGCGTTGTTTGCAAAAGTTCCGGCGCAGGAGATTTTGCTGTTTTTGAATACAGTTTTAGTATATATGACCCCGGGGTTTGAAAAACATAAGAAATATTTTTTCCTTGATTTTCTATCGTTTCCCCACCGGAGAATTCGAAGATAAACAAATCCTGGTCAACATCTCCTCTGGCATTTTTCAAAGCAAGAGTGTCAATCTCAAAATGAATTGTCTGGTTTACTACATAGTTTTCGGGTGCCTGGTGGCTTGGGACATCAAATCCTTCCAAAGATGTAGATGTTATGTGATAGTGGTTTGTATACTTGCCATTAATCTTTAAGAAGTGGGAAGGATTTTCAACATGCGCATAAATAAAACTGGGGAAAATTACGATGGGGAGAAAAGACAGTATCGAAAACAGCCAAAAAAGCTTACGCAAGGTCATCATACGCTATAAGTTTAGCATAAAATAGCATGAAGTTTAAAGTTGGTTTAAATTTGCCTATTGCTAATATATAAAATATGTTATATATCTAATTTAGTTAGGATATTATAAGCTTACAAGAAGCAATTTATGAGCTTTGCTAAAAAAATACTTTTATCTGCAACTGTTTTATCGGTCGTTTTGCTCATAGGGTCTATTTCCACTTTTTCCCCATCTGTTGTTGCTTCCGCGCCCGGTATTGTTGGTGAATATGGCCTTGATGAAAATTCGGGTACTGTCATAAATGACAGCTCAGGCAACAGCAACAATGGGACAGCCCAAAACGGACCAGTTTGGTCTGCGGGCAAGTATGGCAGCGCCTTGCATTTTGACGGCGTCAACGACCATATAAGCATTCCAAACAGTCCTAGCTTAAACCCAACCAATATTACTGTATCAGCTTGGATAAATTCCACAGCTTCAACTGCTGATGGAATTATTGTCAATAAAGGCCCCAGTCATTATCAGTTAAGGATTGTCAGCGGTACAACATTTAGGGTAGTAATAGATACAGATGTAGGCTTTACGCAGCTTAACTCCAGTTTTAATTTTTCACCAAACACCTGGTATCATATTGCAGGAACCTACGACGGATCTACGGTCAAAGCGTATGTAAATGGGACGCAGATAAATTCAGGAGCCCTTACAGGCAATATCGAAAGCGGCAGCGATATTTTAGAGATTGGAGCCCGTTTTACCGACACCTCCACCCCTCTTAACTTTTTTAAAGGCTATATAGATGAAGTAAGAGTTTATAACCGGGCGCTGACCCTTTCAGAAATTCAAACTGATATGGATACTCCAATTGGCGGATCTTCTACTCCACCAAGTTTTACCATTACTCAGCCACAAAATAACTCTACTGTAGCAGGTACAACTATTGATGTTTTGTATTCTGTTTCAGGCGATCAATCAGAAATGCATCATGTTAATTTCCAATTAGATAGTAATCAGGAGGTTACAGATAATACTGTTGATGGAGTGTATCAATTTACCAATGTTGCTGCCGGAGCTCATGCCTTAAGTGGATACTTAGCCAGGACAGATAATTCCCAGATTCCTAATACTGACTCTATGGTGAGTTTTAGCAATACTGACCCAGCTGTAACCGGTCAGTGGTCTCAGCCCGCCAATATGCCGCTTGTTGGGGTGCATGCCAGCCTAATGAATACAGGCGAAGTCTTGATGTTTGATGGAGATTCCGAGGGAATTCACCAATGGGTCTGGAATCCTCAGGCAGGTACTTTTACTTCAGTTGATCAGCCTGATAATCTTTTCTGCTCCGGTCATGCTACTCTGCCCGATGGGAAAGTTTTTGTGGCAGGGGGGCATCTGGGCAGTAATGTTGGGATTAAAGATGCCAACGCGTTTAATCCCGCTACCAAAACCTGGTCTGTCCTGCCAAATATGAACTTTGCAAGATGGTATCCTTCGGTTGCTAATTTGGGGGATGGCAGGGTTTTGGTAACTTCGGGCTCAATTAATTGTGACACCTGCGTTGCAGATATTCCGGAAATTTTTGATCCCCAAGCAAATTCCTGGACGCAACTCACCGGCGCCCAGCTCACCCAGCCAATTTATCCCTACCAGTTTTTACTCTCCGATGGAAAAATTATTTCCGCCAACGGTTTTAGAACATATACAGATACCAAGCTTTTGGATATTTCTTCTCAAAGCTGGACAACAGTAGACCCCAGCATAACCAAAGGAGGCAGCGCCCTCATGTATCGGGAAAATAAAATACTAATGTCTGGAAGCGTTCGGGAATTTGGTGTAGGAGAAGTCCCCTCTCTGGCGAGCTCGTATGTAATTGACATGGACGAACCAAGCCCGGCCTGGAGACAAATTGGTTCCATGGCAGAGCCACGGACATTTCATACGTTAACCATGCTCCCAGACGGGAACGTTTTGGCAACAGGAGGAGTAAAGACCACCTCGAATACTTCAGCCCAGGCAGCCTTAAGCGCAGAAGTTTGGGACCCTCAAGCAGAAAACTGGACACAGCTTGCTTCTGCTCAAACAAAGCGCGCTTACCATTCCACAGGCCTGCTGCTTGCCGACGGCAGGGTTTTGGTAGCTGGCAGCGGCCGTTCTTTTGGAATGGTTGATGAGAAAAACTATGAGGTTTTTTCTCCACCCTACCTTTTCAAAGGCCCAAGACCTATTATTAGTTCTGTGCCGTCTACAATCCAGCACGGGACAAGTTTTACAATTCAAACACCAGATGCTGCAAATATTACTTTGGTATCTTTAATCAGGCCAGGGTCTGTAACTCATACCTTTGATATGGATCAGCGTTTTGTCCCTCTTGCATTTACCCAAGGGGCAAATAGCTTGGATACCCAACTTCCAACTAACACCAATGTCTTGATACCGGGTTATTATATGCTTTTTATTGTCAATGGAAGCGGTGTTCCGTCAATTGCTAGGTTTGTAAATATTACAACATCAGCACCTAGCCCTACACCTACACCAACCACAGCTCCTACGCCAACATCCACGCCAATTCCTACTCCAACGCCCACTCCAACTCCTGATATTGCAGCTAGCATGATTGGTTATTGGAAGATGGACGAAGCAAGTTGGAGTGGAATCTCTGGAGAGGTAGTTGATTCTTCTGGCAACAACAATAATGGCACTGCTGTTAATGGCGCTACGACTGCAGGCGGTTTATTGGGAAGAGCTGGAAGTTTTGATGGAGTTAACGATGAAGTCCAAGTGTCCCACGCTACAAGTATTGATCCTGCTGTCATTACTTTTGCCGCCTGGGTTAATCCCACCAATATCTCCAGCTCGCCAGTAGTTATGGACAAGTTTGGCTCTACAACTGGTTGGCACATGAGAATTGCTAACGGTGGCTCATCCTTTAGGTGCAGCATTTCTACAACTTCGGGTACAATTCAAAATAATGTTAGCTTTTCTTTTGCCAATAACACTTGGTATCACTTGGCATGCAGCTATGATGGGGCTAATGTTAGAAACTACGTTAATGGTGTTTTGGTGGGTTCTCCAAAAGCTCAATCAGGCTCCCTTACAACAGGCTCTGGGGTTTTGAGGATAGGATCGCGCGGGTTAAATTACTTTGCCGGGAGAATTGATGAGGTAAAAATCTTCGACCGGGCGCTGACCGCCCAAGAAATTGCGAGTTTACAGTAGTCAGCCAGTAGACTGCGGTTCTAATGGAAATTACCCGCACATTGCCGTCCTCTAGCAATTGATTGCATAAACCCCAAAGTATTCCACCCCTCAATTGACCGATGGATTTGGATCAGACTTTTTCCGCTTTTTGCCACCACTCATTGAACAGTTGCGAAAAAATAACTGCAAGAGGCGGGTATTTGATTTTCATTCCCAGGTCTTTTTCAGAATCTGCGTTTTTGTATGACATGAAATAAACGGTTGACGCATCATAAATCATAAGCCGTACATGACGAAGAGGAGTCTTTTTCACAAAAATCCCGTTTTTTTGCCAATTTGAAACTTGTCCGGCATTATCATTTGAGTAGTCCTGGATAAGCATGCGGGTCGGAACGCCTCTTATTTTTGCATCAGTTAAAGAAGCCATAACATCCGCAGTTAATTCATGGCCAGAGCGCAGAAGATCGATTGATTTTGCTGCCTTTGATATCTCATCTGCTGAGAGGCTCATCAGCTTGCCTCGGCTTTGGATAAATGATATTCTTACCTCTTTTGAATCAGAAGTTGATTCTTTTTTTGCGTTTTTATTATTGTGATGTGAGCCAAATTGATTCATAAACCATTCATTTTGATTGAGCAAGAATAAAGATAAACCTTCATCAGTCGGTTTGGCAGAAAATTTGTAAGGATAGGTTGTGTGTTTTCTGATAAGACCCATTTCAAGAAGCGGATCGGTGAGGCGGTATAAAGTAGCAGATGAGATATCCAATTTTTGAGCCATCTGTTTTGCGTTCATCTGATTTCTTGCGTTTAATAGGAGTTTATAGACAGCTTGCGATTGTGGGCTTATTCTCATATTGAGTTTTAATTTTATCAATTTTTTGATAAAACGTCAATGTGCATGATAATTGCGAGCATGACAGAAAAATATAGAAGATCAGAGCGAGACGAATTGTTTCAAAAGGCAGAAAGAGAACTTCAATACGCAGCTCAGATATATAGAATTGGTGAAAGATTTGAAGGTCTTGAGCCCGAGCTTTCAAAAATAACCATGCTTGATGTGACACAGATTCCCGGCTGTCATTATGGAGCGAAAAACGTCTTTGTTCCAATGATCCGTGAGTTGGAAGACAGAAGGATAGCAAGCATAGATTCGAGAATTGTTGTTTCTCCTGACACTGCAATTCTTGTTGAGCCAAGTACAGGGAATGGATGGGTGGCATTTAGCGATGCAGCTGAGATGCTTGGATATGAACATATGGTGGTAATGCCTGATGGATTACCTGATGCAAGATATAACCATCCTCTTGGCCGTGAAGTTGAAATGATCAGAACTCCAAAAGAAGAATATGTGGAGGGGTTGCCTAGGAAATTAAACGAGCTGATGAATCAGAACAGACAAAGGATAAGAGAGGGGAAAAAGATTTTTGTTACTCCAAATCATGCTGCTGGAAGAGCGCATATAACGGCTGAGAAAATGTCTGATTTGGGACGTCGGCTTCTGGAAAACATAGGAGATTCTCGTGATCCAATTACCCTTATTGTATCTATGGGTAACGGTGCCAGTGTTTGTGGGGTGGGAGGATATGTTAAAAAAAATATACATGAGTCAAAATTGGTTGTGACCGAGTCATTTGCCTACGGCGGTGGCTATGATTGGTATGCGAAAAGGAATGGTTTAAGTTCATACAGGGAATTATTTGGAATTGATCTCGGTGATTCAAGACTTATGGCGAAGTTTTCAGCGTATGGAACCAATGCTCCAATTGGTATGGAAATGCCCTTGCAGACAAGGGCTATTGAAGGGGATCTCATAGATGAATACGTATTGTTTACAGATAATGAAGTCTTGCAGGCGTTCAAAGATCTAAAGTCTAATGACGATCACTTAAAAAATGCCCTGGAACTTTCAAACTACAGCCTTCTTCCTCAAGCTCTCGCTGAAACGTATGGTAACTCAACTCTTGCAAATATAGCGGAAGCAAAAAGATTTGGCAATAAAGGCGAGCGTGTTGTTGCTCTTGCATACGATAGCAGAAAAAACTACTAATCCCAAACCCCACTCCTCAGTGATCGGGTTTTTAGGTGTTTGGGTTATTAATAATCCATAGCCTTGAGGTATTTGGGGTCGTGCATAATATCTCCGATTTGATCAAATGTGAGCTCTACACCGGTTGTAAGAAAATAGGGGAATGAAAAGGTCGTAATGCCCCATTTATTATTTTTGGTTACACTAACCTTTGCTTTCTCTTCATCTTGCGAGACCTGTCTTTCCCACGCGATACTTTCTGACCCGAGATACACTGAAATTACTTCTATATCGGAGGGTGCATGGAAGTTTTCAATATCTTCGATACGTACAGATTGTTTTGGTCTTAGATCTATTCTTTGTTGGTCATCAAATTTAGGAGAAGTGTATATATCAGCAGTCGCAAGGGGTTCTTCATCAAAATTTATATCAGTTATTTTGCGGAGAAATTGATCTGCTGATAGTTGCGTACTCCATGAAAGTTTTACCGCCATATTTCCTTCATTTTCAAGGAATATAGGAGGACCGTTTTCAATGGGAAATACAGATCGTCCTCGCTCGGGATGGTATTGCTCTGTCGACATTGTGTCTGGAATTATATACTTTGAAGCCGTAAGTGTCAATAAAGTGTCCTCTATAAATATAGCTCCAAAGAAATCCACCCCATAATCTGATTTGATTAAATCAAGTGAAAAACAATATTGGCATGGGCAGTTTATGTATTGTTTTTTTACAACAATATTTTTCTAAGCATGGAAAGAAAAATAGTGTATAATAGGAATATGGCGAAAAGAGCAACGGGAGTCGGGAAGGGGAAAAAACGCAGCCCTCACAAAACTAAAAAAAGGCTTGAGGCAAAGCGCCGAATGCTTCTTGAGAAGGCCGCCAAAAGAAAAAGACACCCGAAAAAGAAGCGCAAGAAATGACCTCTTTTCAGTCCTGTAGAATTATTTTGAAAAGAAAAATATATTTGTAGTGTTTGAATTTAGTAAGAGTTTTGTCAAAATTAGTCCTAAGGACCAGGTCTTATGATATAATTACTTTATGTACTATTCTCATCCATGCTCTTACTGTAAAAAGATTTTTTATACTTATCAGAATAACCGTGAAACAGCGGCTAGAGTATTATTTAATGGAATAAAAGCGCATCTTATACATTATAACGAGGACCATAAAGAATTTATGTTTGATGAGCATCCTACGATTGAAGTAAACCAGATGTATCAGGCAATGAGAGAGTCGAAAGACCAGCCCTCCGGGCATTATAAATTATAAATTAATAATTTATTGCCATTTGTTTCAAAAACAGCCTTATAAATTATAAAGTTTTTTTATGTTTTTATATGGCTAGTGTGATAGAGATGCATTATCTGTTGTTCTCTTGACGATTTGGAATAAGGGTTTCGGCAAATCCGGCTGCTTGCGCTGAGGCCTGAGTTGATAATGCCATTTTTTCAGCTGTATTTTCTTCTGCATGAGCATCAATAATTGAAAGCGTAAGATTTGCATGTTCATTCATTGCACCTGTAGCATTTTCTGCAGGAACATTCGGGATCAGAGCATTTACAGCGTTTCCAAAATCTTCTGCATGCATTTGTAGATTGTTTCTTGCCTCTTCCTTTTGTTCTGTATTGTTTTGCATTAGTGCTTGCGTATAAGCTTCGTATTCTTGAATATGACCTCTCCAAATTGTTTCTAGTTGTGTTGTAGTCTGGGTGGATTGATTGCTGTTGTTACTAATATTCGTCATGAGTTCAATAAATTGCTTTGTGTTTTGACCAAGCATATTTTCTGTTTCTGTTGTATCCTTTTCATCATAGAGATTTTGCAAATGCATGCTGGCTGTTATTGCGTGTTCCTGCAGGATCTTATTAAGATTGGCTCTCTGTTGTAAATTTACGTCTGTGTTGCTTTGAGTTTCCGGTTGAGCGCTGTCATTCCCAAGTTGTTGTGCTTCTTGAGTAGTCTGATTGCGAGTATCATTTAGAAGTATTATTCCAATTATAACCGTTGCTATAATTAATCCGATCAATAATAGTCTATTCATAGATAGACCCAGTATGTATATGAAAAATCTTAACACGACAATAAAGGGGTAAGGGTTAGGTAAGAAAAATAAGGGAGTTGGTTTTGATATAATTTATTTATGTTTCAAAAGAATTTTTTTAAAAAAGGGGAATCCAGAGAAGTTATTATAGAGGTGATTAAAAAAGAAGGATTCGCTCCCCTACTTTTTACAGACGAGCCAAAGTATATTTATTCTTTGCATCAACATCCGGCAACAAAATTATTGGTATGCCTTGAGGGGTCAATGGAAGTTGAGGTAAACAGCGAAAAATTTAAATTTGAAGCGGGAGACAAGCTAATAATTCCCGGAAATACTCCTCACAGTGCTGTGGTTGGAGATAAGGGATGTATTTTCTTCTGGTCTGAGAAGGTGATTTAGATGAAAATAAAATTTTTATTTATTTGGTTGTCTGTTGCAGTTTTTGTTGTGTTAGTTTTTTTTACAACAACTACCATAAACCCCATATAATTCCTCAGAAATCTTAATAAAGATATTGTATACTTTATCTGCGAAAAGCGCGAAATGAATAGAATTTTGGACAAAAAATACAAACCTATTATATATTTTAAAACCCAAGAAGAATGGGAAAAATGGCTATCCAAAAATTTTGATAAGTCAGATGGAATTTGGTTGAAGTTTTACAAAAAGAATTCAGGAATTGCGACAGTTACGTATGATCAGGCGCTTGATGAAGCCTTGTGTTTTGGTTGGATTGACGGACAGGCAAAAAGTTTCGATGAAAAATCTTACTTACAAAGATTTACTCCAAGGCGCTCAAAGAGCATCTGGTCAAAAAAAAATACAGAACATATAACTCGTCTTACAAAACTTGGCAAAATGAAACCAAGCGGAACAAAAGCAGTTGAGGCGGCAAAGGCAGATGGAAGATGGCAGAAAGCTTATGAATCACCCAAAAATATGACAGTGCCAGAGGATTTTCTAAAAGAGCTTGTCAAAAACAAAAAAGCATATGATTTTTTCAAAACACTGAATAAAACAAACACATTTACAGTTTCCTGGCAACTTCACAACGCCAAAAGACCAGAAACCCGTGAAAGAAGGATGAGAAAATTTATTCAGATGCTTGAGAGACGAGAAAAGTTGTATTGAGATGTTATTATAAGAATTATGTGTCGGAATATAAAAACTCTTTTTAATTTTGATCCGCCTGTAACAGATGAGGAAATCAGAGATGCCTCTCTTCAGTACGTGAGAAAGATTTCAGGTTTTCGAAATCCATCAGATGCAAATATTGATGCATTTAGCCATGCTGTTGAAGAAGTGTCTGAAACTTCTCGAAGTTTACTTGACTCTCTTGTCACAAGCGCACCATACAGAAATAGAGATACTGAAGCAAAGCGAGCACACGAAAGAGCGATAAAAAGATTTGGATATAGCAAGGATTAGGATTATTCTGTGAATATTCAGCTTGGAGTATTCTTTGTAAAAATTCAGAGAGAGAAAATTGTTTATACAAAAAGAAATTTGGACATATCAAAGCAATCTGAAAATCCTGATGTATATGTTGATTCATTGGTTGAAAAGGAAGGAAAGAAATTAAATATAGAACATGAATTAATCTTTTTCAAATTTCCCATTCGTTATAATTAACTCATGAAAAGAGTCATTTTTATAATTCCCGGTTTTTGGGGAGAGCCAAGAGAAAAGATTTACAAAGATATTGCCGCTCTATACAAACAAAAGGGATTAAAACCGGTAATTGTTAAGATTCCTTGGGAGAGAAAAGTAATGTCCGATTATGCTGATTATTTTCTGAAGCTTGTTAAAAAATATGAGGATTCTGAAATTAACATATTTGGCTGGTCATTTGGAGCTATGATTTCTTTTATAGGAGCATCAAAGTTAAAGGTGAAAACTTTATTTCTTTGCTCAGTCTCTCCTTATTGGAAAGAAGATATGAAATTTATATTGAAGAGTTGGGCAAAAGGTGTTGGAAAAAGAAGAATGGAAGACTTTGCAAAGTTAAGCAGAATTGAAATAGGTAAGACTGTAAAAGCGAAAAAGGCTGTTATATTGGTTGGTACAATGGAGCGGGATAGGATGATAAAAGCGAGTAAAGATATTTATGATAAATTAAATTCTGACAAAAATTTAATTATTATAAAAGGTGCGGGTCACAACATAGCAAGAAAAAAGTATTTTGATGAAATAAAGAAGCAAATAAATCGTCTGCTATAATTGCCTCGTTATGGGACTAACTCATGAAATCTAATTTGTCAGTAATTGTAATTGGCGGACTCAACACAGATATTGTTGCGCTTGGAGCAAAGAAGACTCTTCGTCCTGGCGAACTAGCGTAATAAAAGTATTAACATTTATTCGCAGCAGGGGTCTTTGTAGCCGCAGTTTTTGCATATTGCGTTTTTGGTTCCGGGAAACGCGCTTATTTTTCCTCACCTCCTCCTTAAGTATTTTAACTATATATATGTTGATTAAAATTTTATTAAGAAGTACGTAAGAGTTGGGATAGATAAGAGGGAAGAATTTCTATGATATGATTATATCATGATTCAGAAAAAAGTAACTGTCTTTTTGTCTCTTTTTATATTGATTATCATCAGCAGCGTAGCATTATGGCAAATAATATCTCAACAAAGGTCTTTGTCTGATATTGAAAATTTTGAAGAATGTCAAAAAGCAGGCTATGCAATAAGCGAGTCTTATCCAGCCCAATGTCATACTCCAGACGGGAATACATTTATTCAGTACATAGGTAATGAACTTGAAAAACAAAATTTGATTCGGGTAAGCCAACCGCGCCCCAATACTTTGGTAAGTAACCCTTTGAGTATTCAGGGGGAGGCAAGAGGAACATGGTTTTTCGAAGCAAACTTTCCTGTTCGATTGATTGATGAAAATGGAGTAGAATTGGGAATAGGTATTGTGCAGGCAGAGGGAGAGTGGATGACTGAAGATTTTGTACCTTTCAACGCTGAAATCACTTTTAGTTCGCCCCCTTCAAATAATGGAACATTAATTCTTGAAAAAAGCAATCCTTCAGGTTTGCCCGAGCATGCGGACCAGCTGCATATCCCAATAAGTTTTGAGTAAAGTTAAAAATCTTCTAGAAAATATTAGCAGAGTGTGATAGGATTATGAAATTATGAAAAAAGAGTACCTGTTTATTATCGTTGCGTTAGTTCTTCTCGGATTAGGGGTGCTTTATTCTTCTAAAAAAGCTTCCAATGTTAGCGATCAAGAACTTGTGTCATCAGAAGGCAATAGAGTGGTATATACGGATTCTGGTTTTTCGCCTCAAACTCTAACAGTTAAAGTTGGTACAACTGTTACCTTTAGAAACGAATCAGAAAACCAAATGTGGGTTGGATCTGATCCTCATCCTCTTCACACTCATCATCCGGATTTTGACCAGCTCGGAGACGAGCGAACCTATTCCTTTACATTCACAAAAACGGGTAATTATCACTATCATAATCATCTTGATCCCTCCCATGTTGGTACAGTTATGGTTGCGCAGTAGCATATCCGGGGAAGAAGTCTGTTTTTATATTGACGACTCCCATTTTTGAAAGCAGTTTTTTAAAAGTATCAACGAATGATTGTGAGCCGGAGATATAAAAAACGCGTTTATTATAGTCTGATAGTTTCTCTTTAATCATTTTTTCGTCAATGCGTTCGCCTCTTTTGCTTATAACATAAATTGTTTTTACTCCCTCGCTTTTTGCCTTGTCAAATAATTCTCTAAAAGCAATATGTTCATGCGTATTATTGGAGTAAAACATGACTATATCTCTTTTTTCTCCCGTTTCAAGAAGATGGTTGATCATACTTCTGAAGGGAGTAACTCCTATTCCTCCTGCAACAAATGCCAGTGGAATGTTTTTATCTTTTGGCAGAGTAAATTCTCCATAGAGACCTGACGTCGCAACTTGATCTTCGGGTTTTATTTTAAGAAGTTCAGATTTAAAACTACTTCCTTTCTCGTTTGCTCTAATAGTAATTGATGTGTATTTTTCATTTGGTGAGGAGGAGATTGTAAAATATCTTCGGACACCCCTTGAATCAGAATTTTTGTGGGGAAAAGTCCATTCAAGATATTGCCCGGGTATAAATTTAAATTTATTCAAAGGCTCAAAATAAAACGTCCATGTATCTTTGGCAATTTTTTCTTTTTTTATAAACCTTTGCATTATATTAGAGGTTGGAGAGAGGATTAATGTAAGTAAGTTGCCAATCAAAAGCGAAGTTTCCAAACCGTAGGGATAGGAAGGAATAAGCCTTGGAAGAACAAAGTATAAGATAGCAGTAAAACCGCCAAAAATAATCTGCGACCTCCTTGTTAATGGAGACGTGAGAGGTTCTATAAGCATTACAAAAACAAAAAACCAGATAGGAGAAGCCAGCAGAGGTCTTATTGAGAAATTTTGATCTAGAATTAATCCTACTAAAAAAACCGTCAAAAAACTTAGAACTATTTCGAGCCTTTTTATTTTTACTAGAATCAAAAATCCGCCGATCAGTATAAAAGGCAGAGTAAAGATACTTCCTATCCACCATGAAGCTCCTGTGTTAAAAATCACGGCGCTTAAAAAAACACCAATTGCCGCGGGGTTGAAGACATGTTTTTTTCTTAACGTCAATACGTATTTTGAAAGCATCGCTGTCAATGCTATGAATGTTAAGATTTGTATGCTGTTGAAGAAATTAGAAGGGCCAATTATTAAAGTTAAGATAAGAGCGGTAATTGACGCGGATTCAAGATTAGATTTTGTTTTAAATAATTTTGAGAAAAGATAATTTGATAAATTACAGATTGTCAAAAAATAAATTCCACTTAGATATATATCCAGCGGATCGTAGGACAGAACTCTTGTCATGCTCAAAATAGTCGTTAGGAAGAATAAGCCCAGAAGAAAATAAAACATGAGGCGGTACATGGTAATTTGATCAAGAAGCTTTGCTAAAAAAACCGGCATTTTTATATTTTACAATAAAATGCCGGTTTATGTTTATTTCTTTATGTCGATAACGAAATATTAGAAAGCCCTTCTTACAAACAGAACAAGAAGAGCTCCTCCTACGGCGACAAAAAGAGATGAGAGATTAAATCCAGTTACTTCTATTCCCAACAGCAGGCTTCCCAAGAATCCTCCTATAATTGCACCTATTATTCCTAAAACTATCGCTCCTAATAGTCCGCCTTTTGATGGTCTTGGATCAATCATATTAGCGACTATTCCAACCACTGCTCCGAAAATTATCCACGTGAGAATGCTCATTTTTCACCTCCTTTCTTTATGTGACTGGTGTTTTGAAAAGCAACATTATTGAATTTATGTTTTTTTCAATTTTTCTTAGGAAGTACTTTGTCAAAAGTAAAATTCTATCTTTCATATTCGTAGTATCACAGTTTTTTTACAAAATACAATAAAAGACTTGTAAGAATTGTGTATAAAATGCTAAAATTACTTCGTGAAATTGCTTTTGACTTCTTCGGGGAAAACTAATAAATCAATAGAAAAAGCATTATTGAAACTTTTGGGAAAGCCTTTTAGCAAATCTCATATAACGTTTATTCCAACTGCCGCAAATGTTGAGAAAGGTGACAAAACTTGGCTTGTTGATGATATGAATAATTTCAGAAAATTAGGGTTTTCAACATTTGATGTCATAGATATTTCGGCGGTGCCCAAAAGCATATGGCTTCCAAGTTTTGAAAAAGCAGATGTTTTGGTTTTTGGAGGAGGAAATGTTTATCATTTGTTAAGTTGGATGAAAAAATCGGGTTTAGCGAAATTGCTCCCAAGGCTTTTAGAAAACAAAGTATATGTTGGAATAAGTGCAGGAAGTATGGTTACAGCAGAAAATATTTCTTTGACTGCTTCTGATATTTTGTATTACGAGGACACGGGAAAAATAAAAAATACCAAAGGGCTTGGGTTGGTAGATTTTGAAATAAGACCGCATCTTAATTCAAAGTGGTTTACAAAAGTAAATCTGCCAAATCTTGAAAATCTTGCTAAGGAAACCCCAAACGCTTTTTACGCAATTGATGACGATACGGCAATAAGCTTAGTTGATAACAAAATAGAGGTAGTTTCCGAGGGAAAGTGGAAGAAGTTTAATTAAATAAAAAAATCAGATAGCGATATTTCTTGACAGATTATGGTATACTGTAGCCATGTTGAAATTAAACTCGGTCATGATCGGTAGCGTGAAGCCAAAGGTGCTTTCAGAGTTTTACGAAAAAGTAGTCGAAAGAAAGCCTGATTGGTCAGACGGTGATTGGCATGGCTGGCAGGCAGGAAATACTCACTTAACAATCGGAGAGCATTCCGAAGCAAAAGGCAAATCAAAAAGTCCAGAACGGGTGATTCTGAATTTTGAAACGAGCGAAGTTAAAGAAGAATTTGAAAGAATCAAAAAAATCAAAGGCGCAGAAGTGATAAAAGAACCATATGAAATGCAGGGCGCCTGGATTGCAACGCTTGCAGATCCAGACGGAAACTACTTTCAACTCATGTCTCCTTGGGAAGAAGAATCAATGGTAAATTAAATGATAACAGAGTCTTTTAGGACGACTGAAGAAAATTACGCCCATAACCCCATGCATATCCTATAGTTGATATTTTTCTCTTTTAGAGTTATAATTCTTCGGAAATGAACATAAAAGAGTTTTTTCGAGGTACACCACAAGAGATCGCGGCAAAACGAACTGTAAATCAGCTGGATGCGAGACTAAGCCGCAGACTATTTTTAAGGCAATTAGCTTTGACGGCAGGTGGATTAGCGCTTCTTGCATCGGGGGGTGTTTCTTTTCTTGCCTTAGAAAAACTTGCTGACGATCAGGAAGAACAAGCAGATGCTTTTGAACTGGGAGAAAAGATTAGAAGCTGGAGATTGCCGGATGGGACAAAAATGATAGATGTTATTCCGGAGTTGAGTATATCAGCGGATGTTTATCAAAAGAAATCCCTTGAGGAATATTTACCAACAAATACGGATCCTATAAAAGTTGTTTATTCCAATGAGGAACTTTCGAATAAAGGATCGGGCGTTTTACATTTTAGTTATAGATTTTCACAAGATGAAACGATAAAGATTATTAATGAGGCTCCTGGTGTTGAGACATATGATTCTCCAATAATATCCAACACTTCTTCTACAATTATATTGCCTTTAGGCATGAAGGGAATGACAGCAGAAAAAGTCGTTGCGGCAAAAGAGTCTATACAAGTTGCAGAATACACTAAATATGCTAGATATTACAAAAACGCATTGGAAAACAATGGGGCTAAATTCACGGTTGTGAATCCAAATAATGAAGAAATTTCAGAAGACTTGATAAATTTATCAATTGCCGTAGTTCAAAACGAAAACCAAAAGAAACAATTTGGCAAAGCCATATTTGAAGAGTTAGTGGATGAAGGAGCTCATATTAGACTGGGTGGAATTGCTTATGCAAATTGGAGGGTGAATTACCCAAATGAGTGGAGTCGCGCGCAAGATCGATTTAAGGTTTATGGAGACAGAGTTGCTGGAATCATGCAGCAGGAGGGAGTAATTTTTCAGAGCGGAAATACATTCAGATACACAGAAGGCAAGTCGCCAGAAATAGGTTCAGAAAAATTTCAAAAATTATTTACCAGATTTACTGGGTTGCCGGGCAAATAAACTGAGCAAGCGGTTATTTTTGGAAAATAATCTTTGCTGTCCCAAAAAAATTATATATAAACGATAACCTAACCGCTATAAAAAATACCATGGGAGAACTTTTTACTAGGGCTTCTGATCAGCGCCAATATGATAGGGACGACGTTGAATGGTCGGCTGAGAGAATCAGTTTTGCTTCTCCTACAAGTGTTCATTTTTGGGAGTATCTTTCTTCTTGTTCTCCAAGTTGGCTAGGAAAGGATTTAGTAGATATTGGTTCGGGATCAGGGTGGTTGCTTGATCAGGCTAAGCAAGCTGGCGCAAGACATGTGGTTGGAATAGAACCTTCTAGAAAAAATGTTGAGTTGGCAAGACGGCAATATCCCCATATAACAACGGTTTTAGCTTCTTTAGAAGAGTATTCTCCTTCCCAAAATTTTGATATTGCAGTTGCAGTTATGTCGCTAGTTCACATAGGTGATTTACAGGAAGCGTTTAAGAAGACTCACAATCTTCTTAATCCAAGGGGTGAATTTCAAGCAATTGTACCTGATTTTGATTATTTTAGGAGACCGCGCCACGATTATGAGGTTTCCTTTGAAGATATTGATGCTGATGAATATGTAACAATGGTCAAAAGACCTTTTGGAACCCTAGCGGATATTGTTAGAAGTATTGACAGATACAGAGCGGTTGGTAACGAAACAGGATTAAGGTTGGTAGAAGATGTGCCAATGCCGCCAACCGAGAAATTAATGCAAACGGTTCCTAGGTATAGAGGGTCCGCCGGTAAACCGATGACGCATCTTTTAAGATTTATTGTAGAGAAATGAATAGTTTTATCAAATAAATAGTATTCGTAGTTTATTTCCTATTGACTTTTTTTAAAAAAATACAGATGATATTCTTAGGCTGGTTATGTTATCAAGAGAAAAATTGCCCCTTGTCGTTGGAATAGTTCTTCCCTTGCTTTTGATTTTGTATGTAGCTGTTACCGCCTATCTTCCTTCTTTATTCATAAAGCCAAAATATAATTTTATTTATTCCAATGACAATTATTATGACTACAGTATCAATGTGGTTAATGGAAAAGTCAACATCCAGCCAAATTATAGGTACGATAACAGCGTGGTTAGACAGCCAGCGCTGTATTTATATGATGTGGTAAATGACAAATCTACATTGATTTCACTTTCTCAAGCTCAAAATTACACTCTGGATCCATCGAATAAGTCTCTAGATGGATTTACTGTTGGAAGTCGCGTGAATGATAGTTATTCCTACTTCCCATTCTTTTTTAGCGGGAATGACAGGGGAATTTATCTAACGGGTAATGGTTTGAATCGAGTGATTACAGAAAGAGATTATTACTATTTTAAGTTTGTGGGGTGGATTTTGAATGAGTGATATCGATCAATCTGAGGCCAAACAAGTTTTATCAAAGCTTTCAATTCTTCTTAAGAATGGCTTTTTATCCAAAGAGCAAGTGTTGGGAGTTTTGGAAGAAACAGTTCCGCAGTCTTCCAAAGACCACTCTCCGCGTACAAAAATAAATCTTCAAAAAATCTTGTACTATATAGGCGGATTTATAGTCCTTTTGGGAATCACTATTTACTTCTATCAATTTTGGGATTCTATGGATCAGGTTTCAAAAGCAATTCTTACACTTGGGTCTTCTGTGTCTTCTTATGCACTTGGATATTATTTTTTCAGTTTCTCAAAGAGTAGGGATTTTGGCCATGCATTTTTAGTTATATCAGCAGCGCTTTTTCCGCTGGGGATTGGTACAACTTTGGATACAATAGGCATATCGGCTACCAGAAGCGGTGGAGTTTCGGTAAATTCAGCAGTGCTTTTTATGATTTTCTTTGTTTCTTATTCTGTTTTGAAAGCGGCAATTTTTTTGCCTTTTTCAATAATCGCGGCTTCAACTTTATTTTTCAGCTTTACAAATTTTTTGTTCGGCGGATCAGTATTAATCCCTCATTTTTATGAATATAGATTTTTGATTTTGGGAGCAACTTATATTTTATTTGGCTATTATTTTTTTCAGACCAACAGAAGATTTATGACAAATCTTTTGTATGTATCCGGCTTGTTAATGTTTCTTGGCGCGGGAATGTCTTTGCAGGGGTTTTTCCCAAGATCTGATATTTTCTGGCAGCTTTTCTACCCCTTTTTACTTGTTTTGACATTTTGGGGGAGCATAAAGCTTCAAAGCAAGGCCTTTTTGATTATGGCAACAATTTTTACTTTTGGGGAGATTTTAAAGCTGACGGCAGAATATTTCAGCAATAGCATTGGCTGGCCAGTATCTTTGATTTTTGCAGGCCTAATTATTATGGGAGTTGGATACTTGAGTTTTGAACTAAACAAAAGATTTATAAAAAAACTAGATTGACCAGAGCCTCAAAGCAATAGATTATTTTTTTCAGTCCTAAATAGATCTATCATCTTTAATGGATGTTGGTCCTTCATCTGCTGGTCTAGAATTTATAAACATTTCATACTTACCATCTGGATTGAATTCTTTAAGTGACTCGGCAACAAATGTTTCTACATGCTCTTGTTCATTGGGGTTTTCGTAAGAAACTGCAACAGAAATACCCATTTGTAGACTTTTAAAACTTACTATAGTTTCCTTCGCCATTTTTTCTAGGTTATTAACCCCATTTTCTTTAGGAACTAAAAATCCGGCAGTTATATAGCCTCTGTCTTTTTCCATGATGGCAGTATACAATAAAATTAGTATTTTTTCTATCTTAGATAAGCCATAACATGAGACGGTTTGAGAATATTTTATCAAATCTTTTTTTACGAGGAGTTATTTATATAGCTGACGGTTTAATAGTTGCCGGCAGCTCTCTTCTTGCTCCAATTTTTGCAATTTTTGTTGAGGAGATAGGCGGCGGGATTCCGGAGGCTGGAATTGCTGTTGCAATATATTCATTGACTGCCGGGTTAGGGATTATTTTTTTCTCGCGCAAAGAGGATCGCATCAAAGACTATAGGCGCTTTGTCGTTGTGGGGTATCTTTTGGCAGTATGCGGTTATTATATCTATTTTTTTGCAACAACGATTGTCGTTGTCTATGTTGCCCAATTTGTTTTAGGCCTGGCAACAGCAGTTAGGGTACCGGCTTATGATGTGCTTCTTTCTCAAAGCGCGCCAGGCCATATTGCTGTAGCGTGGGGGAATTGGTATTCTATGGTTTTTCTTGTTTCCTCTGTCAATGCGTTTGCTGGAGCAATGGTTGCCGAGATGTTTGGTTTTCAAGCTTTGATTCTAATTATTTTGATGTTTGCATTTATGGCTTTTGCAGCATCGCTGTTTCTTCTTAAAATAAGACAAGATTCTAATATTTCCAAGTCTGAGATAAATAATCTTGTCCAAAATGATGAGTAAATATTTATAAAGGCAGATTACCTCAATATCCCGAGCCCAATAATACCTGCTAATATAAGATAAATTGCGATAAGATAATTTAAGAGCTTTGGGAATAAAAGGATTAATATTCCAAAGACAAGAGACATTAGTGGCGTCAGATTGCCAGGTATAAAGATATTCATTTGTTTTCACCCCCTTCTTTTTTCATTTTTTTCAAGCAATTCTATTGTTGCAGTAAAAATACAAGAATAAGTGAAGGATCGGGTAAGAAATTGATAAGAATCGAACATTATTTACTTATCTCCGTCATGGTTAGGTAAACTCAGGATAAAATTATACTGATAAATAATACCTTTAATGTTAATATAAAAGAGTGGAGATTTTGTTTTTCGCATCAGCAGCCTTTGCTGAAATAGTAGGAACTATTGTTGGGTTTGGTTCCTCGACAGTATTTTTGCCTCTTGCTGTTTTATTTTTTGATTTTAGAACTGCATTAATACTTGTGGCTTTTCTTCATATTTTTGGAAATATTGGAAGGATAAGTTTTTTTAGGCATGGTATTGAAAAGTCTATTCTTTTAAGATTTGGCTTGCCAAGTATGATCTTAACTTTAATAGGTGCATTGCTGGTACCTTTTATTTCCCAGTCTGTTTTGAAGGGAATATTAGGAGTTTTTCTAGTTTTATATGCATCTTTGAGTTTTTGGAAGGAGAGCTTAGCAGTACAACCGACAGTTACTAATTCTGTAATCGGCGGAGGGCTTTCGGGATTTTTAGCTGGACTTATTGGCACTGGCGGCGCACTACGAGGAGCGTTTTTGACAAGTTTTGGTATGCCTAAAGAAAAGTATATAGCAACAGCCGCAGCGATTGCTTTGGCAGTAGATATCACCAGAATTCCTGTTTATTTTTTCCAAGGATTTTTAGAGAGTAAATATTTTTGGTATATTCCAGTGCTTTTTGTTGTCGCAATCACAGGTTCATTTATCGGCAAGAAAATTGTCAGTAAAATTCCTCAAAAGCAATTCAAAAAAGTAGTCCTTGCAGCGATTTTTACGATTGGGATAAAGCTTGTCTATGATTTTTTGATTTTTCTTTGATTTTGTGTTATAATACTTAGGTTAGACGCAGATTAAAGCAATAAATCTGCTTAATTTCGAAAGTTTATATTAGATAAGATTAAGATAATAAGAATTACACATTAGTTTTAGACAAAGGTATCTTTCTTCCTAATTCACAATTTTCTTCTTACTTAAGCAGTTTTATTTCTTCAATTATGATTCTTTGCAGAAAGGAGGTTTATGTCTACTAGATTATTCGTAGGAAGATTATCATATGGCACTACAGATGAGCAGCTTGAACAGCATTTTTCACAAGCTGGGAAAGTTATATCTGCAAAGGCTATTGTTGATAGATATTCCGGCCAGGGAAAAGGATTTGGATTTGTGGAAATGGCAACAGCTGAGGAAGCGCAAAAAGCAATTCAACAGTTGAACAATTCTAATCTCAATGACAGGAGCATAGTTGTGAATGAAGCTCGTCCACGAGAGGAAAGACCACAAGGTCAAAATCAATCAAGAAGCTGGTAAATTAATTACTCCAGTGTTTGAAGACCAAGGCTTTTTCTCATTCTCGAATCAATAACTCGCTGGCCAACAGTGACGTCTTGTTTAGTTTGTTGTGAAATATCTAATTTTAGAATTTGTTTCATCGTAAACCAGGCGCACCTGATCTTGTTTAAAGAAGAAAATTCCTGCATATTTTCAACTTCCGCATAAACAACAGCATGGTCTTGATTTATCTCTTTATAAAAATATGTATAAATAGGATAGATATTGGTAAGAGAAACCTTTATACGCAGTAGTTTGTTTACAACACGCTGAAATGTGGCTTCTGGATTTTCTCGAAGATATCCTTGTCCTCCAAATAATGTCCATAAAGACGACGTGCCAGATATATCAACCGTACTTTTTTGTTGCAAGAGAATTTGCTGTGAGGGTAAATGATAAAGAAATCCACTTGCATAAAAATCTTTATGCATTATATACTATTATACCACAAATGTATTAGAATTGGGGAGTCATATGAAAGTTGTAAAAGTTAAAGATGTTCAAGCGCAAAAGCTTCATAAGCCTTTATTTACGGGAGAGGTCTCTCGGCAGTCGCCTGTGACTGACAATGAAGGCAGTGATGTTAGTATTGATTACGTGCATTTTCCAAAAGGTATACGCAATAAATTTCACAAGCATTCAAATGATCAAGTTTTGATAGTTACCAAAGGCCGCGGAATTGTGGCAACCAAAGATCAAAAATCAGCAGTTGAGGAAGGCGATGTGATTTGGGCGCCGGCCGGTGAGGAGCATTGGCATGGAGCTACAGATGACAGCGATTTCACCCACATTTCAGTCACCCGCTCCCACACAAAGCTAACGCAGGTTGAAAAGTAGCAATAATTTGTTTTTGTGATATAATCCAATTAATGGCTGAAGAAAAGAAGAAATTACAAGAATTAATAGTAAATACAGGGACGGTTATAGGTAGCGCATATTCTCAGATTGCAAGGGTGACTGTTAGCGATGCGGAAGTTACAATTGAATTTGCTTACGTACACCCGTCAGATATCACGAAAGGTCAGTCAGTAGCAAGAATAACAATGCCGAGAAAATCAGCTCACAATTTAGCGGAGACGATAATCTCAGTAGAGAAAATTTATGATAAAAGGAAGGAAGGTAGCAGAAATGATTAATGCACAAGGTTTTTTTCAAGCAAAAATTAATGTAAAAGCAGATAGGTCTTTAGAGCTTCCCGATACTCTTCCCAACATTAAAATGATAGTCATGAAACCGAGATGGACAAATATTTTAGGCATAGACGAAAAAGAGCTTACAATAGCGCCTTTAGTAAACAGTTCTAGATTTAATAGTTTTGTTCAAGAGACGCAAGAAGATTTCAAATCAAACAATACTAATTTCAAAAAGTTTCCCAAGATGAGTGAAAGCGATTGGATTTAAAACATAATGCCATGTATGAGATACGGTTTAAAGGCGCTAAAGCAAAAAAAGACTTCAAGCTACTCTTAAAAAAGTATTCAAAAAATATAAAAAAAAGATTAAGATATACTCTGGAGAACAATCCTTATCCAAGTTCGACTCATGGAACCAATCTAAATAAAGTAGAGAAAAAAGGACAATTGTATTGTTATCCAATGTCTGGTGGAGATCGAATATTATTCGATATTATAGAACTAGAAAATAACCAAAAGGTAATACTTATCCATTATTCAGGAAATGATGATGGAGAGATAAGATATTTAAGGAGACATAGCTAAGAAAAAATTCTCCAAAAGATAACTACGGGATTATTAGTTAAAAGTGGTCACTAGAATTCTAAAGAAGGCTTTTTTACTTTGTTAAAGCGGGCTGTAACATCTTTCTAAAATAAAACATCCAATTGCCCAAAGTAATCCAAGCGTAAATAATAAAACTATTAAAAAATTACCTATCCAAAACACCCACCATTTAAATATTCCCCAAAGTGGCACTTTCATAATTTTCTTGACACCAGTAGTTGATGCAGATATGCTTTTATCAGTATTCGTGTATAACATAGTTTTGAAACTAACTTTCCCCGAGTTGATATTTTACTGATTAAGTATCTATCATGTTCTTAAATTTCAACATTAGATAATTTTCTCAGACAAAGTTATTTATAGGCAAATTTTTTACAAAAAAATCCCGACTTCGGCGTAGTACAATCACAACGCTTTTATCGGGCTCTTAAGGCCTCTTGCTGATATTATACCATTTTTGACTATATAGTTTCCCATTGAGCCACAAAAAAACCAGCGACTTAGCGCTGGTATATTCCGTAGCTATAATTAAATCACATTTAGCCTAGATTTGCAACCGTGTCTTCAAGGGAGCACCTCCCCTACTTGCCCTGAAGGATGGCCATGTTTTTAGTAGAAAATTAGGTGTTAAAAGACTGAGGAGAGTTTTTCCAGTTGTCCGTCAATTTCGTTATCTTCGGGTAATATTTAAATGTGAAGCCGCATCATTGTAGGTTGGAAATTATTCCTGTAGCTTATTCACATCAACTATAGGAGGAGTGGTAAGCTTATATACTAAATTTCTTTCATCTGAATAAACAAGTTTAAATTTATTGAAGTCCCAAGTGGATATTATCTGCTTGGCAGGCCTGCTTCTAGAATGATCTTTCAGCATTACAATCCAAGTTGCATACTTAGAGGAGGTGTGTAAGCTATCCTTCCAATATATTTGGGTGCCTTCGTGGATATATGTTTTATAGGGTAAATTAAATTGCGCCATTTCCGTATCATGCTCAGCTGCGCTTACTAAAATTAATCCTCCATCATAATTTTCTCTCATCCATGTAGATACAGGAAAAATTTTGTAATCAACGTTTTTTCTTAACTGAAAAGTTAAGCTTATCGGTAAGTAGGCATAATTTATAACTTGAAAAAGAGACAAGAGGATTATCCCATACATTATAATTTTATTTCTTTTGGCAGTAATAAATGCAAACAAAGCCAGAAAGGGAAGTAACGTTAACCCGTACCTGATGTTATTATATTCTGGAGCAAACTCTATATCTCTATTGAAAAAATTCATTATATTGAAAGCTGGTTGGTCAATTATCGTATTTTTAGATAATGTCCCTATCATAAAAAGTAATAAAAACAATGGCAAGAAGAGTAAATAACTATACTTTCTGTCATTTTTAGATATAAGCGTATAGATAAAGCCTAATACTCCTAGGACAACTGTAATTAATCCACACATGTATATAACTGAATGTGAGTAAATGGTAGCAGCATTCAAGTAATTCGGTTTCGCCGCTTCAACAACTTGCTGCGGGGCCTCTGCCGCGATTATTCCATAATAGTGAAGCCAATAAATAGGGTCGCCAAATATTGCCCATAAATATATCGACCACAAGAAAATTCCTAGACTTGCGGGTACCCCGTATAATATTAGAATACCTTCCATTTTCTTAATTGGATACCTGTGGAAAATAAAGAATATAAGGAGAAGCAAGAATGAGCCTATGATAATAGCATACCCTTCATATCTAGATAGGCTTCCTAAAAATGCGAACGCGGCAGCTATTAATAAACTGTATATAGACTGAGTCTGAATATATCTTGCAAAACCATACATTACTCCCGTAAGACACATTAAAAAGAATGCCTCAGACATTGCAGTTGTTTGAAGATAAATTAAATTTATATTCGCGATATATGAAAGCGCGCCGAAGAATGAAATCATATTGCTCGAAGTTATCATCTTGAGAGTCTTAAACATCAAATACCCCGATATGACATATGCGCCACCGGAAATAATCCATGCGGCAATTCCGCTTCTCCATAAGTAATCCGAGAGTACAAATGGGACAAATAGAATTTGAGGAAATGGCGGCCAAACGCTCCCGATCTGCGCAATTCCGGGTGTAAGGTTATCAAAAATTCTTCTTGCAGTGTTAAGTCTGGTATTGGCATCAATGTAAGCCAAATTGCTTCCGGAAAGTATAAAATAAGTTCCCGCGGCAATTGAAATTTCAATTGCAATTAATACAAATATAAATAGTATGTTTCTATCAATAAAATTCTTCATTTTTTAATTATGGTAGTCATAATGAGTGATAATTGACTATCAGGTTAAAATATTTTTTCATATATTTCCTTATATTACTTTGCAGTTATAGTTTTAGTTGATTGAGAGATGTCCCAAAACTGATTTTGTTTATAAAAAACAACTAAAACTCTAAGTAAAGATTGTAAAACTAGATAAGAAAATACTATGTGAGGAGGGGTTCTTAAAACTTCCCTAAGCAATGACCTGCACTTTTCAATTTTTGTTATTTTTTCATATTTCCTTATTGTTTCTTTACCGAAATAATCTACCATTTTACTTCTGTGTTTAAAAAACCTGGACATCTGCTTAGTATAATCATTAAACGTGGAGGCTAGCCTGAAATACACTTTTGCTTCTTTAGCAACTACTACTTTATATCCTTTCGTTTTTGCATAATAGTAGCTATAGCTGTCTTCCCCATATCCTATGTTATCTGGTAGCTTAAATTCTTTAAGAAATTTTTTTGAGAATGCTCTTATCGCACCAGTGCAATAATCTCTTTGTTTTTGTCTGAAATTTTCCTCTCGTATATTATCCCATTGTGTAAAACCAAAATATGCCACATTTTCAATAAAAGTAATTGGGGGCAGCGGTAAATGTATCCCACAGACTAGCGATGTATTTTTGTTTGAATGGAATGGTTTAACTAATTTTTCAATCACGTTTTTATTGCTTATCTTTATATCGCCATCAAATGTAACAAGTATATTCCCTTTAAATAATTTAAATAATTGATTTAATCGTTTTGGTTTTCCAAGTCTATCTTTACCGATTATTAGTCGTATGTTTTTGCTTTTAACTTTATTAATTTCTTCTATCGTTTTATCATCACTGCCGTCTGATATTATAATTATTTCTGCTAATTTAAATTTATCCTTTTTCTGATTCAGTATAGACAACAACAAGCTTTTGATATTTTTTTCTTCGTTGAATACCGGTATGCCAACAGATACTAAATATTTTTTATACATATTATTCTATTTACTTGCAAAAATTAAAAAAGCAAAAGGGTTTGATTCGTTGTTTGTGAATCTATAAAATCCAGAAAAGCTTAAGCTGAATTGTGATTCCCTTAATATCTTAACTATTTTATCAAATGAATTTTCTGAGATATTTGGAACAACATGATATTCAAAAATTACCCTGTCAGTTTTTGGCAAGATATTTTTTAAATCATCTAACAGATCTGCCTCGGCTCCTTCAATATCAATTTTAATTAAATTAATTTTGTTTAGAGCTTTTATTTCTTTAAGATTGCTAATTTTTACTATTTTTACGTCCTGGTATTTAGAGTTTTTGAGTTGAGAGCCTGAAGCTTTTTTGTTGATAGTAGAGGATCCTGATGTTCCTTCAAGATCGCTATATATTTTTATCTTCTTTTCATTACTACCTAATCCTACATTGAACGCATATACATTTTTTAGGTGATTATTAATAATGTTTTTCTGTAAAAGTTGATAGGCTATTGGGAGTGGTTCAAAGGCATAAATCTTTGAATCAGGATAGAGCCATTTAAAATAAAGTATGGAGTCACCGATATTTGCGCCAATATCTATAATTACTGGATTTTTCTTCAAGCTTTTAAAATAATAGACGTTTATCCCAAAGAGCTCAAATAAAATATGGGCAAATTTTTCTATGTTAGCAAGCTTCATTTTATAACCAAGAAATTTATAAGTTTTATTCTTAACTAAAGATGGGAAAAATCTGCAAAAAATATAATGATAGGATATTTTTAAGCCGGCAAAAAACCCCCTATACTTAACACATTGGACAAACATCTCAATAAAACTGAAAGTTCGATTTTTTAAATCCATAAGGCTTATAAAGTTAAATTTTTATTATTAAAATATGTTTCATGATAGGCCAAAAACCTCTTTCACAAGAGCGGGAATTATTTTTTTGTCTGTAAAGTTTTCTCTGAAATAATCTACTATCTTTTCTTTTTCTTCAAAGAATTTTCCATTTTGTTTTTGTAGATAAATCTGTCTAAAAAGTTCTAAATATTTTTCATATTTGTTATAAATATTTGAATGTTTGATAAAGAGCGGCAGATCAATAGGGATTTCCGTAGATCCGACAATTTTCAGACCATTTGCCATAGCCTCAAGCGTCACCAAAGACATGCTTTCTGCTCGAGATGGAATAAAAATAATATCGCTTTGTTTATATATTTTTTTAACTTCATCTTCATTAATATATCCATGTATTTTGCAATTGGATTTGGTTTTTACAAAATCAGTTATTTCATTCTTCATGGGGCCATCTCCGACAATATGAAATATATATTCTTTGGGAGAGTTTTTTATTACATCCAAAAGAATATCGGCGCCTTTTCTCCTTGAAAGTTCACCAATAAATATGATTATTAGATTATTTTTTATAGTTTCCACAGTATTATTTTTGACATAAGAGTCAGGAAGACTATTTGGAATTAAGACAATATTTTTTAAATGGAAGTTTTTTTGCAGGAAAAATTGTTCTCTTGCTGTTAATACATGAACTTTTTTCATTCGAGATAGTATAAATTTTGATAAAAATGATTCATACAACCATGTATGAAGATTATCAAAAAAGCCTTTTGGATACATATAAATAAGAGGAGTATGTATCCCGGCAATAGTTTTGCGAAGCGCCTTAAATCCGCCAAAATAAATAACGATGAGGGTTTCTAATAATTCAAATTTTATATATATAATTCTCGCGTTCTGAAATAATTCTCTTGTTTTTTTCCATTCCTTATGCAAGGGGATAAAAGATTTAAAGGTTAATTTTATAAAAGATTCGTTTTGGGATGTAGTGCTCTTTATACGATTGTCAAACTTTCTGTGCAATACCAGTTTACCGTAAAAGTCCGCGATTTTTTTGCTTACGGAGACAAGAACAGTTCTTTCCCTATCTTTTATAATGTTTGACATTTTAAGCATCATTTTTTCTGCTCCTCCCATAAATTCAATCGGGGCGAAGTTGAGAAATAAAATCATATATCTTCCTCCTTAACAGATAGATCTTTGGTTGAATCCGCCATGTCCCAAACAGCAGGATTATAATTTTTGACACTCATATCCCAAGTTCCCAGTAATCGCGCGTATACTTCAATTAAAATTCCGCTCAAAAACCACACGAGATGCTTCAGGTTTTTCATCTCATAATCAAAAAGCATTAGTCTTAGACTTGATTTGGTCATATTATCTATTTTTATCAATTCATCTTTTTGTAATCTTGCGTGCCCGTTAAATATTCTTCTTCTTTGTTTTATTAAATCAGCAACAGTTTCAGGCCCTTTATTATAGACAACTGCTTTGTCAATATGAACTACTTTATAGTTTTTCTTAATCATAACTGCCTGGATATATGCCTCGTCAACCGCAGAGCTTTTTGGGATATTTTCAATGATATTTCTGAAGGCAATAATTTCACCAAATCGGGGAATGTTTCTGTGAAACCACCACCACGCATGAATAATATACCCCAAAAAAGTATTCGGGTCATTAACAGGAAATGGGGCTCCTCCTGTCATGCCGATTTTCTCATCATTCAAAAATGGAATGCAGAGTTTCTCCATAGTATCTATATTTGGTATGGTATCGGCGCTTTCTATTACTACTATCTCGTCATCAATAATTTTTAAAAAAGTATTAATTGCTGAAGCTTTGCCGCTTCGCTCCGGTTCTTTAACTAAAATTATGTTTTGGTTCTTGTCGCAAAACGCCTGGACTATTTCATTCGTCTTATCGGTGCTTCCTGAGGAGATAACCACAATTTTGTTGATTTTGATTTTTTCTGTTTTTTGCCCGCACAAAGCCGTGAGAAGTTTTCCTATATTTTTTTCTTCGTTACAGGCAGGAACGCAAATAGAAATATTGAGCAGGTTTTTCATATTTTAAATAGCCGATGTCTTGAAACGGATTACTTTTACTTTTTCCATAACATGCAGACTTACTACCGCGAAAAAACTAATAAGACTCGTGTAAAAAATAACATGGGTAATATCAAAGATTGACCTTGAGAATAGAGCGATCCATGTAGACATCAAGATTGCTGTTATGATTGCGATGATTGGGAAAATATAATGTTCTTGCGCCAGATGGAAAGCCAGAATGGAACTTGATATCGTAAAAAGTGCGATACCAGCAGAGTATTGGGGCAGGTATGTAAGTATTGCCTGTGTTTTTGGCCCAAACAACAGGGGAACAAAAAAGTTTCCATAAAGCCCTATACAAATAAAACCTATCATAGTCAGTACAAAAGTAAGTCCAAAAACTTTATAAAAGTTTTTAACCGGAGACAAACCTTTTCCCAGGTCTCTTCCGACAAGACTGATAGTGAATATGCTAAGAAGTGATCCTAAAAAGTAAATAATTTTTCCGGTAATAGAAAGAAGGGAATACTGTCCAAAAGATGAAGGCGAGAGAACAAGTTTTGCCAATATAACATCGAAGGAAATAAAGGAAAGAGTAGCAAATCCAGCCAGAAGCGTTATGCTAAAAAACTTCTTGGGAAATCTATAAGAAAAAGCGCCAAGCGATTCAGGAAGCTTAGATGAGATTAGATAAAAAGAAAACAGAAAAGATAAGACTATAGAAAGAGGTATGCTTATAAAAACCCACTCTTTTAAATTAATAAATGTAATCGCGACTGCCAGTATGAGTTTGCTTGCTCCTTCAAAAAATATAATCGAGGAAAGGGCAAAAAAACTAAAACCTCCCTGAAGATATCCTTTGTTAATTGACAATAATGTTCCAAGCAGGATAGCGGGAGCAAATAATAATATAACCCAGATATTGCCTATCTTGAATATTTGACCGATGGTGGGGCTTGCGATTATCCAAAGAGCGGAAATAATACCGGTAATAAGTAAGCTGTTATGAGATGTGTGTTTCATAAAATTTGCTCCGGCACCGGGATTAATTTTTGAGCGAAGATATGCTACCCTGCGATTTACTGTCAAGGCAAGGGCGCCAAAAAAAATAGCTGATATGTACCAAAAGGTGTTGACGATTGTAATAAGTCCAAATTCTTCAAACGACAATGTACGTCCCAAAAAAACATTGAAAAGAAAATTTAAAAAATGAGTAGAAATAAGTGCAGTAATTAGTATCGTTCCTTTGGAGAGTTGTTTTTTAGATAAATTGATCATATTGGTTGAATAGCTAATTTGTTATTCAGGTGAAGGCCGTGTTTTGTTTTGGACCAGTGGTGGGGTTTTACAATCAGCAGGTAGACAGCGGCCCACGCGGCAACACTCATGCCGAGCCAGTAGAAGGGCACCAAAAATCCATATTTGATAATGTCGTCGTATTCACGCTTGGCACAGCCAAGCATATAATAATACATATATAAAAAGTTGCCGATAATAAGAGAAAACACGCCCATATACATAACAGGAGTTGAGTAAAATGACTCTATAGTCTCCCCCACTATCGGGCGAAAAGCAAAATAAGAAATTGTCACAACCCACATAAAAGGATTTATAAACATCGACAATATTTTCCCGCCGACAATTAATTGAAACGTCGCTACGTGAGGATCCCGCCAGTTTTTGACAAAATGGTGGGGCGAGCGCATATGGACAAGATATGTTTGCATGTATCCTTTGATCCATCTGGTTCTTTGCCAAAACCAGTTTTTCATATCGCTGTTTGCCTCTTCATGTGTTTGGGAATCAATAATTGCCGTTCTGTATCCCTGTTTTGCCAGTCTCATGCCCAAATCACAGTCTTCGGTAACATTGAATGAATCCCATCCTTTAACATGAAAAAGATCTTTTATCCTGAAGTGATTTGACGTGCCGCCAAGAGGAATAGGAGCTTTTATTGACTGCAGACCGGTTAAAACCAAGTCAAACCACAGTGCGTATTCGGCTGTAAAAACGCGAGTCAAAATATTTTGATAGGGATTGTAAAAGTTAAGTTTTGCCTGAATACAAATAACGTTTTTGTCCACGTTCTGAAACGCCAGGATAGCTTTTTTTAGCTGAAGCTTGTCGGGAATATCCTCCGCGTCGTAAATAACACAAAACTCTCCGGTTGCTTTTTGCAAGCCGTAATTTAACGCTTTTGGTTTGGTTTTCGGCATGGAATGGGGCACAATAACGATCTGGAAATATTGCGGGAGATGCATGGTTTTTGCGTGTTCAATTGTCTTTTCGTCATTCTCTTCCAACAGAAGCATCACCTGCAGCTTTTCTTTGGGGTAATCCAGACTGTCCATAGCTTTTATAAATTGAGGTAGAACGTTCCATTCTCTATAAAGAGGGCAAAAAACAGTATATGTTGGCAAATCATTATCTTTTATTGCTTTTAATTTATCTTCGCTTACTTTTATTTCAGGCGCTTTGGTATAACTTCTTACGATAAGAAATAAGTTAAATAGTAAATCCAGGAAATATACGATTGTTAGAAAGGCAACAATTCCTACCAGCGTAGCGTGCCAATTGATAAAGAGTCCAATAAGAGCGATAACTACAAGCGTTAATATCGTAATCTTCTGCCCAGGAGTGGTTCTTTTAAAGGCAGTTTTGTGATAGGGAAGGTCTGAGTGATGTACAAACTCGATCCCTTTATAAAAGAATCCCTTCCCCTTTTTTTGTTGTGTTTGGTCGTCAAAAGGTATGATCTCGGGCATGAAAGATCTAAGCATCTATAACCTCCTTTTTTTAGAAAATAAAATTTAAAAAATAATATCTGAAGATACTAATTCCAAGAAGAAGGATTATTTAGAATTTTTCATCGGAAATATTAATGTAACACAACGAAAAATATTTTACAACATTAAAATGGAGTGTTGTTTGGGAGTAAATTTTTGATATAATAGATATAGATGACATATCCTGCTAAAACAGTACTTTATTTTGGAATTTATTTGCTTTTTGAAGGAGCGATTCTTTTTTTTGTTCCCAATGTTTTGCTTTCGTTAGCCGGGCTTCCAGAGACAAACGAGGTTTGGATTAGGCTGGTGGGGATGTCTCTTCTTATTTTAGGATATTATTATATCCGCTCGGCATATAAGGAATTAAAAGAATTTTTTTATTGGACTGTTCAGATAAGAATTTTGCAGTTTTTTGTAATTATTTCGATAGTTCTTTTTAATCTGGGAGAAGCGGTGCTTATTTCTTTTGCATTTGTCGAGTTTGTTTCAGGGCTTTGGACATGGCGGGCGATTAAAAAGGGATAATTGCATACTTTTGTTTTTGTGATATAATTCTAAATATGGCTGCAAAAAAGAAAGAAGAATCATTTAAAGTAAAAGGCGAGCACTTGCTAGCAAAGGTAAAACAGCTTATTAATGAAGGTAATATTCGAAAAATTACCATCAAAGACAAGAGCGGAAAGACATTGATTGTTTTGCCGCTCACGATTGGTGTTGTCGGCGCTGTTTTGGCACCGGTTCTTGCGGCTGTTGGAGCGATCGCGGCTTTGGTTACAGAATGCACTATATCTGTTGAGAGAGAAGAAAAAAGAAAAAGCTAGACTTTTAGTATTTGTCCTACAACCACGCCAATTAGAGTCGCAACTCCGCCTATAATAAATAACTCTATCGCGCTTCGCAAAGGCTTTTGTCCGACTATACTGCCTTTTACATATCCGATTACAAAAAGTCCCAAGAAAGCAAAAATAACACTTAGTATTCTTGCAACCGGCTGGTCAAAAAGAATTGTCGGAAGAATTGGAATCATTCCGGCTGAGATATAACTCATAAACATAATTAGGGCTCCGATTATCAAATTGTCGGTGCTTTTTTTTGTTTTTCTCATCTGATGTACTGCTTTTTCGGATGAATACTGACCTGCCGCCATAGATGTTGCTTCAACAGTCACTGCTACGAATGCAGCCAAAATAATAACTGCCTTGTCTTCAACTCCGGTGCTTATACCAACCACAACTCCTGTAGTTGAAACGATTCCGTCCTGAAGTCCGAAGAGAAGGCTTCTTAGATATGCTTCATGAAGCTGTTTCATAATTTTATAGTATACAATAAATCAGCTGTTGCAATTCGGCCAGATGCCCAAGTGGTTTTGGGAAATCATAAAAGCCGCAGTCCTTATCGCCTCCTCTGCGTTGAATCGAAGATCCGGATTGTTGTCGTGTCCCATGCGCGTTCTTGTTGAGATCCACAGAGATTGCGAAAACTGGTAAAGTCCTCCATATAGACTGGTAGCGGCGCCGGGATTTAGCCCTGATTCGCAGTGCGCGATTCTTTTCATGTGTTCTCTGTCCACGCTATATTCATTGCTGTATTTTGTAAAAAGTTCTTCAAGATTGGCAGGGGCTTCTATGACCGGAATGGGGGTTGGAGTTGGCTCTTCGGTTGGCGTTGGAAGGATTGGAGTAGGAGTTGAGGTGGGGGTAGGAGTAGGTGAAGGCGTTGAAGTTGGGGTGGGTAGCAAAACCACTCCAAGGACTTTGGCGTCGACGTGTCCTGAAAGGGGACTTATAATGACAGTGTGGCTTTTAGAGAAGAGATTATAGGAAATAATTATATTGCCTACTATGAGAAGAAAAAGGGCACTAAAAAACACTATCCTTGTTCCCACGTGCACTATACTATCACATCTGAAGACTATGGTACAATAAGGCCATAAAAAACGGTACGTTTGGATTTCACGAATTGACTCAAGTCAAAGTCGTGGCAATGGAGAAATAAATTTATACATTTTTATATTGAATTTTCGTCTTTTTCTGATATCACTCCTTTTTCTGCTGGACCCGAGTTTATAACCATATCGTATCTGTTATCAGGATTTAATTCTCTAAGCATATCGCCAACTATAGCTTCCGCTCTCTCTTTTTCTGATGGATTTTCGTAAACTATAGCAGCTGATATATACAGAGTAACAGTTTTTAAGCTATTTAAAGTTTTTCCCGCATTTTCTTTTAGTATTTCAGCCTCAGCCTCCTTAGGCATTAAGAAGCCAGCTGTTATTTGTCTCTCTGTTTCCACATGGGCATTATATTATATTCTCTTGAATTTTTCATCTGGTATAATAGACAGTAAATTAGACATTCAAAAATTGATATAGATAAGGTCTTGGAGATGGAAAAGTAGTATGAATAATGTAGTTATTTTACATGGTTATGGGGAGATTCCGGATTCTTTTTGGTTCCCTTATGTCAAAAATGGGCTTGAAGAAAAAGGATATAAAGTTTCTATTCCAAATCTTCCCAATACAGATAATCCAAAACTCGATGAGCAATTAAAATATGTTTTGAGTAATGAAACTTTTGGAGAAGAAACTGTTTTGATTGGGAAAAGATAAAAGAAACTTGCGAAAAATTTATTATTATCAATTCTTATAACGACCCCTGGGGAGCTGATGACAAACAAGGAAGAGTAATCTTTGACCATTTAAAAGAGAAGAGTCTGATGATAGTCAACGGTGATGGGCATATGGGATCAGATAAATTTAATCAACCTTATAAAGAATTTCCATCTCTATTGAAGTTAATTGATTAATCTATATCTCCTCTTCTTTTTTTGTATCTTCCCCAAATTCTTTGTAAAGCTTTGTTATTTTAGGGTCTATCACGAACATGCAGTATGGTGAATTTGGGTTTCTCTCATAAAATTCTCTGTGTTCCGGCTCCGCAGGATAAAAAGCGGTATACGGGACGACTTCGGTAACAATAGGTTCTGTATATACCCCTGAATCTTCAAGATCTTTTATCAGCATTTCCGCAATTTCTTTTTGTTTTTCGTCATGGCAGAAAATAACCGATCGATACTGCGGTCCGACATCGTTTCCCTGTCTGTCTTTTGTTGTCGGGTCATGGAGCTTGAAAAAAACTTTTAGTAGCTTTTCAAATGATATTACTTTTGGATCAAAGGTGATTTGTATAGATTCCGCGTGTCCTGTTGCGCCTCCGTGAATTTGATCATATGTCGGGTTTTCCCGAGTCCCTCCTGCATATCCGGGGATTACATCTTCAACGCCTTTGAGACGTTTGAAAATCGCCTCAGTGCACCAAAAACACCCGCCAGCCAAAGTCGCTTTTTCCATATTGATAAATTATACACCATTGATTTTAAATGTTATACTAAAAATTAGATGGTTTTTGCGAATTTATTAATATATATTGTTTCATTTGCCGCGATCTTGTTTGGCGCTGGATTGATACTTTCATCAGCAGACAGATTCTCTAAAAGACTTAGAGTTTCATCTTTCGCTTTCTCGTTTTTTGTCTTAGGCATACTTACTTCTATCCCTGAGTTTGGTATAGGAATGAATGCTATAGCAGAAGGAAGACCGGGGATTTTTGTAGGAAATTTAATCGGAGGTATTCTAGTTATTTTTATTTTGATAATTCCAATATTTGCGATTTTGGGAAATGGAATTAAACTCCAGCACAAGCTTGATTCAAAAAGACTGCTTTTTTCTTTCTTTGTAATGCTTTCTCCGGCATTTTTGATCTTGGATGGTAAGATAACAAAAATTGAAGGGGTTCTAATGATTGTTTTGTATGCTTTTCTTTTTTATTTTATTCAGAGAGAAAAAGGGATATTTGATACAGAACGCAACAGCCTACTGGATGTCAAGGCATATTCGTTTAAGGATATTGTAAAAGTATTAATTGGTATTGGGATAATATTTGTATCAAGTAACTTAATCGTTGATAAAACAATATATTTTGCAGACGTATTTAAGATATCTCCGTACTACATAAGCCTAGTGCTTCTTTCGGTCGGAACCAACCTTCCGGAGCTGTCTCTTGCGATCAGATCGGTAATGTTGAAAAAGAAGGATGTCGCATTCGGAGATTATGTGGGATCAGGGTCTGCAAACGTTTTTCTATTTGGAATTTTTACCGTGCTTAATACAAACGAGGTATTAACGGATGATAATTTTTTTGTGACTTTTCTTATTATGGCAGTGGCTCTTGGGCTTGTTTATTATTTTTTACGCCTAAAAAATGATATAACACGCGAGGAGGGTATATTTCTTCTCCTTCTTTACATATTTTTTGTTATTATAGAAGGAGTAGGTAGGTAAAGGGGGTGAGAGAAGATGGATGCGAAGCTTAAGGAATGTTTTACTCCCCACGCAATGTTGCATAGTCTTTTTGGACTTGGTCTTGGGATATTGATCACTGCTCTTATTCCTGCATTGAGTCTAGCATGGTTGGGATTTGTGATAATAGTGGTAGCTCTAGTTGCTGATTACATGCGAAAGTAAACTCAAGAATTACATTCTGTTTTCAGCTCCTTTTATAAGTCGGGTAATATTTTCTCTGTGTGTCCAGGTGATGATTGTAGCAAGAAGCAGAAAAAATACAGTTAGGTTTGGTGCAACTTGATAAGATACAAAAGGTAAAGCCCATGCGGAAACAAGAGACGATAGGGAGACAATTCTTGTTGATAGAAAAATTACAAGAAAGATAATTGCCGCGACTATGGTTATCAATGGATTAATTGCCAAAATTACTCCCAGTCCGGTAGCAATTCCTTTTCCTCCTTTGAATTTAAGCCAAACAGGGAATATATGCGCAAGTATTGTAATAAGGGCAATGATTAATACGTCGTTTAAAGGAAAGGAAAGCTGAGCAATTTTAACTGGAATAAAACCCTTGAGTATATCTGCGGCAAGAACCAAAATCGCGGGTTTTAATCCCAATGTTCGTAGGGAATTTGTAAATCCGATATTGCCGCTGCCTTTTTTCTGGATATCAACGCCATATATTTTCCCAACCAGTTTTCCAAATGGTATGGAGCCAACCAGATATGCAAAAATTATAAATAATAAAAATTGCATAATTAAGACAGTTCTTCTTTAACGATTTTACTTACAGTTCCTCCGTCTGCCTTGCCTTTTACTTTTGGCATAAGTGCTTTCATGACTTTTCCTATGTCTGCGGTTGAGGTTGCTCCAACCTCTTTAATTGTTTGTGTTACTAGCGAGATTAGGACTTCTTGGCTTAATTGTTCTGGCAGGTATTTTTGCAATATCTCTAATTCTTTTGTCTCCTTGTCTACCAAATCCTGCCGTCCGGCATTTTGAAATTGTTCGATAGAATCTTTTCTTTGCTTTGCTTCTTTTTGGACAACATACAACACATCCTCATCGGTAGCCTCATATCCTGCGCCGGCTTTATTTATTTCATAATAATTTATAGCCGAAAGAAGCAAACGCAGGACCGAAGTTCTTAATTCGTTCCTGGATAGCATAGATTGTTTTAGTTCTTCTTGAAGTTTTTGTTTTATCATATCCTTCGACAAGCTCAGGACTTAGAATCGACGGGAATTTTCTTTTCTTGTTGATGCTCCCAGTACGTCTAATCCCTCATCGAACAGCTCTTCGTTTAGTCTCTGTGCATCGGTTGAAAGCTGATCATATAATTTTATATCATTAAAATCTTTTTGCGTAAGCCATTCTTTGTTTTTCTGTTTTCCATAGACTCTCTCCGCGATTTGCTGCATTTGCGCAATAGAGTTAATAAGCGTTCTTAACTTGTCCTGATCTATGTTTGGCGATCCGACTTGGGTTTGCAGATTTGACAGAGATTGGTTATTGTTTGTTATTTCCTGATCCCATGCATCCAAAACTTCCTGATCATATGTTGGCACAACAGGCCAGCTGAGAATGATTGAGATTATAGGGTATTTGCATTCTTGATGCTCACGCTGGGCTATGCCGATTCCTACCTCTGTATATTCTGAAGATAGAAACTGATCCTTCTCAACTGGGGAATCAAATATCTGTTCAACAATAGATTGTTCATCAAGGTAACCGAAGGTTACAAATTCATGAACCAGATTGTAGCGATAATCTTTTTCATCCAGCAATCTAACTATGGGTATTGCTTTGCTTTTCCAGTCATTAAAATTGTCTTTTATTTCCCCAGATCGAGATCCTGCTAGGTCATTTAGTGTATCGTGGGTAGTAATCTGGGACAGATCATTTTCTACCCGTTTTTTATTTAGAATCTGGAGAAAAATTTCTGGATCGATATCTGTTTGTAGAAGATTTTTTTGCGTGGGAGCATCTAAGAATTTTTCAGTTATGTTTGTTTTTATAATTCCTTCTATGTCGTTTTTGTGTACAAAGCCAATAGCGCGTGAGTCAAAACTTACCGTCCGGTTGTCGCCAGAGACAAAGTAGTGGTCTTTTGGTACGCTAGCGCTTTCGCAATCCGGCAAAAAAGTATTTCCATATGTTGGGAGTTGATTTAAGGTGTAGTTTTCATCAATAGCCTTTCCATTTATATAATAATAGCCATTTTTTATAGAAATATTTTCCCCTGGCATTCCGACAACCCTTTTTATATAAAAGAGATTATTAGTTTCTTGGTTGCTGAAAGAAACAATATCCCCTCTTGCCAAACCGTATTTTTGAGGACTGTTAAGAATTACTTCCTCTCCATTTTTGATAGTTGGAAGCATTGATGTGCCGCTTACTTTGATTTTGGTTAATTTATCTGTAACTCCTGTTTGGAATAAGGTATAAGTTACTAAATCATTTATCTCTTTGATTGCAGACGTCCATATATTTCCAAATATAATAAATACAAGGATTATATAGCCAATTTTTCGAATAATCGATCGTTGTGATTTTATTGTATCTATTAGAAGGACAAAAGGTAGGAAAAGAATAATAAGAGTAATTTTGCCAATTTCTTTCATATTTTTTGCGTTTGAATTAAAGGTTTGACTTCGGGATTAACTGGGTTAGCTTGTGAAACATTGACAGGAGTTTGGGAAGGGGGTTTAGTCTCTTCTTGTTTTAGTTTTTTTATCCCAAGATATGCAATAACAAAAATAATTATAATGATAATACTACCAATTGTTTCTAAATTCTGACCAACAATAGGCACAAATGATGCAATATTCCATAAAATCAGAGGCACAAAAGCAACAGCAACTGTATAGCTATAGGTTTTCTTAAATCCCGCCTCTATTTTATTGATCTTTATCATAATATACACAGCAATAGAGAACAATAGAAAGAAGTAAAATTGAGAGATAAAAATGCTCAATATTATTAACAAGGGAGCAGCTAGTATAAAAATATTTAGCAGATTTGCAATGTTATATTTGCTGTTGAGATTCTTTATTTCCGCAAGAATTATTTCTTTGTTTATAGTTAGGTCTTCAATTTCGCGCAAAGAATAAATATTGATTTCGTTATCGCTTTGGTAGACAAGGCTTGTTTGGGTAAGAAGAGCGAGTGTTTGATACTGCTCGAATTCCTCTGCTTTTCCTTTAGTATCAATAGCAAGAAGCCTGACTTTAGAAATCGTATTTGGATCGTTTTTCTCAAGAGATAAAATGTTGTTGAGGGTTTCCTGGCGGATCACTATATAATATGGCTCGGTTACATTAGTCTGTGCAATGCCGTTTTTGATTTTTATCTCAAGTTTCTGCGGATAAACTTCATCTATCAAAGCGTTAACTTTATTTTCCAGATCTTTAACTACAGGATATACTTTGGTAATTACAAAAATCGAGGGTTGCATTGAGATAAGTAAGGCAAGAATTAAAATAGCTAAGATCCATCTAAAATTGTTTGTTCCAGCCAGAACGCCAGCATAGTATGTCAGGGAGAATAAATTTTTTAGTTTGTTCACTTTGTTAATTTTATGGTACAGTTAAATTAAAGACATTGTCAAGGAAGGGGGGTGAGATTTTTTGAAAAGACCTTGGTATTTAACAGTACTTTTAATATTGTTTTTTATAGGAATTGTTTTTCAAATCATTGGTCTGGCTACGGATCCCCAGACAACAGCACAGCTTGTTCCAAACGCGCCGTCATGGATTGTTCCTATTTTGCTGCTACTATCTATAGTTGATTTGGTAGCTCTTGCTATGCTTTGGATGTGGAAAATAATGGGTTTCTATCTAACTATAGCAGTAACCGTGGTGATGTCTTTATTGTTTTTTGCATTTCAGGGTGCAGGAAGTTTGGGAACAATATTTTTTGGGGCTATAGGAATCGGGGTTTTGTACTTGGCCATGAAGCCGGTCTGGAGCAATTTTAAATAGATATCTTTTTGAATTAAATTAAAAAGCCTGTGCTTCAATTTCTTTGATTCTTTTCAGGAGGTATTCTTTGTTGTTTTTTGAGAGGTCTTCATCTACTTCTTCAAAAATCTTTTGTAAAATTTGGCCAATTTTTGGACCAGGTTTTATGTATAACTCCTTCATGATATCGTGTCCGTCTATTGCCAAATCATTGATTGAGAAAGGCGCGGGTTTTAATTGATCTTCGATTCTTTTTTTGAATAATTTCAGTCTCCAGCTTTCTGCAGTTTGGGTTCCTCCGCCCAAGCGATCGCCGATTCTAAGATCCATCATGTCTTTGACGTTTTCGATCCCAACTCGTCTTATAAATCGTCTTATTGCGGCATCTGTTATTTTCTCGTCAACTGTAAACATATGCCATCTGATAAGATTGACTATTTTATCCCGCTCTTTTTTGGGAAATTTTAATCTTTCACATATTTCGCGGGCTACCCTTGCTCCTGCTATTTCATGATTATGAAATATCACAAGTCCATGTTCGTCCTTTTTCTCAACCTTTGGTTTTCCCACGTCATGAAGAAGAGTTGCGAAGCGGATAACAGGATCTGAGGAAGGACAAAACTTTAATGACAAAATATTGTGTGTAAAAACATCGCTAGTGTGATGCCTGCCTGGTCTTGCCTGAGATACTCCAATTCCTTCCAAAAGTTCTGGAAGAATCTGTTCTAAAATATTTGAATTTTTTAGAAGCATTGTGCCCTCGTAGGGATGGCTGCTTGCCAAAATTCTTAAGAGTTCGACTCTTACTCTTTCTCCTGAAATTTCCTTGATAAGCCCACTGTCTTTGACAATTTCATTCCATGTTTCCTCCTCAATAGTAAATCCGTGTTCTGTTGCTATTCTAATGGCTCTAATGAGCCGCAGTGCGTCTTCTTTGAAGCGCTGGCTTGGGTCGCCAACAGCTCGGATTATTTTTTGTATTATATCGTCCTTTCCATTATAAGGATCTACAATAATATCAGGAAGTTTTAGGGCGATTGCATTTGCTGTAAAGTCACGGCGAGACAGGTCTTCTTCGATCGTTTTACCCCACTGGACTTTATCTGGCCGGCGCCTGTCTGAATATCCGTGTTCTGTCCTAAAGGTGGTTATTTCAACAACATGTTTTTTGCCATCTATTTCCTCAGGCACACCTACAGTACCAAATTTGTTATCATAAAATCCGTCCTTAAAAAGTTTTAATATATCTTCAGGTTTTGCATTTGTTGTAAAATCCCAATCTTTTACACTTTTTTCAATTAGAAGATTTCGGACGCAGCCGCCCACAAGATAAATCTCAAAACCACTTTTTTTAAATTTGTTATAAATATCAATAATTTCAGACGGGATTAGATCTTTCATATTTGCTATAGTATAGCAGAAGGAAATTACATGAAGAAATGGAAAACCCTTAATACAAGTCAAAAGTTGGAAACAGAAGATGTAATAAAAATTTTACTTGAAAATAGGGGGTTAAAGACGAAGAAGGAGATAGATGAGTTTCTTAATCCAAAGCTTGAGCAGGTGAATATTAAAAGCATTGGAATCGACAAAACAGAACTTAGGAAAGCAATTGAAAGAATTGTTAAGGCAATAAAGAACAAAGAAAAAATTGTGGTTTTTGGAGATTATGATGCTGACGGAATCTGCGGAACTGCGATTTTGTGGGAGACTCTTCATAGCATGGGGGCAGATGTGATGCCTTATATTCCGCACAGGATAGAGGAAGGATACGGCCTGTCGGAGACAGGAATTAAAAATTTAAAATTAAAAATTAAAAATTGCGGATTGATTATTACCATTGATAATGGGATTGTTGCGAATAAGGCCGTAGATTTTGCAAATAAAGCTGGGATTGATGTTATTGTCACAGATCATCACGTTCCTTCAAAAAAATTACCAGATGCATTGGCTATTGTACATACTACGAAGCTGTGCGGGGCAGGAGTAGCATATTTGCTATCGCAGGAAATCAAAAACGGCGAAGAGGATAATCATTTAGAGCTGGTTGCATTGGCAACTGTTGCTGATTTGGTGCCGCTTGTCGGGGCAAATAGAACACTTGTAAAATTTGGTATTGAGAAATTAAGACAAACAAAGAGAATCGGACTTTTAGAATTATACAAAGAATCTGGCTTGAGGCAGTCAGAAATTGGAGTTTACGAAATAGGACACATTATAGCGCCAAGACTCAACGCAATGGGTCGCTTGGAGGATGGAATTGAAAGTTTGAGACTTTTATGCACCAATAATCAAGAAAAGGCAAGGATGCTTGCATATAAACTAGGCAGTACAAATAGACAGAGACAGGAGTTGACGATACAGGCAGTTGAACACGCGAGGCTAGAAGTAATAAGTAAAAAGTCAGAAATAAAAAGCCTGATGTTTATTTCTCACGAATCCTATCAACAAGGAGTGATTGGGCTGGTGGCGGGGAAGTTGACTGAGGAGTTTTACAGACCGGCGATTGTTGTTTCGATTGGGGAGAAATACAGTAAAGCGTCTGCAAGATCTATCAGCGGATTCAATATTATAGAATTTATACGGGAATCTTCGGAGTTTCTGGTTGATGCAGGAGGACATCCGATGGCAGCGGGTTTTACAGTCGAGACAACAAAATTGGCTCTTTTGCAAAAAACGTTTGAGGAGAAGGCGCTAACACTTCTTGACGAGGAAAAACTTACTCGAATCCTTAGGGTTGATTGCGAGCTTCCTCTTTCTGCTGTTGATAAAAACCTATATGATGGTATTCAAAATCTTGCGCCTTTTGGCATGAGAAATCCGGAGCCAGTTTTTGTAAGTAAAGATGTTGTGATTGAAGATATGAGAGCAGTTGGGATAAATGGCAAGCATCTAAAACTACAATTCAGAATTCAGAATTCAGAATTCAGAATTAACGCGATTGCTTTTGGCATGGGAGAGCGATTAGGCGAATTTAAAGTCGGGGACAAAGTCGATATTGCGTATACGATTGATAAGGATACTTGGAATGGAAATAAAAAACTACAGTTGAAAGTTAAAGATTTGAGAAAGTAGTTATTTTTGCTCCTTTGGTTTCTGTTTTGTAAGCCTTGAACGTATTTCCGTGTATACTTCTCCGTTTTCCTCAAATATATAAGTAAGGCCGGTAGGCAGACGACGCTCTATAGGAATTCGTAAGCTTGATGCTATCTCTTTCGCAGCCCTTTGTTTGTCTAACTCCTCTTGCTGTCTTTGCTGCGCTGCTTTTGCAGCAGATGCCGCTTCTGTTATCTGTTTTATCGCTGGGACTTTATTGGCAAATAAATCATTAAAAGTTGGATTTTCACTAGGCTGAAAGTTTATTTTATTTTCTATTGTCATAAAATTGTAAACTCTTTCAAAAAGTCTAATTCATGTATCCTATAATATTTATATCCTTCTAGCTTGACAAGTTTCTGAAAAATACCTGACAAAACAAAAAATCTCCCCTTTTTTAATTTTTGGGAGATTTGTGAATTATCTTATCTATACACAAAATCTCCCTACTTATTTGGGGAGAAAATGTGCTTGATAGCTGATAAATAAGATAATTTCATTAACTCAAAAATATTAGCATATGGTAAAAGTGCTTGTCAAGAGAGGAAAACTTAGGTACAATGAGGAGGTTAAAAGTTAAAATGAAAAACGAAAAATTAAAGAGGGTGATGATTTTAGAAACCGCTGGACATGTCGGAAAAGAGGTTTTGATCAAGGGTTGGGTAAGGATAAGAAGGGACCACGGAAAACTGATTTTTCTTGATATTCGCGATAGATCAGGTTTGGTTCAGGTAGTTGTTAATCCGAAAGTTTCAGAGAGCGCGTATAAAGCTGCTCAGGATTTAAAGCCAGAGTTTGTCGTTGAGATTGCAGGAAGAGTAAATAGTAGGCCAAAAGGCACTATCAACAAGGATTTACCAACAGGAGAAATAGAGATTGAAGCAAATAGCATTACTGTTTTGGCAAAAGCAGAAATATTGCCATTTGATATGAGCGGTGATCTTCATGTCGAGCTTCCAACTCTTCTTGATCACAGATCTCTTACTCTTCGTCATCCAAAAGTCGAGGAGATTTTCAAAGTACAGGCAAGAGTTTTGGAAGGATTTAGAAAGGCCGCAGAGGAGTTTGATTGTACCGAAATAGTTGTTCCGACAATTGTGGCATCGGCTACAGAAGGAGGGGCGGAGCTTTTTGAAGTTAAATATTATGACCACAAGGCTTTTCTTTCTCAAAGTCCCCAATTATACAAGCAAATGATGGTTCCAGTGTTTGAAAGAGTGTGGACGATAGCAAAAGCATATCGAGCTGAACCTTCTGTCACAACCCGCCATCTATCCGAGACAACGCAGCTTGATTTTGAATTGGGATTTGTTAGTTTTGAAGAATTGATGGACATTCTTGAAGACGTCGCTACTGCGATGTTTAAACATGTAGAAAGCGTATATACACTCCCTGAAAAAATAAAATATGGTAAAATTCCCCGTTTGCGCTTGCGGGAAGCACAAGAGGTTATTTACAGAGAGTTCGGACGCGATAACAGAAATGAAAAGGATTTAACACCTCAGGACGAGATTGACATTTGTAAGTGGGCAAAAGAAAAGCATAAAAGTGATCTGGTAACTATTACTCATTTCCCCACAAAAGCTAAGCCTTTTTATATAATGCCTGATCCTAAAGATTCTGAATACTCGCTTAGTTATGATTTGCTATTCAGAGGCGTTGAGATCTTAAGCGGCGGACAAAGGGTGAGCGATTACAATCAGTTGGTTAAGGCAATTAAAGATCGCGGCATGAAGACAGGAGATTTTGATATGTACCTTATGGCATTTAAGTACGGCATGCCGCCTGAAGGAGGGTTTTCTTTTGGGCTTGAAAGAATAACAATGAAGTTGTTGGGCATTGTCAACATAAGAGAAGCTAGTCTTTTCCCAAGAGACATGGAGAGAGTAGATGAAAGGTTTTCCTAAGGTTAACTTTGATAATAGATACTTGTACTTCGGTTCTTTGGGGGCTGTTTTAATTTTATTACTTTTTTATTTTGTAGCACTAGATGCTAGAATCAGAGAGTATGTAGGTAAAAATAAAGTAGAGTCTTATCCCCTTGATTTCTCTTTGAGCTCATATCCAATTTTAGCAACCAAAAACAAACCTGATATTTCTGCTCTTGCGGCTGTAGTTTTGGATGATGATTCAAAAAAACCTCTTTTTTCTAAAAATGCTAATCTTTTATTTTCAATGGCTTCAACGACAAAAATTATGACAGCCTTGATTGGTCTTTCTTATTATAAAATGGATGACATATTAACTATTAACTCAGACAATATTGAAGGCGTAAAATCAGGGTTTGAGAGAGGGCAAAGAGTGAAGTTTGAAGATCTTCTTTACGCAATGCTTCTCCCCTCCAGCAATGACGCCGCGCAAGCAATTGCTGATAACTATCCAGGCGGAGAGACAGCTTTTGTTAGGGAAATGAATAAGCACGCAGAGTCTTTACATCTTTACAATACGCATTTTGCTGATCCTATTGGACTTTTGGACGAAGCAGATTATTCAACACCTCTTGATTTAGCAAGGTTGACTTCAGTTGCTCTTGAAAATGAGGTATTTTCGCAAATTGTAGCGACAAAAAGTAAGGTGGTAAGCGATGTGGATGGAAAAGTAAGTTTATCTATTAATAACCTCAATAGATTATTGGGAAAAGATGGGGTAAATGGCGTCAAGACAGGATATACAGACGGTGCAGGACAAGTTTTGGTAACATCAAGAGAAGATGAAGGACGAAGAATAATTTCTGTGGTAATGGCGAGCAAGGACAGATTTTTGGATACTCAAAGACTTCTCGATTTGATTACAGATAATATTATCTATTTACCCATTCATCCGTAATTGCCGACACATAAGCAAAAAAACCATCGTTTCCTTCAAAAATCATAATCGGCATAAGATAATTTTGTTTTTCTTCTCCCATATAGTAGCCTAAAGTTACATTCTTTATAAGAATATTTGTATTTTCTCCAAAATAAGAAGCTATATATGCCTTTTGGTCTTTTAGCTCAAGGAAAGCTTGATCGACTGTTTTGATAGGATATGTGCTATTTATAGTGGTTATTGTTTGATAGTTAAAGTTTGCCTGAATAACCGTAGGATTATTTCTGATGTTAACTACCTGAGCGTTTATAGGAGAGGTTGATACCTCAGGGTAATAAATTGGAACACCATTTATACTTTTTTGAAAGAAATCTAATCTTATTAATTGAGCATTTGTGATATTCGACTCGGGATTAATCTGACCGTCTTGAATTGAGTAATACAATGTTTTTGTTAGATCAATATCTATGTCATCTGGGAAAAATGCTACTCCTGACATAAGATCTCGTGCGGCATTTATGGCAATATCCTGATTTTGGAAGTTATCGATAAAACTTTCCACTAGCGGATCGGACAGAAACGAAGAGGAAAGGGTAAAATCTCTGGAGAAGATATTATATGTTATTTCTCTTGAGGGATAAATATCATTGGTCCATCTGTATAGGTTTTCAGACAGTTTGGTTTCGGAAGACCTGAATCCCATCCGCCCAGTTTTTTGCCTAGCCATCTCAAGTGCGAGAAACTGCGGTTTTACTTCCTCTATTTTGTGCGCCCTAGCTTGTTCTAGAAATACGGGCAGAAAACCTGTAATTGTATCTATTGAATAAGTGAACTTTTGATCTGTTTTGCTGGTTGGGAAAGAAATCGGCGGAAGTCTGCCAAAAGAAACAGAGGCTGGAGCAATCTGGACAGGAATTAATCGTTCTTTGACAATAAGACCGATTCTAATAAGAATAAGGACGATAAAAAGATATCCAAATACAATAGCCGCATATTTGAAAATAGATCTTGTCCTTTTTGTTACAATAGTTAGGGTCGCCATGTATTGAGTATAAGGAAAAGTTGAGGTAAAATGCAAGAATGACTAGAGTTCGAATAGCTCCAAGCCCTACAGGTATTCCGCATATTGGCAATACCAGAACTGCGCTTTTTAATTATTTATTCGCAAGAAATCATAATGGGAAGTTTATTCTAAGAATTGAGGATACAGATAGGGTTCGTTTCGTGAAAGAGGCTGAGTCCGCAATTTACGAAATTTTGAAATGGTTAGGACTTGAATGGGATGAGGTTCATATTCAATCAAAAAGGCTTTCAATTTACAAAGATCATGCGCATTTGCTTGAAAAAAAGGGATATCTTTATAAAGACAAAGACGCATTTCGATTTAAGATGCCCAAAGATGGGAATACAGAATGGATAGATTTGATTGGGAGCAAAAAAATAGTTTTTCAAAATAATACTCAAGAAGACTTCGTAGTCATAAAATCGGACGGTTATCCAACATATAATTTTGCAAATGTTGTAGATGATCATCTGATGAGAATTACTCACGTAATAAGAGGAGATGAATTTATTTCCTCAACTCCAAAACACATTCAGCTTTACAAGGCGTTTGGATGGGAGCCGCCAATGTTTGCTCATCTGCCTGTCATTTTGGGAAACGATAAGGCTAAGCTTTCAAAGCGCCACGGTGCGAAATCGGTTCTTGATTATAGAGAAGAAGGGTACCTTAAAGAGGCGCTTTTAAACTATATGGCGCTTTTAGGGTGGAGTCCGGGAGAAGATCGGGAGATTATGACTCTTGATGAGATGATAAAGCTTTTTGACTTCAAAGACGTCAACACAGCAAGCCCCATTTTTGATGTTAAAAAACTCGAATGGATGAATGGAGTCTATATTCGCGAATTTCAAATCTCAAATTTAAAATCTCAAATATACGAATTTTACAATAGAAAGTATTCATTGGAAATTATTGAAAAGACTGTTCCTCTCATTCAAGACAGGATAAAAAAATTATCTGACTATTTGCCGCTATGTGAGTTTTTCTTTAAAGATCCGGAGAAATATGAAATAGATCTAAAATCAAAGTCAGATTTATTAAAAAAGATTTACGATGCTTTATCAAAAATTGATAGTGGTAAATGGAGAGCTTTAGAGATAGGAGATAAGATGCAAAATCTAGCAAAAGATTTAGAAATCAAAAACAGCGAGTTTTTTATGTTTTTGCGAGTAGCAATAACAGGCAAAAAAATTTCTCCGCCGCTGAATGAATCCATGGAGGCTTTAGGCAAAGATAACGTTTTGCAAAGGCTTAAAAAAGTATTTTAGTTTATAATATTTTTATGATTGAACATAGACCTCTTGGGAAATCGTTTTTGTACGCATTTGAGGGCGTTTATTATGCCTTAAAACACAATCAGAATTTTCGGATTCATTTTTTGATTGCCATTCTTGTTGTTTTGGTAAGTATATTTCTTAAAGTGAATCTTCTTGAGATGGCGATTTTGGGAGTAATGATTTTACTTGTTATTAGCGCTGAGATGATTAATGCGTCAATAGAGCAGATGGTTGATCTTATCGTAACAGAACACAGAAAAGAGGCAAAAATTGCCAAAGATGTTGCGGCAGGCATGGTATTGGTTACATCGATAGGATCTGTTATAGTGGGACTCCTGATTCTTGTCCCTTATTTAACAAGACTGCTTATTTAGTAATTTGTTTTTCTACTATACCTCAATTACAACAGGCAAGACCAGAGGACGGCGTTTGATTGCACGAAAGGTTAACAACTCTGCTGTTTTACCAATGGTTCTTCTTATATGAATCCAATTCGTAACTTTTTCTTTTTTTGAACCAAATATGTTGTTTAATTCATTAGATAGCTTGTCTCGCAGTTTATTTATATTGCCATAAGTAAATCCTCTGGTAATAATATCAGGGTGACCGACAAGCTGTCCGTTTTCGGAGTCAATTTCCGCAAGTACTATAACAATTCCGCTGCTTGAAAGTTTTTGTCTGTCTAGGAGAACAAAGCTTTCCAGTTCTTCTCCTGATATTTCATCGACGTAAACTTTCTTTAGAGGGATAGATTTTTCAAACCTGGCAGAATCTTTTGTGAAGATGACTTCTTGTCCGTCTTCTGGCAGATAAACGATTTTTTCATCATATCCCAATTCCTGTGCTACGTTTTTATATAAAGCCATGTGTCTAAAATTTCCTCCAATTGGAATAATCCACTTGGGTTTTGTAAGTCCTGCCATTTGTTTTAAGTCTTCAAAAGATCCGTGACCAGATACATGAAAATCGCGAGAAACAGCAGAATATAAAATTTTAGCTCCACTTTTTGCAATTGTATCAATCAGTCCATAAACAGAAAGCTCGTTTCCGGGGATGGGATCGGCAGAAAAAATAACCATATCGTTTTTATTTAGAGTTATTTCCCTATGTTCCTTATTCGCAATTCTGCTCATTGCAGACTCTTCCTGCCCTTGACTGCCTGCAACAAGAAGAGTCAAATTGCGGTCTTGATAATTTTTGATTTTATCAAGTTCTACTTCTAGCCCTTCTTTTAAATTCATATATCCGATTTTTTCCGCGACTTCTTTTGCTTTAACCAATGACCTACCAACGAAACAAACTTTTCTTTGCATTTTTTCTGAGGCTTTTATGACTTGATTAATGCGGGATATATTTGAAGAGTAAGTGGTAACAATAAATTTGCCTTTGCAGTTTTTCATTTCTTTTTCAAAGCTTTCAAGAATTGTGATTTCTGATTTTGTATGTCCGCTTTTCTCAACTCCTAGACAGTCCGTCATAAGACACAAGACTCCTTCTTTGCTTAAAGCTTCTATTCTCGACATGTCTGTTGTTTTTCCGTCAAATGGGGTATTGTCAAATTTAAAATCAGACGCGTGATAAAAATTTCCCATAGGCGTTCTTATAAAAATATTGCTGCTGTCTGGTACAGAGTGGGTTACTCTGATAAAAGTTATTCTAAAATCTTCCAATTTAATATCCGGTTTTTCAAAGCTTACTGTTTGAACTCTATTTTTAGATCCAAATTCTTTTAATTTCTCATTTGCCATAGCAGAGGTGAAAGGCGTTCCAAAAATTGGGAATGACGGCAGGTCGTCTAAAAGAAAGGGGAGCGCTCCGATATGGTCTTCATGTCCATGGGTCAGTGCCATGCCAACAATCTTTTTTTTGGTTTTGAGAAGGTAAGAAACATCAGGAAGCAGGAGATCGACTCCAAGTATTGTTTCGTCCGGAAAGCCCAAGCCGCAATCGACAATCAATATCTGATTATTATATTCATATAAATACATGTTTTTGGTGACATCACCAATTCCGCCAAGGGGGATAAAAGAAAGTTGATTATTCATGTCGGCAAAAAATTCTTGATATTCTCGTTGGTTATTCGAACAGGGATATCTTTCTGAATTTTTCCCTCCACAATAAGCCTTGCGACTTTTTGACATATTGATTCTATTTCTCTCTCAAGGCTTCTCATTCCTGAATCAAACCCCAATGGTCTTATAATAATTGGCCAAACATTGTCGTCAATTAATATTTGTTTTTCTGCTAAGCCTGATTGATTGCGGATTTTGTTAAATAAATAATTTTTAGCTATTACTGTCTTTTCCTCATCTGTATAAGAGGGCAATTGCAGAACCTGAAGCCTATCCAAGACTGCTGTTGCAATATTTCCCGTATTGTTGGCAGTTGCGATGAATAAGACCTGCGAAAGATCAAAAGGATAGTCTATATAGTGATCTAAAAAGGCGCTGTTTTGCTCCGGGTCTAAAAGCTCGACTAAAACTCCCATTATATCTGATCGCTGATTTTGAGGAATTCTATCTAGTTCATCAAGAAGAATTACCGAATTTTTACTTTGAGTGTGTATAAGGCTTTTAATTACCATTCCTGGTTCTGCGTCAGGAATAACTCTTGATCGCCCTCTTAACGACTGTGCGTCTTCAGCTCCTCCTAGAGGTATCCGCGCATATTTTCTTCCAAGAGCTTCGGCAATCGAATATGCAAGCGTGGTTTTTCCAGTCCCCACCAATCCTATCAAGCAAAGCATAGGAGCTCTTATAATTTGGTCTTTTTTTCTTTGTCTTGTTAGAATGATTGATGACAAATATTCCAAAATTCTATTCTTAACACCCTCGAGTCCATAATGGTTTTTGTCCAAAATTTGTTTTGCCAGAGATATGTCCTGTGTGTCTTGGGTATCTTTATTGAAGGGTAGAGAAGTAACCCAATTAATATAATTGGCAATACTTTCAAAAGCTGGGAATGATCCTCCGGCATTGGCAGAAGAAGAATATTTAAAACTGGCTCTAAGAAGCTCTAATTCTTGCTGAATTTTTTCCAATAGATCAGGAGGTAAAGAAGCAGATTTTGCTTTTTCTTCTAACTTTTGTATTTGAGCTTCAAGAACTCCCGAAGAATCCATGTATTTATATAATACTACAAGCAATATTAAATTTAATAGTGGGTTTTTCGAAAACGCGGATTTTGCTGTCTTCCTTGGAATGGTCGAGATCTATCAAATCTGCCTTCACGTTCTCTTTTGAACTGCCGTGTTAAAGGATGATCTTCTCCGGGTTCTTTTCCTATCGGACCCCTTGGGGCCTGTTTTTGTTCGTCTTCAAGAAGCATTGAGAGGTTTATTCGTCCCTGTTCATCTACCTCGATTACTTTTACTTTTACCTTTTGGCCAATTTTGACTACGTCATTTGGATTTTTAACAAATCCGCTAGACATTTTTGATACATGTACCATGCCCTCTTTGCCTGGTAGAAATTCAACAAATGCGCCAAACGGAAGGATTCTTTTTACTTCAGCTTCGAAAGTCTCCCCGACAGTTATTTCACGAGTTATGCCAGCTATCCATTCCAAAGCCTTATTCACAGATTCTTCAGAAGTTCCGGATATTGTTATCACTCCATCATCGTTCACATCAACCTCTGCTCCAGTCTGAGCGATTATATTTTTAATAACTCGTCCTCCAGGACCTATTACCTCGCCTATCTTCTCAACTGGTATTGTGATTTGTTCTATTTTTGGAGCGTACTCAGATACTCCGGTTCGAGGAGATGGGATTGCATCTTTAATTTTGTCTAAGATAAACAATCTTGCCTTTTTAGCTTTCTCAAACACTTCTTTAATCTGATTCAAAGTAAGCCCAAGTATTTTAACATCAAGCTGCATTGCTGTAATTCCACTATCTGTTCCTGCGACCTTAAAATCCATGTCTCCAGAGAAGTCCTCAAGACCTAAAATATCAGTAAGAATTTTATATTTTTCGTCTTTTGTTACCATTCCCATTGCAATACCTGCCACGGGTTTTTCTATTGGTACTCCAGCGTCCATAAGAGCGAGAGCTGAACCGCAGACAGATGCCATGGATGTAGAGCCATTGGAAGACAATATTTCAGAGACCACTCTTATTGTGTAGGGGAATTTTTCCTGTTTTGGAATAACTAATTCCAGTGCTTTTTCCGCTAGGGCGCCATGTCCGATTTCTCGTCTTGACGGAACTCCAACTCTTCCAGTTTCCCCAACAGAATAAGGCGGCATCGAATAGTGGTGTATGTATCTTTTTGATTCCTCGCCTTCAGGAGATTCTATGAGCTGCTCTAAGCGAGGAGATCCAAGAGTAACTACAGTTAGAGCTTGAGTATCTCCTCTTTGAAAAATCGCTGATCCGTGAGTTCTTGGTAGTAGGGAAACTTGGCAAGAGATAGCCCTTATGTCGTCTACTCCTCTTCCGTCGGGCCTTTTGCCCTTTGTTAAAATGTTTTCTCTAATATTTTTAAATAAAATATGCTCTACTGCTTTTGCAACAAGTTTTTTATCAATACCGGAGTTTGCGGAATCTGCGATTTGTGTATCTTGAAAAATTTTTTCTACCAAATCTTCAGACCCCGCATTTGATTCTTTGTTGACTCGTTTTTCAATAAGATCAATTATTTCAGTGTTGTACGATTTTTCTAATTTGAGGATAAGCTCTTTTAATTTTGTGTCCACCTCAACTTTTTCTTTTTCCTGTCCTATTTTTGCGGCAAAGTTTTCAATAAAATCAATAATTTTTTTATTTTCTTCCTGGGCTTTTTCAATAGCTTCCAACATCTTGTCTTCTGGTATTTGAGCCGCTCCGGCTTCCAGCATCAAAACTTTATCTTTAATTGCAGTAACTACCAAATCCAATTCTGAAAACTGAGATTCAGTTATTCGGGGATTAATTAAATAGTCTTGTGCTCCATTCTTTTCTTTCACAAGACCTACTCTCACAGCGCCTATAGGTCCAGACCATGGAATTTTGGATATTGCAAGCGCTGCTGAAGTTGTTATAACGGAGAGCACGTCGGGCTCGTTTTCTCCGTCCACAGATAAGACAGTAACAATTATTTGAACCTCTTTTTTGAAATCTTTTGGGAAGAGCGGTCTTATAGATCGGTCAATAAGACGAGCTGTAAGTATCGCGTCATCAGATGGTCTTCCTTCTCTCTTTACCCATCTGCTTCCCTTAATTCTTCCTCCAGCATACAGTCTTTCGATATACTCAACCGTAAGGGGAAAATAATCAATATCAGGTCTGATCCCTCCCTCTACAATGGTCACTAAGACCATTGTGTCTCCGAGTCGACCTAAAACAGAAGATGTGGCAAGCTTTGCCAGTTCTCCGGTTTCAAGCGTGAGGGTTTTACCAGCTAATTCTAAACTAATTTTTGTTTTTTGTGTCATCTTTGATTCCTACTTTTTTTTCAATGGTAGAAGACCTTTTTTTGTTTATTTTTCCCAGGAAATTAATAAGTCGTCTTCTTTTTGCCAACATTGACAATAATCCACGGCGGCTGTGCGTATCGTGCTGATGGTCTTTTAGGTGTCCCGTGAGACGATTAATTCTTTCTGTCAAAAGAGCAATCTGGACTTCTGGACTTCCTGTATCACCCTTGGTAGTTTGAAATTGTTTTATAACTTCTTCTTTTTGTTTTGGTGAAAGCGGCATATAAATAATTTAAAATCTATAATTCAGAATTTAGAATAAATAATATTATAACATTTTTGTTTGTTGTTCTCAAGGAGAAATGTTAATCTCATCAAATATTAAACTGCTGTAGAACCCTTGTAGATTTTTGGCGCTAGCCAATCATCCGGAGGATTATCGTCTATTTTTTGATTTTCTTGGGTTTGCCAAGCTTGATTTAGTTTTTGTCTAACCTGAGCAGATTTTTGCTCTTCGAGCTTTGAAGGGGGCCAATTCTGACTTGTTTTTTGTTTTTTGGAAGCAAATAAAGAAGAGATATCTTGCGTTTCTTGGTCTTGTCTCGCAAGCTTTTTAACATGAGTTCTTTTTGCGCCTTGTTTGATAAGTATTGCCGCCATCTCAAATGCCAAAGGACTAGTTTTGGGGTCTTGAAAGTTATTTGTTGCATGGGCAATACCAGAAAGAAGGTTTGAAGCAATGTCTATATCGTTTTTTAATCCGAGAGAAGATATTACAGAAGCGATACTTTCAGAGACAGACGAGAATTCATTTGATGTCAAAACCACATCGCCAAATCCCTGATTATGTTCCTTGTTGTCAATGTTAATAACAGTAGTATTTTTGAGACTTTCTACGTCAAAGATTCTCCCCAGATCTGAAATCTTAGGAGTTCCAATTATGAAAATTACGTTTGGAGTTCCCGCGTTTCGTTTAAATGCGATATCTTTTTCGTTAAAAGTTAATCCATCTTCTGCTGCTTTAACAATTATATTTATATATCCGTTTTCCCGCGTGTAAGAAATTTTCTCTATGTCCCCTCTGTCTGGGAATGAGACAATTAGATCTGAAGTGTTGTCATCAAACATCATTTTTACCTTATCTATTCCAACCAACGAGGAGACTTCAACCAGAGGTTCGGTTGGGCAAGCTACCGCAGCATATTTGCCTGATTGCGCTAGGGAAAGGTATAGCGCAAGCGCTGCTGCCATCTCATCAATCCCATGATTTTTACCAACAGCAATACCAATCTTATCGTTTTTATCAAGCAGTTCTTTTATTCTTTCTAAGCTAAAATTATCCATGCCTAAGTTCAACGGCATATTAACATATCTTCTATTGCGAAGTCAAGGAAAGGCGAGATTATAGCGCCTGCTTGTTCCCCTTTTTCAGCTTTTGAAACTGGATCTTTTCCGCTCCTTAAAGATATGATTTTGCTTTCTCCAACAGCCTCACCATTTCTCTCAAGTCGCACTTTATCTCCTCTAGCAATTCTTCCGCTCAAGACAATTACTCCTAAGACTTTTGTTTTTTCAAATGGAAAAGAAGCTAAAACTTTTGCAGTGCCCAAGATTTTTTCCTCTAGTTCAAGCTCTTTTCCTTTTAAAACATCGGTGATTTCATCTATAAGCTCATAGATTAAACTGTAGTTTTTCACAAGAACCTTTTCTGCAGAGGCGAGTCTTGATACTTCGGGGTTAATCTTTATGTTAAATCCTAAAATAATTGCTTTTGTCGACTTTGCAAAAAATATATCCGAAGAAGCAATGTCTCCGGTTTTTTGAGAGACTACATTGATTTCTTTTGGCAACGCGTTAACTATTGCCTCAAGTGATCCAAGCGTATCTGCACATAGAATAACAGAGAGGTTAGTCTGGGGAGAGGATTCAGGTTCAGAGGGGAGAATCGCTTGTTTTTTATCGTTGGTTTTTACGCTTGGCGATTTAACAACGATGCTTCCAACGGGTGGAATTTTTACGAAACCCAAGATTTCAACGGCATCTCCAGTGAAGGCTTCTTTTAGGCGTTCTCCTTTGTCGTTGGTAATACTTCTAACTCGGGAAGCTTCTCTATCTTCAGAGAACAACTGATCTTTTAGTTTGAGAATTCCACTTTTAACAACAATCGAAGCTAGCGGTCCTTTTTTGGGATCAAGTTTTGATTCGATAACTACGGCTTTGAACTCGTTATCAGAAGATGGGGCAAGTCCTTTCATCTCAAAAACAAGCAGGATTAGCTCTAGAAGTTCTTTTATGTTACTGTTGGTTTTGGCTGAAACTTCAATCATTGGTATATCTCCGCCAGATTCTTCTAGTATTACGCCCTCTTTTAATAGTTGACCTTTAACCTTTTCTGGATTTTTATCAGCAAGATCTGATTTTGTCAAAACTACGATAAATGGAATTTTTGATTCTTTAAGAAGGTTTATACTTTCTTTTGTTTGTGGCATTACTCCATCGGTAGAAGAGACCGCCAGTAGTCCTATATCTGCCGCTTGAAGTCCTCTCCCTCGCATTTTTGAAAAAGCCTCGTGTCCTGGAGTATCGATAAATGTTATTTGTCTTTTTATTCCTTCATGCAGAAAATCTATTTTGGAAGCTCCAATTCTTTGAGTAATTCCGCCGTGTTCTCTCCTGGCGATATCAGTTTTTCTGATCGCGTCCAAAAGCGTGGTTTTTCCGTGGTCAACGTGGCCTAAAACCGCTACTACCGGAGGATAATGTATCTGTGATGGGGATTGCACTTTTTCATTTGTCTTTGCCATAACATATGATTAAATCTAATATCAAAAATCAAAAACAAGTTCAAAAATAAAAGTTTTTGGGTTTAAGCTAGGCTTTGATCTTTGCTTTTTGAGCTTTGAGTTTCTTTTTTGATGAAGCTTCAACCTTTTTCTTTGATTCTTTAGATGCAGACTGAGTTATTTGATCTGATTGTTTTGCTTCTGTTTTTTCTGTTTCTACTGCTTCTTCTTGTAATGTTTCTAACTTTTTTTCTCCTTCGATCTCGATCCTATAGCCTGTTAGCTTTGAGGCTAGACGAACGTTTTGTCCGTCTTTACCAATTGCCAAAGAGAGTTCTTCTTGCGGAACTTGGACAAAAGCCACTTTTTCCTCCATATCAATTTTTTTGATGTTAATATTTTCTACGGGAGAAAGAGCTTCTGATAAATAAAGCTTTGAATCCTCCTGCCATTGAATTATGTCTATTTTTTCAAGCCCGCCAAACTCCTGGATAATAGCTTGAATCCTAACACCCTTTTGACCAACGCAGCTTCCTACGGGGTCTATGCCTTTTTGATTAGAGTAAACTGCGACTTTGCTTCTGACACCGCTTTCCCTTGCGATATCTTTTATCAAAACGCTTCCCATGCGCACCTCAGGCACCTCTCTTGTAAACAACCCCTGAAGCAATCCAGAATTTGACCTTGATACTATAATTTCTTCGCCTTTTGACCCTTCTCTAATTTCAAGAACATACACAGTAAGCCTTTGATTTAGATGATATCTTTCATTTGGTATTTGTTCGGTACTGGGCATGATTGCTTCTGTTTTTCCAATATCAACAATTATATTTGGTCCCATGAATCGAAGAACTCTTCCATTGACAATAGTCCCGATTTTAAGTCTGTAGTCAGAAATAATAGCTTCCTTTTCTTTTTCTCTTATTTTTTGAAGTATTACTTGTCGCGCGGTTTGAGCGGCAATTCTTCCAAAGCCAGGAGGCGTGACGTCGTCTTCTTTATAAAATACCCTAGCTTCTCCGGTATTTTGGTCTAGGGTAGTAGAGTATTCCTCAACTTCTATGCCAGGGTGGTCTTTTTTATAAGCAGCAAGTATTGCGTTTTTTACAGTTTCCAAAACAACAGAAACATCCACGCCCCTTTCATTGGCGACCTGATTAAGCGCTAATGCAAATTCACTTCTTTGTACTGCCGGCATAATTTATATTGAATTAAGTATATCAAATTCGCCCAGGTTTGACAAACCGATGTATCTTATCTTCTTCAGTGTTGACATGCTAGGATCACTGATGATATCGTAGAAAGTGCTATGGAACCTGTCCAGATCGTAATATTAATTGTAATTGTTGTTTTGACTATACTCCTTGCCGCTTTGGGTGTTCAGGTATTTTTTATTCTTCGAGAGATCCGAAGAACAATAGAAAAAGCAAATAAGGTTTTGGATGATGCTGGAGTTATAACAGAAAGCATTGCAACTCCTGTCTCCACGTTATCCTCTTTGGCTATGAGTATTAAGACCGGGGTTTCTTTTGCAGGCTGGATAAAAAAAACTTACGAACATTTAATCAATCATTTGCCACACAAAGAAACTAAAGATCAACATGAAAAACAAACTCAAAAAGAGACCACGCAAGATGCAGGAGGAAGTGAGGCTAAGTTTCGCCAGGCTTCAGACTGGGGCTATATGGATAAAATGGAAGTCCCAATGCCAACAGGATCTGAGACAGAGGAAAGAAAGCCGATAACAAGAAGATTTTTCAGGGGAATTGATAGGCGACAGTGATTTAATTAGTCAAATATATTTCTATATTCTGCTGATGCTCAGCCAGTGTTCTTCCATAGTGATTGCGGCCATTACTGTCAGAAATATAATATAAATATTTGGTATTTTCCGGCGCAATGGTTGCTTTTAGCGCTTCTATTCCTGGATTGGCAATAGGACTTGGAGGAAGCCCTGGATTTATATAGGTGTTATAGAGGGAGTTAATTTTTAGATCATCCAAGCTTAAATTTTTCTTCCACCAGCTATTTTGCTCTTTTTGAAATCCAAGGGCGTATTGTACCGTAGCATCTATATCAAGCTTCATGCCAATATCAAGCCTATTGATTATAACGCTTGCGACAAGGGGACGATCCTGGGGGTACTTTGCCTCTCGTTCCACAAGAGATGCTACTGTAACCGCATCGTTTTTAGAGAGTGCATTTGTCTGACCCTTTTCAATACTGGCGAATTTTTTATTGAAATTATCTAGCATAATAGCGGCTATCTGTTCAATACTGGCATCTCTTGGAATAAGATATGTATCTGGGAAAAGATATCCCTCATTTTCTTTAAGTTTGCTTATCCATGATTCTTGATATGATGGAATATTGTTTTTTAGAATTTCTGCTACTTCTTCAGCTCTCTTGCCTTCTGGAATTGTGACCCAAATATCAAGACGTCCGGTGGTTAGGTTTTGAGCCACCTCCCTGGCATTCATTGATGGATCGAGTCTAAAGTCTCCAGCCTGGATTTCTTTATCCAGTCCCAACTGTTTTATCAAAAGAAAGAAGGCAGTTGGGTCTTTGATAAGTCCCTCACTTTTTAGATTATGGGAAATTTCTCTAACCCCATCTCCTCTATTAACAACAAAAATAACGGGCGTGTTATTGTTGGGGTCAGGAGACTTAAGCATGTTTTCCCACCATGCAATTGATGCCACTGCAGCGAAAACAAAAATTACTACAACTATCAAAAGTTTTTTCATATAATTTTAGCCAGCGAAAAATTACTTATCGAATTTTTTCCTTGTTCAAGGCTGTTTTTGTTTTCGCTATATAGAGTTGCTATTGTATCATCTTTTTTGACTGCCTCTCCAGTCTTTTTATTTAAAAATATTCCTGCTCCTTTTTTAGAAGGAGCTCCAAGAATTTTTGAAATTAAAGTTATATTTTTGCTGTCTAGACTTTTTATATTGCCTGTTTTTGAAGCCTTGACTTCAAAAGAATACCTTCCTGGCCTTAGGTCTTCGCTGTCAATATTTGAATTTCCGCCTTGTTCAAGAATTATTTCCTGCATTTTTTTAAAAGCCAAGCCCTCGTGAAGTATTTTCGTTGCCCAGCCAAATGAATTTCCATAGTTTTTTTTAATAAAAGACTGAAGCTTTTTTGGAGAATCCTTAAGGCAGATGTCCAAGAGGTTTCCTGCCAAATTTATACATCGTATCTCAAGGTCAGCCGGACGATTTTGTTTTTGCTGGAGCACCCTTAATGCTTCACGCGCTTCTAGAATTGGACCAACGCCTCGGCCTGCAGGTTCGTTGGTTTTATGGATAAGTACCCGAATTTCTATGTTGAATTTCTTTGCTAAATATTCAAACTTTTCTTTGAGAAGCTTAGCATCGTCAAGCCTATGGACTTTTACTGTTGTGCCATATGGTAAATCTATAACTACATGGTTTGATCCAAAAGCCACTTTTTTTGCCATAATAGAAACCAAAATTTTATCATAGCTTTCCAACAGAAGGGGTTGCTCAACTTTTATAATTATGTCATCAGCTGGCGCAATGCCAAAACTTCCTCCCCAAACAATGCAGCCGTTTGTTTTTTTTACAACTTTTATAATTTTTTCCTTTGAGAGATTAACCGGGGCTAGGACCTCCATCGAATCAGCTGAGCCGCTGGGGGTTGTGATTGCCCTTGAAGAGCTTTTTGGAATCCTAAAACCTGCTGCAGCAACAATTGGGATGACTACCAGAGTTGTTCGCGTTCCGGGGACTCCGCCAATTGAATGTTTGTCCGCAACGATTCCATCAAAATGGATCTGTTTGCCAGTTTCAACCATAGCTTTTGTAAGATAATAAAGTTCTTGATTGGAGAATCCCTTTGAGTAGGCAGAAGCTGCAAAGTAAGTCGTCAAAACATCTCCCAAGCGTTTTTTGGCAATTTGATCCATTATGGAGTATATTTCTCTATATGTTAGAGATTTACCGACAAGTTTTTTTCTAATAGCATTGGTTGCTTGAAGAATTTCTTCGTGAGAATGAACTTTTTGGTTAGTCATAACAACTACTTATCTCTTATTTGTTTGTAGCCTTGGGAAATGACTCCTTTTATTACGGACAGGAGAAAATAGAAAGAATTATTTATCATACGATATATCTTAGGCCAAATCAATACTAAAAATCTTTTGGAAGTTAGATTATAATCTTGCATAAGCTTCTTTTTCCTGCCTGTCGGCAGACAAGTTTTCAAGTTTTGCTTTAACAATTAATCTTTTCCATATAGTGCCAGGAGGAGTGCATGTAACCAGCGTTAAATATGAATTGTCGAAGTTTTGATAAAAGATTGTTGTGTCAGAAGGACTAACTATATCGATTCCGTATATCTTGTACGAATAGGTCTTGTTGTCTAAAGAAATATATATTTTATCTCCAGTTTTAAGCCTGAAAATATTTGTAAACATTGTTTTATAATCGTTGGCATTATAGAAATAAGGCAGAGTCGAATGTCCAAAAATTACCGCGTTGCCAATTTCTCCTGGTATGCCTGTTCCTGGATAATTAACCAAGTTTTTTGCCAAGTCAGTATTTTCTGTAGAGACTTTTGCGTTTTTAATGTTAATTTTTGGAATAGAAAGAGTATAGAGGGAAATTATGGGTTTCATAGCTGATGGAGCTTCAAATTCGGGAAACCAGCTGCTCGCATCGGTATAGTCTACTGCAGCAATTGAGCCTTGGGGAATAGGAGCAGTAATTTCTTCAGGTGTAATAGGACTTGAAAAATAGATCTGCCAGAAGGGCAAGAAGATATATGTGGATATAGCGCTACCCACAAAAAAAATTAGCAGACTTATTACGCGAAGCCATTTTTTGTAGGGTTTATATGTTTTCTTAATGTAATAATATTTGGTCATTGGGCAGTTACTATGATTTTTATATTTTCTGAAATCTTCGGCAGCAGCTTTGGCAGGAGAGGAATTTCCAAAGAAGAGGATATTCTTACTTTTGTGGCTTGCGGAAGCTTCATAAGCACAGCTTCGGCGTCTTTGTAAGATATCCCGGTAATTGCCTCAATTAATTTTTGTTGGTCTATTTTAGGCTTGAGTATGGCTTCAAGATTTAATAGAGCTTGGATTTCGTCTTGGTCCTTTTTCTCTATATTTTTAACACCTACTTTGATATTATCCTCATCTAATATTTGATCATCTGAGACATTTTTTTTAATATAAGATGCGCTTTGGGCGAGTAGGTCTTTTTTTGCGTACGATAAAGCCTTGTATTCAACAGTGCCTTTTAGACTCAGGCGATCTGTCTCCTCGCTAATATCCTTGTCAAAATTTTTCGCGCTGATAGATTCCGCGAGGATAACCGGCAGCAGAGTTTCTTCTTTTGAAATTTGTTTTTTTAAATCCTCTTCTGCTTTCTGGCGCAATTTCTTTGGAAGCTCTTCTAATAATTTGTCAATATCATCTTGAGACACAACAGCTACTTCTTTTTTTGTCCCGCCGGAGAAAGCCTCATCATTTTTAGCGGCAATCAAGGGGTCATTGCCGATTGAAAATTTAGCGTTGGAGGGAAGGTTAAATTCTGTGCCAATTTTTTCCGCGAGCACATTGGCGTTAATTTTTCCAGGAGTTGTGCCAGAAAAAACATCTCCCGAGGCAGACGCAACGGTTGCATTGTCTTCCAAAGTAAAGCTTAGATCATTGGACGAGGTTATTATTGAACCCTTTGGGAATGTTTTTGAAGAGCTGGTATTGTTAAAAATTGTTACAGTACCTTTGGCTTTAGTTCCTATGTCTTTTTTTCCACTCGTTGGGGTCGAGACCTCTCCGTCCAAAGAGACGGAAATGGACTTGCCATTGACTATGCTGTCATCATTATCTGCATTTGAAGCAGTTGAAAACACTACGTTGCTATCCTGCTTTACTATTTTGGGTTTTATATCTAAAAAAACCGTCGCTTTAGTTCCAAAAAAATAATAAGCACCAGCTCCAACAATAAGAATTACAACAATTACAGGGACAAGAATAGCTTTTTTAGCGTTGGTCGGAAAAGAGAAAGACGGTAGAGATTGCGGGGGAATTTTTGTCAGGAGTCCTTTGGCATTAGCAATAGCGGGTTTTACAAATTTAGGAATTGTTTTTATTAAGTTAAATGGCATGTTTGTTTTAGGATCTAATTTTGTTTGGGTGGGTTCAGGCTCGTCTTGCTGGGGAGAGAGAATTTCTTCGGTTAAGGCGGAAGCCTTCGGCTGTTCTTGTATTTGACCAATATCTTTATCTTTGACAAATCCAAAGCTTTCCGGAGTTAAGTTCTCATATTCGTGAGGAGGCGTATCTTTTGGGTCCTGTTTGTCTTGCTTTTCCAAGTCAGGTTTGATTTTTAGAGCTTCTCCCAAGACTTCAAATCCCATTTGAGTTGCCACACCAAACAGAACCGCTCTTGCCGGAAAATCACTTTTAAGAGTTGTTATTTGGGGTAAATGGAGGAAGGAGAGTGTTTTGCTCCATTGATGGCTAATAAATTCATAGTTTAGGTTTTTTTCTCCGTCGAATATAATTATACGTGAAGGCAAAGCATCTTGGGTTGAGAGTTGTTTGAGCAAATTGTCAACAGCGAGGGGTATTTCTTCATCAATATCTTTGCTCCTTGTTTCTGCAATTTTACCTGCCTTAATCAAGGATACTGTTATGGATCTTTTGCCAACGTCTACAAGTATAGCTGACAATGGAACACCTTCCTCTTTTTGCAAAAGATAGGATATTGCTTGGGAAATTATCAGAAATCCGATAGGAACTAGTTCTAATTCATCGCACGCTTTTTTTAGTTTTAGAAGTTGATCTTTTTTTATTTTGTCGTTTTCTATCCAGTCTTCCTTAACTCCAAAGATTGTTTTTTGAGGCTCTCTGTTATCTGGGAGATAACTTTGCGCTTTGGATATTGCTTTGTCGAGTGAGTCTAGGAGTTCTTCTTGTGTTATTCTATCTATAGAATCTTGGAAATATTCTTCCTGCTCTCCTAGGATATTGGCTTTTCCGATCTGTTCTTCAAAAACTACGGCATTTACTTTTTCATCTCGCAAAACAAGGACCAAGAAAAGTTCTGGCTTTTTCTTGTCAAATTTTAGAGAAAAGGGCAGCTTCATATTTTGATTTTATTTTCCTACAAGTGCATATAAGCGGCGTTGCCCGCGTCCTATGTTTTCCTGTTTTATTATTTTAAACCTTTCAACCTTGGATGTAAAATCTACATGCGGACCCCCGCAGAATTCTTTTGAATAATTGCCTATAAAATAAATTTTTACTTTATCTTGGTATTTCTCGTCAAATAGTCCAATTGCGCCAATTTTTTTAGCCTTTGTTAAGGGCATGAATTCGAAATGCACTGACAAGTTTTCTTTTATTTTATCATTTACAATATTTTCAACTTTTTTTATTTCCTCATCATTTAGTTTCTTGTCGTAATTAAAATCAAATCTTACCCGCTCGTTTGTAATATTGCTTCCAGTTTGATGCACATGGTTTCCTAAGACGTCTCTTAATGCCTGATGCATAAGATGTGTGGCGGTATGCCCCATGATCGTTTTTTCATGATGGTCTGCAAGTCCTCCTGCGAATTTTTTCCCGGCACCTGCTCGCGAAACTTTTTGATGCTGTTGCATTTTTTGAGCAAACTTCTGATTATCAAAAACATAACCTAAATTTTTTATTTGAGTAGGAGATAGGCCATGAGAGGAATAAAGGAAAAAAACATCATCGGCAGATATCTCAACTTTGCCTTTTAATTCATCTCCAATTTTCTTGTACTTTTGAAATATATATTCTTTCGCTTTTTTAAGGGTTGTGTCATAAGCACCTTTTTCTTCAAGAATTGTATTTTTTATGTTTTCGTAACGATTCAGTAATTCAGGATTTGTTTTTTTATATTGCTCAACAATAGATTCAATAACAGAAGAAGGATCGGATCCTTCCAGCTTGTAAAAATTGTCAAGACCTCTTCTTAAAAGCCTCCGTAAGATATATCCTTGTTCTTTATTCGATGGATAAATACCAGAGTCGATAATAAAAACGGAAGATATAAAATGATCTGTGATATTCCTCATTTGTATAGAGTTTGACTTGTAATTTTTTCCAGTTATTTTTTCTATTGCTTGAATTATCGGATTAAAAATAGAAGTTTGGAAAACATCCTGTTGATTTTCAACCGCCGCCAAAAGTCTTTCAACGCCTGCTCCATGATCAACATTTTTTTGGGGAAGTTTTTTAAAGCCTCCGTCTTTTTCCTTTTGATATTCCATAAAGACGCTATTAACGATTTCCATGAAACGACCGCAGCCGCAATTGGGATGACATTTGTCTCCGAATTTTTTGTCATGTGGGATATCGAATAAATAAAATATTTCACTATCTGGTCCGCCCGGTTCGCCAGGAGGCATGTTATCAGGTTCTCCAGACCTGGACCACCAGTTTTTTGTATCATAGAAAAATATTCTTTCTTTTGGATCTAAACCGCTTTTCACAAAAATATCGGTCCATAATTTCTCTGACTCTGCATCCTTTGGGATATTTTTATAACCTTTAAAAACCGATACGTAAAGTTTTTCTGCTGGAACCCCAAGCGTTTTTGTCACAAATTCAAAAATCCAGGGAATTTGTTCTTTTTTGAAATAATCTCCCAAAGACCAATTTCCAAGCATTCTGAAAAAAGTTATGTGCCTGTTGTCTCCGACTTCATCAATATCTTGGGCCCGAAAACTGTTTTGTACGTTAACCAGTCTTTTTCCTTGCGGATGCGGTTCGCCCAAAAGATACGGAACCAGTGGTTGCATTCCGGATGAGGTGAAAAGGGTAGTCGGGTCATTTTCAGGAACTAGAGATGCATTAGCGATTTGTTTGTGGCCGAGTTTTTCAAAGAAAGAAATATATTTTTCAATAATTTCGCTTGTTGTCATAGTCCATCTATTATAGCAGGAACTGGAAGTGATGATAAGAAGGGTAACTTAATTACATTGCTACCCTTTTATTATTTAGCGAAGAGATAAATCCATACTTGCCTAAGACTGCTGATAGAATCTTCTTTTGCAACACTTAGACTGATGGCTACAGCAATTATGACATAAATAGAAAAGAAGCCAAATGCTAGTATTACATTATTTTTTATTTTTGCTTCATTATATTTTGGTTTATTTATTGCTAATTTTATTATATTAATTATAATTTGAGTTAGGAATGCAACTCCTAGTATATAGGAAATAGCCTTAGTTATTTCTTGTATTACACTCGTACTAAAAGCTCCTGAGATCGCCGATAAATACCAGCTATATAAATATACCGCCCATACATAAGGTATTTCAAAAACGCTTAGAAAAGAGAATTTTTTACTTTTCATAATTTAATAATAAAGCCAATACAGCTATTATACAATATCTTCTGGGTATGTAATTAATATCCTGTCCACTTTGGCCTCACGTTTACACTAGCGATCGCTTAAGTTTTCGATAAGCTAAATTCCGCCGGGAAATAGAAAAATGAATTTACTTAAATATTTTGAAACACTTAAACTAATTCATCCAAAATATTATATATAATTTATCCATATGATAAAATATTGATAGGACTTTATGGATATATTGGAGATAAATACAAATAAAAAAGACGAGGTTGTTGATATAACAGATAATATAAATGAAGTTATTGCTAAAAGTGGAAAAAATAACGGAGTTTGTGTTTTAAGCCTGCTTCATACTACGTGCGCATTAACAACTGCTGATTTAGACCCAGGAACTGATCAGGATTTGCTTGAGGCTTTAAGAAAAATGCTTCCAAAAATTTCTTATCGTCATCCGCATGATCCAAGTCATGCTCCTGATCATATGCTTTCTTCTATCGTAGGAACTTCAATTTCTCTTATTTTCCAAAATAAAAGTTTAGTATTAGGAACATGGCAAAGAGTGATATTGGTTGAGTTCAACGGCCCACAGACAAGAAGGGTTACTTATAAAATTATTATTTGATATAAAGTATATAGTAGGAAAAAACCTCCTAAAAATGTCGTCGACTTTGCTACAAACTGATTTTTTTGAGAAAGCAAGGAATACATCACTGGAGTTAATATTATTGTTATAAAAGCAATTACCACCGGTCCCCAATATAGGTATGCAAGGGAGCCAACGCTTGAATCTTGTCGATTTATTACAAGAAATGCATATATAGAAAGCAGTGTATAAGCTAATGAGAATGAAAATATGATTGAAAATGTGATGAATACTGTTTGCTTCATAGATCTATTGTAAAGGATTGAATAAATAATTCAATGCTATTTATTTAAATGTAATTTTTAAGGGGGCATGAATTATGTTTACAGCGGGCAGGGCAGTATTTTCGGCCATAGGCAATCATGAGGTTTGTGAAATCAAACCATTCTTTTTTTGGCAAGATTTTCATCAAGTCCTGTTCAATTTTGTAAGGATCCTTATTCTTTGTTAATCTGAATAATCGAGCGAGTCTGGTTACATGGGTATCAACCGCGATTCCTTCGACCACGCCATATAATCTCCCCAGAATAATATTTGCTGTTTTTCTGCCGACTCCTGGAAGACTTATTAGTTCCTCCATTGTTTTGGGAATATTGCCGTTATATTTTTCATCAATTATCTTTGCTGTTTGTTTTATAAATTTTGCTTTTTGGCGGAAAAGTCCGAGAGTTGATAAATCTTTTTCCAAATCTTTCAAATCCGCGTTTTTAAAATCATTAATTGTTTTATATTTCTTAAATAAATCTATGGTAACTTCATTTACTTTTTTGTCAGTATTTCTTGCAGACAAAATAACAGCAACTAGCATCTGCCACGAATTATTATATTCAAGACTTGGTTTTACATTTGGAAACAATCTTTTTAATTCTCTCAAAACATGACTTGTTTTTTCTCTTGCTCTTTTCATGATAGAATGAATTAATTATAACCCATAATTACTATGTCGGAGAATCAAAATCTACCCAATTCCACCAGCCCAGAAACAAAATCTTCTAACTCAGTTATAGAAAGCGGAAAAATCAATTCCAGAGAATCTTTGAAGAGGTCAAATAAAAGTATTTCAAAAAAACAACTTGCCAAACGCTTAATTGCCAGCGCAGTAATAGCTGCTAATATGGGTATTCCAGCAGACCATTCTCCTGTTGGTACTCCTGTAGATGAACCAAGAGGAGTAACACAAGAGCTTTCTCTGCAAGATCTGGAAAAAAGAGCAGAGACGTTGTATCAAATACAGATTATCTCACCAGAGGAATTACCTGAAATCGATGTATCTCTTGAGAAGGGGAAAGAAAGTCTTTTAAAAACTTTTGAGTGGGCTGGAGAGGACATAGTTGGACTGACTTTGGCTTTTGATAGCTTGCCTCCTCATTTTCCTTCTCCTTCTCCTTTAGAGTATAGATTGTCGCTTGCCAGCCTAGCTGGTTTGCCTGAGAGCTCAATTCAATTATCATATGAGGTGATTCTGGATGATTTAAAAAAGAAGTTAGGAGAAGATTTTTTTCTTTCAAGAGAAGATTATGATAGAGCAAGAGAAAGGGGATATTTTTCTCATACTTTAGGGCTTTCTCCTAAAGAATTTATACTTGTTGATCCGAGAGAATTTCAAGATATTCCAGGATGGATAGGAAGATGTTTGTGCGGTAATCGTGGTCCTGATGATCAACAAAAGATTCTTCTTGATTATAGACTGTTTAAATATGAATCCCGAATAGAACAAGTTAAAACTGTTGCTCATGAGCTTATTCATAGCATTGATACACCAGATGATCATAGGTTTGTAGCTGATTTACTTGAAGTTTCTTTAGATGAGCACGAGAAAATGAAGAAATTACTTGCGCCAAATATTGATAGGGCAACGGAGCGTTTTGGCTACGATGTTAGAAAAAACCTTATTCATGCAAGTACAAATACAAATGAGTTTCTTTCAGTAGGAGGAGAAGTATATTTTGAAGGTAAAGAAAGATTTCAAGAAATTTATGGAGTCCTTATCGGGGAGGAAAAGGCAGAGAGGTTTTATAATCATATGAGAGATAATATATTTAAAGGTACTGAGTATAAAGATTATCAAAAAATAATTAAGTAATATTCTTCATTTTAAATTATCTACAAGCTGTATCCTCTTTTTGCAAAAGCAAAGACGAGTGGTATATAATGGATTGGTCATGAGAAGGAAGTCCTACAGGAGAAAAAAATTCAAATTCAAACTTAAAAACGATACTATTTATTCTATTTTTTCATTTGGACTGATCATCACGGGATTAATTCTCTTCTTATCATTCACCAAAAGCGGTAGCGTATTTACCACTTTAAATAATGCCTTGGAAACCCATTTTGGACAAGCTCCCTCCTACCTTGTCCCAGTGGCATTCATACTTATTGGCTTTTTATTCCTCAGGTTAAAAATGTTTTTGTCCCGTCCCAATGTGGCAATTGGTTTTTTGCTTTTTCTTGTTTCTTTTGCCGCGCTTACGAAAGGCGGGACGGTCGGACTTTATCTTTTTAGACTCCTGTCAGATATTTTGACTGATTTTGGAGCATCTTTGGTATACATAGGTGGAATAATTGTTGGTCTTATTGTCCTTTTTGATACGTCGGTAGATGAGGTTTTAGGGTTTGTTAGCCTTATAATAAAAAATATCTACAGAATCTTTCCATCTAAAATTTTTTCTTCACTGAAAGGCCAGAAATCACCCAATTTTAAAGGAATGCCTCTGACAATTAAAGGAGGAGGGAAAATGTTGCCAGGCGTTCAAAACAACGATTCATTAAAAATTCAGGCTGAAAAAAAACAATCGCCTCTTCTTTCTGATAAATTGGTCAGCAATCCTCTGTCCGGCGGGGTTTGGGAATATCCTCCTTTTTCTCTCCTTTCAGACGCTTCGACTCAGAAGGCAGACAGGGGAGATATAAAAAAGACTGCTACTGTTATCGAAGAAACTCTTCAGAATTTTGGCATTGGAGCTAAGGTAATTGAAGTCAACCTTGGTCCTGCGGTTACTCAATATGCTTTGCAAATTGCTTTGGGCACAAAAGTTTCAAAAATTACTTCTCTTTCAAATGATTTAGCATTGAGAACTGAAGCTCCAACGGGTCAAATAAGAATTGAGGCGCCAATTCCTGGAAGAAGTTTGGTCGGAATTGAAATCCCAAATAGAAGCCTTGAGGTTGTAACTCTTAAGACCATGCTTTCATCAAGCGTTATGCATAAAAATAAATCTAGACTGACTGTTTCTTTAGGGCTTGATGTAAGTGGGAATCCAGTAGTGGCAGATATCGCGAAAATGCCTCATGTTCTGATCGCGGGAACAACAGGGTCTGGAAAATCAGTGCTTGTAAACTCTTTTATATCTTCTCTTCTTTTTAGAGCCAGTCCTGCTGAAGTCAAGCTTATACTTATAGACCCAAAAAGAGTAGAGTTAACTGGTTACAATGGTATCCCTCATCTGATGACGCCTGTTATCGTGGAAGTAGAGAAGATTCTTGCTTCCTTGAAATGGGCAATGGACGAGATGGATAGGCGTTATAAGACTTTTGCGGAAAGAGGAGTCAGGAATATTGAGGGATTCAATGAGCTGGCTGGTTTTCAATCGCTTCCTTATATTGTAATTCTAATTGATGAGCTAGCGGATCTTATGGCTTTCGCGCCGGTTGAGGTAGAGGATGCCATAGCTCGTCTTGCTCAAATGGCAAGAGCAACTGGAATTCATCTTGTTGTCTCCACTCAAAGGCCATCGGTTGACGTAATTACAGGACTTATCAAAGCAAATATACCATGCAGAATTGCTTTTAATGTTTCATCTATGGTTGATTCAAGAGTTATTATCGATATGCCGGGGGCTGAAAAGCTGCTTGGGCGGGGAGACATGCTTTATATTCCGCCAGACCAGGCAAAGCCGACTCGTATACAAGGCGCTTTTGTTTCAGAAAAGGAAGTAAGAAAACTTGTAGAATTCCTCAAAACAAAAAATCCGGAAGTTCAATATACTGAAGAAGTAACATCCAGGCCGCTTGTTGCCAAAAAGGGAACAGGATCTGCGTCTTCGGACGGAAGAGACCCGCTTTTTGAGGATGCCATAAGGGTAGTTTGTCAATACGATAGAGCATCGGCTTCACTTCTTCAGAGACGTTTGTCTGTGGGCTATTCAAGAGCGGCTCGAATTTTGGATCAACTTGAGGAAGAAGGGGTTGTTGGGCACGCTGAGGGATCAAAGCCAAGGGATGTTTTGGTAAGAAATGCCGATGAGTTTTTAAATAACCAACAGAGATGATAAGGGCTGGACAGAAATTAAAAGAACAAAGAGTAGCAAAGGGCTTAACAATTGAGCAAGTGTCAAAAGAAACGAAGATTAAACAGTCTTATCTTTTGGCAATAGAAAAGGGAGATTACAAAAGATTGCCGGCAAGCACCTATACGCAGGGTTTCGTCAGGAACTACGCAAAGTATCTAGGTTTATCCGAAGAGAAAATTCTAGCTATTTTTAGGAGGGAGTTTGATGAAGAAAAAGCCTTTAGGGTTTTGCCGGAGGGGCTGGTCAAAAAAGATTTCCCATTAAAGAAAATCAGACTAGCAGATACAGTTAAAATCATAATTCCCCTTTTTTTAATACTGCTTTTATATATCCTTTTTCAATACAGATTCGCCATAATAAACCCGCCGCTTGATGTAGTTTTCCCAAGTGAAGGCGAGACTGTTTTCTCGCGAACGGTTGAGGTATCTGGCAAAACAGATCCAAATGTAACCGTATATGTTAATGATGAAACTGCGTCTTTGGATAGCGATGGAAATTTTAAAAAAACCATAAATGTATTTCCCGGAAAAACCACGATCAAGGTTTTGGTGGTTAACCGTTTTGGCAAAGAGACGATCGTAGAGCGACATATTGAAGTAGGGCAATAAAGATCAGTTAATTGACAGAGGTTTCAAATTTAGGATAAAGTGGTGATATGGGGGAGGCTCGCGGTTTTTCGCCATTTAAATCTATCTTTCTTGGATTTACTGTATTTATAATTCTTAATCTTCTTTATATTGATTGGCTGATGTTTTTTGCACCAAAAGAAGACGTCAACCAGCAGTTTGTACCTGAAGATTCTTTTCCTGCAAATATTGCTGAGGATTCATCCGTTCAAAACAATATTTGTCCCCAAAGCTGTATTTCTCAAATTCAAGAAGCAACAGCTTCGCAAAAACCTGAAGCTGCTACTGTATCTGCTACTGCGCCTTCAGAAAATGTTACTTCCATCAAAGTTAAAGAATTTTTCATTCCTCTGGGGTTTGGATCAAGCACAGCAAGTGATTGGGAGGACATAGAGGGGCTCGCGGTCTATTTAGACAGCGCAAATTTTGAAGGGATAAAAAAGGCAACTTTTGAGGCATCTGTTCGTATTCCCACTGGCAATCAAACCTCTTATGTAAGACTTTTTAACAAGACCGACAAGCACCCAGTTTGGTTTTCGGAAGTTTCTCTAACGGGAGGAACCCCGACTCTTTTAATTTCAGAGCCTATAACTTTTGATAAAGGGAACAAGCTCTATCAAGTGCAAGTAAAAACCCAGCTGAAATTCCTAACTATTATTGACCAAGCAAGGATTCACATAACGATTCAATAAGACAAGAATTTTCCTCTCTTGTAAAACATCCCATATTATGCTATTTTTACGCCATGCTAGACCTAAAAAAACAAAATCTTCTAGTGATTGCTCCTCATCCTGATGATGAGGTAGTAGGTTGTGGCGGTTTGATAAAAAGAGTAAAAGACGCGGGAGGAAAAGTCTATGTCCTCTTTCTAACAGTTGGCGATACAAAAGATTTTTCAAAAAAAGGGGTTTCATTTGGAAAAGAACGAGAAAGAGAGATTGAAACCGTTGCTAAATTTCTCAAATTTGATGACTATCATCTTGCCTTTAACGGCAATAGTTATCATTTAAAACTTGATACCTTGGGACAAAAGACTATAATGGATGCCATTGAGCGAGAAAGTAGAATTGCTCTTGAGAAAATTAAACCATCTATAGTAGCCTTTCCTTCAACAAGTTCATATAACCAAGATCACAGAATTGCCGCAGAGGCAGCACACGCAGCATTAAGACCAGCGGACGGACGCGACAAGCATTTTGTAAAAACTGTTTTAGCGTACGAAGAGCCGTCTGACAGCTGGGCTTTAAAAGAAAGAACAGAAGTTAATTTTTTCGCAGAACTTACCAAGAAGGATCTGGACGCGAAAGTTAAAGCAATGAATTTGTATATGTCTCAAGTCAGGGAAGGTTTTAATTCAAGGTCAACACCCGCGCTTAAAAATCTAGCCTATTTTAGGGGTTTTCAGTCAGGGGTAGAGATAGCAGAGGGATTTTTTAACTACAGACTTGTTTTTTAATATGAGATATTCAGGAATTCAGCCGCATTATTTTCCAAGATTACATTATTTCGCAAGAATGATGGCAGCAGACGTTTTTGTACTAAGAGACGAAGTGCAATTTGTAAGAAAACATAAATATCCAGACGGAAAAACAGGAAAATCATATCAAGTTCATACTCCAATAAAACACTCCGCGGGCATTCACTTTCTCATGACTCCAATTTTGCACAACGGGAAAGAGTCTATTAGCAAAACTAGAGTTTTGTATAGTAATCACTGGGTAGAATCTCACTTGAAAAGCGTAGAGATTTTTTACAGAAAAAGCCTTAATTTTAAAATTTTATTTCCGGAAATTCAGGCAATCCTTAAAAATAAATACAAAACTTTAGCAGAATTAAATATTGCCACGATATTGTGGGGACTTCTTCGTTTGGGCGGTCTTGAAAAAGTCAGCCTTGAAGATTTGTCTATTGATTATGTTCTCCCAAAACTTAAAAAACAGACTGCTTTTCGTTTAAAGTCTCTTAAAAAAGCATCGGAAAGCAAGATATTGGCAAAGTTGCAAAACGCAACGCCAAATGAGAAAATTGTTACTCTTATTAAAGAAGCTGGGGCAAACGAGGACTATTGTGGAGGAACTGGATTTACTGCCTACATGGATAAAGATTTATTTAAAAAAAATGGGATAAAAATCGTTGTGCAGGATTGGAAGTGCAGAGAATATCCTCAGTTGTTTACAAAACAACGAGGCTTTATTCCAAACTTATCAATTATAGATCTTCTTATGAATGTCCCCTCAAAAAAGGCTTTGGAAATAATTAAAGGAGAATAATGTATCTAAGGATATTTTTTACACTTCTATCTTTTTTGATTATACTGAGCGGAGTATTTTTTGTATTTAACAGAAATATTTTTGTGGAAGGTCCACAGCAAACGATTATGCCAAGTGAGTACCAAGAGCCAATTAAAGAACAATTTGAATCACGTCTTGAGGTTAAAGGATCGATTCCATATTGGGATCAAGATAGAGCATTTTCTTCTGTGGAGAATTATATCGGCACTTTTGATTATATAAACATGTTTTGGTATTACCTTGGTGATAAAGGTACGGTTGAGAAATACAGGTCTGCAAATGAAGATAGAAATATAATAGAATTTGCCAGGACAAACAACATCAAATCCCTTGCGGTTATTACCAATCTTCCTGATAGGGAAGGATCCACCTGGGACTCAGAGTTGGTAGAAAACGCAATTGCAGATAAGAACGTTCGCGACAGGCATATTGCTAATATATTTGATAAAATTGAAGAAGTTGGTTTTGACGGGGTAACTATAGATTACGAGTCAGTTGAAAAAAGTCAAAGAGAAAATTTTTCTTTGTTTATCGGGGAGCTTTCGGCCGTACTTCATAAAAGCGGAAAAATAGTTGCAGTTGCGCTTCATCCCAAGACAAGTGATTCAGGAAATGGAAACGGCGCATTTCAAGATTGGGAAGCGCTTGGTCAAAGAGCAGATCATCTAAATATCATGGCGTATGGGGAGCATTGGGACGAGGGAAGCGCTGGTCCAATTGCCTCAGTCTCGTGGGTTAGGCGGGTAGTTGGTTATGTAAAGTCGTTATCTATTCCTTCTCAGAAGATTTTCTTGGGTATTCCTCTTTATGGTTACGATTGGAATAAAGATGATGACAGTGGGGCAGTAGGATTAACTCATAACGAAGTTGAGCAACTATTGATAGAAAATGATGAAGATATAGAATGGAATGAAGAGTTTCGGTCTCCTTACTTTTTTTACAAAAACGATAACGAGACGCATGAGGTATGGTTTGAAAATGCGGATAGCGTCTTGGAAAAAATTAAAGTAGCCAGAAAAGCTAATTTTGCCGGAGTTACCTTTTGGCGGCTTGGCGGAGAGGACCAGAAGATATGGGAATCCATAGATTCTTTAGACTGAATTACAATGTATAGACTTTTCCTGGAATCAGATCAATCAATATGTTTTTACGTGGATATTCCGCATGCAGCTGTTGATTAAACCCTTCTCCATACTCAATTCTTACTTGTTCACCTCGAGTAATTGCCCATCTTCTTGTTTTTCTTGCGGCTGAAGGTTCTCCATTTTGTGTTTCACTTTGAAACAAAAGTCCCATTTGGCTTTTGTGGGTTGCAAATGCTTTTAATTTCTGTTCAATAACATCGCTTATGTCAACTATTGTGTCTACTCGTGAGATTTGTCCATTTGCAAATGTTAATCCTTGAGGATCAGTATGATATGTGTAGGGAAGTCTTTCGATTGCAGAAGCATTGGTGTCTGCCTGAAAGTTTTTGTGTCCCGCTTCAGGAATTGCCCACAAAACAAGTCTTCCTGTATGGGAATGGTCTGTCATATAATCATCTGTTGGGTGAGTTATTATTATTTCTGGATTTATCTCGCGGATTAATTTAACAAGCTTTCTTGTATTTTCCAAATTGTATTCAATTGACCCGTCACGAATTCCTAGATTTACATAATTTGCGCCAATAAGCGCTGCTGCTTCTCGTGCCTCTTTTAATCGTATGGCTATTATTTCTTCGGCTGTTTGAGTGTGCGAACCACAGGCACCGTCTGTTAGAGCAGCAATTGTTATGCCGTATCCTGCTTTTTTGAGAAGCTGAAGTGTCCCCCCAGCAAATTGCTCTCCATCATCCGGGTGTCCATGAATGGACAAAACCTTTTTACTTGCCATAAACGGATTATAGTTTACAAACCTCTAAACCGCAACGCTTTTGACAGCATAGCGTTTTGGGGAAATCCAGCGGCCTTCTGATCTGCCAAAAAATCCGGGGATAATGGAGCTTAAAAGAATAAGTGATGTTATAAAATGCATAATAAAGAAAAATAGTCCATAAAATATAAATTGCGGCTTTCTTCCCATAAGGCCAAAGACCACAGTCATGCCGTAGTCATACCAAAATATAGTAGTCAAAATGCTTACCAAACTTACATTTTTAAACGGCCCAATTTGTGAATATAAATTTACGAACCCATCGTATATGGACAAATTTAAATTAGCCGGAAAGAGTGGAAAAAGCCAGTATAGAACAAGAAGTGGGACAAACAAAAGAAAAATTGAATGAAGGGTAACTTCAAGCATAAACAGTCCAAGAGACAGCCAGAAAAATGAAGGCCAGACGCCATTTTTTTTCACCGTCTGAAAAAACCCGATATTCCAGCGTCTTACTTGTTTCCAGTAATCAACCAGATTATCTGGATGCTGATCCCAGCCAATTAGGGCTGGAGAATATCCAATTTTGCCTAAACGTTTTTTGTGAAACTGAAACGCGAGATTAAAGTCCTCAATAAGAAGCCCCGGAGTGTCAATTTCCAGTTTCTTTAGAGTTTGAGACCTATAAATAGTGGCAAATCCTGGAATAACATAGGGAACATTTGTATATTTCCATGTTTGACCATAAATAAAGAAAAACTGGAGCATTCTATTGAGCCGTTCTCTATAGGCGACAAAATACAGCCCCAGTTTTGGAAGAATATGTGATGGCCAGTGAATTCTGGCAGTGCCAAAGACTACTTTTATTTGCCGGTCTTCAAAAAGCTTCAAAGCGTTTTTCGCAAAGTTTTTATCAATTTTTGTGTCAGCATCGACTATAAAAATAAATTTATATTTTTTAAATAAGTTATATCTATTTATCAAGCGGACAATTGCTTTTGCTTTGCCAACTCCAGGATTAATTGCAAGAACATTTACGCGCTGTGTCCATGCTTGAGTATAAGTTTTGTCCGCTGATCCGTCAGAGGCTACATATATTTGCTTTTTCTTAAAAGATTGTTTGAGTGCTTTGATGCAGTCTGTTATAACCAGCTCTTCATTGTGTGCTGGAATAATTACAGCTATATCTGAGGTATTATACTTTGTTTTTTTGTTCTTGGATTTGCTTTTGTCAAAGAGTTCAAAGATTGCTCTAATGAAGCCTGTCAAAAGCCACAAGCCAGAACTAATGCTAAAAGGCATGCCAAAGAAGGAAAAAGGTGAAAATGCCGCTTTCATATCGGACAATTCTATATAAATTGCGCTATAAGATCAAGAGGAAACATTGATTGTGACTGCGTTTGAACTATCGGTTGATAAGACTGCTTTGTCTCCTTTTTTTATCTCGTCGCCTAGTATCTTTTGGGCGATTAGGTCTTCTATGTTGTCTTGAATGTAGCGGCGGAGTGGTCTGGCGCCAAATTCTTCACTAACTCCTTCTTTTACTATTTTATCAATCAACTTATCTTCAAAAGTCACAGTAATATAGCGGTCTGAAAGTTTTTTTACAAGATCTTTGAGCATGAGCTTTGTAATTTCAACTGCTTCTTTTGTCCCCAAAGGTTTGAAAACTACTATCTCATCAAATCTATTGAGAAGCTCGGGTTTGAAAATATTTTTCTCTTGCAGCAAATCAAGCAGTTCTTCCTGAAATTTCTTGTCAATTCTTCTTTCTTTTTTAATTTCTTCGCGGATGTATTCGGACGCGGCGTTGGATGTAGCTATTATAATTGAGTCAACAAAAGATACAGTTTTTCCTCTATTGTCTGTAAGTCTTCCGTCATCAAAAACTTGCAAAAAAAGATCGATAATCAAAGGAGAAGCTTTTTCAAATTCATCAAGAAGGATGAGGGAAAAGGGCTGTTCGAAAACTTTATCTGTAAGACCTTGCTCGTCCGGCAGTCCGCCCAAAAGACGTTTTACGCTATCGTTTGTCGAGTATTCGCTCATATCAAATCTTATCATCCTAGATTCATCTCCAAAGTAAATTGAAGCCAAAGTTTTTGCGGTTTCTGTTTTCCCAACACCGGTTGGACCCAAAAATAGAAAAGATATGGGTTTGGTAGAAGATTCTAGTCCAGCTCTGATTCTTCTGAGGCCCTCTGATATTGCGGTAACAGCGTTTTCTTGATCAATAACATATTTATGAATTTCATCTTCAAGATTAAGGAGTAATTTTTTTTCTTGTGCCTTGGGGGTTCCTATCGCTATTTTTGTTTTATTTTCAATTTTTGCGATAACATCTTGCTCATCAACGATATTTTTACCAGCGTACTTTACCGCGCTAACTGTATCTTGAAGAAGGGAAACTGCGGCGCCCGGCATGACTCGTCCTTGCAGGTATTTTTCTGCGAAATTGAAAGCAGCAATAACGCTTCTATAGGTGAGATATACATTATTTTTTTTCTCAATATCTGAGGCTTTCTCAAAGAGCATTTGAATAGCAGTGTCTTTATCTGGATTTTCAAGTTTTACTATCCCAAAAACATCAGCAAGGCTAGTAAGCGGCTCGATAAATCTTTTATAGGCACCAGGCGTTGTAGTCCCAATTATGCGAAATTTACCTTGTTTGATATATGGCACAAGAGTACCTGATAGATCGATGTTAAAGGTTGACGCGCCCAGAATATTTTCGATATCAGGGATAAAGACAATTAAGTTACCAGAATGTGAAATTTCTGTTATAACATTATCCAAGCGCGACTCTAGTTCTCCTTGATTAGTAGATCCTGCTAAAAGCCGATCAACAAGAAGTTGGAAAAATTTTTGATGATAAAGATCCCCTTCAATATTTCCCAGGAAACTTTCAAATGCCAGAGTGTCAACAAGCGATGTTTTTCCACTACCAGGTTCTCCAACAAGAATTGCACTTTTATTTTTATAAAGAAATTCGATCGTTTGCGTATATTCTTTCTCTCTTCCAGAAAGTAGTGGTTTTTCTTGTATGACCTTTCTTGTCAGGTCAAACATGTATTTTTTGGTTTCGATTGTCCAGCCAAAGACCCAATTCTCTCCGATTCCTTCTCCCCAGAATCTGATTCTAATTGGGCGGGGTTTTTCTTCTCGAGGATATGTTTTTCTTGCCCATAGGAGTATGTGAAAAAACTCTTCATTTTTAAGATTTTTGTCAAATAAAAGCTTAGTTTTGTCCTCGGAAAGCAAAATATATGCGGCAAATAGATCCGTAGTTGTTACTGCCTTTCCTTTTGAGTCTTTTGCAAGATCAAAGGCTTTTTTTGCCAACTCTTTAATAGATATGTCGTTGATTAAAGAAATCTCGCTTCTTTTGATGTTTGCTTTTGTCAAAATGAATTGCACTGCCTTTTTACGGACAAGGGTTTTTATCAAACTAGATGTATTTGAAGATGATATTAAAATACCTAAAGCTTCAAGAGTAAAAGAATCATAGATGTTTTTGCTCATAAAAATTGGGGGCGTGATTCTTGAAATTTTAAAATAGAAGAAAACTTCAAAAATTAGAAAAGAAGAGAGTAGAAATCCCGAGTACCGAGAGACGATCGATGAAAACAGTCCAGACGGAAGGTCTATCATTATAAAAAGCGTTAATACGACAAAAATGCTAAATCTTAGTGTCCTAATTGGGATTAAGTTATAAAAATAGTAAAGCCTTGCGTAATTTATCATATTTATAGAATCAAAATAATTGCTCCTATTGGCCAAAAAACGAAACCTAATAGAATAATCAGTTCAGCAGTCAAGAGTAAAAACAGCAAAAGAATATCCGTTAGGATTACAAAAGTTTTGATAAACACTGCCATGCCGATCGAAAATCCAACCAAGCCTTCTCTGTACTCATTTTTCCATGGTTTAAAATATGTTTTTATTAGCAAAGGCAAAGAAAATAATTGGAGAAAGGATTTGTTTACAGAAGTAAAATAATTAACAAGCCCAATTGGAGCCTCAAAAAACCAAAATTTAAGAAAAGCCAAAGGTAGGGTTGTTAAATAAAACATCTCCTCTTTAGTATAGGAAGTTTAGTATCAAAATACAAACCTTATATTCTCGGAAACAAAGGTTTTTGGGAGGTGATTTTTGGACCTTTAAATTGTTTTTCAATCTTCTCCGCAGTTTCGGGAAGGAAAGGTTTTAGCTCGTTTGCTATGTCGATGATCTTGTCAACATATCTAAATAATATATCTTTGAGCTTTTCATCGTCTGATACTCTCCAGGGTTCCTCATCGTTAATTATTCCATCGGTAATTCTAATATTACTCCAGATGTTGGATAGGGCATTTGAAAAATTATAATCAAATCCAAATGATGTGTTAGGCTGTTTGAATTTAGAATGATTGCTTGGTTTATTATTGGGAAATTGATAGTTTATCCTTTCGCATAATTTAGCAACGCGGGCGACTAAATTTCCGAGTCCGTTTGCTAAATCTGCATTGTAGACTTCTTTAAACCTGCTTTCTGAAAAATCTCCGTCCTCAAAAGGGGAGATTTCTTTTAATAGATAATAGCGAAGTGCGTCGGTACCATATTTTTCAATTAAATCTAGCGGATCTATAACATTCCCTAATGTTTTACTCATTTTTTGACCATCGACAGTAAGATATCCATGAACGAAGAGTTTTTTTGGGGGGGTAAGTTTCGCCGAGAGAAGAAATGCAGGCCAGTATATTGCGTGGAACCTTAGAATTCCTTTTCCAATCACATGCAAATCAGCAGGCCACCATTTTTTGTATTTTTCCGTGTCTAGTGCAAATCCAATACCGCTTTGGTAAATATTTAGAGCGTCAAACCAGACATACATTCTCTGCGTAGGATCATTGGGAACTGGGACACCCCAGTTTTTTGCCCTTTCATTTGAGCGGGAAATACTTATGTCTTTTAAACCTTGTTTAACAAATGAGAGAGCTTCATTTTTTCGCTTTTGCGGAATAATTTTAAGCTTATCTGTTTCGATCAGCTTTTCAATATCGTTTTGGTATTTTGACAGTTTGAAAAAGTAATTTGTTTCTGTTACTTCATCCAGTTTTTTCCCAGGGTGCTCAAAACATTCGCCTTTTTCGTTAAGCTCTTCTTTTTCGTAGAATAACTCGCATCCTACGCAATAAAGCCCTGTATATTCCTTTTTATAAATATCTCCATTTTTGTTGCATAACTCCCATAACTTCTGAGAAGAAGAATGATGCTTTGCATCACTTCCTTTTTGAAAAACATCAAAGTGCACATTTAGTTTTTGGGCTAAATCCGCAAACAGCTTGCTGTTTTTTTCTACAAATTGCTGTATGGGTATTTTTTCTTTTTCCGCTGCTTGGACGTTTTTGAGCGCATTTTCATCTCCTCCTGAGAGAAGAAGAGTGTCGTCGCCTAGTATTTTGTGATAACGAGTTATAACATCAGCTTGTACAAATTCTAATGCATGACCGATATGAGGCTTTGCATTTACATAAGGAATTGCGGTTGTTATATAAAATTTAGCCATGGCATAATTATAACAGGGCTTGAGCCTATAAACAAACCAAATTATTTTTTGTGATTCGAAAATAGGAGCTCGAGGACGAAGAAGAGGGCTACAAGAAGTAATAGAAAAAAGAAATGGGTTAAGTTATAAAAGCGGAGAAGTAAATAGAAGACTATAGCAAGAGCAATAAGAAGACCTCTTCTAGAATTATTTAAAATATAAGCAGAGAGAGAAAAAGTAGATAGGAATACAAGAATAAAGAAGAATGGAATAGTTGTAAGTTGTAAGCCGTAAGAATTAAGCTTTTGTGTAGGGTCTGAGTTCATTATTAAATAACTCAAAGAAGCAAAGGATATAAGGCTAAAAATCAAAAGAAGAAGTGGTCTTTTGCGGCGGCGCATATACATCCAGTTTAACACAATAAAAAAGGGACTTGACAAGCCTTAGCACTCATGCTATATTAGTGCTAACCCTGCTGCATGCCTTCTTTCTTATGATCGCAATATGGTGTCATAAGAAGGGGCATGTGCAAGGGAGATTGAATTTATGCACGATTTAACACAAAGACAAGTTGAGATATTAAAAAATCTTATTGAAGAATATATTGAAACTGCAGAGCCCGTTGGATCTGAAACTTTGGAAAAGAAACATAATCTAAGCGCATCTCCTGCGACTATCAGAAATGAGATGGTTAGGCTAACCAAACTTGGCTATATCAAAAAGCCTCATGCTTCGGCCGGTCGTATTCCAACTTCAAGCGGTCTTAAGTTTTATGTCAAACAGCTCATGCGCGAGAAAGAACCTTCGATTGTAGAAAGCGTTGCTCTAAAAGAAAAAATGTGGAACCTCAGAGATAAAGAAACCCATTTCTTAAAAGAGCTAACAAAATCTCTTGCTGACAAGACCAAGGCCCTGGCAATCTCTTCTGCAAATGAAGGAGATATTTATTGTTCAGGCTACGCAAATATTTTGGATATTCCTGAATTTTTTGATATAGACGTTACCAAAAATCTCTTGAGCGTGATTGATGAATTTGAGTATTTTGATAATCTATTTTCAAACGTGATAGAAGATGAAGATGTTCATGTTCTTTTAGGAGAGGAGTTGGGTCCAAGGCTTCAGGGTCCATATGGATTTGTTTTCACGCGCTACCAAACACCTATGCGAATGTCTGGAGAAATTGGCGTGTTGGGACCGGCAAGGCTTAATTACACACATATTATTCCAACAGTTAGATATTTTGGAGATCTTATTGAGGAAGCAGCTAAAGGCTGGTAGTTCATGAGAAAATAAAAGATGGAAAGCAGAAAGTAGAAATGTAATGGACAAAAACGGATCAAAAACAAAAAAAAGCGATAAAATTGAAAAAACAGAAGTCGATGAGTCGCTAAAAAAAATTGAAGATTTAGAAAATAAATACAAGAGGGCGATTGCTGATTATCAGAACCTTGATAAAAGAGTATCAGAGGAAAGAAAAGAATGGGTGCAAAAAAGCAATAGAGAATTACTCTTGCGTCTTTTGCCTGTTTTGGATACACTAGTGTTGGCTTCAAAACATAGTAAAGACCAGGGTGTAGCTTTAAGTGTCCAGCAATTTCTGGATGTTCTAAAGCTTGAAGGCGTAGAAAAAATTGAGACTATAGGCAGGAATTTTGACCCTTACATAATGGAATGTGTTGATACGTTAGAAGGAGAAGCGGATAAAGTTTTGGAAGAATTTAGAACTGGGTATACTTTACACGGGCAGTTACTCAGAAGCGCTCAGGTAAGGGTAGGAAAGAAAGGAAGAGATTCTTCTCCGCAAAAGGCGGGATTAGAATGACATTGAAGGAGAATTATGGGAAAAATAATTGGAATTGATTTAGGTACTACAAACTCATGCGTAGCTGTGATGGAGGGTGGAGAGCCCAAGGTGATTCACTCGGCAGAGGGTCGCAATGTTATTCCATCGGTAGTTGATCCGATATCGCATGTTGTTGGTGATGTCGCAAAGCGACAGTTGGTTCTAAAACCAAAGAGAACCATTTTTTCAATAAAAAGACTGATGGGACGAAAATTCACGGATCCCTCCGTGCAGTTTGACATGAAATGGTTGCCCTATACGATTAAATCGGGTCGAGACGGAATGGCTGTTGTTGAAGTTGAGGGTCGCACTTTTACCCCGCAGGAAGTTTCGGCTCAGATTTTGCAAAAGATAAAAGCAGACGCGGAGAGCTATTTGGGGGGAAAGGTGACGCAAGCTGTTATTACTGTTCCTGCTTATTTTGACGATTCGCAGAGACAAGCTACAAAGCAGGCAGGGGAAATAGCAGGGCTTGAAGTGCTTCGGATTATTAACGAACCCACAGCATCAGCTCTCGCGTATGGACTTGACAAGAAAAACGCGCATACGGTGGCTATATATGATTTGGGCGGCGGGACATTTGATATATCTGTTCTTGAGCTTGGGGAAGGAGTTTATGAAGTAAAATCTACCAATGGAGACACCCATTTGGGCGGAGATGATTTTGACCAGGTAATTATCAATCATATCGCTGAAGAGTTTAAGAAAGAAAATAACGTTGATTTGAGAAAAGATCCTCAGGCTTTGCAAAGACTTAGAGAATCTGCTGAAAAAGCAAAGATTGAATTATCAAGCAGTCAAGAAGCTCAAATCAATCAGCCATTTATTACACAGGGAAAAGAAGGGCCGTTGCATCTCACAATGTCATTAGGAAGGGCAAAGCTTGAGCAGTTGGTTGACAATCTTGTTCAAAAAACTCTTGAGCCGGTTAAACAAGCACTTAAAGATGCAAAGATTGAGAAAGATAAGATTGATGAAGTGGTCTTGGTTGGCGGAATGACGAGAATGCCCAAAATTGTTGATACTGTCACTAAGTTTTTTGGCAAAGAGCCAAATAAATCAGTAAATCCCGACGAGGTTGTGGCTGTAGGCGCTGCTGTTCAGGGTGGAGTTTTGGGAGGAGAAGTCAAAGATGTCCTGCTTTTGGACGTAACTCCTTTGACTCTTGGAATAGAGACACTGGGCGGAGTCTCAACGCCTCTTATTGAAAAAAATGCAACCATTCCTACTTCAAAATCTCAAATTTTCTCAACTGCGGGGGATAGCCAGACTCAAGTTGAGATAAACGTATTGCAAGGAGAGAGACCAATGGCTATGGATAACAAATCTTTGGGTAGATTTATCCTAAGCGGAATTCCGCCATCTCCTCGTGGTGTTCCTCAAATTGAAGTAACATTTGATATAGACGCAAGCGGAATTTTGAACGTAAAAGCGCAGGATAAAGCAACAGGAAAGGAACAAAGTATTAAAATTACAGGATCAACGGGACTTACAAAGGATGAGATTGAGAAAATGAAAAGAGATGCAGAGGAGCATGCAAAAGAAGATACAGAGAAAAAGGGAAAAATTGAGGCAAAAAATACAGCAGATTCTCTCATATTTACCGCGGAAAAAACACTTAAAGACGCGGGAGATAAAGTTGCTGGGGATGTAAAAAAAGAAGTTGAGGATAAAATCTCTGCACTTAAGGCTGTTCTTGAGACCGGTACAAAAGAAGATTTGGAAGCAAAGAGCAAAGATTTATCAGACAGTCTTCAAAAAGTCGGACAGGCAATGTATTCTTCAGGGGGGTCAGCCCAAGGTCAATCCGATCAGACAGAAGGACAACAAGCAGGCGATTCCCAACATACTACAGATTCCGCAGGACCTGACACCGCAAATGGAGAGAAAAAAGATAAAAAAGCAAATGGTAAAAAGTCAGAGGAGCCGGTTGAGGGAGAAGTCGTAGAATAAGATCTTAGGGTTGTCATTCTGATCCTGAGCTTGTCGAAGGAGAAGAAGCTCGAACGAAGCTCGACGAGAGATCCTTCACCTCCTTCATGATGACAGAGGAAAGAGAGCGCGATTAGCGCTTTTTTAGTATAATAAACACATGGCAACAGCAAATGACTATTACAAAATACTGGGAGTGTCTAAAAGCGCATCTAAGGAGGAGATAAAGAAGGCGTATCGAAAGCTTGCCCTTGAACATCACCCGGATCGAAACAAATCTAAAGATGCGGCTGAGAAATTCAAGGAAGTAAATAAGGCTTACGAAGTTTTGTCTGATCCTCAAAAGAGACAAACTTATGATCAGTTTGGCCATGCCGCATTTGAGCAGGGTGCCGGTCAGGGCCCTTTTGGAGGAGCAGGAGGACCATTCGGCGGTGCTGGGGGCGGGCAGACACGAGGCGGTCAATACGGGCCGTTTACTTATACATATACATCATCCGGTGGGGATGGTGGAGCAAATTATGACTTTGGAGGATTTTCGGATCCGTTTGAAATATTTGAGCAATTTTTTGGAGGCGGTTCGACTTTTGGCGGTCGACAAAGAAGGTCAACTTACTCTTTGTCTATAGATTTTATGGAGGCAATACGGGGTGTTGAGAAGAGGGTTACAATCGATGGTAAGACACAGACAATAAAAATTCCAGCAGGAGTTGATGATGGCTCCAGGATCCGTTTCGGAAATTATGATGTTGTTTTGGATGTCCGACCGGACCTAAGATTTAGAAGAGAGGGATCAGATATTGTTTCTGAGAAGGAGGTATCTTTTTCTCAGGCTGCTTTGGGGGATACGGTTGAGGTAGAGACGATAGATGGAGGGGTAAAACTTAGAGTGCCTGCCGGCTCCCAGCCAAATACAATCATTAGACTACGCCAAAGAGGAGTGACTCGACTTAGCGGTGGTGGACGGGGAGACCATTATGTAAGAATTAAAATAGTTGTCCCGAAGAATTTGTCTCGTCGTCAAAAACAACTGCTTGAAGAATTTCAAAAAGAAAACTCTTCGAGAAAGGGGTGGTTTTAACCATGCAAAAAATTATTCCAACCATATATTTTTATTTATTAAGCGCGGTTGGGATGGTTTTGATTATTATTGGATTGTTTAATTCAACGCATTATATCGTTGGAGTTACTGCTTATGATAAATATCCTTTGGGCTACAGCCCTGAATCCAGATGTGAATTTACGCCAAAACCAGTCTTGCTTGAGGGACAGACAGAAGTAGAATCCAGCCCTGAAGATCTACAAAAATCAAAGGACGAGTGTTTAAAAAGCGTTGAAGAAGAGCGAAGAAATAAAAAGGTAGATGATTTGGAGAAATCAATAACCTTTACCGCAATTGGTCTTTTGGTATTCGGCGCCCACTTCTACTTCGCCCGCCGCCGGGAATGAGCTTTAGCGCAACGCAACTGGAATAGTTATCCCAAGATCCATAAGCTTCTTAAATTGTTCTTTCCCAATCTTCAAAAGCAAGTCTTGCTTAAAATATGCTAGATCGTTTTTCACTTTTTTCTTATTTAACAAAAAGAATTTCATAAGCTTCATACTAATATTATTGTAATTCCTGAAGTCTTAGGTATATAAAAAATCCAACTGCAATTCCTGTAAGCATAACTGTTTCCATAATAAAATCATTTTCTTTTATAGGTTTAAATATTTGATGAATTGAAGGTAAGAAATATGAAAGAAATTAAGCGTATTCTAAAGCTAAGAGGGTTAGTTGCTTTCTTTCCATTTAATACTGCAGCCGGAGCTTGGTTTTTGGTTATCGGTTACCGATTCATCGTTTAAAACATTGTCGATTGCGTTTCTGAGGTCATGTCCGTCGGTTGGGAAGTTATTTCCGGGTCTGCTGTCGTCAAGCTGTCCTCTGTAGGCTAATTTTCTTTCTTTGTCAAAAAGGAAAAAGTCCGGAGTGCAGACGGCAGTGTATTCTTTTGCGACTGCTTGTGTTTCGTCAAACAATAATGGGAAGGTAAATCCTTCTTCTTCTGCCATTTCTCTAAGACTTTCCGGCGCGTCTTGCGGATAGCTTGCCGGATCATTAGAGCTTATCGAAACAATTCCTATGTCTTTATCCTTGTAATCTTTCCCTATTCTTGCCAGCTCTTCTTTAACATGCTGCACATACGGGCAATGTCTGCAGATAAACATTACAAGAAGCGCCTTTTTGTTTTTGAATGTGTCCAATGAAACATTTTGTCCAGATACAACATCAGTCAAACTAAAATCAGGCGCTTTGGTTCCAAGCGTTAACATGGTAGACTGCATCAGTGCCATAATATTTTATATAAAATAGCACATATCTTTTTTTAAAACAACCCTTAAATTATTGTTTCTGTAATATATAATTGGTAGTATTTTATTATGATTGATGTTCATTGTCATTTAAATTTTCACGCATTTGAGAAGGATTACGAGAAGGTAATCAATAGTGCATATGATGCTGGGGTTACGAAGATTATTAATGTTGGGACCAAGATTGATTCGAGTCAAAAAGCAGTAGAGCTTGCAAGGAATTACGAAAACCTGTTTGCTATTGTCGGTGTTCATCCTCATCATGCAGACAAAATTGAAAGTGGATGGGAAGCTGAACTGGAAAAATTAGCCAAAGATACTAAAGTGGTTGGGATTGGGGAGTGCGGGATGGATTATTATAGATATAAATCAAACGATATCGTTGACCCAAAGGTTCAAAAAGAAATTTTTATAAAACAGATTGAACTTGCTTATAAACTTAAATTACCTCTACAAATTCACAATAGACATGCAGGCAAAGATATCCTCGATATAATCATAAATCATAAATCATATCTTTCAGATCCTCCAGGGATGTTTCACTGCATGTCAGGAGATATTGATTTTTTAAAAAAAGTTCTTGATTTAGGTTTTTATGTTGGTTTTGATGGAAACATAACTTACAAAGGCATTGCGCCTGGAGAAAATACAGAGCTTAAAGACTTGGTTAAGTACGCTCCGCTTGATAGGATTGTCACAGAGACAGACAGCCCTTTTTTAACCCCGCAGCCAAAACGAGGTAGCAGAAACATGCCAGAAAATGTTATAATTATAGGTAGGTTTATTGCGCAAATAAATGGATTGACATTGGGGCAAGTTGAGGAGCAAACAACAAAAAACGCGCACAATGTTTTTAAACTATGACAATATTTTTTCAAAAAATATTTACTCGCTATCCAAATAGAACCCAGCGAATGCTTGAAATATTGCCAGGATTTACTTCGTGGACTCTTATTCTTTTTCCTGTTTGGGGATCGCTGCTTATTCCTTACGTTGTTGCTTACTTTATACTTTTTTTTGACGTTTATTGGTTTTATAAGTCGTTTTCACTGGCTATAACTGCTTATATTGCTTCCAAAAAAATAAAAGAGGCGGAAAATACGGATTGGCTAAAGAAAACAAAAAAACTCCGCAATTTTCAAAAAGTTACGCATGTCGTTGTAATTCCCAACTATAAAGAAAGTCTAGATAAACTTAGAGAAACAGTCATGGCTCTGTCTTGGCAAACTTTTCCCCTAAAACGAATTTTTGTTGTTTTGGCAATGGAGGAGAGAGAAAAGGAGGCAACATATAAAGCCAAAAGCATAATTTCGGAATTTAGTCATATTTTTGGAGGCATCTTTGCTACTTACCACAAAGATGTTGCTGGAGAAGTTAAAGGTAAATCATCAAATGAGTCATATGCTGCCAAAGTTGCGCATGATAAACTCGTGGATGATGGAATTATAGATATAAATTATGCAACTATATCTTCTGTTGATGCCGATTCAATCTTTGATAGACAGTATTTTTCTTATCTTTGCTATAAGTTTCTCAACGATTCCAAACGCTATAATAAGTTTTGGCAGTCAGCAAATGTTTACTATAACAACTTTTGGAAGGTGCCGGCGCCTATTCGCGTCCTTGCTTTTTTTGGAAGTCTTTGGAGGATAGGCATACTTATTCAAAAAGACAGACTCGTTTCAAATTCTACCTATTCTTTGTCATTTTCGATGCTAAAAAAAATAGGATATTGGGATACAGATGTTATTCCTGAAGATTACAGAATTTTCTTCAAGGCTTTTTACAAACTGGGTGGAAACGTGTGGGCGGAGCCGATTTTTTTAAGAACGTCAATGGACGCACCTCTTTCTCATAGTTACATGAGAAGCCTTAAGAATAAATACAATCAAGAACTCCGTTGGTCATGGGGAGTATCGGATGATCCTTTGTTTATAAAATGGTGGTTAACAGTTCCCAACGTTCCCTTTATAAGAAAAACGATTATTCTTTACAATGTGCTTCTTGAACATTTTCTTTGGCCGGTCAATTGGTTTATCATAACAATCGCGGCAAATATTATGCCTTTTGTAAATCCTGTTTTTTCCCGCACCACTCTTGGCTATAACTTGCCATACCTTGCGGGATTTATATTGACTTTGTGTCTTTTATCGCTGTGTTTTATGATAATTATAAACTTCAGACAGAGTTATAATTCCACTTCTCTATCAAAAGTTCGTCGATTATTAATGCCTCTTGAGTTTTTTCTCTTACCCATAGTTGGTTTTTTTCTCATAACTGTGCCTGCTCTTGTTTCACATACGCTTCTTATGATAGGAAAAAGGATTGAGTATAAAGTTACTGAAAAACTATGAGGATCGTCTTAAAACTTGGAAAAAGCCACGATCTTTTATTTCTCGTATTCTCCTTTGTTGCTTTTTTTCTACTTAGACTTCCTTCTTTTTTTGAGCCAAATTGGTATGGAGATGAGGGAGTATACCAGGCGATAGGAGAGGCTATCAATAAAGGGAGTTTATTATATAGAGATATTTGGGATAACAAACCGCCGCTTCTTTATTTTCTTTACGCATTGTTTAACTCTGATCAGTTTGCCTTGCGGTTTGTCTCCTTTATTTTTGGAGCATTTTCTATTGTGGTTTTTTTCTTTTTGTCCAAAAAGCTTTTCTCGCATTATTTTTTGACTACTTCTATTTTCGTGATACTTTTGGGACTTCCTATTATTGAGGGGAATATTGCTAATGCCGAAAATTTCATGATGCTTCCAATTCTTTTGTCTGCCTTTTTAATCTATAGTTTGCCTAAACCACATTCAAAAACTGTTAGCTTTCAATTAGTTGCGGCTGGTTTATTACTTGGCATTGCTTTTCTTTTTAAAGTGGTCGCAATTTTTGACCTAATTGCGTTTTTAATTTTTCTTGTTATTGCAAACATACATCATAGATTCGGTTTAGCCATAATAAAAGAGAAGGTATTACCTCTTGTTTTTGGTTTTTTAATGCCTTTTATTATTGCTGTTTTGTACTTTTGGACACAGGGCACTTTTGCGGATTTTGTAAAAGCAAGCTTTTCTAGTAATATCGGCTATGTAGCATGGGAGAACAAAGTTATCTTTTCTCAAGATTTGCTTTTACTTAAAACGCTTTTATTAGGAATTGTAGTTGTTTTGATTTTTGTAAAACGTAAGCTATTTAGCGTAAGCGCGCTTTTTATTCTATTGTGGTTTGTGTTCTCGTTGTATAGTGCTTTTTTTACCCAGCGCCCTTACACACACTATCTTTTAGTGCTTCTTCCTAGTTTTTGCCTTTTGTTTGGTTTAATATTTTCGGAGAAAAAACAGCAAAAGATACTAACTATTTTTTTTATTTTTGCACTCGTGTTGATTATGAAAAATTTCAACCTTTATGAAAAATCAATTAGTTATTATCAAAATTTTGCCTCTTTTTTGATAGGAAACAAATCAGTTGTTTCTTATCAAGAGTTTTTCGATAAAAGAACGCCTGTTGATTATAAAGTAGCGTCATTTATTAAGTCAAAACTAGGGAAAGAAGAAACAATTTTTATCTGGGGAAACAATGCCCAACTTTATAAAATCATAGGAACTACGCCTTCTGTAAAGTACGTTGTATCATATCATGTCTTAAGCAACGAGGATGGGATGAGTAATATAAGAAAGACAATTAAAGCTACTAAGCCAAGGTTTATTATTATCATGCCTGATCAAGAGCCTGCTTCTTTTGAGCTTGTCCAGTACTTTGAGAGAATTAGTATTGATAGGGTATCAATATATGAGAGGTTTTTTTAAAAATATAATCTTTGATAAAACTACGCGCTTGGGGTTCTTTGGCACTTTCGGGACAGTATTAATTACTTTTTTATTGATAGTAGTTTATTACAATAAGATGCCTCCTTTTGTTCCAATTTTTAATCAGCTTCCATGGGGAGAACAAAGGTTGGGGATAAAAACAGAAATATTTATTCCAGTTTCAATCGTTTTTCTAGTTTTTGTAGTTAATCTGTTGTTGTCTTCAATTATATACAAAAAAATTCCTCTTGCTTCCCGTATCCTGGTAATAAGTAGCTTTACTTTTTCTATTCTCGCTTTCTTTTTTACGATAAGAACAATTCAGCTAATAATTTAATGATAGTTTATTTACCTCTCATAACTGCGTTTCTTGCAACAATCATTGCAACGCCTCTGTCTTTGATTTTCATAAGACGTATGGGACTTTTTGATGATCCAAAAAGCCACAAGCATCCGGGTATAATTCACAAGATTCCAATACCAAGGGGCGGAGGAATACCTCTTGTTATAGGTATCTTTTTCGGGTCTATTTTTTTTCTGCCTTTTTCAAGCATTACTATTGCATTGTATTTTGCCTTGTTGTTCGCACTTTTTGTCGGGGTGTTGGATGACAAATTTGACATTTCTCCTTATTTTAGGTTTTTACTAAATATAATAGCGGCAATTATAGTGGTGGCAAGTGGCGTAGCCGTGCCTTTTATTACAAACCCCTTTGATGGAATTCTTAATCTGGACAGTGTTGTTTTTTTCTCTCCTTTTGATACTTTTAATATTACAGCTTCTCAGATAATTGCAGTTATTTGGATAGTTTGGGTTATGAACATGCTTAATTGGAGTAAAGGGGTTGATGGACAGATGCCTGGAATAGTGGCAATATCGGCAGTTATCATTGGTATTGTAAGCATGCGTTATCCTCTAACTGAAGAGAATACTTTGATCGCCACAACTCTGTCATTTGCTATAGCTGGAAGCGCATTGGGTTTTTTGCTTTACAATTTTTATCCTGCAAAAATTTTTCCAGGTTACGGCGCTACTGCTCTCTATCTTGCATTGGCAGTTGTATCTGTTCTTTCCAGCTCAAAACTGGCAACCGCAATACTTGTCATGGGAGTCCCGATGGTTGATGGAGCATTTACTGTAGTGCGAAGAATTCTAACAGGCCGTTCTCCTTTTTGGCATGACAACAAACATCTTCATCATTTGCTTCTTAGCCTTGGTCTTGGCCAGCGGTCCATAGCCTTGTTTTACTGGGGGATATCTGCTATATTAGGTACGATTTCTCTTCTTTTGTCAAGCAGAGGCAAAATGTTTGCAATTATAATGTTGATAGTTTTGGTAGGGGGAGCTTTGTTTTTTCTGCATTATGCCTTGAGCCATACAAATGATAAAAAAAACATATAAAATTTTAAAACTATTGCGGCCCAAACAATGGATAAAAAATTTGGCAATTTTTGCTGCGATTACTTTCTCGGGCAACCTGTTTGAACCTCTGATCTTTCAACAAGTTCTGATCGCATTTTTTGCATTTTGCGGTCTTTCTTCTGCTGCATACATAGTTAACGATATATTTGACATAAAAAAAGACAGACTTCATCCTTTTAAAAAATTCAGGCCGCTAGCGCATGGAGATATTTCTATACCTGTTGCTCTTGTTATAGCGGCTTTTCTTACAATTGGATCATTATTTTTGGGATTTTTTGTAACGCCTGCATTTTTTTTGCTAGCTCTTATATATCTAGCCATTCAACTTCTATACTCGACGATCTTAAAACCAATAGCTATTATTGACATCTTGGCCATAGCGGCAGGATATATCCTCAGAGTTTACGCGGGCGAGGTAGCATCTGGCTTTCACATATCAGTCTGGCTGTCTTTGACAACGATTTCGGTATCTCTATTCTTGGCTATCGGCAAAAGAAGATCGGAGCTTACTCTTTTGTCTAGTAACAAAAGTTTAGATATAGCGAATATAAGAAAATCTTTGTCTCATTATTCGGAAAGACTTTTAGATGTCTATGCTTCAATTTTCGCAACATCAACTTTTATTTCTTATACTCTTTTTACTTTTCTTGAGAACCCAAGAGGGCTAAAGCTTGGCCTAAGCGTTCTTCTTCCAGATTTTTTGCCGGATTTTTTCCAGAGAAAGTGGCTCATGATAACAATTGCTCCGGTTGTCTATGGACTCATGCGGTACCTGCAAGATATTTATGAAAAGCAGGAAGGGGAAAGCCCAGAAAGAGTTCTTTTGTCAGACAAACCGCTTCTTATAACTGTAATTATTTGGATTATATTTGTTATTGGAATAATATATGTTTTGGGCTAATAAGTATAATCCATGAAGTTAAAATACAAAGATAAGCTAGGGAAGACAATCAAATATTTTAGCGCAAAAGAATCTCGCTGGGGTTATAGTTTGCTCCTTAGGGGAACAAAGCATTTTGGATATTATCCAGTAGGAAAAGAACATATACCGATGAGCAAGGCTCAAAGATTAATGGAGGATAAGTTGGGAAAAAAACTCGATCTTCCTCATAATTCGATGTTGTTAGATGCCGGCAGCGGTGAAGGAAATGTAGCAATATATCTCGCGGAAAAATACGGTTTTAACATACGCGGAGTAGACTTATTGGGTTTTGCAGTTAAACGCGCAGAGGAAAAATCCAAAAGATTGAATTTGCAAAATAAAGTTGAATTCCACGCTGGAGATTATACCAAGTTGAATTTTCCAAATAAGACCTTCGATGGCGTTTACACGATGGAGACTTTAGTACATGTCCCTGATTACAAAAAAGCCCTTTCAGAGTTTTACCGAATATTAAAACCTGGAGGTAGACTAGCTCTTTTTGAGTATTCGATACCTTCGAGGGAAAATCTTTCGCCAGAAGATCAACAGACTTGGAATATGATCAACGAAGAATCTGGCATGCATAGTCTGCCATATTTTATTCATGGGAAAATGCCTCAAATACTAAAAAATGCAGGATTCGATAATGTTGTGGTAGAAAATATTACTCCGCACGTTCTTCCGATGTTAAGAAAATTTTATTTAATTGCGTACGTGCCTTATATTCTTTTTAAAGCATTAGGATTGCAAAGAAAATTTATTAATACAACCTCGCCAGTTGAAGTATATAGAAGGTTAAAAGCAACCGATTATTGGAGGTACAATGTTATTACTGCAGTAAAAAGGTAACTGTTCTGCGATTACGTCTAGGTATTGGTAACTTTATTGTTTCTCTGCGTATTGGCTGCTGATCCAGCCTGTAGTTTCATCATCAAGTTTTATCTCAAGCCATCCGTCCCCCTCGCTTACTAAATCAAAAGTTTCACCAGGGTTTACTCTATCAATTTCCAGAGAAGCTGTTGAGCTGGCAGATCTGACTCTAAGAAATCCGGTCGGAGTATCAAGTATTACTATTTTGTTAACAGCTTGTGGTTGTTCCTGTGCCGAAGGGCTTGATACAGGTAGTATACCGAGAGAAATTAAGGCGGTGAGCTTAAATCCTAGAGCTGTTTTTATCGCGACCGATCTATCTTTGTATCCTTCTTTTGTGATATTTAGAATATAATCAGAAGATTTGGACTCTTTAAGTGAAAATGGAGTTGTGCCTGATGGTTTGTTATTTAAAAACACACTCGTATCGTTTGGCAGAGACATAATCAAAAGTTCAGCTTCTTTGTCGCTGGGAATTGAGGTAAGACTAATAATACTGCTGCTACCCTGAGACCCTTCTTCAAATTCCTTGTCAATAACTGTAAGAGTAGATTTATTTATAGTGATTTTTTCTTCAAATTCTCCAAATTCGCTATTGGCAGGGACTAGTTTTATCGAATGCTCTCCAGTTTCAATAAGATCTTCAGGGTTACATTTACAAAGAGGTGTGTCTCCTATTTTTTCCCCATTTAGAAACACTGATGCGACTGGCGTTGAGGTTACTTGCAGAGCTCCTTTTCCTGAGTTGTCTTGGAAAAATAATATAACACCTAAAAAAATGATTCCCGCCAAGAGGAGAAGAAAAACGAATATAATAATCTTTTTCATGGTGATAGTAACAATTGTTTATTATGATAACATAAAGAACATTATTCTCACAAACTTATTAAACAAAAAAACCGCCTCTTCAGCGGTAATTTTTCACTTTTAATTTTTAATTTTCTTAGTATTCTCCCATTCCGCCGCCCATGCCGCCCATTCCTCCTGGCATTGCGGGTTCTTTTTTCTCGGGGAGATCGGTAACTAGAGCCTCGGTGGTTAAGACCATCATTCCAATACTTGCTGCATTTTGTACCGCAGTGCGTGTAACCTTGGCTGGATCGAGAATTCCGTCTGCTAGCATAGACCCAAAATTCATTGTTGTAACATTGAATCCATAATCATTAACTTTGGATTCTTCAACGTGTTTCATTACCCAGCCATCATCAGTTCCTGCGTTTTTAGCAATCCATCTTATAGGTTCAGCAAGGGCATTATATAGAATATCTACGCCTACTTTTTCATCAATAAGAGTTAGGCTATCTTTGAGTTTCAAGAGTGATTTTCTTGCGCGAAGCAGGGCTACTCCTCCCCCTGGCACAATTCCTTCTTCCAAAGCCGCCTTGGTTGCAGCTACTGCGTCGTTCACTCTTTCTTTTTTGTCTTTCATCTCGACTTCTGTTGCGGCTCCAACATTTATAACAGCAACCCCGCCTGATAATTTTGCCAGTCTCTCCTGAAGTTTCTCTTTGTCAAAATCAGATGTGGTTTCTTCAATCTCTCTTCTTATCTGAGCAATGCGCGCTTTAATTTTTGGCATGTCTCCTTTTCCGCCAATAATTCGAGCGTTTTCCTTGTCTGCCCATACTTTGTCAGCTCGTCCACAGTCTTCTATGGAAACACTCTCGAATTTTCTTCCTGTATCCTCTGAAATTACTGTCCCTCCTGTTAGTATTGCAATATCCTCAAGCATTTCTTCTCGTCTGTCTCCAAACCCGGGAGCTTTGATTGCCAATGTATTAAATGTTCCTCGCAGTTTATTTACAACTAATGTTGCTAAAGCCTCGCCCTCTACTTCATCTGCAATTATGACCAAATTTTTAGAAACTTTAACCAGATTTTCCAAAAAGGGTAGAAGTTCGTTAAGAGCTGAGATTTTTTTATCGGTAATTAATATATATGGATCTTCAACCTCTGATTCCATTCTGTCTGGGTTGGTGACAAAATAAGGAGAAGCGTATCCTTTATCAAACTCCATTCCTTCTTTGTAATCTATAGAAAGCTCGAGTCCTTTTCCTTCCTCAACTGTTACCACACCGTCTTTTCCAACTTTATTCAAAGCTTCTGCGATAAGCGATCCTATTTTTTCATCCTGAGCGGAAATAGTTGCGACTTTTGCAACATCTGTATCCTGGACTTTTTTGGCCATTTTTTCGATGTCTTTGACAACTACTTCAACAGCCTTCTCCATGCCGATTTTAAGTATCATGGGATTTACTCCAGCAGTAACATTTTTAAATCCTGTGTTGATTATGGATTGAGCAAGGAGTGTGGCCGTTGTGGTTCCGTCTCCCGCGACATCGTTGGTTTTGCTTGCAGCTTCTTTGACAAGCTGAGCTCCCATATTTTCAAATGGATCTTCAAGATCGATTTCTTTTGCAACAGTTACTCCGTCATGCACTATATTTGGCGCTCCCCATTTTTTGTCTAGTGCAACATTTCGTCCTTTTGGCCCAAGTGTCGTGACGACCGCTTTTGCCAAAATATTTACACCCCTTACCAGGGATTGTCTAGCTTCTTCTGAAAATTTAATTTGTTTTGCCATATTATTATACAATTGCCAGAATATCTTTTTGTTCCACCAGCAGCCATTCTTCTGTTCCGACTTTTACTTCATTTCCACCCCATTTTTTATACATAACTTTTTGTCCGACTTTTACAACCATGGGGATGTGTTTTCCCGAATCATTTGTAGTGCCTGTACCAATAGCCATAATCTCACCAATTTGAGGTTTTTCTTTTGCAGTATCTGGCAATACTATTCCGCTTGCGGTTCTGGCCTCTGCCTCAAGAGGTTTTATAAGGACGTTGTCAAAAAGCGGTTTGATATTTGAATGGGTCGACTTTTTTGCCATAGCTTAAATATTGAAAGGCAGTTTTTCAAAAAAATGTCACTTGTTAAAAGCGACTGCTAATTTATACTACAAAAATAAAAATCTGTCAATAGCCTATAGTTATCCTCTTGACACTAATCAGAAATTCTGATATTCTGAACATAATATGAAATTACTGCAAACAACCAGCATTATTCGCAATCGAGGTCAACTTACTATTCCTGAGCCTATTCGAAAAGCTGTAGGCTGGGCAAATCCTTTGTCTGCTGTTTCTGTTTCAACTATGCATCCCGATGAAATTGTTATTCGACCTAAAAAAGAGGTTGATTGGGATAATATCTGGAAAGGTATAAAAAAAGCAAGAAGCTTAAAAGGAAAAAGAAGGGGTAGCCTATCTAAGTTTATAGCAGAGGACAGGTATCGCCACTGATGAAGAAGATTGTCGTTGATTCCTCGGTAATAATCAAATGGTTACACAAAGAAAATGAAAGATATCTTGATCAAGCGAGTAAAATCTTAGAGGATGTCAAAAATGGCATTGTTACACTTCTTGCTCCTGAGCTTGCAAAATATGAAGTAGGAAATGCGTTTCTCTTTGGTAAAAAACTATCTACCGATCAAGCAAAAATTCCTCTTGCCGCTTTTTATTTATTGCCGATTCGGTTTACTGTTCAATCAGAACAATCTGCAATTCTGACTTACGAAACAGCAGAAGAATTGAAGATTACTTACTATGACGCAAGTTTTATAGCTCTAGCTCATCAGGAGAAAGCCATTTTGGTTACCGACAACCCAAAACATCAAGGAAAAGATAAAAAGATTAAAGTTGTGCCACTGTCTGAGTACGGAGGGAAAGACCAATAATAAGATGGTACAGTAATACAGTTTACGGGAGTGAAAGAAGAGTAAAAACACCGTTACCGAATTTGTGAACACTTATAGTCGTCACTATTCCATGAAGAAACTTGAATCCTGCTATTAAGTCTGTTAAATTATTATAAATGGTTTACAAATCCAGAACAGAACATATTTTGATGATCCTACTGCAATGCTTCAATTTCTTCTCAGCCTTTGTGTCTGGACTTTTCTTGCTGTTTGCTGCATATCTTTTTTTCATGCAAAGTTTTCTGGCTATTCACCCAACTTTAGTTGTACATAGTATCTTTTGGTTACCGGTATCAATTAACCTATTGCGGCGAAGGCGTTGGGCATGGGTCTTAGCACTTGTAGGAGTTACTTCAATTCTTTTCGGCAATATCCTATTTATGATTTACTCTTTTCGAACAGTATACTGGTTTCCTATTTCGTTTAATCTTATCTATTTGTTTCTTCTATTAATTAACAGAAAGTTTTACAAGTAATTTTCAAAATAATAATCTTGAAAAGTACAGAAGTACAGTAGTTTCGCTACTTGCTACTTAACCATTCTCAATCATCGATAGCAGGGCTTCTTGGGGGATGGAGATTTTGGCGTGGGACAACATCCTTGACTTTCCTTTTTTCTGAGCATCCAGAAGTTTGTCTTTTCTTCTTCTATCTCCGCCAGACATTTTTTGCAAAACGTCTTTTCTAAATGGCGGTATTTCTTCGCGAGCTAAAATATTCCCCGCGACCAATACTTGAATAACCTGTCTGAATTGCTGGCGAGGCAGAGAGTTTTTGAGTTTCAGTGCTTTTTCTCTTGCGACGCGAGACGCTTCTTCTTCATAGATAGTCTCGGATAAAACATCAATTGGATTGTCATTTACCCTAACTTCAAGTGGAGTAAGATTTGCTTCTTTATATGTTGACAGTTCATAATCAATACTCGCGTAACCATTAGACGCAGCTTTCAACTCGTTTGAAAGACCTCGAATAAACATGCTATATGGCATATCATAGGAAAGCACGACATAATTATCATGGTATGCCATATTGGCAAGTTCTCCCAGTCTTCCTTGGCAAACATTCATAACCGGGCCTACGCTGTCTTTGGGCGTATAAACAGAAAGCTTCATGTATGGCTCCAGCATTTTTCCTTTATCCTGAGCGGAGTCGAAGGATTTTTTATAAAGAACTTGGGGCATTGTTAGCAGAATATCCAGGTTAAACTCTTGTTTTAATCTCTCTTTTATAATCTCAGCATGAAGAAGTCCCAGGAATCCGACTCGAAATCCGCTTCCCAAATATGAAGAATATTCATCTGTATAAGTTAGAGCAGTGTCATTTAGAATCAATTTGTTTAACGACTCTTTTAGCAAAACAAAGTCATTGCTGTTTTTGGGATACATGCCAAAAAACACCATGGGCTTTGGTAGTTGATATCCTGGCAACGCTTGTACTTCTTCTTCGGACTTTTGACTTGTTATTATTGTGTCTCCGATGCGGCATTGTCTAATATTTTTTATACCAGTAATTACATAACCTATTTCACCGGTTTGTAATTTGTCCGATGAAACAAGATTTGGCGAAAAATAGCCAATATCAGAAATTTCAGATGTAACATTGTTTTGGAAAAACTTAATACTGTCATGTTTTTTAATTTCTCCGTCGACAACTTTAACGTATGCAACAACTCCTCTAAATTCATCATAAACTGCATCAAATATTAAAGCTCTTAAGGGTTTTTCTTTCTTGCCCGAGGGCGGAGGTATTCTTTTTATTATCTCATCTATTAATAAAGTAACATTTTCTCCGTTTTTGGCAGATATATATAGTATTTCTTCTTTCTTAAACCCGAAAACACTATTTAGGTCTTTTGTTACAATTTCGGCTTGTGCGTTTGGCAGATCTATCTTGTTAATAACTGGAATAAGCGTGAGGGTTTCTTTTAGCGCCTCTTTGTAATGCGCCACAGTCTGTGCTTGAATTCCTTGTGTAGCGTCTACCAAAAGTATTGCGCCCTCGCAAGCTGCCAAAGTCCTTGAGACCTCGTATGAGAAGTCCACATGACCAGGAGTATCTATCAAGTTCAGAATATATTCTGAAGTTGAATCCTGAACTTTATATTTCATCCTGACTGGCGCAAGCTTAATAGTTATTCCCCGCTCTCTGCTTATAGGGTTTTGGTCCAAAAACTGCTCAGCCATTTTTTCTTTTGGCACAGTGTTTGTTATCTCCAGCAGTCTATCGGCAAGAGTTGATTTGCCATGATCTACATGGGCAATAATGGCAAAATTTCTGATACTTTGTTGATTCACCAGGAAGATTATAGCAGAGATTACGCTGCTAATCGCAAACTGTTTGGTTGGGGGAAGGCGTAATTAATAATATCCTTTAAGTTTCTTGCACCTGAGGCTTTCTCATTGTATCCAGCTAGTTGTCTTTTCACGGAATAATCCCAGCTTTCAGGATCTTTTCCATCAACTATTCTTAGACCTCTTTGAGTTTGTCTATAGAGAGAATCTACTTCTTGTTGATGATTTTGGCCTGATATGATTAAAGCTGGAGATGGTCTCACATCTGCTACTCCACCATCATCAGTTGAAACTAAAATTGTTCTATTTTTAATTGCCTTAAATATTGATGTTCCGCATGCTTCTTTTCCGACAATTGGGTTATTTAGCCATAAATCTGTACCCGCTACCATCCGGCGGGCCAAGTCCTTGTCATAATCCTGAATGTAGTGGGCGCGATTTCTAAGAATCGGGTTTTTGTCAATGGTATAAAGAATTTCCGGTATATCTCTACCCATATTGGGAACTTTTCCTGCAAATAAAAAATGAGCATTTTCACTTTCAAGAATTTCTGCCAATCTTTCAGGATCTTCAAATGGCATTTCCGGTCTTTTGTAGGGGACAGGTCTTCTTGCCCATCCTATGGTTCTGGAACCATCCGGGATATATATTGGTTGATTGTATTGATCAAGTCTTGTTGGTAAATATTCCCTAAGCTCTCTTCTTGCTTTGTTTTTTATTGCTATTTGCAGGCTTGGATCTAGGCTTAATATCCTTTCCAGCGAATCAGGACTTGGAAGACCGAACTCGTCTATTACACCTTTTTCGCGATCCATCCTTAGGAAATCCGGATGAGTCCATCTGGAATGAACACCATTTGTAATTGCGTCAAAAGAGACATTTTGTCCATCAATATTCCTGAATTGTTCGCTTGCTTTTTGTGCATGGGGTTGGCTAACGCCTATATATCTTTTGGCAAGAGCAAGGGCAAGATTGCTTAATTTTAATCTACCCCCTCCTTTTTCAACCATTTCCGCAAGCCAATTTCTAACACTTTCGCTCTTAAGATTCCTTGATACATATCGTTCAGTCTGATCTTCGTTGAACTCCGCTTCAGCTGCCTGCTCCAGAGTATGATTTACATAAATGGTTTTTTCCCGCACTTGTGATAGAGCTTGAGGTAAAGGTTTTCCGTCCTGACATAATTGATCAAGTTCTGCCAAGGGATAAAACGCAGCAGGCGACTCATTGACAAGAACTATAGGTGGATTAATGCCCAGTTCTTTTATTGCTTTAAATCCCCCAAAGCCCAACACTGCTTTCTGATATAATCTGTGTTCTGAATCCGTTGCCCCATGGTATAAGCCTTTGAGACCGTTTTCGTAAGTGGTAACCATCCTTGAGCTTCCAAGTTCTTGGGTGTAAAGTTCAAGGGACGGCTCATCTCCATTAGCTTTGATGTTGATTGAAACCGGTTCTTTTTTAAAACCGTTATTTTCCGGGTGCACGCTATATGTTTCTTCTCCCGGCCAGAGATTTGAGAGTTTTTGTCTCCACCTATCGGGAGGAGAAAAAGTGAGGGCCGCATACGGGATTCCTGCGTCTGCTGCCTGGTGGAACTTGTCTCCCTCTAAAATTCCTAGGCCTCCTGCGAAAGCACCGCCTAAAGCGTCATTTTCCATAGAGATAGAAAGGATTGGGGTTTGGGGGGAGAGAATTTTTTTTAGCTCAGAGCGACCTATGACATCTAAAAATGTCTTTTTACTAGGCAGTTCAGGAATAAGGCCATTATGACTTAACTGTTCAGCAGCTGCCATTTAATTTTGTCCTTATGTTATAGTATAAATTATAGTGCTTGGTTATTCTAACTTTCTTGACACAATCCTGACAAATTAGTTTGTCATTACGGTTTTACAGTAGTTGCGTCTATAACTTCGTCGCTTTTCTTCAGAACTTCCCTCCAGTTGCCGATTTTTTTGAAAATAAGTAGAAACGTTGTTGCTTCTTTGACATTAAAAAGCCATGTTAAGAAAAGATAGAGACTAAGTCCTGCGAAAGCAGAAATTCCAGTAAGCATTATTAGGTTTATTGTTCGGGTTGTGTCAAAAACCAGTTGGTCTAAAAGTTTTATGGGGATATAAAGAGCAAAACCAGTAAAAAAAGTGGCTGAGAAGATTTTAAGTATTGGGAAAATTAGCGACGTTTTTTTAAATCCGCCAACCTTTCTATCAAGAAAAATGAATAAAATTACAAGATTAATAATAGTAGCGATGGAATAAGCAGCCGCCATGCTTTCAATACCAAGTCCTGAGGAAAAGATAAATAAAAATCCAAGCGCGATCATAACAGCTGTGGTTGTAGCTCCTATATACAATGGTGTTTTTGTGTCGTGCAGGGCATAAAATCCTCTAGATACCAAATAGATAAGCGCTTGAGCAAAAAGTGATATGCTGAAAAAAGCAAGAGTTTTTCCTGTAAGAACAGTAGCTTCCCAGTCAAACTGTCCTGCTCCAAAAATAAGTCTTACAATAGGTATTCTTAATACAAGAAGGAGAACAGATACAGGTAGAATTAGATAAAGTATTTGGTTAAAGCTAGCGACAAAAGTTGTCTTGAAGTTTTCTAAATTGTTTTTCTCTCTAGATAGGATCGGGAAGGCTGCCTGGGCGATAGACTGTCCGAAAAGAACAATTGGCGCGAATGCCAGGGTTTGGGCATAGTCAAATATTACATAATTTCTTCCAGGATTTGGCAGAAAGGAAATAATTGCCACTATTGCAATAGTGCCCATCTGGAAAATCGCCATTGCAACAGTTCGAGGCCACATAAGATGAAGAACCGCTAGCACTCCCGGTACTCTAAAGGAAAACGTTGGCTTGAAAGAAAACCCTATTTTTTTTACCATTGGAAGCTGAACGATAATAAAAAATAAAGCGCCAAGTAAGACTCCATAAGCTGGAGAAAAGATGCCAACTGTAGAGGAGAGAGTTATTATTCCGGTGATAATACCCAAGTTGTATAGCGCCGCTGCAATTCCTGGAATAAAAAAATGATTGTACGATTGAAGCAGCGCAGAAAAAAAAGTTCCTATTATAAATAGTAATTGTCCAAAGATAATAATTCTTGTCAAATTTGCCATAAGATTCATTTCTTCATTTGAGAATCCAGACCCAAGATTAAAAATCGTGAGAAAAAAAGGAGCCCAAACAAAAAGTATCGCAGAAAGCACAGCAAAGATTGAAACTCCTATAGCAAGAAGACTAGATGCCATTTTATGAGCTTCTTGAACCTTGTTTTTAGATAAATAGTCGGAGAAAATAGGAATAAATGCTGAGGCAAGAGCGCCCGCGATGATCAGCTGAAATAGAAAGTCAGGAAGGCGAGTGGAGGCAAGGTAAATACCTAAAGTGTCTGAAGCGCCAAAAATAGAAACTAAAAGTCTTTGCTTAATAAGTCCTAAAATTTGCGACAATATTATGGTTACCATGATGATAAAAGCTGCGGAGAGTATGTTGGTTTGACTTTTCAGAAGGAGGCTGAAGCCTTTTCTAAATAATTCGTGCGGCATATGTATTTGCGATTTACAGTATATCATGCTAAAATATCCCAATGCCAGTAATAAAAAGTGCAAAAAAGAAATTGCGCCAAGACAGAAAAAGGACGGCGCTGAATAAAAAATTTGAGGATCTATTCAGAAAATTAATCAAGCAGGCGGAAAAAAATTCTACAGAAGCAAACATCAGAAAAGCGGTAGTTGCTATTGACAAAGCCGCAAAAAAAGACATAATCCACAAAAACAAAGCATCAAGACTTAAATCTAATCTTTCAAAACTTTTAAAAAGAGAAAAAAAGACACCTACGAAAAACTTAAAGGCAACCCCAAAATCTTCCTCGAAGAGGAAGTCTTCGAAGATAAAAAAGAAAAAGTAATTTTTGGGGTATTGACGGGAATATAAATATGGTGTATATTCCTAACTAGCCTTATAAGTCATAAGGTAATTTTTTTTTTATAAATTATGGCAGAAGCTAAAAAGTTTGAGAGGACAAAACCCCATGTAAACATTGGAACTATTGGTCATGTTGATCACGGTAAGACAACTCTGACCGCAGCAATTTCCACAGTTTTATCTAAAAAAGGAATGGCATCTGCCAAAAAATATGAAGATATTGACAATGCTCCAGAGGAAAAAGCAAGAGGAGTTACGATTAATATCTCCCATATTGAGTACGAAACAGACAAAAGACATTACGCGCACATCGATGCCCCAGGTCACGCAGATTATATAAAGAACATGATTACCGGCGCCGCGCAGATGGACGGTGCTATTTTGGTGGTTTCTGCTCCAGATGGTCCAATGCCTCAGACTAGAGAGCATATTCTTCTTGCCCGCCAGGTTGGAGTTCCGGCAATTGTTGTTTTCCTTAACAAAGTTGACATGGTACAGGACAAAGAACTTTTGGAATTGGTTGAGATGGAAGTGAAAGAGCTTTTGACAAAATATCAATATCCCGGCAATGAAGTGCCGATAATAAGAGGCTCGGCTCTTAAGGCTCTTGAAGGAGATGCGGAAGCGGAGAAGCAAATAATGGCATTGATGGAAGCTGTGGACAGTTATGTTCCTACGCCCAAGCGTGACATTGACAAGCCGTTCTTGATGCCAATTGAAGACGTATTCTCAATTAAAGGTCGCGGAACAGTAGTAACAGGTAGAATTGAAAGAGGAAAAGTAAAAGTAAATGAGTCAGTTGAAATCGTTGGAATTCGAGACACAAAGTCTTCGGTAGTAACAGGTGTTGAGATGTTTAAAAAGCAGCTTGATGAGGGACAAGCAGGTGATAATGTAGGACTCTTGATAAGAGGAATTGAAAAAGACGATGTTGAAAGAGGTCAGGTAATCGCAAAGCCAGGAAGCATTACTCCCCACAAAGAATTTGAAGCAGAAGCTTATATATTGACCAAAGAAGAAGGTGGTCGTCATACACCATTCTTTACAGGATACAGACCCCAGTTTTATATAAGAACTACAGATGTGACTGCAGAAGTAAATCTTCCAAAGGGTGTCGAGATGGTCATGCCAGGAGACAGCACAAAGATGTCTGTAAAGCTAATTGTGCCTGTTGCCCTTGAGGACGGGTTGCGATTTGCAATAAGAGAAGGCGGAAAGACAGTTGGAGCCGGAGTTATCTCTAAAGTAATAGCATAAGTACTTTAAAATAATGCCTAAAGGAAGAATTAGGGTTCGTTTAAAAAGTTATGACGCAAGAGTCATAGACGCTTGCTGTCAGCAGATTTTAGATACGGCAATACGTACCGGCGCCAAGGTAGTAGGACCAATCCCTCTTCCCACAAAACGTACTGTTTATGCCGTCAACAAATCTCCATTCATAGATAAAGACGCTAGAGACCACTTCGAAATGAAAGTTCACAAAAGGCTTATTGATATAATTTCACCAACAGATAAAACAATCGACAGCCTCACCCATCTGGAACTCCCCGCAGGGGTAAATATTGAGGTAAGGATGTAGTTTTCTTTTCCTAATTGTTACACATACTCCATGTTGCAATTCTTCGATGAGCGTTATATAATAGCCTTAAGTTAAGTCATGAGAAACCGAGCAAAGGAGGTATTCTTGGCTGCATAGTAGAAAGCTTTAGGGAAGAAATTCCTTGAATCAGAAGCGACTCTATGTAGTCGCTTTTTTTGTTGTCAATTTTATTTATGGCTCTACAGGCGTTATTAGGAAAAAAAATTGAACAGTCACAAAGATTTCTGGAAGATGGAACTCGTATTCCTGTTACAAGAATTCAAGTTTCAGGAAATGTGGTTGTTTCGGTTAAAACTAAAGATAAGAACGGGTATGATGCCGTGCAAATTGGCTTTGGAACCAAAAAGAAGCCCGATAAAGCACTCCTGGGAATTGTTAAAAAAGCAAATCTTAAGACAGCTCCTTATACGCTAAAAGAAGTAAAATATGCTGACGCAGATGGTTCTGCGGCTCCGAGCATCAGCGAGGCGATTAAAGCTTTAGAGGTTTTTAAGCCAGGGGACATAGTTGATGTTATTGGTATATCAAAAGGAAAAGGATTTGCGGGAGTCGTAAAAAGACATCATTTTAAAGGCGGACCAAGAACACATGGACAATCAGATAGAGAAAGAGCGCCTGGGTCAATTGGTCAGACAACCACCCCAGGTAGAGTTTACAAAGGCAAAAAAATGGCAGGAAGGATGGGGGCAGATCGAGTTACTCTGCAGAATTTACAATTAATAGACGTATCTGATGATACGCTTTTAATCAAAGGTTTGGTTCCGGGAGGACGAAACAACTTGTTAACCATCAAAAAAGTGAGAGAGGCTAAAAAATTTATTCCTTTATATAAAGAACCAGAAGAGACAAAGGAGCCGCAGGAGGAAGTGAAAAAGGAGGAAAAGAAAGAAGATGGCAAATAGTAAGAAATTAGAAATAAAAAGTAAAAAGTCAGAAGTAAAAGCAAAGAGTTCAGTTAAGGCTTCGGCAAACGCGCAAAAGTTAAGAGCGGCAGTTAAGAAAACAGGCGAATTGAGCTTGGATTTATTTGATATTAAAGGTAAGACAGCGGGGAAAATTGATTTACCAAAGGAAATTTTTGGAGCAAAGATAAACAATCAGCTTTTAGCTCAAGCAGTCAGAGTTTATCTTGCAAATCAAAGAAAGGGCACCGCAGAGACCAAAACAAGAGGAGAAGTTCATGGATCAACAAGAAAGATTTGGAGACAGAAAGGAACTGGTCGAGCAAGACACGGTTCTAAAAAAGCTCCTATTTTTGTTCACGGCGGTATTGCTTTTGGTCCTCATCCTCGTGACTTTTCTCTAAAAATTTCAAAAAAAATGAAAAGACAGGCGCTTTTTTCTGCTTTATCCTCAAAGCTTAAGAGTAATGAAATAAAGGCCGTAACAGGACTTGAAAAACTAGATCCAAAGACTAAGTCGATGGCAGATGTTATTAATAATTTAGGAATAGACAAAAAGAAGAGGAATATACTTATGATAACTCCTCTGAAAAATGATTTAGAAAATGTTTATAGAGCAGCAAGAAATTTAGAGGGAGTGCGTATCTTAAACGCGAATGTGCTTAATACCTATGATGTATTGAATAACAGGTTGATACTCTTAATGGACAAGGCAGTAGATTCGATAAAAGAGAATTTCGCCAACGCAAAGATTAATTAATATGGATATAAATGATGTTATTATTGCGCCTATAATAAGTGAGAAATCAATGAAAGATGTAAGTCTTCATAAATTTACATTTAAAGTTGCGGGAAAAGCTAACAAGAGATTTATTAAAAAAGCAATCCAGGACAAATTTAATGTAGACGTATTGGATATTTCAACAAATATCGTGAAAGGAAAAAAGATGAGGGTTGGTTTGAGAAGAACCGAGGTTGAGAAAAGTCCCTGGAAAAAGGCGATTGTTACTTTGCCTCAAGAACAAAAAATTGCATTGTTTGATGTGGGAGGAAAATCTTAGAAATTATGAGTAAATTAAAGATTATTAAAAAGAAAAGATCCGGCAGGGATTCAAGCGGCAGAATCTCTGTTCGTCACAAAGGCGGAGAGCACAAAAGATTTTTGCGAAATATTGATTTTAAGCGAGATAAGTTAGGAGTTTCTGGCAGAGTTGTCTCTATTGAATACGATCCAAATAGAACTTCTGATATTTCGCTTATCCAATACACCGATGGAGAAAAGCGCTATATTTTAAGACCTGAGGAGATAAATCTTAATGATGTTATAAAGTCGGGTCAAGATGTAGAAATTAGGCCTGGAAATACATTGCCTTTGGCTTCGATGCCGGTTGGAACGGCGGTTCATAATATAGAGCTTACACCAGGACACGGCGGTCAGCTGGCTCGAACAGCCGGGTCCTTCGCAACCGTATTGGCAAAAGAAGGTAATTATGTAAACTTGAAACTTCCCTCGGGAGAGATGAGAAGGGTGAGAAAGGAATGTTATGCAACTGTGGGCAATTTGGGTAATGTGAATTGGAAGAATGAAGTTATAGGAAAAGCAGGAAGGAAAAGAAATATGGGTATAAGGCCAACTGTTCGAGGGGTTGCGCAAAACCCAAGATCTCATGCGCATGGAGGAGGAGAGGGAAGAAGCGGAATTGGCATGCCTACGCCAAAAAATTATAGAGGCAGAAAAGCAGTCGGCAAGACGAGAAGAAAGAAAAAGTATTCAGATAAGTTTATTTTACAAAGGAGAAAAAAATAAATGGGACGTTCAATAAAAAAAGGTCCATACATTGATCAAAAATTGCTTAAAAAAGTATTGAGACAAAAACAGATGGGTGATAAAACTGCTATAAAAACTTGGGCTAGAGCGTCACAGATTCCTCCAGAATTCGTTGGTCAAACAATTGCGATTCACAATGGCAGAATATTTATTAACATATTAATACAGGAGGGAATGGTTGGTCATCGTTTGGGTGAATTTGCGCCAACAAGAACTTTTAGAAGCCATGGAAGAGTTGTAGCAAGAGAGATTAGCAAGACTTAAAGACTAAAGGATTTATCGCTAAGATCTTAAAATATATGGAAATAAAAGCAGAGAGCAAGACAACTAGAATCAGTCCTAGAAAAGTAAGGTTGGTTGCTGATGTTATCAAAAACAAACCCGTGAGTCAGGCGTTAAATATACTGAGCATAACCAATAAAAGGGGGTCGTCTGTTCTTTTAAAAACGCTTAGAAGTGCTGTTGCTAACGCAGTTAATAATGCAAAGCTTAAGGAGGATTTACTTACAATAAAAATAATAGAGGTGGGAGAGGGTCCATTTCTTAAGAGATATCGTCCCTCAACTCGTGGAAGAGTCCACCCATACAAAAAAAGAAGCAGTCATATTAGGATAATACTGGAGGATAAAAATGGGACAAAAAGTTAATCCAAAACTATTGCGGCTTGGCCCAGTATACAATTGGAGTAGCCGTTGGTTTGAGGACAAAAAATACAAGGATATTTTGATTGAAGATCGAAAGATTAGAAAGGCTCTGACAGAAAGACTAAAGAATGCTGGAGTTTCAGATATTGAGATCGAGAGATCTATCAACAATATGGGGCTTAAGATTTACGTATCAAGACCAGGTATTGTTATTGGACGAGGAGGAAGCGGACTGGAGGATTTGAAGAAGTTTATAAACGAAGTTTTGAAAAGCAACATAAGCTCTAAGCAGCCGCCCAAAATAGATATTAGAATAGAGGCTATTAAAGAGCCCAATCTTGATGCGTATTTAGTCGCGTCTAATATCTCGGATCAGTTATTAAGAAGACTACCTCATAGGCGAATTATGACCCAGGCGGTAGAAAAAGTAATGTTTGCTGGCGCTAAAGGCGTAAGAATTGTTCTTTCTGGAAGAATAGGTGGCGCTGAAATAGGCAGAAGGGAAAAACAGCAAAAAGGCACTGTGCCTCTTTCAACAATAAGGGAGCATATTAATTTTTCAAGTGTCCCCGCACTTACTAAGAAAGGGTATATTGGAGTTAAGGTTTGGATAAATAGAGGAGATAAATAATGTTGGTTCCAAAAAGAGCAAAATACAGAAAACAACAAAGAGGCACGATGAAAGGAGACGCTCATAAAGGGGTGAATATTTCTTTTGGAGAATATGGGATATTGGCCTTGAGTAGCGGTTGGGTTACTAGCCGCCAAATAGAAGCAGCAAGACGTGCGATGACGCACTTTACACAAAAAGGCGGCAGGGTTTGGATAAGGATATTTCCAGATAAACCAGTTACCAAAAAACCTGCTGAGACTAGAATGGGCGGGGGAAAAGGCGATGTTTTTGAGTTTGTCGCGCCGGTAAAGCCGGGAAGGATGTTGTTTGAGATGGGAGGAATTCCTAAAGACATGGCGATTACGGCTCTAAAACGAGCGGCGCAAAAACTGCCTGTAAAAACAAGAATCATGGAGAAACCCGTCTAAGCTTACCAATCGCCTTAGTTCATTCGAACTGCGGCTCTTGGAGCGCTTGGTCGGCGGGTAAATAAGTATGAAAACAAAGGATAAAAAAGCATTGCATGGAAAAACTTTGCAGGAGTTAAATGCGCAACTTTTAGAAGCGAGAAATGAATTGCATAGTTTGAAGCTTGACAAATCGCTTATAAAGCTTAAAAATACAAGGTCGATTTTTGAAAAGAGAAAGGAAATCGCTCAAATTTTAACTATTATAAAAATAAAGGAGCCGCCAGCTGGCGGCCAGGGTAAATAATATGAGAAAAATACTTGAAGGAGTGGTTGTGTCACTTAAAATGCAAAAAACTGCAGTTGTACAAGTGGCACGAGTAGCACCTCATCCAATTTATAAAAAGCTTATAAAAAGGGATAAAAAGATAAAAGCAGATACTTCTTCTTTTGATCTTTCCATTGGCGATAGGGTAAAAATTGGGCAGACCAGACCGCTTTCAGCGCAAAAACATTTTAAAATACTGGAGGTATTGAAAAAATGATCCAGCACAGAACTGTATTGAAAGTTGCTGACAACTCAGGCGCTAGGAAGATTGTAGTTATTCATATCTTTGGCGGATCAAAGAGAAAATTTGGATCTGTTGGGGACGTACTCAATTGCGTTGTTAAAGAAGCAGTGCCAGAGGCAGGAGTAAAAAAGAGCGAGATTGTAAAAGTAGTACTTGTCCGTACGAAAAAAGAAAAAAAACGAAAAGATGGTTCTTACATTCGGTTTTCCGATAATGCAGGAGTTTTGATAGATAATCCAAAAGACAAAAATCCAAGAGGAACAAGAATCTTCGGACCGATTGCAAGAGAAGTAAAGGATAGAGGTTTTGCGAAGATTGCCAGCATGGCTTCTGAAGTATTATGAAACTTATAAAAGGCGATTTAGTCAAAATTGTGAGGGGAAAGGATCAGGGAAAGACTGGAAAAATAGACAAAGTTTTTTCAAAAACCGATAAGGTTATCGTTGAGGGGGTTAATCAATACAAAAGACATCTGAAGGCAAGATCGCAAAGACAGCCATCGGAAATAGTTACTGTAACTATACCTATTTTTGTAAGCAATGCTGCATTGATTTGTCCTAAATGTAAACTTGCGACAAGAGTTGGATTAGCGTATGATGAAGGCAAAAAAGTTAGAATTTGTAAAAAATGCAAACAAAAAATATGAATGTTTTAGAAGATAAGTTTAAAAAAGAGATCATAAAAGATTTGCAGAAAAAATTAATCGTTAAGAATGTTATGGATGTGCCAAGACTTGTAAAGATTGTTATTAACATGGGAGTAAGAGATGCTTTAGCTGATGGTAAAAATGTAGATAAAGCAAGTACGATTTTAACTCAAATTACTGGTCAAAAACCTAAGGTAACTCTTGCGAGACGTGCTATTGCCGGTTTTAAACTTCGAGAAGGAGACAAAATAGGACTTGTGGTTACTCTCAGAGGAGAAAGGATGTATGTTTTTTTTGAAAAGCTGGTGAATGTTATCTTGCCTAGGTTGCGAGACTTTCATGGAGTTAAAAAAGAAAGCTTTGACAGAAGCGGCAACTATACCTTGGGATTTACAGAAAACTATGTTTTTCCAGAAATAGATCCCGGAAAAATTGATTCGTCTCTTGCTAGACAGGGGTTTGAGATAACTATCGTAACTTCGGCAAAAGACGAGAAAGAAGGATTCGAGCTTTTGAAGGCGTTGGGAATACCGTTTATGAAAAACTAAGAGGAGATGATATGGCTAAAGTATCTGATATTGTAAAATTTAAAAAAAAGCAAAAATATCAATCGCGAGCAAGAAATAGATGCAATATATGCGGAAGAGCAAGGGGTTATATGAGGAAATTTGGATTGTGCCGTCTTTGTTTTAGAGATTTAGCTCTTAGAGGAGAGTTGCCAGGAGTACGTAAGGCAAGTTGGTAGTTTCGGGAAAAAATTAATATGAATCACAAAGTATCAGATTTTATTATTAGACTAAAAAATGCGACCCTCGCAAGAAGGCGAAAGGTTTTAGTTCCTTACTGCAACATTAATAAAAAGTTGATTCAGGTATTGGTAAAAGAGGGATATTTAGAAAGCGTGAATGAGAAAGATACTAACGGGAACAAAGTTTTGGAAGTAGAAATTAAGTATGACAGAAGATATCCAGTGTTAACAGACGTCGCGATAGTTTCTAAACCCTCACTTCGTATTTACGCGCCAGTCTCAAAAATTCCCAATATCCAGAGAAGAGGGAGGCACACTGTAATTCTTTCTACAAGCAAGGGGATAATGAGCGGTAGAAAAGCTCTTAAGGAGGGAGTTGGAGGAGAGGTGCTTTTTAAGATTTGGTAAGAATTAAGGAGGTTATTTATGTCAAAACTTGCTAAAATACCGATTGTTATAAATGAAGGAACGTCTGCGGAGATTGTTGATAATACAATTAAAGCAGCTAGCGCCAAAGGTGCTCTTTCTTTTAATATTCCGGATGACGTTTTGGTAAAGATTGCAGATGGTAAAATAGTAGTATCTGCAAAAAAAAATGCTGATGATAAGACAAAGGTAAGGCTTGGTTTGACTCGCTCTATGATTGCTAACATGGTAAAAGGCGTTTCTGCCGGTTTTTCCAAGCAGCTGGAATTGTCTGGGGTTGGTTATAGAGCCCAAGTTTCTGGAGATGTCCTTACCCTTTCTGTTGGATTTTCTCATCCCGTGAAGATTACAGCTCCAGGCGGAATAAGCTTCACGGTTTCTGAAAATGTAATAACCATTTTAGGCATAGACAAAGAGCTTGTTGGAAATACTGCAGCAAACATAAGAAGAATACGTCCGCCCGAGCCTTATAAAGGCAAGGGAATTAAATATGTGGGAGAAAGAATTAGGAGAAAGGCAGGAAAGGCGGCAAAAGCTTTGGGTGCAAAATAAAAATGAAAAATAAAAAATTAAAAAAACAAGTTAGGGCAAAGGTCGTGGGGACCAAGATCAGGCCGCGGCTTTCTGTTTTTCGATCAAACAGATATATCTACGCTCAGATTATAAATGATGAGGATGGGAAATCGGTCGTTGGGGTCTCGGAAAAACATTTGGAAAAAAAGACAGGAGCTTCTAAAATAGATAAAGCAGAAGCTTTGGGAGAACTTTTGGCAAAAAAAGCCATAGAAAAAAAAGTAAAAAAAATAGCTTTTGACAGAAGGGATTACGCGTATCACGGAAGAGTGGCAGGAATCGCCAAGGGCGCAAGGAAAGGAGGATTAGAATTTTGATGGCGGATAATGGATTTGAGGAAAAAATTGTTCAGGTAAATAGAGTTTCCAAAAAGACAAAAGGAGGAAATAAAATTGGCTTTTCAGTTTTGGCAGTGGTTGGAGACAAAAAGGGAAGAGTAGGAGTAGGTCTTGGAAAGGCTGGAGATGTATCATCTGCTATTAAAAAAAGCGTCTCAATAGCCCAAAAGCATCTTGTAGAAGTGCCTATTATAAATGGAACGATACCGTTTGAATACAATATTAAATTGGGAGCGGCAAAAATTATCCTAAAGCCTGCTCCTCCTGGAAGCGGAGTAATTGCGGGAGGAGCTGTGAGAAGTGTTGTTTCTGCCGCAGGAATTCAGAATATTTCATCTAAAGTCTTAGGAACCAAAAATCAAGCAAGCAATGTTTATGCGACAATAGAGGCTTTGAGGCGGTTGGCATTAAGATTTGAGAGAAGTAAGAAAGCTTAAAAAATATGAAATTAGAAAACTTACCAGGAATAACTGATCGAAAAAAGAAAAGACTAGGCCAAGGACATGGTTCTGGACGAGGGAAAACAGGAGGACGTGGCACAAAAGGACAAAAAGCAAGAGGTAAAATTTCAATCTCCTTTGAAGGAGGAGCGCTTCCTCTTATTAAGAGGCTTCCATTTAGACGGGGTAAGGGAAAAAACAAGGCTTTTAGAAAAAAACCAATTGTGATAAACGTAAAGGCGCTTAATCTTCTTAGGAAAAGTAGCGTTGTAGATATAGATACACTTATAAAAAACAACATCATCGACAAAAAAGAAGCAGAAATTTATGGAGTCAAGATACTAGGGGATGGTGAGCTTTCAATTCCCTTGATAGTGAAGTTGCCCGTTTCAAAAGGAGCAGAAAAGAAAATTATCAAGTCAGGGGGTAAGATAGAACGTGGGTAACATCCTTGGGATTTTCAGAAATAGCATTAAAGCGCCTGAGGTAAGAAATAAACTTTTGTTTACGGCAGCGATATTTGTAGTTTTTAGAATTTTTGCACACATTCCTGTTGCCGGAGTGGATTTAGTCGCTCTTAGATCGCTTTTTTCGCAAAATCAATTTTTGGGACTTTTGGACATCTTTTCCGGAGGTACACTTGCTAACTTTTCTGTTATGGCATTGGGGCTTAATCCGTATATTAATGCATCTATAATTATGCAGCTTTCAACGCTTGTTTTCCCAAAGCTTGAAGCATTATCAAAAGAGGGTGAATCTGGGCGACAAAAGATAAACCAGTATACAAGGATGCTTACAGTGCCCCTGGCAATTTTGCAGGCAATTGGAATGTACGCTTTGCTTCGAAGCCAGGGTATAATTTCCACGTTGGATCCCATAAGCCTTGCGGCATTTGTTGTTACCATGACCGCGGGAACTATGCTTTTGGTGTGGCTTGGGGAGCTTATCACTGAAAGAGGAGTTGGGAATGGCATATCACTTCTTATCTTCGCGGGAATCGTAGGCAGGATCCCTGTTATTTTTGGACAAACAGCCTCAACTACAAATGCTTCCAATGTCTTTAACATAATTACTTTTATGGTAATGGGTCTTTTTGTGGTTGCTTCAATTGTCCTTATAAACGAAGCAACCAGACGTATAACAGTCCATTATGCAAGAAGGGTTAGAGGTAACAAAATGTATGGTGGACAATCAACGCACCTTCCTTTGAGACTTAATCAAGCAGGAGTTATTCCTATTATATTTGCAGTTTCTCTTGTATTAATGCCATCTCTTATCGCGAATTATTTGACTGCCTCACCGAATAATTTTTTGAATAGTATTGCAACCAATATCACAAGGTGGTTTAATCCGGAAGGAGCGTTTTACAATGCAACTTATTTTCTTTTGGTAGTTGGTTTTACTTTTTTTTATACAGCAGTAGTTTTCAACCCCAAAAAGATTTCAGGGGAAATACAAAAATACGGAGGATTTATACCAGGCATAAGACCAGGTACGCCTACTGCCCAATATCTTAATTATATTTTGACGCGCATAACTTTGGCAGGAGCAATTTTTTTGGGTATTATAGCCATATTTCCCGTAATTGCCAAATTGTTTACAAATGTCCAAGCTCTTATCTTGGGAGGCACAGGAATCCTAATTGTAGTTTCGGTGGTTTTGGAAACTATCAAAAACATAGAAGCGAGATTAGTTATGAGAAGTTACGATAAGTTTAGTAAGTAACAAAGTTGTCATGCCGAACTTGTCCTTCGGTAAACTCAGGACCCTTCGCAGCGAGGCGAGCGAGTTTGGGATGACAGGAATATGAAAATAATTTTAATCGGTATTCAAGGCGCTGGTAAATCAACTCAAGGGAACTTACTTGCTGAAAAACTTAAGATTCCCTATCTTTCAACAGGTCACATTTTTAGAAATCTCGCGAAAGAAAAGACAAAATTGGGACGGTATATAAAGGAGATCATGAATGCTGGTTATTTGATACCGGATAGAAAGACTTTGATTATAGTTAGCGATTATCTCAAACGTTCAGAATATCAAATGGGATATATTCTCGATGGTTTTCCAAGGACTGTTCCTCAGGCGAAATTATTTAGAAATGGCGTGGATAAAGTTGTTTACCTTAAGGTTTCGGACAAAGAAGCTTTGTGGAGGTTAAGTTATAGAAATGGGGAGACAAGAGAAGATGAGACCCTTGCGGCTCTTCGGAACAGGATTGAGCTTTTTCACAAACTCACCGAGCCAGTTTTGGAATTTTATCGCAAAAAGAAGATATTGGTTGAGATTGATGGAGAGCAGAAAATAGAACAAATTAATAAAGACATTTTGAGGAGAGTTAAGAAAAATCCATAGAAATGAAGAAGATAATCGCGATTGTTGGTATGCCCGGAGCTGGCAAGACTGAGACTGCAGAATATTTATTTTCCAAAGGCATGCCTTTTGTTCGGTTTGGAGAAATTACAGAGGATGAAGTAAGGAGGCGAGGTCTTCCGCTTACGACCGATAACGAGCGAATAGTGCGTGAAGCAATACGCAAAGAAGGCGGAATGGGAGCGTATGCTCTTAGAGCAGAGCCAAAAATAAACAAACTTCTGGAAGCAAATGAAGTAATAGTTATCGATGGGCTTTATTCCTGGGAGGAATACACTTATTTAAAAGAGAAGTTTCCGGGGCTCATTTTGATTAACGTATATGCTGAGCCTAAAGTACGCTACCTCAGGTTATCAAAGAGAAGCATAAGGCCTATTTCTCTTGATGAGTGTTATCTAAGAGATGTTGCGGAGCTTGAGAAATTAAATAAAGGCGGACCAATTGCGATCGCTGATTATACAATAGAAAATAACAGCGATAACACAAGTAAACTATACGCGAAGATTGACTCGCTTTTATCGAGACTGTCTATAAATTTGCCTGCTGACCCGCTTCAAAGCTCGGAGAGCACAGATGCATTGAAATGATTGACATAAAAACCCCAAAAGAAATTTCGATAATGGCGGCTGGAGGAAAAATTTTGGCAGAAGTCCTAAGTGAAGTTTTGTCAAAAATAAAACCAGGGGTTTCAGAGCTGGAGCTTGACAACCTTGCTGAGAAATTAATAAGAGGGAAAGGGGCAGAGCCTGGTTTTAAAAGAGTAGAAGGCTACAGGTACTCTATTTGTATTTCGACAAATGAGGCGGTTGTTCATGGCATCCCCACAGATTATAGGTTTAAAGAAGGGGATGTTGTAGGCGTGGATTGCGGTGTTTATTTTAAAGGGTTTAATACGGATATGGCACAAACAATAGAGGTTAAAGGTCAAAGCGACGACAGTGTTGATAAGTTTCTTAAGACAGGAGAAAAGGCATTGATAGAAGGAATTAAACAAGCAATGCCAGGAAATAGGGTGGGGCATATTTCCAAAGCAATACAAGATATAGTTGAAGAAAAAGGTTATTCTGTGGTCAGAAGTTTAGTTGGACATGGGGTGGGTAGAGAACTTCATGAGGAGCCAGAAGTTCCAGGTTTTTTGATAAAAAAGATCGATCAGACCCCCAATCTTAAAGAGGGAATGGTTATTGCTGTTGAAGTAATTTACAACATGGGAAAAGCGGATGTGGAGTATTCAAATGATGACGGATGGACAATTAAAACTAAGGACAATAGTTTGTCTGGGCTTTTTGAGAGAACAATTGCAGTAACAAAAAGTGGCCCAGTTGTCTTAACAACGGTTTGATTGCAGTTGAAAGATTATTTTGATATAATAAGATTTAAATTCGAAATCCGAAATCCGAAGCACGAAACAATTTCAGAATCCGAATTTTAAAATTTTCAAAACATTTTTAATTTTGGTCATTCTAATTTGTTTCGAATTTCGATATTAGAGTTTCGAATTTAATTTTTGTATGGCTCATCAAGGCTCGTTTGAGGTAGATGGAGTTGTTAAAGAATCTCTACCAAATACCTTATTTAGGGTGGAGATTCCAGGCGGGGAAATAATTATTTGCCACTTGTCGGGTAAAATGAGAATGAATTTTATAAAAATTTTGCCGGGGGACAAGGTACGAGTTGAAATGACAGCTTATGATAAAACAAAAGGAAGGATAGTATATAGACACAAATGAAAGTAAGAGCCAGCGTTAAACCAAGATGCGCAAAATGCAAGGTGATTAAAAGAAAGGGAGTAATTAGAATTATTTGTGATAATCCAAAACACAAGCAAAGACAAGGTTAAAACATATGAGGGTTGCAGGATTTAATATACCAGATGATAAAAGAATAGATATTGCCCTAACTTACTTGTATGGTATAGGCAGGAGTAATGTTTTTAGTATTTTGAAAAAAGCAGATGTCGAAGGCTCAAAAAGAGTAAAGACCTTATCTGAAGACGAACAAAAAAGAATTCAAAAGGCTATGGAGGGATACAAAGTTGAGGGAGACCTCAGGTCTGAAGTAATATCCAATATCAAAAGACTTAAGGAGATCTATTCGTATAGAGGCTTAAGACATACTAAAAACCTTCCTGCAAGAGGGCAGCGCACCAGATCTAACGCAAGAACAAAAAGAGGAAAAAGAGTTACGATCGGCGCGATAAAGAAAGAGGTTGCTGTAAAGATGGGGCTTATTGAAAAAGAAAAGAAAGTATAATATTTATATGGCAGTAAAGAAGAAAACAACAGTTGGAAGTTCTGGTAAGGCGTTTATCGCCTCAACTTTCAATAATACCTTGATTTCAATAACAACTGACAAAGGTGATGTTCTGTCATGGGGCAGCAGCGGCGCATCGGGTTTTAAGGGGACAAGGAAGTCAACTCCATTTGCCGCCAGCTCTGCTGCTGAGACTGCGGTAAAGAAAGCGGTTGAGAAGGGTTTAAAGGCAGTCGATGTTTATGTGAGAGGACCCGGGTCGGGTCGTGACGCCGCGCTTAGAGCTATCAAAAATGGTGGCCTTTCTATACTTTCTATTGCTGATATAACGCCTATACCTCATAATGGGCCAAGGGCAAAAAAGAAAAGGAGAATCTGATGGGTAAATATACAGGACCAAAACACAAATTAGCAAGAAAAGTCGGCGTAAATATTCTGGATAAAGAGTCAGCAAGTCTTCAGAGGCGCTTGAATGTTCCTCCTGGGCAACATGGGCGAAAGAGAAAAAAAAGACTTTCAGAGTTTGGTGCCCAACTTAGAGAAAAACAGAAAGCAAAAATTACTTATGGGATCTTAGAGAAACAATTTAGTAATTTGGTTAAGAGAGTTGCGAGAAAGAAGGGGGAGACAGGAGAAATGCTTTTGAGTCTTCTTGAAACAAGACTCGATAATATCGTATATAGACTTGGTTTGGCAAAAACACGGTTTCAGGCTCGGCAATTTATTTCGCATGGTCATATTTTGGTTAACGATAAAAAGGTAGATATCTCCTCTTTTCAAGTAAAAGTAAATGATATTGTTGCTGTTGCCCCAAATTTTCAAAGTAATGTAGAGATTTTAAAGTCCTTGGATAAAAAAGAGGAAGGGTCCTTGCCGTTTCTCAAAAGAGAGGGAGCATCGGGTAAACTTTTAAGGCTTCCTAAAAGAGGCGATATAGAGACGGTTTTTGATTTGCAACCCATTATTGAATATTATTCAAGATAATGGTAAAATAACCTTTATGCAAAACCCACAATTTAGTGTTAAGGAAGAAAAAGTAAACGAATTGCACAGTAGGTTTATAATAGAACCTTTGCCGTCAGGATATGGAAATACTATAGGAAATGCCTTAAGAAGGGTACTTCTTGCTTCCATAGAAGGAGTGGCGGTAACATCTGTTAAAATCTCTGGAGCGAAGCACAAATTCTCCACGATAGAGGGTCTTAAAGAAAATATCGTTGATCTTCTTCTTAATATAAAAGGATTAAATCTAAGGCTTCTTGATTCAAAAACAGAGAGCGTTGTTAAGCTTTCTATAAAAGGACCAAAAAAAATACTAGCGTCTGATTTGGATGTCCCAGAGGATGTTGAGATTGTAAATAAAGATCATTATTTAGGTTCTCTAACGGATAAAAAGGCCAAGCTTGATTTGGAGATGACAGTTGAAAAAGGATTTGGTTACTCTCTAGCTGAGGAAAATAGATCTACTTCTTTGGGTGTTATTCCGGCAGATGCGGTTTTTACTCCTGTAACGTTGGTTAGCTACGAAGTGTCCGCGACTAGAGTTGGAAGACAGACTGATTTGGATAAGTTAATTCTTAACGTTTGGACAAATGGAACAATCGCGCCCAAATCCGCATTGGATGAAGCAGCACGTATTTTGAGCGGTTATTTTTCTCAAGTCTACGAACCGCACCTTACAGCCATGGAGGACAATACTAGAAGAAGTTTAATCGTTGGCGATGACGTTATGCATCTTACAATTGACGAACTCGATCTTCCAACAAGAATTTATAACAGTCTTCGAAACGCGGATATAGAAAATATAGGTGATCTAATAAAAACACCGAAAAAAGACTTGATGGGAGTGCGCAACTTAGGTAGAAAATCGTTAGACATTGTAGACAAAAAACTCAAGGAAAAAGGTTTGTCGCTGATGGCTTAAGACACAAATAACCACGAATGACTGCACTAAATGCCACAAAGTGTTTTGCGGATTAGCGTTTTTATTTGTGGTTTTTAGCGTATTTCGCTTATTATGAGAAAACAAGTTTTTGGACGACAGTTAGGCAGAGACGCAAACGAGAGAAAGGCTCTTTTTAAAGGCTTAATCTCTTCTTTGATTTTGCATGAGAGAATTAAAACAACAGAAGAAAAAGCAAAGGCTATTAAAGATTTGGCTGATAAAATTATCACAAAAGCTAAAAAAGGAGAAGGAAGCGCGAGGCGTCTTTTGCAAGGAGAGCTTTCTAAAGATGCAATAAATAAGCTTATTATTAATATTGCCCCAAGGTTTGAAAAAAGACAGGGGGGTTATACTAGGTTAGTAAAGATAGGAAAAAGATTTTCAGACAATGCCTCAATGGTTTTGATGGAATGGACAGAGGAGCGTAAAATCAAAGATCAACCTTCGTCCGGAGCTCAGGTCGAGGGAAATTCTCCGCCAAAGACGGATCAGCCTCTGGCTGAAAAAATCAAAAATTTGGAAGAAGTAAAAGACAAGGACAATCAGCGCACTAGCGTTGAGAATAAAACTGCTACAACGAAAGGCAAGAAGTTGTTAAAAGCGTCAAGCAGGAGGACTAAAAAGAAATGAAAAAAACAATTTCAACAAAAAAGTCGGACATAAAAAGATCGTGGCATTTGGTTGATGCTAATGAAAATATTTTGGGGAGAGCTTCAACCAAGATTGCCCAGTTTTTAATGGGAAAGTCGAAGCCTTATTTTGTGAGGAATTTGGATTGTGGAGATTATGTTGTAGTTGTTAACGCAGGTAAAGTAAAAGTTACAGGAAAAAAAGAACTTTTAAAAAAATACTACCGCTACTCTGGTTATCCTAGTGGCTTGAGAATAGAATCATTAGGTGAGTTGCGGCAGAGAAAGCCAGAGGAGGTTATTCGTCATGCTGTTTCTGGAATGTTGCCGCAAAACAAGTTGAGAGACAGGATGCTTGCAAGATTGTTTGTTTTTGAAGGAGAAGAACACCCATATAAAGATAAAATTAAAGATCAAAAATCAAATATAAAAAACGAATAGAAGATTTAAGATATGGTTAAACAGGCTAAGAAAATACAAGATAAGCAAGAAGTAAAAATTCCAAAAAAGAATTATGTTTTCGCTGTTGGGAGGCGCAAGGAGTCCGTGGCAAGAGTACGTCTTTATAGTACCGACAATGTTTCATTGAGTGGAATTATGGTGAATAGGGGTGAGATTATTGTCAACAAGAAAAAAGCGGAGGATTATTTTGGAAAAGGAAGTTCGAATGTTTTTAAAGAGCCATTGCATATAACAAATACAGAAAATAAATTCGCAGTTACAGTAGTGGTTGTCGGAGGGGGAAAATCTGGCCAGCTCGGCGCAACAGTTTTGGGTATTGCAAGAGCATTGGACAAACAAGACAAAGAAAAATTTAGACCATCTCTTAAGAAAAAAGGCTTTCTTACTCGTGATCCAAGAGTTAGAGAGCGCCGCAAAGTCGGCATGGGCGGAAAAGCGAGGCGAAAAAAGCAATCACCAAAGAGATAGGAATTTTTTGTTGTTCTTTAGTTTTTCTACCTCAAGGATGCACCATGGAGAGTATACATCCGGGTTCTTTTTTACATCTTCAACAAACTTATCCCAAGAAACCCATCTAATATCGTTTGCCTCGTCCTTATTTATCATTGGTTTTTGATCTGTGAAGCCAATTAGAATAGGGCATATTTCGTTTTCTATAATTCCGTTTAATTCCACTTTGTATCGAAAATCAGGTATAATCTCAAAGATTTTAGTTTTAGTAATACCAAGTTCAAAGTTCAATCTTCTTTTTGCCGCATCAATGCTTGATTCATCCAGTGCCGGATGGCCGCAGCAGCTGTTGGACCAGACAAACGGCCATGTTTTTTTCTTGGCACTTCTCTGCTGAAGGAGAAGTTCGCCCTCTTTGTTGAAAAGAAACAGAGAAAAGCCTCGATGTAATGGTGTATCGTTGTTGTGGGTTTCGAGTTTTGAAGCAGTTCCCAATATTTTGTTATTTTCATTTACCAAAACAACGTGTTCCATTTTATCTTCTCCAAAAAGCAAAAATAAAACTTGCCAAAAGGTACAAAAGAAGTGCTTGCCAAAGTGCTATTGAGATTAGCGCTGTTCCCAAAAACAGCGAAATTAACTCTCTTTTTAATTCATAAACATCTATTAAATATGCCCCAATTCTTCCAAGTACGAAAAGTATAGACAGTCCAATAAATGGAGAGAAAACTACCGGTAAAAGAATAGGCCGTCTGGTAACCTGTCTTACAGTGGCAAGGGGACGAAATGTGAGCCCCAGAAGAGTTTTGATCCAAATATATGTAGCAAAAATTAAAAATGTGCTTTTTTTCATGCCGCTTCGCTGATCTTTCAATTTTAAATATTTATTTATATTGAACTTTTCACCTTTCTTCGTTACCTTTTTGGCAAGCTTCGCGGCATGACCCTTCCGTAGTTTTAACGACGGATCATATCATTCGACTCCGCTCATGATTATAATTTGCCAAAAATTTTTAAAATAAACTCATCGTATCTCTGTCCAATTATACTATGAAATACAAAATTAATAATAAATGCAAGCGGGACTAGGATTCGCAGCGGATGGTCGCCAAGCCAAAAACAGACAGTTCTAAAGACTTTTGGCATGGGCATGTTAATGATAATTTTTCCTTGTTCTCTGGCTCTTGCTTCTAAAGTTTTAATAAATTCATTCTCGTTCATACATTCGACTCTCGACTCTGTTCTATTCAATAATCTGACGAAGACTCATAAGCAAGCCGGAAGCGCTGCCTTGCCCTAAAAAGTAGAGATTCAGTAGCCTTAAACGATAGATTAAAAATTATTGACATTTCTTTAACTGATACTTTTTCTTCGTAGTGAAGCTTTAGTATATTTTGATATTTGCGGGAAATACTGAGAAATGCTGATTCAATCCTGTCTCTTATTTTATTTTTTTCGTATTCAAATTCGGGCTGGCTAATTTCGTTCGCAACTATTTGCAGATATGGAATTTGTGACAGAAATATAGATTTGATCTTCTTTTTTCTATAAAAATCAACCATTTTGTTGTGGGCAATCTTGAAAAGCCAAGCTTGAATATTTTCTTCTTTCTTAAGCAGATACAAAGAATCAATAGCATCCAAAAATACGTCGTTGGTTAGATCTTGCGCGTCTTCAAATCTTGGTAACTTTTTTGAAAGATAGGACAAGACTTTGGGAGAGTAGAATTTGTAAAATTCAACTACCGCTTTGGTGTCTTTATTGAGAATACCTTTTATAAAGGAATGGGACATAGTCAGATTATATCAGATTTCTTCATCGAATGATTATTTTTAATTTTACGACTATATATGGGGTATTAAAATACTTATGGATTTGCGTGGTTACCTAAGCGTGTCTGACAGACGAAAGGGAGTAGAAGATAACATAGGAGTTAGCCTGAAAAACATTGGTAATTACTCTATAAACGAAGAGATAGCATCTTCTAGAAATTGCGAGAACATGATAGGAGTTACGCAAATTCCCATAGGTATTGCTGGTCCATTAAAAATAAAAAGTGAATTTTTTAAAGAGGAGTTTTTCTTGCCTCTCGCTACAACCGAAGGGGTTTTGGTTGCCTCTGTAAGCAGGGGATGCAAAGCAATCACTCTAAGCGGAGGAGCTAATGTTTTAAGTAAAAAAATAGGTATCACAAGGGCACCTGTTTTTGTTGTTGAGAATATTCTTGAAGGGAAAAAATTTGCAGATTGGGTGCATGCAAATTTTGATCAACTGAAAAAAATTGCTGAAGACACATCTTCTCATCTAAAGCTTTTGGAGATAAAAGCTATCTCCATGGGAAGAAACGTTTATTTAAGATTTAGGTTTGACTCTCACGATGCAATGGGAATGAATATGGCAACAATTGCCGTAACAAAGTCAGCAGAATTTATCGAAAAAAAAGTTCATGTAAAGTGCGTAGCAGTTTCCGGCAACATGTGCGTTGACAAAAAACCTAATTTTCTGAATTTTATTGAAGGCAGAGGATATATGGTTTCAGCTGAGGCATTGATTCCCAAAAAACTTGTTAAAACTGTTTTGAAGGCTGAAATTAACGAAATTATAGAGGTTTATCAGCGGAAAATCGTTTACGGATCAGCACTCTCTGGGAGCATAGGGTCAAACGCTCACTTTGCCAATATTCTGGCGGCAATTTTTGCAGCTACTGGACAGGATTTGGCACATGTGGCAGAATGTTCTATAGGTACAACAACTATTGAGACAGTCAAAGATAGCCTCTATGCTTCGGTATATTTGCCAGATTTGGCAGTTGGAACAGTTGGCGGAGGAACAGGACTTGAGACTCAAAAAGAAGCATTGTCGATTATGGGAGTTGCAGGTGGCGATAATGGTAAGAATGCTAGAAAATTTGCAGAGATTATCGGAGGTGCAGTTTTGGCAGGAGAAATTTCTCTTCTTGCTTCATTGGCAGAAGGTTCATTGGCATCGGTTCACAAAAGATTAGGCAGGGGATAAGTTTTAAATAAAAATGAGTGGTATTGTTTCTTACGGTACATATATTCCTAAATATCGTCTTAGGCTCTCAAGTATCGCCCAAATGTGGGGGAAAGACTCCGACGAGATAGAAGCGGGACTTCGTATGGTTGAAAAGGCAGTTTCCGGCTTTGACGAAGATGCAGTGACAATGGGTATTGAGGCAGGTAAAAAGGCAATTGAGTTGGCAGAGATTAAATCTGGTGAGCTTGAGAGTGTATATTTTGGTTCAGAAAGCCATCCTTATGCTGTTAAACCCTCTTCAACATCAGTTGCGCAGTATCTTGGTGTTGGAAACAATTATTTTGCGGCTGATTTGGAATTTGCCTGCAAAGCCGCAACTGCTGGAATGCAGGTGTCATCTGCTTTATTAAATAGCAAAGTCATAAAATATGGATTAGTAATAGGAAGTGATGCGGCACAAGGAAAACCCCATGATGCCTTAGAATATACAGCTGCAAGCGCGGCTTGTGCCTATATTTTAGGAAATAATAAAAACGAGATCATTGCAGAAATTCTTGAAATGTCATCATTTTCCTCAGATACTCCGGATTTTTGGAGAAGAGACGGAGCAAGATATCCTTCCCACTTCGGAAGATTTACCGGAGAGCCTGCGTATTTTACCCATGTAATGGGAGCGGCTAAAAATTTGTTTGCCAAAAGCAAGCTTAAGCCCTCTGATTTTGATTTTTGTGTATTTCATATGCCAAATGGTAAATTTCCACGAGTTGTTGGGAAAAAACTAGGTTTTACCAGCGAGCAACTAGCACCTTCTTTAATAGTAGATAAGATTGGCAATCCATATTCTGCGTCTTCTTTGATGGGATTGGCATGTGTTTTGGATGTAGCAAAACCAAAGCAGAAAATATTTTTTGTTTCATATGGATCGGGAGCAGGATCAGATGGGTTTATATTTGAGACGACAGAGAAGCTCTTAAAAAGGCAAAAAAAGATAATTCCGGTACTAGAGCAGATAGAAGATAAGATTTATATTTCTTATCCAGAATATCTAAAGCACACACACGCAATATGAAGATAAGTATATTAGGTACTGCAACAACCAAATTTGGAGAATTGTGGAACATTTCTCCTCGCGCGTTGGCAAAAGAAGCAATGATTAGTGCCCTAGATGCTTCGGGGTTAAAAGCTCATCAAATAGATGCATTGTTTGTGGGGAATATGCTATCTGGAATATTGGGAAATCAGGCAAATTTAGGATCACTTTTAGTTGAAGAATTGGGTGTTAACATCCCGGCATTTAGGATAGAGGGCGCATGTGCATCCGGAGGATTGGCTCTTCACAATGCGGTAAACAGTCTTAAAGCTTACCAATACAGGACAGCTTTAGTTTTAGGGATAGAAAAAATGACAGATCATAGTCAGGATGAGATTACAAATGCTCTTATGGCGGCGGGATCAGATGAAGAAAGATTGGCAGGCGCAACATTCCCGGGTGTATATGCTCTAATGGCACAGGCTTATATGCAAAAGTATAAAGTTACAGAAGAGGATTTAGCCGCAGTTTCTGTAAAAAATCATTATCATGGGACCCTTAATTCAAAGGCACAGTTCCAGTTTGAAGTATCAATTTCAGATGTTATGAAGAGTTCAAAGATTGCGGATCCACTTAAGCTTTTGGATTGCTCCCCTATTTCAGACGGGGCGGCAGCTGTTGTTATTACAAGCGATGAAAATTCTAAAAAAATTAAAAACAATGTTTATATCGCTGCAAGTGAAGTAGCAACAGATACTCTTAGCCTTCATGACAGAAAATCTTTCACAAGCCTTGAATCAGTAGTTAAGGCATCTAACAATGCGTACAAGAAAACAGGGATAAAACCAAAAGACATTGACGTTTCTGAAATTCATGATTGTTTTTCAATTTCCGAGGCAATTGCAACAGAAGACTTGGGGTTTTCAGAAAAAGGAGAAGGCGCAATAGATATTGCCAAAGGAAAAAGAACTCTTTTTAAGGGAGATATTATTTGTAATCCCTCTGGTGGGCTTAAGGCTTGCGGTCATCCGGTTGGGGCAACCGGTATAAAACAAATAGTAGAGATAACAGAGCAATTACGCGGGGAGGCTGGAAAACGTCAGGTTGAAAAAGCGAAGATTGGCTTGACTCACAATGTTGGAGGGAGTGGAACAGTTGCCGCAATTCATATCTTGAGGAGTTGATATTTATGATAACATCGCCTGTAAAACTTTGGAGAAGACAAAAAAGCGCATCATCTCTTATTGGGAAAAAGGGTAAGATTTTGCACTGGACAATTATTCGAGTTCCAGCAAAATCTTTTGTTGATCAGGCTCCGTATCCTGTGGTAATTGTGAAAGTGCAAAATGGAGAAAATATGATTGGACAACTAGTTGATTGGCAAAAAGAGGATTTAAAAGTTGGGCAGGATGTAGTATGTGTTTTGAGACGACTGCGCACCGAAGAGAGAGAAAGCATAATCTACTACAATATTAAATTTAAACCTCTATGAAACTTATTAAAGTTTCTGCCCCGGGGAAACTTCATTTACTTGGTGAACACGCAGTTGTTTATGGTAAACCTGCAATTATTGCTGCAATTGGCAAAAGATGTTTTGTCTATATAAAAAACCGTAGCGATAAAAAAATAAACATCTCATCAGAAAGTTTTGGGAAAAGTAATAATTTTACAGAGAAAGAGATTATTGATAAAACAAAAAAAGCGCAGTTAAATTGGGAAAAGTATATAGAAAACAATGACATTCTGCTTCTTAAGTCAATAACTTCAGATCCTCTTGATTTTCCGGCAATAATTATTGGAGAAAGTTTGAGGTATTTTAAAAAGAAGATTTCTTCTGGCTTTGACCTTAAAATAAAATCAGATATTCCGATTGGATCAGGCATGGGATCATCTGCAGCATTAAGCGTTGCTATTGCAGGAGGAATTTCCATATTTCTTGGTGAAGGCTTAAATAAAAACGTTATAAACGAAATTGCATTTAAATCTGAACAGAAAAAGCATGGTTTTCCATCTGGCGGTGATAACTCAGCAAGTTGTTTTGGTGGAATGATTTGGTATAGAAAAGAGTCCCCGGACTTAAAAATTATTCAGAAAATACCATTTGAATTTCCAGCAAAGTTATCACGAAACTTCTACGCGATTCATACAGGCATACCTAGCGAATCGACAGGAGAAATGGTTAGTATTGTAAGAAATTTACATTCGAAAAGAAAAAATTTTGTGGATGGTATTTTATCTAATCAAGAAAGATTGGTGGTGGAACTTTTATCTGCAGTCAAAAGAGAAGATGAGTTAGAAATTATAAATATTATTAAGAATGGCGAGAGAAATTTGGAGAAACTTGGGGTGGTTTCTGATTCGGCAAAGTTGTTAATAAGATCAATTGAAAAAAATGGAGAAGCTGCGAAAATTTGTGGAGCAGGAGGAAAGAAAAAAGGAGCAGGAATAGTCTTGGTTTATAGTAAGCATACGGAGTTCGTAAAAAGCTTAGCAAAATTTCATAATTACAAATGCATAAATATTTATATGGGCGAGGAGGGTTTTAGAAAGGAATGAATAAGAAAATGGTTTCTGCACCTGGAAAATTGATGCTCATGGGTGAACACGCAGTTGTCTATGATCATCCTTGTCTTGTGACTGCGGTTGATCAGAGAATGTGGGTTACCATTGAATTGATGGATAATCAAGAGTTTTGGCTTGAGGCAAAGGACGTCGGGATAAAAGAACACAAAAAAACATTAAAAGATTTGGGGAAAGGTGGAATTCCAAAAGGAGCAAAATTTGTAGAATTAGCGGTTAAAAATATCATTGAAAAGTATTCCTTGAAATCGGGTTTTAAAGTGGTTACAAAATCAGAATTCTCAAGCGAGTTTGGATTTGGATCCTCTTCTGCGTCAACAGTTTGTACAATAAAAGCAATATCGGAGATTTTTAAATTAAATTTATCGCATAAAGAAATATTTGATATTTCTTATAAAACAGTTCTGGATATTCAGGGAAAAGGATCGGGATTTGATGTTGCCGCGTCAGTATATGGTGGAACATTATATTTCTTGACCGGAGGAAGAGCGATTAAACCATTTGGTATTAAATCCTTGCCTTTAGTTGTAGGATATAGCGGGGTAAAAGCAGATACGGCTCAGCTTATAAATAAAGTAAAAGAAGATTATTTCACTAAAAAAGATCGTCTTGATGAGATTTATAATAAGATTGAAGTTTTAGTTAATCAGGGAAAAGATGCGCTTGTTAAAAGGGATTGGAAAGCGCTTGGCAAATTAATGAATAAAAATCAGGAATATTTAGTTGAACTTGGTGTTAGCAGTGGTATGCTTGATAAGATGATTGAGGCTGTATTACAAGCCGAGGCATATGGCGCGAAACTTTCAGGAGCTGGCGGCGGAGATTGTATGATCGCGATTGTTTCGGAGGGCAAGAAAGAAGCTGTCAAAAGAGCCATTTTAAGCACTGGGGGAACAATAGTTAATGTTGAAACAGATGCGGAAGGAGTTAAAGTAGAATAAACAATGAAAGCGACAGCAGTTGCGCCGTCAAATATTGCTTTTATTAAATACTGGGGCAAAAAAGATGAGGGATTAAGAATTCCTTTGAATGGAAGTATTTCTATGAATTTAAGCAATCTTTTGACTACGACAACCGTCGAGTTTAACCCAAAATTTAAAAAAGATGCAGTCACAATTGATGATCAAAAAGAAGACGAAGCAAAAAACAGGGTAATTAAACATTTGGATAGAGTAAGGAAAATTGCAAAAATAAATGATAGGGCAAAAGTTGTTTCGGTCAATAATTTCTCGACAAGCACTGGTCTTTCATCATCAGCGTCCGGTTTTGCTGCTTTGACCCTTGGCGCCTCATGTGCAGCAGGGTTAAATTTGTCAGAAAAAGAATTATCGATTCTTGCAAGAGTTGGTTCAGGATCTGCGTGTCGTTCTATTCCTGATGGTTTTGTTGAGTGGTTTCCTGGAGAAACAAACGAAACCTCTTATTCTGTATCATTTTTTCCTCAAGATTACTGGGATATTGTTGATGTTGTTGCGATAATTAGTAAAGATAAAAAAGAAGTTCCAACAACAGCGGGTCAAAAATATACAAAAACTAGCCCCTTTCTCCCAACTCGTTTAGAACGAATAGAAGAGAAAATAAAATTAGTTAAAAAATATATTCAAGAAAAAAACTTTTCTCTTTTTGGAGAATTGATTGAGCAGGAAGCATTAGAGCTTCATTCTATTATGCTGACGTCAAAACCACCGCTTATCTATTGGTTGCCAGAAACTTTGAAAGTAATGCATGCTGTTATAAAGTGGAGGCAAGAGGGGTTGCAAGTTTATTTTACTATTAATACAGGCCAAAACATTCACCTTATCTGTCGAGAGAAAGATTTGAAAAAAGTTATGGTCAGAATAAAAGAGTTATCAGTAGTAATAAAAACAATTATTAACAATCCAAGCAGAGGCGCAGACTTGACAACATCTCATTTATTTTAAAATTTTATTTTCCAAACCTTCTTTGTCTGTTTGAGTATTCTTGGACAGCGAAATCGATATCGTCTTCGTTTAGATCCGGAAAGTGTTTGTCAAAAAAAACATACTCTGCATAAGCTGCCTGCCAGATCATAAGCCCCGATGTTCTTTGTTCCCCGCTTGTTCTTATAATCAGATCTGGATTCGGATGCGGTTGGTCATGCGTGTCTAGAAATTGATTAAAATTCTTCTCATCTAAGTTTTGAACTTTGAACTCTTGCTCTGAGCGACGTCGAAGAGTTGAACTTTGAACTTTCTTGATTGCTCGGATTACTTCATCGCGTCCTCCATAGTCAAGAGCGACATTTAAAATATATTTTTTGAAATCTTTTGTTTTTTCTTCACTTTCTGTAATTTTTTTAAGCAAACTTTTAGGAAGCCTGTCTTTTCTTCCAAGGTGAACCACTCGTATTTCTTCTTTTATGGACTCCTTTAGATTTTTTTCTATGAATATTTCATATAGTTTCATAAGATACCGAACTTCTTCTAGAGCTCTTTTCCAGTTTTCGGTCGAGAATGCCCAAAGGGTGAAGGTGTTTATTCCCAAAGTCCTTACTTTTCGTCCGATCTTTATCGCAGTGTCAAACCCAATCCTATGTCCCTCAAAGGTAGGTTTGTTACGAGATTTTGCCCATCTCCTGTTGCCATCTGGAATTATAGCCAAATGATTTGGAATGGTAAGTTGCATATTGTAAAATGGAGTATATCATAATATAATACTATGATGGCAGCAAGGAAAGCGACTAGCAAAAGGACAAAATCCACAAATGTTTCCGCCTGGGAACCCAACAAAGAAACCTTTGCCTCGGGAAGAAAATCAAGACAGCTTTTCAGCAAACGAAATGTTTTCATTGCCCTTGGGATAGTAATAATTGTTGGAATTTTGTATTATTTCAGAGGTTTGTTTGTGGTCGCTTTAGTCAACGGTCAGCCAATAACTAGGTTTGAAGTAATCCAAGAGCTTGAGAAACGAGGTGGCGAGCAGACATTGTCATCTCTTGTTACACAAGCACTTATTGTTCAAGAGGCAGGAAGGCAGGGGGTAAATGTCACAGAAGCAGAGATCGATGAAGAAGTCAAAAAACTTGAGGATACTCTTAAACAGCAAGGGCAGAATCTTGACGATGCGCTCATGTTTCAAGGAACAACTAGAGAGAAATTTAGAGAACAAATTCGTGTACAGAAACTTGTTGAAAAAATGTTGGCAGATGAAATAAAAGTAACAGATAAGGAAATTACTGATTATATTCAACAGAATAAAGATACTATTCCAGCAACCATGAGTCCTTCTGAAGTAACATCAAGCGCAAAACAAGCATTGGAAGATCAAAAAATGTCTGTCAAAGTACAGGAGTGGCTGCAAAAATTACAGGAGGCTGCACAAATTCAGTACTTTGTTAATTACTAATTTTTCTTCTGCTTATAATTCTTTCAAAGACCTGACTTATTAACATTCCAGTAAATAGCACGATTAAATAAATTGTCAAAAGGATTTGAAAAGGCGCGGGAGACGTCTTCATAATTCCCAAAATAAAAGCAGACCACCAAGATAGACTAGAAATAGACCCAAAGGCAAAAAACAATCTTCTTACCTCCTTGATGTTTTCATCAGATGATGTCATCAATTCTCTAAAAGGGATAGATGAAAGTTTTGGAGAGATAAAGTGTAGAAAAAGTCCGTTGATAATTATCACAAATACAACAAGCATCTTGGTCAAAAACTTTGCAGACTGAGAGTATTTATCGATATCTGAAAGAAATAAAAATATTCCCGCTGAAACAATTACTAAAAGACCGAACCAAATTATTTTTGAAAAAGCCCTTAAAATATTTATCTCTATTTTTGTAGCATTAAGGTTTTTTAGAAGTTTTAGGAAAAATACATCTGCAATCATTACCGTCCCAAAACTCACAAACACTCCGAAAAGATGAAGCGTTGTGAATAAAACTTTGTTCTGCTGTGCAAACCCAATTAAGTCCATGCAATTAATTTTAGCAGAAACGGAAGGGATTTAATATAATATTAAACGGAAACTTGTCAGATCAGATTTTGAAAATATATCCTTCCTCGGAGCGCGCGACTCTTCCCGCAGTCGGATTTGCAAAATACGTGCCATCCTCCATTTCAACAATCTGAAAAAACTCAACCTCCCCAATTTTCCATCTCAAGCTATTCATTGTTTATAGATAAATTTATTTCCTATCGGGATTTCTGTCGGGTTTTAAAAGATAAGATGAGATAGTATCATCGACTCCAGCATGCTGTATCCCTTCTATTTTAAAATGTCTGAATCCAGTAAGTTCATCAATACTTATTCCTTGATAAAAAACTTCTCTGTTTTCCTCGGAAGTCCTGCATATAATTCTTGAGTCAGAACCGGTATGTTGCCAAATATTATCCATAATATTCTGTTTTGGCTTTGCAAGAAGAGCAACAAAAATTACTTTGTTACCATGTGTAGAGCCCTTTTGTCCGGTTGAGTTAACTACGCTTATTTTTTCACTCATGCCCAATTTTTCGATTACTTCTCTTGATCTGCTAACTACCTCGTCATTTTGTTCATAGCACTCAACGTTCGCGCCGGTCATTCTAGAAATAAGGATAGGAGATATTGTGAATGGGCCACTTCCTATAAACAAAACTCTGTCATCTTCTTTTACTTTTGCGAGTTCGGTTTCTTTGGCAATCAGCCGCTTAAATCTATCGTACAGAGGGTATTCTTCTTCAGAATTTGTCTCACCTGATAGTAATTTTTGAGCAAATTCATTCTCCAAATTTGTTTCAAATTGTTCATAAAGAGCCTGTAATCTTTTTAAAGTATTTCTGTTTGCTAGATCGGAAACATCAGGATCTTTTAAATTGTCACTTTGCAAAAACATCTCATCCAGTCGAAAGCAGGCATTTCTCACAGCTGAAGGGTCTTCAAGATTGGTACTTGCCAGTTGGCTGATTTCGGGTATAAGCTTTGGTATTTCGGTCATTGTGAAAACAAAATTATATTTCCTGGTGGACCAGGTCTTTGGATTTGAAAAAATCTTTCGTGAACATCACTACTTTTTTTACGTCAAACTTCTTACAGCTGTAAATATCGGACGTAAAAAATTTGACTTTTCTCCAGGCATATACATGGCAGCCGGATTCTGTCCATGCGACAAAACCATTCAGCTCGTAGAGTGGCACATCTTGGTTATCCCATTTGTCTGGAGGCCAAGAGTAGGGACCAGAGAATATTCTCATCTTCAGGACTTTGGAAAGTTCTTTGAGATAATATTTTATTGTCTTACCATCGGCATTGATCCCATAATGACCCTCAATGATAAGTCTTTGTCTGATAACACTCGGCTCTAAATTCTTCACACCCAAATTATACCATTTAACCTATTTACAATTGCTATTGAGCTCCAATGAGCGTATAATTTCGTTAACAAAAATATGGCTACTGTAGGAAGATCAAAAAGTGGAATTAATTACCTTGCTGAGTTGTTAAGAGAAGCACCTAAAACTCTTACAAAGGTTTGTTTCTGGAAAATACCACATAATACTGGAAAAGAAGATATTAGATTAAAAATAGGAAGATATAATAAAGACGGTTTTGAAACTTTGGAAACTAGACAACCTAAAAGCGAATTAACACTTGATCACGAGGAGTTTCAAAACTTGCTTAAATTTTTATCAGAAAATTATGAACCTTTCAAGAAGGGTGTTATGAAATACATTCCAATTGATGAAAAATTTGATGAAAAGAGCATAGATCACCTGAGGGCAATTTTTGCAAATCCTGATAAGCAAAAAGTTTTAGATTTCGTAGCAGAGAATAATATTCTTCCTGTGGATCTAATTGCTTCTCTACAACATCAAATGCGAATAAATGCGGTTCGAGAATTTGAAGGTATGTTAAATAAAAATTTACTCGAGCAAAAGTGGCAAGAATGGTTTGAAAGAAACGATTGGGTATTGGGCAGCGAGTTTGTAAAAATTCTCGATGAAAGGGAAATAGATACATCAAACATCACGGACTATTTAATGCAAGCATACGATGGATTTTTAGATATTATTGAAATAAAAAGACCAGAAGGAGATTTACAATTTTGGGCTGAAGGACAAGATCACGGAAATTATGTGCCTTCAAACGACTTAACGAAAGCCATAACTCAAGCTACGAAATATATTTATGAAGTCGAACGAGAAGCGAATAGTATTAAGTTTTTGGAAAGGGTTGGAAATGTAAAAACCATTAAGCCACGCTGCATTTTAATTTTCGGAAGATCCAATGATTGGAATAATGAAAAAAGAGAGTCGTATCGAATATTGAACTCAAGTTATCATAGCCTGACTATTATGACTTACGATCATGTATTAAGTAGGGCTAAAAGGATTTTGGGATTTAGTGGTAAGGAGGAAGCTGTTATGAAAGAAGATGTTCAACCAAAAGATGTATCCTTTTAGATATGCAAAATAAATCTTTTTTTGAACTAAAAACTAGGGGAATTTGGAGACGGTTCTTAGAAAATTTATTTACTAATCCAAAAGTTGTTTAGTTATGCTTTTGGGGGTTTTCCTTCATGACCATCTGAAATTGTTCTCCGAATGTCTTCGAGCGCGCTTCTGTCTTTTTCACTTAGGTCATCATTGCCACGAATGGTACGAAATGGATTTACTTCAAGCGAATCAGCCCTTCCCTCTTTACTTCTTCTTTCTATTTCAAGATCAATAATGTTTGCATTGCCATCTTTAGATATTCGAGCCAGTTCTTTACCGGAGAATACAAAGTTGGAGATAGGTCTGGGTTTTCCTTCCCTTGCCATTATTTGATCTCCACTGTAATGTTCGCCTGCAATCTCGTCTGAAATATCAACTACTATCAAAAATCCTTTTTCTCCTGCAAAACCACGTGCCATTTCTTCATCATCGGTAAAGAATTGGGAACCGGCGATTTTTGCAAGTTTTGCCCATCTTCCAAAACGTTCTGATCCCATTCTGTTGATAACATCAATAGGATTTTTTGTCCCTTCCGAAGCAGCTTGTTTTGCAGTATTTAGCTCATTCCATTCATTTTCAAGTTTTTCATCAAGAATTTCTGGTTTTTCCTTATATCCTCTATATAGTTTCATTGACTTAATGATACCATAATTATTTGAAATATAGGAAGTTGGGGTTATTTTGGAAAAGATTTATTTGATAGTCAAAATTGAAATATTTTTAACCTCTGTAAATATCGTGGGTGCCGATTTTATAGCTTTGAACATCGGGTGTTGATTGGCTTAGAGATTATATTTCGTTATATCGGAAGCATTGTAGCTGGTGGTCGTTTACCATGCCAACTGCTTGCATGAAAGCATAGCAGATGGTGGGGCCGACGAATTTGAATCCTCTTTTGAGTAAATCTTTGCTCATTGTTTCCGCTTCTTTTGTCCTGGTTGGATAATCATCTAGATTTTTGAAAGAATTTTTTATAGGTTTGTAATTTACAAATCCCCATATATATTTGTCAAAACTTCCGAACTCTTTTTGGACGAGTATAAATGATTTTGCATTTTGAATTGCAGCAGCGATTTTTAATCGGTTTCTGATGATACCGCTATCGGCAAGAAGGGAATTGATTTTTTTAGAGTCATATTTTGCAATTTTCTTTATATCAAATAAGTCAAAAGCTTTTTTGTAATTTTTTCTTTTCTTCAAAATAGTCATCCAGGATAACCCTGCTTGTGCGCCTTCAAGAATTAACATTTCAAATAATTTCTTGTCATCATGTACCGGTATTCCCCATTCAAAATCATGATATTCTATATCAAGCGGATCATTACCGACCCACTCGCATTTGTTTTTATCATTTTTCATACAGAAGCAATATTAAGACTTTGAGCTTGTCGAAAAGTCGGGATGCCGTGAATCGGACACGGACTACCGCACCCCCAGCGCGGCGTACTACCACTATACTACATCCCGTTCTGCGGAGCAGAATTTGACCTCTTGCATTATAACAAAAAAATGTTAGTATTAGAACCAAATGGCGAGGGCTTCTAGTAATCAAAAAACCAAACTTCCAAACGGTCCAACTGAAGCGTCACAAAAACTTGATGCCGTAAGGCTTGCAATGGAGCAGATAGAAAAGCAGTACGGCAGGGGTTCTATAATGCGCTTTGGAGAGGCAGGAAAAAAGTTTGATATTTCTGTGATTTCAACCGGCTGTCTTCCTTTGGATTTAGCACTTGGTGTGGGAGGCGTGCCAAGAGGAAGAATCGTTGAAATTTTTGGACCTGAGGCATCGGGTAAAACTACTGTTTGTTTATCCATTATCGCTCAAGCGCAAAAACACGGAGGAGTGGCGGCATTTATAGATGCAGAGCATGCCTTAGATCCTTTGTGGGCGCAAAGAATTGGAGTAAAGCTTGATGAGCTTCTTATTTCCCAACCGGATACGGGAGAGCAGGCCCTTGAAATAGCAGAGAGCCTTATCCGAAGCGGCGGGGTAGATGTTTTGGTGATTGATTCTGTTGCCGCATTAGTTCCTCGGGCAGAGATAGAAGGAGAAATGGGCGATGCAATGATTGGTCTTCAAGCAAGGCTTATGTCCCAGGCTCTTCGAAAATTAACAGGTGTTATTTCAAAATCAAAAACTGTCGCGATTTTTACCAATCAACTGCGGCAAAAAATTGGAGTGATGTTTGGAAATCCGGAGACAACAACCGGAGGGCTGGCGCTGAAGTTTTATGCATCAGTAAGAATGGATGTCAGGAAAATAGAAACCCTGAAAGATGGAGATAAAGCAATTGGATCAAGACATAGAGTAAAAATAGTTAAAAATAAAGTTTCAGCTCCTTTTAGACTCGCGGAGTTTGACGTGATGGGAGATGGCATATCACGGGAGGGGGGAGTTATAGATGTCGGAGTTGAGATGGGGATTATTCAAAAATCCGGAGCTTTTTATAAACATGGAAATACAATGCTTGGACAAGGAAAACAAGCGACAATAATGTATTTGAGAGAAAATCCAGAAGTTGCAAAAAAAATAATAGCTGAAATTATGCAGAAAAGCAGAGACGGCGGAATGCCGGTTGCCGTTGGGGTCGAAGAAGAGCAAAGCTAATTGTCATCGGTCATGATTACCTTTGAAATACCCTCGTATCTATTATATTTATTTACAATCAGCGGTAGCGCTTGATCCTCAATTTCAAATGGTTTTTTAAGCCATTCTACCTGCTGAAGCATCTGAAGATCACCTGATAGTTGCTTTTCGAACATTTTTTTGTTTTGGATCTTCATTGACAGCAAAAACTCTGTAGGTTTTGTATTTATATCCCAAGTTTGTACAATTTTCCTAGAACGTGCAAAAAAAAGCCTAGATGTTCCAAACGGCTCTAATGTTGTTTTTAATTCTTCCTTTATAGTTGGGTCAAGCCTTAGGATTTCCATTAAACCTAATTCTGTTGCCGCACGTGTCAATACCTGATGCGCATAATGTAATTCATTTTCCTGCAGTCTGTTTGCTAACGTTTGGTATTCTGGGGATAGATATATCTCGCGTTCTAGCCAGCTTTCGGCTTTCTTACGAATGGGTATCATAAAATTATCCATTCGGTGCTCCGCTTCAAGAAGCCTCCTTCGCCTTTCATGCATGTTCATGCAGTTGCATTATAGCATACCGATATGACAAGCGTATTTATGCTATGATAAGGCAAATAAAATGGGTGATTTTGAAAGATTCTATAACAAAGCCCTTAGGTTTCTCTCCTTTCGTCCTCGGTCGGAAAAAGAAATAAGCGACAAGCTTAAAACACAAAAAGCATCCCCAGTTATTATTGAAAAAGTGATTTCAAAGCTCAAAGAGCAAAAGTTTTTAAATGATGAGGAGTTTGCGAAGTGGTGGATTGAGCAGCGTACAACTTTTAAACCTCGGAGTTTGAGATTGATTAAGCTAGAGCTAAGACAAAAGGGAATCTCTAAAGAAATAATTGAATCAAGAATCATAAATCAAGAATCAAGGGGAGACTTGGAACGAGCGAAAGAGCTTGTTAAAAAAAGAATAGAAAAGTTTAGAGATCTATCAAAGAAAGAGATTTATCAAAAACTAGGTTCGTATCTTGCAAGAAGAGGGTTTGATTGGGAGACGATAAAACAGGCAATTGACGAGTCGCTTTTTAAAAGAGTATAATACAAAAAGAAAGACAATAGAGGGTGCCAGGTAAGCCTTATGAGAAAATTAAATGGAGTCCTCATAGGATCAGCGATATAAATGTTTACCCCGCCAAGAGCGGTATTCCCCTACTGTCTTCTAAGATTATATGAATAAGCAAAATCAAGATTTAATTGCTCTTGAGAAAAAACTTCTTGATAAAGAGGAGAAGCTGGAGGTAGAAAAGGCGCGAATCCAGGAAGAGAAAGAAAATTTAGACAAACTAAAGGAAGATTATAGAGAAAAACTTGAAAAAATATCAGGATTTACCTCGGATGAAGCAAAAAAAGAACTTCTCCAAGAAACAGAAAACAAAGAAACGCAAATTATTGCAAGAATTATCAAAGAAAAAGAAGAAGAAGCAAAGATAACCGCAGATAAAAAAGCGCGGGAGATTCTAATTGACAGCATGCGTCATGGGGCGCTTAATTATATCGCAGAGTATACTGTTTCGATTATTAAAATAGACGATGAAGATATAAAAGGAAGAATTATAGGTAAAGAAGGCCGTAATATTAGAGCTTTTGAGCAAGCAACAGGGGTTGATGTTGATTTGGATGAGGAGGGAATTATTAGGCTTTCTTCGTTTGATCCGGTGAGGAGAGAGATAGCAAGACGAGTTTTGGTGAATCTTATTAAAGATACTAGAATTCAACCATATAGGATTGAAGAAAATGTAAAACAGGAACAAGGAGCAGTTAAAAAAATAATGACCGATGAGGGAGAGAAGCTGATTCATGAGGTTGGGGTTTATAATCTTCCACAGGAACTTATTGAGATTCTTGGTCGTTTCAAATTCAGAACTTCTTACGGACAAAATCTTGTCGTGCATACTCTTGAGGAGACAAAGATTGGGATTCACATAGCATTAGAGATTGGCGCAGACGTGAATATTGTTAGGCTTGGGTGTTTGTTTCATGATATTGGAAAAGTTGTTGAAGGCGAAGGCAGTCATGTAAAATTGGGCGCAGAACTGCTTAAGAGATTCAATATTCCGGAATCTGTTGTTAATTGTGTTTTGGAGCATCATGAAGACAAACCGTTTTCATCCCTGGAGTCTGTTATCGTTTATTTGGCGGATGCAATTTCTGGAGCAAGGCCAGGGGCAAGATATGAAGATGTTGAGGATTATGCCAAAAGATTGAAAGACATGGAAGAGATAGCAAAAGGATACGAAGGAGTTTCTGATGCTTATGCTTTTGAAGCTGGTAGAGAGCTTAGGGTGGTCATAGATCCGGGGCAGCTGGATGACGCCAAAACAACACTTCTTGCGCATAAAATAAGAGAAGAAATAAGCAGTAAATTGGTCGTACCCGGGGAGGTAAAAGTGACTGCAATCAGAGAATTTCGCGCAGTTTCTCCAGATTCTACGGTCTAAACTCTATTTTAGATATTGACAAACTTTAGTTCTCCCTGTATTGTTAAGCTAATTGGATTATTTTACCCAAAGAAGGGTGGTGAGGAAAATTTGACAAAAAGGGAACTGATTGAAATTGTTGCTAAAAAAGCAAATCTCACAAACAAAGCTGCTAGAGACGCTGTTCAGTCTGTAATCAACTCCATCCGTGATTCTCTAAAACGGGGTGAAAAAGTAGTTATCACGGGTTTTGGTACGTTTAGCATAAGACAGAGAGTCGCTAGAGTTGGAAGAAATCCAAAAACAGGAGCAAAAATTACTATAGCAGCCAGAAAAGCGCCTGGTTTTACTCCGGGTAAAACGCTTAAGAAAGTAGTAAGGTAAATTTGATTATTGGACACAACTGGTGTAGAATACGGTTGCTCTAGGAGGAAGGTCTGCTAGTCCCGATTCGATCGGGACAGGAAAGTCCAGACAGACGTAGAGCCGGGGATGGAGCGTAAGCTCTGGCTAGTAATAGCCGGTCTCCAAGTTCTTTACCCACATGCGGAATTTGGAGCAGGTTTTGAATTGACAAAACTTGAGAGTAACAGAGACGAGTGGGAGTGAAACGTGACAATCCTACCTGCTGCAACCTCCGAAATGGTGCGTTATTACCTGCTTTACGGGAGCATCGATGTTGAGGGCAGCACGTCAAACGTGCCGGGAGTGAATAGTTATCACAACCGAGATAGATTGCAGAAATAAACAGAATCTGGCTTATTCTCCTCCTAGAGCACTAATTTGATACGCTGCATAACATTTTGTACTCGCAGTTTTGGCAGTAGATAGAACCACTGCATAAAAAATCGCTTTTTTCTATCTCCTCAACTTTTTGCAGTATTTTAACTTTTGCTTCTTCAAGCTGCTCTTTTGTTCTTGTGGTTGTCAATCTCTTTCCCTCTTCTACAAAGTCAAGAGACAAAACTATATCTTCTGGTTTTCTATTAAAAATCCTGTCGTTAACTTGAGTTGCTGCCAGTGCATATAATGTCAACTGAAGATTGTCTTTAAGATCTTTTTCTTTTGGCAAATTATTTCCAGTTTTGTAGTCGATTATCTCAATTTTGCCATCTTCCATCTTGTCTATTCTATCTATTCTTCCCGCTATTTTTAGATTATTTACAAAGAACCGAAAAGGCACTTCAATGCCAATTGATTTACCTAAATCTTTTGTGTAATTAGCTTTTAGATACTCAAGAAGAATATGTTTTGCTCTTTCATAAGCTTGGTCTTGATGGGCGCGGCTGCTGTAACCTTCATTTATCCAGTTTTTTTCAAGCATAGGGATTATGTCCCCAATCGTTAGATCTTTGTCCACAAGTGATTTTTGATAAAAATCTTTTAGAGAGGTATGTATGCTTGATCCAAAGCTAAGCGGCGCGGTTGGCTGGAAGGGGACTTTTAAAATATATTGAAGCTTGTAATGCAAAGGGCACATATTGAATGTTTGGATTTGCGAGTATGAAATATAGTTTATTTTAGTTTTTGTTTGTTGTTCGTTTGTCGTTTGTTTTTGGATGATTAAGTTTGGCGCCCAATCCAAAAGAGATGGTTGTAAAATAGTTTTTTCGACTTTCTGTTTTTCTAAATGTTTTTTAATAAAATTTTCCCCTAGAGCCTCGTATACATAAGGAGAAAGTTTTCTATCTCTTTTACCTTCGCCGTAAAAATTAGCAGCTGTAAAATAAAGTCTATCTCGTGCGCGCGTCATACCTACATAAAACAAGCGTCTTTCTTCTTGAAGGTGATAGTCTCCCTCGGGCAGTATTTCTTTGATGAGATCGGTAGGGATAGGTATTTGTTCTCGTCTTTCTCTGGTTGGGAAACGTTGACTTACGAGATTTACCAAAAAAACAACAGGGAATTCAAGACCTTTACTCGAGTGGATGGTTAGAATGTTTACCGCATTATTTTCCGACCAATCAATATCTGCTGCCATAGGACTTTCTCCCATTTGCATTGACAGATCAATCCAATCAACGACGGGAAAAATTCTTGAGTCTTCATGCTCAATCTCGTAGGTTTTTAACTTGTCAAAAAACTTTGCAATATTTTGATATTTGCGTGTCTCTATATCTGTTTTGGTAGATAAAAATTTTTTTAGCATCCCTGAATCTTCCATAAAATAATAAAGAATTTGCCCCGCGCTGTCTTTTGAAGCTAGTTTTAAATGGCGTTTAATCATGTTTGTTAAAGCTTGAACTTTCTTCATGGATGTGGAGCTTAAGATTAGCTCGACTTCGTCCTCTTTAGAATCGGCAATTTTTTCTAAAGCTTCAAAGAGCCGAAGATTCTTTCGCTTCGCGAAATTAAGAACAGCGGCTAAATCTCTGCTTTCCAGATCAAAAATAGGGTTAATCAAAACTCTATACAGAGAAATTGAGTCTTCAAAATTGTACAGGACTTTTAGATAAGCGATAAGATCTTTTATTTCTTCTTGATGAAACAGTCTGCCTGGACCTAAGAATTGATATGGAATATTGTATCTCTGAAGCGTTCGGACAAAGCTTAGGGAATGATTGTTTGCTCTGATTAATATTGCTATATCTTTATAGTCGTAAGCGTTACTGGCTACAAGATCCTGAATTTTTTTTACTGCTGTATCTGCTTCATCTTCAACGCGTTCTTCAAAAAGGAATTCAATTGGAATTGAATTTTCGCTTCTTTGGGCTTTTAGTTTTTTGTCAACTTTTTCTTTGATCTCAAGCCGGTCTGGATTGTTATACTGGATAAGCGAGTATGCCTTGTCTAGGATTTCTTGGGTTGACCGGTAGTTTTTGGTTAACGTTATAACTTTTGCTTTTGGAAATTGTTTTTTGAATTGTATGATGTTTGAAATAGCAGCGCCTCTCCATCTATAAATTGCCTGATCATCATCTCCAACAACCGTAATATTTTTTTGTTTTCCAGCAAGAAGAATGGCAAGTTGATTTTGAGCGTAGTTGGTATCTTGGAATTCGTCTACGAGAACATACTTAAATTGAGATTGGTATTGCCCTAAGATGTTTTTTCGCTCTCTAAAGAGTTTCAAGGCATTTGTAATTAAATCCGAGAAATCCATAACGCCTTCTTTACCCTTCAAGTCTTGATAAGCTTTAAAAGCATTAGCCAGCTCTAAGTTTTTTTCGTTTTCATCTTCTTGGGTTTTTGTTTGAGCTTGAGCCCAAAAAAGATATTCTTTGGGTGAAATATCTTCATCTCTAAGTCTTGAGAAGTGCTGGAGCATGCCTTCTAAAAATTTATTTGGATTTCCAAGTGGCCGAAAATAGGAGAGGTTAAATTCGAAAATAAATTCTTTCAAAAAAAGTATTGTTTCTGCTTCAGTCATGAGTTTGTATGCAGGATTTAGTCCTATATGTATTGCCTCGTTTCTCAAAATTCTATCGCAAAATGCATGGAATGTGGAGATCCACATTTGCGTATAACCATAAGGCATGGCAACATCGACACGTTCCTCCATCTCCTCTGCCGCTTTTTGAGTAAAGGTAAGTGCCAAAATTTGAGAAGGCAACACTTCTTTTTTAAGAATCAGATATTTGATGCGCTCGGTAATAACTGTTGTTTTTCCAGTGCCAGCGCCTGCGATAATTAAAAGCGGACCTTCGCCATACGTAGCGGCATTAAGTTGTTCGCGGTTGAGCTGCACTTTTGGCATGAAGCTATTTTACCACACCCAGTTCGCCTCTAAGTGTTTCAAATATATTCTTTTTTGTCTCTTCCAAGGTTATTCCCCATTTTTCTGCCATTTCTTTCATATCATCTTCCGTGAGAGATCCTCCTCCTTTTGTCGCGCGTCCTTTTCCCATATCATCGTTTTTCATACCGCATCCGCAGTTGTAGCACATATATTTTCACCCCCTTTTCTCTATGATGTTATAATTATATCTTGAATATGTCAATTGCAAAAGATTTATACTTACCATTTTTAAAAAAAGAAAAAGTTGCAAATAATACTTACACATTTTACTTTGATTCTTCAAAGCAGAATCTCACTTTTTTACCAGGACAGTATATGAGGGTGATTTTAGATATTGAAAATCCTGATAATCGCGGTAATTCAAGATTTTTTACAATTAGCTCATCACCTCTCGATAAAAAATATATAACTATAACTACCAGAATAATTCAAAGCTCTTTTAAAAAGAGACTAGCAGATTTGAGGGCGGGGGAAAAGGTGAAATTTTTTGGACCAATGGGTAAATTTTATTTTGATGAAAATACTAAGAACAACCGAGTTTTTCTGGCAGGAGGAATCGGATTAACTCCATTTCATAGCATGATTAAATACGCGCATTCAAAGAAATTATCTATACAGATGACGCTTATTGTTTCATTTTCAAAAGCAAATGATATGGTTTTTTACGATGAGTTGTCAGGTATTGCAAAAATAAATTCCATGATTAAGGTTGTTTATACGATTACTCATCCGACTGAAGAATGGAAGGGTGAGAGGGGAAGAATTTCGGCTAGCATGATAGGGAAATACGTTCCGAATTTTTTAGAACCTAGATATTTAATCGTTGGGCCACCGGCAATGGTCGCGGCCATGGAAGAAGTTGTTGAGAATATGGGTGTTCCCAACGAGAAGATATTTATAGAAAATTTTACTGGTTATTAATTTTTTTTACTTCGTTATCTTCCAAATTTTTTGTTGAGTTAAGTTTATAGCCCAACTGGTTAAGTCCCGTTGAAACATTGTTAAACTGTGAAGATGCATTGTTAATGTGTTTTCCTAAAACCATCATGTTTTCTTCGACTTTGTTGTAATCTATTTGCAGAGCGCGAAGCGTTTTAAAGACTTCACGGGAACTATTTTCAATCTTTTTTCCTTCAAAAGAGAGAAGAATTGTTTGAAGATGGGCATAAAGAGTGCTTGGGGAGACAAAATAAATCCTTTCTTTTCTAGCATAGTCCATAATTTCGGACATATTGACTATTTCGTAATATACGGATTCACTCGGCACATACATAAGTGCAAAATCCATGGTTCCTTCTCCTGGTAGAATATATTTTTTGGAGATTTGGCTGACATGTTTTTTAACGTCTCTTGTAAATTCGCTTTTTGCTTCGTCTTTCCCCTTGTCATTATCCGCTTTTATCATTTTTTGAAAATTTTCCATTGGGAACTTTGAGTCTATTGATAGGATTCCGGCATCGGTTTTTATAGCCGCGTCAACTCTTTCACCTGATTTAAATTGATACTGAAGGAAAAAACTATTTTTGGGAAACATCTGAGAGATTAAATCTTTTAGCACCTGCTCTCCGATGTTTCCCCGAAGTTTTGGACTTTTGAGAAATTCCTGTAAGTCTCTCATGCTTCTGCCTATCTCGCTCATTTGCCCAACTTCTTTTCCGACGTCTCGAATTACTGTAGCCGCATTGTCCAATCTTTCGTTGAGCTGCCTGGAGTTTTCTTGCAGTATTTTTGTAACGTCAGTCGAGTTGGCTTGCATCGTCTGCTGCATGCTTTTAAGCCATTCGAGAAGCGCAGTATCATTTTTTGAATTTTTAAGCTCTGAAATTTTTTTGTTGAGGAAATAAAGTATTACTGCAAAACCAAGGAGAAGTATTATTGTAACGGGCAGCAGATTTTCCATGAGGTGTATTGTAACATAGTTAGTTTGGGATTACATCTTGTTGCGGTTAGGAAGATGAAGTCAATATGACTATAAACAAATATACAGCTAATAACAGTGGCACGCTGATTAATATATTAATTATTATGGTATTTGATTTATCGGCAACAAAAGTAAAAAGAGCAGCGGGGATTGCAACAAAAAGATATATAAAATAGTAAACGAATAGCCATCCTTTTCCACCAGCTTCAATATCTGGGATTATTAAAAGAATAATTAGTGGGATGAGCATAACAATCCATGGATAAAGCATAATAGGCAAATTTTTCTTTTCTTTTACGTCTTTTGTATATGAGGGTGATTGTCGAAAAGAACGTTTGATTAAAATCAATCCTACAGCAAAAGAACTTACAGGCAATAGCAAAGCGAAGATAGCTAAAAAAATATCTAGTCCAAGAAATCCTGAAAAAACCTTTATGTCTCCATAGGCCCAGTTATATATTTGAGCTGGGACGCCAAAAATACCATATCCAGCCAAAATGAGTCCGATAAGAAATTTTGGATTTAAAAATCGTTTTATTTTGACGTTCTCCCTTTTTTAGGATAACAAGATCTTAATCAAAATACAATTCTGGATTTGCTGTGATTTTGCGCCAAGGTAATGGTTTGTACTTAAAAAAGGCTGTGGTGGCGATCATGGCAGCATTGTCCGTACAAAGATTTTTTTGCGGAACAAAAAAATCAACTTTGAGCTTTGAGCTTTGAGCTTTGAACGCGTTTCGGAGTTTTTGATTTGCTGCGACACCGCCACAGAGGAGAATTGATTTGACGTTGTATTTTTGTGCTGCTTTTAAAGTTTTTATAACTAAAACATCTACGATTGATTTTTGTAGAGATGCACAAAGATCACACAGCGTTTGCAGTTCGGATTGGGAAAGTGTTTTTTCCAAATCTATTTGTTGCCATTGAAAACCGTTGCTATGAACATCAGTTTTTGTTATTGGAAAGTGTTGGTTTGCCAATCTAAAAAATGCTGTTTTTAGTCCAGAAAACGAAAAGTCAAAATCTTTACTATTGATCAAAGGACTTGGAAGTTTGAACCTTTCGAGATTTCCCCTTTCAGCAAGTTCAGAAATCTTTGGTCCACCGGGATAATCGTATCCCAATAGACGAGCACATTTGTCGAAGCATTCTCCTGCCGCGTCATCACGTGTTCCCCCAAGCCAAATGTATTTATCGTGTGACTTGAAAAGCAGTAAATCAGTATGTGCGCCTGATGTAATAAGGCCTATGAATGGAAATGTTATTTTGTCGTTGTCTATAAAATTAGAATATATGTGTCCAATCAGATGGTTAACAGGAATTATTGGTTTTTTCCAAACGTAGGATAAAGTTTTTGCAGTCTCGACTCCCACAAGTAGAGATCCGATTAGTCCCGGGCCGTAAGTTATTGCGATGGCGTCAATGTCTTTCACAAGAGCTTTTTTAATTACAGGTATTATATATTTGATTTGTTGCCTAGCTGCGACTTCGGGGATAATTCCTCCTGTTTTTGAATGCAGAGAGAGGGAAGATGCCACTACATTTGATACAAGCTTTACTTTTTTATCACTTTTATTCCCCTCAATAATTGCGGCAGAGGTTTCATCGCAAGATGTTTCTATTCCTAATATTATCATATGTCTTCTAGTCTTACTTCGTCTCCTTCTTTAAAATTATATTTTTCCGAAAAACCGGCATTTATCTCCAGTACCGTGTCTGCTGGAGCGGTTGAGTTATATATTTGAAGGTTTTCGTTTGGATTTGCTGGAGGTTGTACGTTTTTGTGGATTGTTACTATTTTTCCATCTCTAATATAGATAATATCTATGGGAAGTTTCATATTTTTCATCCAGAAAGAGTAATAGGAGGGTGTTTCAAACGGAAATAGCATTCCCGCATTTTCATTAAGTTTTTCTTTAGCAGAAAGTCCAACTGCTTTTTCTTCTTCGGTTTTGGCTACTTCAAGGACAAAGGTTTGATTATTGATAGTTGCCGTTGGCGTTTTTGGAATATTTTGCAGAAAACTTTGATAAATTATTACTCCTGCTGCTAAAAACAGAACCAGAATAAATACGACTAAAAATTTTTTCATATTTCGAGTTCCTCAACATGACCCTGAGCTTGGACTTCGGCTGAGCTCAGTCGAAGTCTTGAGGTCATAGCACATCTTCATTGATCAGTCTTGCAAGTTTTGTTGTTGACTGGTTGGATATTCTCGGAGTAACATTTACAACTTTTCCCTTGATTTGGCCCGATTGTCTTTTTTTGTGCAAGATATTTGGATCTTTGGCAGTTGTTGCGATAACAGATGGCTGTATTTGGAAGACAATTTTGTCGTAGTCAGTATCTGTTTTGAGGTTTGGCAGGAGGATAACATAATCGACATATATTAAACTGGAAAGAATTACTGCTCTGTTTTTTTGATTATTTATTGGTCGGTTTTTGCCTTTGATTCTTCTTACGTTACCATCGCTTTCAACAAGAACAAAAAGCTGGTCGCCTTTTTCTTTTGCCTTTTGTAAAAATTTGACATGGCCAACGTGAAGAATGTCGAAAACACCACCGGCAAGAACAATAGTTTTCCCGTCGCCCCTTAGTTTTTTAGCAATTTGGAATGACTTTTGTACAGATATAATCTTATTCATGATTTACTCCATTGTTCCCCGAAGGTATACTGCCTGCCAGGGTCTAAAATTCGAGACAAATTTGTCAGATATTATTACCTCGCCATCTCTAGTCACTTCTCGGGAAAAAGAGACTCGTGCTCCCCAGGCAGCAAAATCTACCTGCTTTATAGTATCTTTGGGAAGAGTTGGATCATCCTGATAAAGGGCTTCAGGCGGAGGAGTTTGGCTGCTAATAATTGGTTTTTCTACAACTGATTTCCTTCCATCGCTTGTCCCATAAAGATAGAACCAAAGCTGTTGGCGTTTTTGATCTATAGATGTTTGGATAAGAATATAGTTGCCTGTGTCGTTTTTAAATTTAAGATCAATAGTTGGCGAATAAACCGTAGCATCCAATCCTGGCGGGCTATCTTGTTCGTAATAAGAAACTCTATACGCATGAGCATTTCTTTCAGTGATTGGAAGGCCTGCGTCTAAAAGCGCCCTAAACAGGGTCGTTGAAACTTGACATACTCCTCCTCCGTCACCCAAAACTGTTCTTCCATTTTGTATAATATACGCTTGTTTGTAGCCGGTAAAGGCAGATACGTCACCAAGCGCGTTATTGAAGGAAAATGTCTCTCCCGGTTTGACCAAAATACCATTTAGTCTTTCGGAAGCAAGGTTGATGTTGTAGATTCTTCCCGGGATAGAACCTCTAAATAGGGACGTCCCAGATGCTAGAAGATCTTTTATGCCAAGATTATTTACTTCTTCTGTAGTGATTTTTGGCTTTAGAGTCTTGACGGGAATTTCTATATTTAAGACTTCTGGTTTTTTGGCTGAGGTAACTTTTGCAAATTTTGATTTTAGCATACTGTTAAGGCCTGAGAAGTCAATAACTTGACCATTCTCAGAGTGTTTAAACGCTGTAACTTTGCCATTCTGGAAAGTAAAAACTGCATCCACAGGAGCATAATTTATTTCCTGAATGATTGGAGAAAGAATTGTTAGGATTTTGGGCTCGTCGTAGCGGTACGCGGGGGGGAGAATTATTCCGCTGGAATAGGACTGAATTATTAGGCTTATATTTGACAACAAGTTACTCGATCTTCCTACAGATATTGCTTGGCTGGCTATAAGCTTCTCGTCAAAACCATAATCGATTTCCTTGGCTGAAGCGGTTGAGATATAGTCGTTGTAAAAAAAAACAAACCTTGCGTCTTGAGATTGAGCGTTTTTCTTGGCAAACAAATCGATAACCTCCTCCTCTGATTTACCGCCTAAATTTATCCCATCAACTATTATCTTTGGATAGACAGAGTGAGCATACTTTTTTTGGAAGATGATAAAAGCAAAACTTGAAAACAAAAACAAGCCAAAGCTTATTCCCACCACGAACCAGAAGGCTGTCTTGAGGTGTTTTTTGGAGAATTTTTTCATTTGCATTTTGTAAACATATGGTATTATACTAAATATATATATGAATGGGAACACAATTTTTCAAACTCCCCCAGAGTCTTCTGGTCAGAGTAAGCCTGCGCAGAATCAAGGAGCAGCACCTTCTAGCTCTCCCCAGGGATCGTCACCTTTTGCGTTTCGTTCTTCAAGATCGCCGATATCGCCTCGGGGGATTTTAAAGGTATTAATCGTAGTTATGCTTATTGTTTCCATTGGTTATATTATTTATAGTTTTGGTCTTCCATTGCTTCGAAGAGTTGGAATAACGGAGGTTACCCTGACTTACTGGGGACTGTGGGAGGAACCTTCTACTATGCAGTCCGTAATTGCGGAGTTTAATAGAGATCATCCAAATATTAAAATAAATTACTCAAAGCAAGATCACAAGCAGTATAGAGAAAGACTTGTAACAAGAATTCAAAACGGCACGGGACCTGATATCTTCCGCTATCACAACACTTGGATTCCCATGCTTTCGGACGTTTTGGCGCCCTTGCCAAGTGATGTTATAAGCAGAGACGAATTCGGGAGGACATTTTATCCGGTCGCAAGCAGAGATCTGATAAAAAATGGAGCAATTTATGGAATTCCACTGGAGATTGATACTCTCGCGCTTTTTATAAATAAAGATATCTTTGATTCAGCCGGACTGTCTGCTCCTAAAGACTGGATTGATTTTATAAATTATTCCCGCAGCCTAACGGTAAAAGATAGCGGTGGGCAGATATTGACTTCAGGAGCGGCTCTCGGGGCATTCAATAATATAAATCACGCTCCGGATATTGTCTCTATGCTGCTTGTTCAAAATGGGGTTGACCTAAACAACATCGAGGGAAACGCCGAAGAAGCGGCTGAGGCGTTAGGGTTTTACGCTTCTTTTGTCACGGCTGCTGATATTAGCACTTGGAACACCAGTCTTGATCCTTCGATGATTGCCTTTTCCAAAGGCAATGTTGCTATGTATTTTGGTTATTCATGGGATTACTTTACAATAAAAGCACTAAATCCTGGTCTTGTCTTTGAGATACATCCTGTCCCGCAGCTTCAAGGTCAAAACGCGACAATAGCAAGCTATTGGGTAGAGGGCGTATCGGCAAAAAGCCAATATCAACAAGAAGCGCTTCTTTTTTTGAAATTCTTGGCAGAGAAGGAAACAGCTCAAAAATTTTTCTCTGAAAGCTCCAAGACGAGAGCTTTTGGGGAGCCGTATGCTCGAATTGATCTTGCGGATTCACTTAAAGACAACCCAATTGTTTATCCTTTTGTTTCACAGGGGAGCATTGCCGTATCATCATTTTTTTCAAGCGACACGCATGACAATGGATTGAATTCCCAGATGAATACCTATCTTGGAGACGCCGTGAATGCTGTTATTAATGGAGGATCTCCTCAGTCTGCAGTTGTTACTCTTACCGAAGGTGTAAATCAGGTAAAAAATCAGTATTCTCCCCCTGCCCAGCCATAAGTTAAACCATGCAGGATAAAGTTGTTAGGGCAATCTTGAGGACTTTAGTCTACAGCGATATTTTTGATTATCCACTAAAAAAAGATGAGATCTGGAAATATTTAATAGGGCAGAAAATAGAAAATATATACGTTGGGACTCTTGATGATTCTTTAAAAAAGAGCTTAAAACAAAATAGAGCTATTTTTAAAAAAAATTTTTATTGTCTTTTGAATCGAGATAAAATCATTGGAACAAGAGTTAACAGGCAAAAAGTAAGTAGAGGAAAACTAGTCATCGCGAAGAAGATTGCAAGAAAACTTTCTATTATCCCAACGGTTCAATTGATTGGCATCAGTGGGGCCCTGTCTCTAAAAAATTCAGATAAATATGACGACATAGATTTTTTTGTTATTGCTTCGAAGGGTAGTCTTTGGCTGACAAGACTTGCTATGATTATTTTGCTGCTTATTTGCGGAAAGTACAGGACGAGAAATCAAAGTGAAGTTTCTGATAAAATCTGTTTGAACATGATAATAGATGATTCTTTACTGAGTTTTCCAAAAAGTAGGAGGGATTTATACACGGCGCATGAAATTGCGCAACTGCTTCCTGTATTTGAGAGAAACAATATGTATAAAAAGTTTGTAGATGCAAATGAGTGGATAGAGAAATATTTGCCAAACGCTATAAAAAGAATCAAGAATAAACAAAGGAGTCCTTTTTTCATGACTCATAACTCATTGTTCATCTTTGAGCAGTTTGCTAAGCTTGTTCAACTTTGGTCAATTAAGAAACACAGGACAAACGAAACTATCTCTGAAAATCTCCTGGCTTTTCACCCATTAGACTATAAAAATAAAGTATTAAACGAATACAAAAGAAGATTAAAACAATATGACCCTCCTTCGTTAAAACTACGGAAGGGTCATGCCGCGAAGCTTGTCAAAAGAAATGGGTTAAAGAATAGTGAGAATAGTTCTTTAAAGTTTGTGATAAATAAAGAGGGGAGCAAAGTGGCATGAAATATAATGTGATTGTTTGCGGAGGCACTTTTGACCATTTGCACAGAGGCCACGAAGAATTTTTGAGGCACTGCTTGTCTATAAGCAAAAAGATTCTTGTTGGTTTAACTACAGATTGGTATGTTAAATTCAAGAAAAATACTGAAAAGATCCAAAGTTATAAAATAAGAAAGCAAAAGCTCATAGAGTTTTTCAAACACGAAGACGCCCTGACAAGAGTCTTAATAGAGCCGATTGATGATAATTTTATTCCAAAAAAATGGGATAAGCTCAATGTAGAGGCAATAGTTGTTACAAAAGATACGATATTAGGCTCAAAAAAAATCAATTCATCAAGAATTGAACAAGGAAACTCTCCATTGAAGATAGAGACTTTTTCACTGGTAAAAATAGACAATAAAGAACATATTTCTTCCTCAAAGATCAGAAAAGGGCAAGTTAATCGAGAAGGGGTGTCTTATATAAATCCAATATGGTTTAGAAAAAAACTTTTTATTACGGAAAAACTAAGAAAGAGACTTAAAAAGCCTTTTGGAGAGATTTTGAAAAAAGATAAAGATTTTAGATTACAACAATGTCCATATTTAATAACGGTAGGAGATGTAACGACAAAAAAGTTTAATGATTTAGGTATTAATCAGGATATATCGGTTACGGATTTTAAGGTAGAAAGACGAATAAAATTCTCGAATTTTAAGGAACTTGGGTTTACTGGAAATGAGAAAATTTTTAAGATAAAAAATCCCGCGGGATCTCTTGTTCCAAGTCTTTTTAAAACAGCTTCTGATCTTTTTAAAATAAGTAAAAAATACAATCGGATAATACTTTACATAGAAGGAGAAGAAGATTTGGCCGTTCTGCCCTTGGTACTTTCGGCTCCGCTTGGATCTTTGATATTTTACGGGCAACCAGGGAAGGGTGTGGTAAAGGTTGAAGTTTCTGAAAAGGTTAAGAAGTCTGCTTTCAGGCTTGTAAGTCAATTTAGGGAATACGCCTAGCACTAGAGGACATTGACAAAAGTCTGGTTTTGAGCTATATTTCTCTTGTTTCATAATTGTCCCTTCTTCTTTATTGAGAGGGACTTATTTTAAATATGGACACAAAGAAAATTTATTTGACCAAAGAAGGCATAGCCCAGCTTAAAAAAGAATACGAAGAGCTGTCAAGCGTAAAACGTCCTGAAGTTCTAGCTAGGGTTTCCCAGGCAAGGGACCAGGGAGATTTGTCTGAAAATGCCGAGTACGTTGCCGCTCGCGATGAGCTGTCTTTTATAGACGGAAGACTTGATGAGCTTGAAGAGCTTTTGAAACAGGCAGTTGTGATTAGAGATACTGGCGCCTCAGCCCATGTAGTGAAATTAGGCTCAAGAGTCACTCTTAATATAAGAGGAAAAAGGGAAGAATTTATGCTGGTTGGAGAGTGGGAAGCAGATCCAAAGGAAAGGAAAATTTCGCATGAGTCTCCTTTGGGAAAGGCTCTTTTGGGAAGAAAGTCGGGGGAAAAAATAGAAGTCGAAGCACCAGCTGGAAAAATAGGCTATACAATTGTGTCCATAAACTGATTATAATAGCGACTAGTTGAGTTGTAAAAGTTAAAAAGTTTTTATTAATGGCAAAAAACAGAAATCCCAAAGAGATTCCTTCTGGAAAAGTAACAGTTGATACTGTAAACAGGATAAATTCAAAAGAACTAGATGAGTTTTTTGATGACATCGTAAGGGTAGAAAAAGAATCTTGGCCGCCCGAACTTCAAGCATCTAAAGAGAAATTTGTTTCGAGATTACAAACATTTGGAAAAGGTTTTTTTGTTGCCAGAGTTGATGGTAGGATAAAAGGCATCACGACTTCACAAATAGTCAGCTATCCTTCTGAAGGGAAAACATGGAATGAGATTACGGATAACGGATTTATAAAAAAAACTCATAATCCTTCTGGAAATGCGCTATATGTCGTTTCTATTGGCGTAGCAAGGGATGTGCAAGGTATGGGACTTGGTAGTTTACTTTTGGGTGCTCAAAAAGAAATTACTAAAGAATTAGGTTTAAGTTACCTTTTTTTAGGGGCAAGAATTCCTCGATACGATGGCTATTGCAGAGAGCATGGGGAAATTTCTGTTGAAGAATATTTAAAGCTTAAAAATGATAAAAATGAGCCTTTTGATCCGGAGATAAGATTTTACATGAGGAATGGTTTAGAGCCGAAAAAGATTATTACACACTTTGAGCCAGATAGAGAAAGTAGAGACTATGGAGCTGTAATGGTTTGGGAAAACAAAAGTTAGTTAAATAACGACTTAAAGATTGAAAATGCATTATTAATATCCTTATTTCCAAAAACAAGCGTTAGTTCTAGTCTGGTAGAAATTATCTCTACAATATTTATTTCCTCCCAGGCAACAGATTTAACAAAAAAGTAGATAATCCCAGGTTCTTTTTCAGCTCCCTCTGGTAATTCAATGGTAATTGACGCTAAATCATCAACTGTGGATATAATATTTTCATTTTTAAGCTGATTTAGTAAATCCTCTTTTAGCCCATTACTTACGACAATTGTAGTTTCTGAAAGCCCTTCTGATAAAGTAAAAAAATGTCTTTTTTGGATTGGGTGATTGTCGAAAAATTGATTACAGTTTTTATATAGCTTATTTGAGTTTAAAAGGTTGATAAGAGTTAAATTCGATCTAATTATCATTTCTGGCGGCGACTTAAAAAGTTCTTTGTATCTAGATTTTGGTTTATCTTTAAAATTAGCAGAAACCCTTCTTACGCCCATTATTATGGAGGATCTACTTACTTTTTTAAAAAGCATTTCCTCAAGCTCCGGTTTTATATAATCTGCCAAAGCAGATATGTTTATCAAGTTTTTTGATAAAGCCTCAGAAAGGTATCGTGATCTTTTAATTATTTTTTTAGAAGCTTCAGGAACAGTCAACATGTTATAATTATAACAAATAATATGTTATTTGTATATTATTTATAAAAAATTGACAATTAGTTTCACGTAGGGTATATTACCACTTATTAGTTTTTTTTGATACACTTATGATAGAGGCAGATAATTGTAGATCAAGAAGTAATATGGAGAATAGTATTGACGTTAAAGAGAGCGGTCGAAATATCGAGATTCGTCCATATAGGCCTGATGAGGCGGGGAAAATTTACCAGGAGCTTGAGGTGCCCAATTGGGCTCCGTGGCTTCGAGCTTCTCCGGAAACATTAGCAAAGAGAGCAGAGGTTTTTCCGGAAGGACAGCTAGCAATATGGACGCCTGAAGGTCGACCGATCGCAAGTTTATCGCTTGCAAGGTTTGACTATAATGGTGATCCTAAGTTGCTTGCGACTTGGGATGAGTTGATGGGCGTTCCCGCTACCGGAGAAAAGACATTTATTCCCGATGGTAACGCGGTTGGAATGATGTCGATTAATGTTCGTCCAGATTACCAAGGACAGGGGCTTACAAAAACTATTATAGATACTGTAAAGGATAAATCTCAAGAATTGGGGGCTAAATACGTAATGGGTTCATTTAGACCAAGTCAGTTTGGAGAATATAGTCAATCAGATCCTAATGCTAGCTTTAAAGAGTATGTTGACTCTAAAAGACCAGATGACCTGCCTAAGGATGCATGGTTGAGAGCGCTCGCAAGAAACGGCATGAAAATGTTGCGTATTGATGACGCTGCGATGGTGGTTCCAGACGTCTCAATAGAACAATTTGATGAATATAGACGAACATATAAGCCCGAGAAATGGAAACAAATAGCTCCTTCTGTTTGGAGATGCGGAGAAACAGGAATATGGTTGGCAGGAGATAAAAGTGCCACATATGTGGAGAGCAATGTGTGGGGAATATTAGATCAAGGTAGCAACGGTCAAACAAGCTAATTTACTACTTATAAGCCTCTAATAGCAGCAATTTCTATTAAGTTGAGGTATAATTAATTTCCATGTTTATCTATAATGACTTTCTCCTTTCTGAAATTCTGTATTACAAAATAGGCGGAAAGGCAAAAGTTCTTCTAAAAATAGAGAAAAAAGAAGATTTATTTCAAGCTTTGGATTTTATAAAAAAAGAAAAAACCAAAAAGATTTTGCCCCTTGGTCTTGGTTCAAACATTTTGATAAATGATAAGTTCTTTGACGGAGTAGTTTTGTGGTTCTCCATGTACCAGGCGGTACCTGGCAGGGTACAATCTTCCGGGATAAAACTTATCGATGATAATGTTATAGAAGCATTTGCGTCAGAGGATTTGGATGATCTTATTAAGTTTTCATTTAAAAATAACTTATTAGGACTTGAATGGGCAGGAGGGTTGCCAAGTACAATTGGCGGAGCAGTTCGGGGGAATGTGGGAGCTTTTGGAGGAGAAATAGCGGGGTGCGTTGACGCAGTAGAAGTCTTTGAAGTTGGACAAGATGGAAGGTTTGATCGCAAACTACTTAAAGCTTCGGAGTTGGAGTTTGGTTATAGAGATAGTCTAATCAAACGAAGCAAGGATCTATTGGTAGTCTCCGCAACATTTAAGTTGCAAAAAGCATCAAAAGAAGACATTGAAAAAGCAAAAGAAGTTTATCAAGGACACATAGAGTATAGAAATAAAAATCACCCAATGGAATATCCGTCCTGCGGGTCTGTTTTTAAGAACGTTATAAAAAAAGAAGAAGTTGGGAAAATATTGAATGTTTGGGGTGATGTTAAAGATTTGGTAGAAAATAAATGGTACAACAAAGCCTCTATGGGGTACATAATTGACAGGCTTGGTTTTTCAGGATTTGCAATCGGAGGGGCAAAGGTGTCTGAAAAACACGCGAATTATATTGTTAATTTTGACAACGCGAAATTTAGCGATGTTTATTCAATTATAGAAAAAATAAAAGAGAAATTTTATGAGACATTCGGTTTTTACCCCGATCCCGAGGTGCAGATAGTTTCTTGACAGATTCTCACCGTTTATGTCATGCTGAACTTGTTTCAGCATCTCGTTTTTTCAGGATTTAGATCCCGAAATAAATTCGGGATGACAGGAATAGTAGCATGGAAGAACAGGCGGTTAAAAACAAGATCGAACAAGAATTACTAAATCCACCAGCAACCAAGAAAAATCACTGGATTATTATTTTAATTGCATTTATTGCCATTATTTTCATCGGGAGCATTTTTATTCTGTTGCTAAATTCCCAAAAATCAATCCCAACTCCCCCATCCTCAATTTCCCCAACACAATCGCCATTAACCGACGAAACTGCAAATTGGAATACGTATAGGAATGAAAAGTTAGGGTATGAGTTTAAGTATCCCGATTCTTTGAGTGTAACCGAACGAGGAGATTTCGGGGAAAATTATATAATTGCAGTTGTAACTGATATGGAGCTTGAGGAAGGAGCTGTTTACCCTAAATTGATTTACGAGTTAGTTCCAAGTACATTTACTCAAGAAGGTGGAGACCCAGCAATTTATAAAGGATTTATTTTGGATGTTAGAGAAATACCAGAGTATCAAAGAGTAGAGAAATATACTGATGAAAAACTTGAAAACGGAATGTATATATCTCGCTATGAGCAAAGCTTTGAGAGCGGTGGATATAAAGGCGTTAAGCTTTCAGCAACAATTAGGAATAAGACATATAATAAACAAATGTCATTTATAGCGGATTTTGAAGGGAGTAAAAAACAATATTATAAAATTTTTGACCAAATCCTCTCCGCCTTCAAATTCACCGACCAAAGCCAAAGCATTGACACTTCGAATTGGAAAACATATAGAAATGAGGTTTTTGGGTTTGAGATGAGATATCCACCAAATTATGAAGTTGCCAATAATGACCCCTATGGTAAAAGCTACCCTAAGTTTATTGATAAGAAACATACTGGCTATTCTCCGCCTGGCTTAACAATTGACTTTGACCCAGTTCACGATCTTGAATTGAAAAACTATACCACACAATCTAGGGTTTTTGATATTGAAAACGTTAATGATGGTATTATTTATATATTCTTTACAGATAATCAAGGCAGAAAAATCTATTCTTCTTGTGAGATATATTATGACGAAAAAGATACATTAAATATTTGCAATCAAATTCTCTCTACCTTCAAATTCACCAATTAGAACTAGTGTGTTATACTCATCTTAACCATGGAAGAGAAAGCGGTTGACAACCAGGTCGAACAGACATCAATTAAACCGTCAGTTCCTAAACACAGTCATTGGATTATTGTTTTAATTGCACTAATTTTTATCGGAATTATTTATGTATTCAGTAATCAGCCGCAAAATCAAATCCCCATCCCTCCGCCCGAACCCCCATTGCCATCAATAACCGACGAAACTGAAAGTTGGAAGACGTATACGAATACCAAATATGGGTTTGAATTCAAGCATCCATCATGGGGTGAGCATACAGGTACGTTTGGATCTTATTTTCCCGGAGGAAGTGATTTAGTTCTAATTTTAGTTAGTGGTCAAATCTTAGGTAATCATGAGGGAGTTAGTGTCCATTCTAATATTGAAATCCTGCCCAAGCTCCCAAATATGTCTCTAAAGGAGCGTCTTGAAATTAAATATAACATTAAAGACGGCCAAAAGGGCAACATTGACACTGCCTATCAACAAAACCAAGAATTGTCTGATTACTACTGGACTGTTTTAAAACCCAGCCAAAAACCCGGCACTGCAATCGAGTATCCCAAAGGTAAAATTGTTTACAACGAATACTCATTAAACGGAATTCCGATCTTTGAGCTTGGCGATCCTAGTCTATTTACTTATATGACTTTTTTCCTACCTCAAAATAAAAATTATATCTACGTATTAACATTGGAGCTTTCGGGAGCTGGGAATGTGAGCGTAGAACCGCCAGATAGCTATTTTATAGAGACATACAAACAAATGGTCAAAACCTTCAAATTCACCCCTGCCTCGCCGACAGGCGGGGACCCAGAGGATCAGGTCGTGTGTACGCAGGATGCGAAGTTATGTACCGATGGAGTAACTTATGTTGGACGAGAAGGCCCTAACTGCGAATTTGCCCCGTGTCCTGGAAATTAGCTTTATTTTCTTTAAATTGCAATCCTCGCAATAACAGCCTTGATGATTTATAATATATTTATGTTTTGGGCGGATAAAATTGCAGAAGATATCAAAAAAAGAAATTTTCCACTTGAATGGGTTGACGACATGAAAACTCCTTCAGGCAGGATTCATATTGGAGGGCTTAGGGCTGTAACAACGCATGACATTGTTTATAAAGCATTAGTTGATGCTGGTATAAAAGCAAAATTTACATATGTTTTTGATAATCACGATCCTATGGACACGGTTCCGAATTACCTAGCCCACGAAAAGTATGAAAAGTATTTAGGAATGCCTCTTTTTATGGTTCCATCTCCAGAAAAAGGAGCAAAAAATTACGCGGAATATTTTGCAAAAGAGTTTGAGGATGGTTTCAACAAGATAGATTGTAGACCTGAAATTATTTGGTCTACGGATTTGTACTTTTCCGGCAAAATGAATGATGGGATTAAAAAATGCCTTGATAACGCGGATAAAATTAGAAAAATATACGAGGATTTATATAAAAAGAAAATGCCAGATGACTGGTATCCGTTCAATGTCTATTGTCCAAAATGCAATAAAGTTTCGACAACCAGAGTTACAAATTGGAATGGAAAAGAAGTTGCGTTTGAATGTAGAGTAGATGCAGTAAGATGGACAAAAGGATGTGGACTCAAAGAAAAAATTTCACCATTTGCCACAAAAGAAAAAATAAGTGGAAAAATTCCCTGGAAAGTAGAATGGGCTGTTAAGTGGCAGGCAATAGGAATTACTGTTGAGGGCGCCGGAAAAGATCATATGACAAAAGGCGGATCGCATGATCTTGCAAAAAGAGTTGCAGAAGAAATTTTAGAATCTCCTGTTCCTTATAGTTTTGCGCATGAATTTTTTCTTGTTGGCGGACAGAAAATGTCCTCATCAAAGGGAAAAGGAATTTCTGTTGTGGAGCTTTTGGAGATGTTGCCTCCGCAGCTTATTCGTTTTTTAATTGTCAAAACAAAACTTAATCAAGCAATTAATTTTGATCCTTCGGAAAAAGATACAATTCCAACGCTCTTTGATGAATATCAGAAAGCTGCTGATGCGTATTATAAAAAATCAAATGAGGATCTTGGAAGAATTTTTGAAATGTCGCAGGTCGGTAAAATTAAAAAACCGCCAAAAATCCGTTTTTCTGTTCTAACTCAATGGATTCAGATGCCCAACATGGACAGTGAAATAAAAAAAGAGAATCTAGGGGAATGGGCAAGTTATGCCAGGATTTGGGTGGAAAGATATGCGCCAGAATCTGAAAAATTCACAGTTCAAAAGTCCCTGCCAAGAGCTACTCAAAATCTAACTTCAAAACAGAGAGATTTCTTAAAAAGAGTTGCTGAAGAGTTGGATAAAAAATGGAATCCTGAAGATTTCCAGAAAAATCTGTATGAGTGGGGAAAAGAATTAGGTATTTCTTCAAAAGATTCTTTTGCTGCAATTTATACCTCTCTTCTTGGAAAAAATCACGGTCCGAAGGCTGGGTGGCTGATTTTGTCTCTGGATAAAGAGTTTGTTAAAAAAAGATTTAACGAGGTATGAAAAAGCTTCTTATTGCTACAACAAATCCTGGAAAACTGCGGGAATATAGGGATTTTTTGTCTGATTTGCCAGTCAAGCTAGTATCACTCAAAGATATTGGTATTACAGATGACATGGAGGAAACAGGAAAGACTTATGAAGAGAATTCACGGGCAAAGGCTATTTTTTATGCAAAAAAAAGCAATTTGCCTGCGATATCCGATGATGGGGGTCTGGAAATAAACGCCCTTAAAGGCGAGCCTGGAATAAGAAGCAGAAGATGGCTTGGATATGAAGCAAGTGATGAGGAATTGATAGATCACATGGTGAAAGTTTCTGAAAAATTGCCGGAAGAAAATAGAAAAGCAACATTTAGACTCGTTGCCTCTCTGGGTCTTCCTGATGGAAAAGTTTATAGTCGCGAAGGAAAGGTAGAAGGAGTAATTGCCAAAAAACCCCATATGGAACTTTTGCATGGTTATCCATACCGCTCGTTTTTTTATTTACCGGAGGTTGGAAAATATTATCACGAAAGCGAATTGACCAAAGATGAGATGAAGAAGTATAATCACAGATATAAGGCAATTATTCGGCTAAAGCCGATAATTGCGAAAGTATTAGGTATTAGGTATTAAGTATGATCGATTTAAAGTTTGTGCGGGAAAATCCGAATTTTGTTCAGAAGATGACGAAAGATAAGGGTTTTAATGTTGATATAAATCATGTTTTAGAAATCGACACCAAACATAGAGAACTTTCCCTGTCTGTCCAGAAACTTAGAGAAGAAAGGAACAGAGCATCTCGGGAGCAAAATATTGAAGAAGGAAAAAGGATAAAAAGTCAGCTCGAGAAAGAAGATAATGCGTTAAAAGCAGTTGAGGAAGAGTTGAGTGAATGGCTATTTAAAATTCCCAACCTTCCCAAAAAAGACGTAAAAATAGGAAAGAATGAATCGGGAAATGAAGTTATGAAAAAACATATGTTGCCGGTTTCATTGTCCTTTATTCCAAAAGATCATCTGGAGCTTGGAGAAGCGTTGGATATAATTGATGTAAAAAGAGCGGCAAAAGTTTCGGGGACCAGATTTGGTTATCTTAAAAATGAAGGAGCTCTTTTGGAATTTGCCCTTATCCAACTTGCCTTTGAGCTTTTAACAAAAGAGGGATTTGTCCCCATCATTCCACCAGTTCTAATAAATAAAGAAGTAATGAGAAGATTAGGATACATGGAGCATGGTGCAGACGAGGATGTCTTTTCAATCCCCAATGACAGCAAAGTTTTGGTTGGAACAGCTGAGCATTCAATAGTTTCAATGCATAAAGATGAGTTGTTTGCTAAAAAAGATTTGCCAAAGAGATATGTTGGTTTTTCAACCGCATTCAGACGGGAGGCGGGAAGCTATGGAAAGGATACGCGTGGGATATTTAGGGTTCATCAGTTTGACAAAGTCGAGATGGTTTCTTTTGTCGCAAGCGAAGATGATGATAAAGAACACGAATATTTACTTTCTTTGGAGGAAAAATTGTTTCAGCTTTTAGAAATTCCTTATCAGGTTGTTAAGATGTGTACCGGTGATTTGGGTTTTGTTCAGGCAAGAAAATATGACATCGAAGTTTACATTCCCTCGCAAAAAAAATACAGAGAGGTTACTTCTGCATCAACAATAACAGATTTTCAAGCAAGAAGACTGAATATTAAATATATGGATAGTAATGAAAAAAAATTTGCTCATATTTTGAATGGAACTGCTTTTGCGATTGGAAGAACCATAATTGCAATACTTGAGAATTACCAGCAGGAAGACGGAATGGTTTTGATCCCAAAAGTTTTACAAAAATATATGCATAACCAGGAAAAAATTGCTCCAAAAAAGCAGTAATTTGAGGCTCGTTATTTTTCTTTATTTTGCAATCCAAATTATTACTTTTGAAGCAGAGTATTTTGCTTGACAAATAAACAAAAACTATTCAGTATATTATGTATCATCTTAAGAAAGGTAGGTGATACTGCTCATGGCAAAGAAAAAGAAGAAAAAGAAGAAGTAGTTGGTAATTAATTTGGAGAATTACCAATTGATCAGTTGGTAACCCCCTACCATACGGTAGGGGGTTTTTATGATAAAATATAATATATGTTTAATTTACTAAACAAATTTTTTGATTCAAACGAAAAAGAAATACAAAAACTTTTGCCGGTTGTTTCAGAAATCAACAGCTTGGAAGAAAAAGTCAAAAAATTAAAAGATAAAGATTTTCCAAAAAAGACAAAGGAATTTAGAGAGAGAGTTAATGATGGCGAGTCTTTGGATATGATTTTGCCAGAGGCTTTTTCTGTTGTTCGGGAGGCTGCGCGAAGAACAATAGGACAAAGACACTACGACGTACAGCTTATGGCGGGAATTGTTCTATCCAATGGAAAAATCGCCGAGCAAAAAACAGGTGAGGGAAAAACGCTTTCCGCGATTCCAGCTCTGTATCTTCATAGCTTGGTTGGCAAGGGTGTGCATCTGGTAACAGTCAATGATTACTTGGCTCGTCGTGACGCAGGGTGGATGGGTCCTGTTTTTAATCTTCTGGGGGTAAAAGTTGCATCCATAATAAGCGAACAGTCATTTCTTTTTGATCCTGAGCATATGGACAGAAACGCTTCGGATTTCAGACTCGCTCGCTTGCGACCAGTTACCAGAAAAGAGGCGTACAAAGCGGATATTGTCTATGGAATCAATTCGGAGTTTGGCTTTGATTATCTTAGGGACAACATGTCGCAGAATATAGAAAGCATAGTTCAGTCCAGTCACTATTTTGCCGTTGTTGATGAGGTAGATTCTGTTTTGATTGATGAGGCTCGCACTCCCCATATAATATCAGCGCCCGATGAGGCGCCGGCTCAGAAATATTATGAGTATGCAAGGCTGATCGAAAAGTTAAACCCGGAAGTAGATTACAAAATAGATGAGAAGCTTAGAACAGCACATCTCACAGATCATGGTATTGGCAAGATTGAAAAGCTGTATGGAGTTAGCAATATTTACGAGAAAGACTTTGACACTGTTTATCATATAGAGGCAGCTCTTAAGGCAAGAACGCTATTTAAAAAAGAGAAAGAATATATAGTTAAAGACAATCAGGTCATACTGGTTGATGAGTTTACCGGGCGGCTTCTTATGGGAAGACGTTTATCAGAGGGTTTGCATCAGGCGATCGAGGCAAAAGAAGGAGTGTCAATTCAAAGAGAGTCGAAAACCTTAGCAACTGTTTCTTTGCAGAACTATTTCCGCTTGTATGAAAGGCTTGCTGGGATGACAGGAACAGCTGTGACAGAGGCAAGAGAGTTTCATAAAATTTATACGCTATCCGTTGTAGTAATACCTACAAACAGAGCAATGGTTAGAGTTGATCACAATGATTTGGTCTTTAAAACCGGCAGAGCAAAGCTATCAGCAGTTGCCGATGAGATAGAAAAAGCCTACAAAAGAGGGCAGCCTGTGCTTGTTGGAACAACATCAATTGACAAAAATGAGCTTATCTCTCAGCTTTTGAGGAGACGCGGCGTAAAGCATGAAGTGTTAAATGCGAAGAATCATGAGAGAGAGGCGCAGATTATTGCAAAGGCCGGAGAGAAAGGGGCAATAACTGTTGCAACCAACATGGCAGGTAGAGGAGTAGATATCATCTTGGGAGGGGATACTCCAAAATCTGAAGTTGGTTCTGCAAAGCAGAATTCTTCTGAGTGGATGGCATGGGAAAAAGAACACAATGAAGTAGTAAAGCTTGGAGGTCTTTATGTAATAGGAACTGAAAGACATGAGTCGCGAAGAATTGACAATCAGTTGCGTGGTAGGTCTGGACGCCAAGGCGATCCGGGAGTTTCAAGGTTTTTTGTAAGCCTCGATGATGACATTATGCGTATTTTTGGAGGAGATAGAATATCGGGAATTATGACAAGATTTAACATGCCCGAGAATATGCCGCTTGAGCACGGAATTGTTTCAAGAGCTATAGAACAGGCGCAAAGCAAGGTTGAGACTTTTAACTTCGACATAAGGAAACATTTAGTAGACTACGATGATGTTCTCAACAAACAAAGAGAGATAATTTATTCAAGGAGGAGAAAGATATTAGAGCAGTCATCTGAGAAAGACGATATTTTGGATAAAGTCGATGAGTCAATTTCAAGAATTGTTGCCATCAATAGTGCCGCAGAGTTTAACGGGGGAGGATCTCCAAATGAGAAAATAGTTGCCGAATTTTCAACCATTATCCCGTTTGATGAGAATTCCCAAAAACAGCTGGTTAAACAGTTCGAAACTTATTCTTCTGATGAGGAAAAAATAGAGGTCCTTACAAAACTCGCGGAAGATATTTATGAAAAGAGGGAAGAACAGTTGGGAAAAGATATGATGCGGCAAATTGAGAAATTTGTAATGCTGTCTGCAGTTGACAGTCTATGGATGGATCATTTGGATGCAATCGAAAATCTGCGAGGAGGTATTGGTTTGCGAGGTTATGGACAAAGAGATCCGTTGGTTGAGTACAAAAATGAGGCATATAAGATGTTTGAGCAGTTAATTACGGGTATTGATGATGCAATAGTCCACCGAATTTATAAAATCCAAGTTCAGCAAGCACCGCAAATGCCACATCAGCATAGACACGTGCATATGCAGGCGGCAGGAGATACTTCAATCTCCCCTTCTCTTCAGACAAAGGAGGTTAGTCAGCCGGCAAGAAGTTCAATGCCCGTTGCTGCTACTCCATCTGTACAAAATGCCTCAAGCGGTGATTCCTCAAATAGAAAAAAACTCGGCCGCAACGACCCCTGCTGGTGCGGATCAGGGAAGAAGTACAAACGTTGTCATTATCCGAACTGATTAGACTATCGTAACAACCTAAACCGCACTTTTCAACACCGCACAGAACACTATTTTAGCTATATAGAAAAGTATCAAAAGATAGCATGGTTTTTGGAAGATTGCAATGCTATAGGATTGAGTTTATAACCATCGGTTACCACATGGTATTCTGTAGATATAACAGTTAGTGGTGGTTATCAGCCAGAAGTTATATCAGTTCCAAAAGGGAAAACCACTAAAATAAACTTTATGCGCCGTGATCCCTCAACTTTAAAATATCCAATCAAATATGAACTTTACTCCTATTAAAAATAGTGCAATCAGAACAAATCTTCTGAAATGTTTTTGAGGTATTTTATTTACAATCCCTTTCCCTGTAAAAGAACCAGCAAATGCCACAACAAAAAGAATTGGCAAATACCAATAATATTCACTTTTCAAAAAACCTTCACTGATGTAAATAGGTATTCTTGTTAAATCTACAGCAAGTGCTATTGCTGCTGCTGTTGCAATGTACTTTTCTTTTGGAAGTTTGAAGCCTGTAAGGAACGCGCCTCTTAATGCCCCTCCTGTACCTATTAGTCCTGCAAGAAAGCCAGACAATGAACCACCTATAACAGAATTTAAAGTTGATGCAGGTATTGAAAAGTTCTCTTTCCAGAATGAATAGGAGGCATACCCAATTAGAAAAACTCCTAATAGTCCTTTCAAGACATCCTGTGAAATATGAGAAACCAGTAACGCTCCTATAATGGTTAAGATAACACTGGGTATACCGAACTTTATTATCAGGTCGCGATCAAGCCCATGTCTGAAAAAACCTATCCTTCCAAGATTTCCAAAAATGTGAAGGAAAGCTACTAAGACAAGAGCTGTTTGAAAGTCAACAAATAAAAGAGCAAGAGGGAGGAAAATAGTGGAAGAGCCGAATCCTGCCATTGTTCCAATAACTTCGGAAGCAAAGGCAGCAAAAAAGAACAATATGTTCATAGAAAAAGTTTATCACAAAAATCCTAAGTCTTGTAAGGGTTAAGATGAGTTCTGAACCTGTGTGGTCACCTATATACAAGCACTTCAAAAAATGCCACTATCCGAATTAGGTTAATAAATTTAATTTTACCTTAGAGCTTCTTTCATCCCTTCTCTGCCTAATTTGAGCCAATATTTTGTTTCTTCACTTGTGTCGTCTAAGAATTCTTGCCTCCAACGACTGCCAAGAAACTCCATTGCCGTATTGCTTAAAGCAATGTCATACAAGTATTTTTTCTCTTGATTTGTCAGGGAGTTGTGTTTTAAATATAGTTTCGTTGCGATTTCAACTCTTTTCTCCAATTTTGTTTTCTTTCTTGAATCATACATTAAATTACTAATGATCAATCCTAATTCAATTATTCTTGCAGTCCAGTTTGATACTGAAAAATCAATAATATAGGGTTTGCCAGATGAGGTTTTAATAACGTTTCCTTTTGTAAAATCTCCATGCACTAAAGACTTAGGCAGCTGATCAAGGGGTATATTATCAAACCTCAAGAGTATTTTTTGAACAAGATCACTGTCTTCTTGTGAGAGAAAGGATTGAACTTTGTTATATAAAGCATGGATATGGGTTACAGCCCATATGTCGTGATAATAAACAGGTTGAATATTTATCTTATTTATTTTAGCGGCTTGTTCAATAATTATTTCTAGTTCAGATAATGTTGGCGCAGTATCAAGATCGTAAAATGTAATACCATCGATCCAATTGTATACAATGCCTACCATTTCATAATTTCTATATATTATTTCATGGTTTTTATCTTTTCTAATTCTTGGGGTATTTAAGTTATATTTTTCAGCTGCTAATAATATTTCTACTAATCGCTCAACAACGTCTGAACCGCGTCGAGTTTTTGTGTAGTCGCCCAGTTGGTTATTGGCAAAGAGCTTGAGGACAAAATTTCCTTCAGTTGCGTTGATTTTGATATTGTAATCTTCATATCCTTCGTTAAGGTATTTTGTTTGCTGTATATCTCCTAATTTATACTTAATTGCAACATCTTCGATAATTTTATTGAGGTTTCCTTCAAATCCTAATTTTTTTACCTGATCCGTTGTGCTTTTCACATCATGAGTATATCAAACCCTGAAGATAAATAAAGCTTTCTATGTTTAACTAATAGCAATCATCATGGGGGCAATCTATTAGGCCGGCATTTCAAGAAGTGCCATTATCTTCAAGCTAGTTAATCAATTAGTCAAATGATAATACTTAAATTATTGGGTTTGGTATAATAAACTATCGAGTTTTTGGTTTTGCAATAACTTGTAAGTTCAGGCAATCTTTTGTATTATAAAAGAGTTATAAGCGCCAACTATACGAATTTTCATGAATGAAGATACTGGTCGTCAATTGGCTCAGAAAGAAGCCACGCCAAACAAAGAAGTAAACTTGTCCAAGCCTGAGGTGTTATTAATTTTTGGACAGGGTCCAGTAATTGACAATATAACAAAAGCGAACGCATCAGAATCTAATACTCAAAGGGGACAAGAAGATATAAATTTTTGGTCTCGTGACCTCGCACTCGCTGCATGTATTCTATTTGAAAAAGGAGCAGTGAAAAATTTTGCTGTAATGGGAGGACCGACCGGCGGACAGAGTTTTGCTTCGGAAGCGGAATTAATTAAACGGGAGATGACCAGAAATGGAGTACCCGAAGAGAGTGTAGAGGTAGAGGTTGAATCAACAGACACAATTAGGAATATTGTTAATTACCTAGGTCTTCATGAAAGTCCAGGGGAAGCAATAGATGCTCAAGCATATAACATACTTACTACAAGTTATCATTCTAGAAGGGTAAATGTATTAATGAAACTTTTTGCCCTTAATGTTACTAATTCTTTTACGAGTAGTGGAGTCTTTAGATTTAATGGGAGAACATATAAAGGAGAATTGACAGAAGATAGTTCTAAATGGGACAGTTCATTGTTGAATGAGCTGGATGCAAGAGAGAATATGGATGATAATCGATATTATTCTGATAAAAAAGGAACAGAACGTAGGCCTTTTTCGGATCGTTTTATCAAGGAAGCAGTATGGACTCGTGAAATAATGGAGCGTCCAGAAATATTTCTTCAATATATCAATAGAATAAATAATAATGAAAGAATAGAGGCGATATTAGATATAACGGAAAAACTGTGGCCAGGTTTACTCAAGAGTAAATATAATATTGACAGAAACAATCAAGGTATAAAAACAATAAAGAGCATGCTTCCTGAGCTGATAGGAGAATATCATGGTATATCTGAGGACGTCATCAGTAGATGGGAAAATGATGAGCGTTCAGGTAATATACCCGTTGAGGTTGAGAACCGTTTGAAATTTTTGGGATAAGTCTTCTTAAGCTATCAATTCACTTTACCTCATTATCAAAAGCTAAAATTTATTGCTTTATTTAGGGCTTCAGTAATGAAAGTACGCTGTTGGCGTAAGTCGTCCAAGAGTACTGGGTGGATTTTTCTATACACGATAATGCAAGTCTTTCTCTAGATTCATTGTTTTTGTTCAAAGTCTTCATCACGACATCTATTAGAGAACTTGGTTGAGATATTGAGGCAAGAAATTCTGTGGGGATCAGCTCTTTGTTGGCTCCAATATCATAAGCAGCTACAGGAGTCCCTAGGCAAAAGGATTCTAATGTAGTTAATCCGAAGGTTTCAAGTTTTTTTGATGGCATAAGAGTTAAATCAGCGGCTCTGTACAAAAGCGCAAGCGTATCTCTCGGTGGAAGATGTAGATAGAAAACAGGTAGTCTAGATATAGTTGTTACAGCATCTGTAAGTCCAGTGAGATTTGTTGCCATAACGATAAATGTATTCGGAAGCTTATCCCTTTCCTCCAATAAAAGATTAAGACATTCAATAATTCCTTTACGTGGTTCTATACGAGATGCCAAGAATATCATTTTTTTTGTTAACGGTAACCCAAGCTCTTCTCTGGCTTGTTGTTTTGTATACTTAGAACGAATATCATCAAATAATTTTTCTCTTCCAGGATGGATAAGAACAGTTTTCTTGTGGTAATGAATCGTTTGTTCTAAAACAGATCTAGAATAACTACTAAAACATATTATTTTGTCTGCTTGAGATATACAGAATTTCTCTAATACATAATTAACAGCATAATATAGTTGTTTTAATTTTTTCTTTCCATACACATTTTGCGAATGCTGCTCAAGTGTGATGGAACCATGAAATTGATAAAACATCTTTATTTTTTTCCATTTTTGCAAGATTAATCTACACAAAAAGTACGCAATTGCAGGAAGATAATAATCGCTGATAACAAGATCGTATTGCGTCGGTTTTTGTTTTCTTAGATAAGAAAAGAGTTTAATGAATCTTGAAAACAAACTAATTTTATAAAATCTCCGTTTAATCAGAAATTGTTTTTGAGTAATTTTATGATTATGAGGAAAAAAATCATATTTCTCTTCTGCAAATGAAACAATCGTAACAGAATGATTTAGTAACGAAAGTTCTGACACAAAGTTAGTTAAGTATGTGATAGTGCCTCCTACTGGTTGCAGATCACAAAGAATAAGTATATTCATATAAATAAAAAGTTCCTTTATAGTTTATCAAGTTAGGATAAGTAAGTCCAAGCTTTAGTTTAATGTAAATACCAACAAGTTACCTTTTGGTTCGCGTGGAAGAAAGGGAGAATGCAATTTCTCGTCCGTCCAGCTTCGGCTTGGACGGAGCTATTCATAATAGACAATTATAGCATATGTATGAAAAATTGAATTTGCAAGTATACGGAAAAGTGATATTATGGTTGTTCGATGGTTAGGGATATTTCTTTTTTGGATATAGAGACAACGGGAATTAATCCTCAGATGGATAGAATTATAGAAATTGGAATTGTCAGAGTGCAAAATGACAAGATCGTTGGCAAATTTGATTCACTAATTAATTCTCAAACCGGTATACCTCCATTTATCAAAAACCTTACCGGAATTGATGATAAAGATATTGAGAATGCTCCGTCATTTTATGAAGTTGGCGATGAAATTTCGCAAATTTTGTCAGATTCCATACTTGTGGCGCACAACGCACGATTTGATTATGGTTTTCTCAAAAGTGAATTTAAAAGACTTGGCAAAACTTTCTCAACCAAACATTTCTGTTCTATAAAATTAGCACGTCAATTATTTCCAAATCTTACTTATTACAACTTGGATTCTATCATCAGAAATTTTGGGATTGAATGCAAGAGAAGACATAGGGCATTTGATGACGCAAAAGTGATATTTGATTTTTTTAATATTGCCAAAAAGCAAGTGTCGGAAAAAACTTTTGGCAATGCAATTGATATAGCTTTAAAAAAACCATCAATGCCTCTTAATTTATCGGAAGATTTGCTTGATGGTCTGCCAGAGAGTCCTGGTGCATACATTTTTTACGGGGAGGATAATTACCCAATATATATAGGAAAGAGTGTAAATATTAGAGAAAGAGTATTATCTCATTTTGCCAATAGTCATACTTTGGTAAAAGATTTTCAGATTGCTCAGAGAGTTACACATATAGAAGCTATAAAAACTGCGGGAGAATTGGGGGCATTATTGCTTGAGTCGACTTTGATTAAAAAATTTCAGCCCATTTACAACCGCATGTTGAGATATTCGCGCAAGATGATTATTTTGTTTAATTCAAAAGACAAAAATGAATTTTCTACAGTTAAAGTAAAAGAAACGGAAAAAATTGATTTGAAGGACACAGAAAATTTAATAGGTGTTTATAAATCCAAAAAACAGTTGAATAATCATCTGTATCAACTTGCCAAGGAGCATAATTTATGTCCAAAGCTAATGGGACTGGATCATTCTAAAAATTTTTGTTTTTACTACCATTTAAATATTTGCAAAGGCGCGTGCGGCAATAAAGAAAAAAATATTAAGTACAATCTGCGTTTTGACATGGCGTTTTATAAATACAAAATTAAAAGGTGGATTTTTGACTCACCAATTATTATTAAAGAAAAGGGAGATTTAGAGGAGGTTTTTGTAGTAGATAAGTGGTGCCTGATCGGAAGTATTAAAAATGAAGATGATATTTACAATCTTGACAAAGAATACAGATTTGATTTAGATACATACAAAATTTTGTATAAACACATATTAAAACCTACTAGAAACTTAAGCATAAGACCGTTTATCCTTGACAGCCTCTGATTCTAAAGTCTACTATGTATAATAGACAGATGATACTCCATCAAAATCAGCATTATAAAAAATTAAGTCAGAAATGGACGGCTCGCTCGAGAGACTTGCGAAATAATCTCTGGCATAAACATGGAGAAACGCTTGGATGGCTTACTGAAAATTATAGACAGTTGGCTGCCGGATCACTAAGCGGATTGTTGCTTTTGGCTTCTCCTCATAATCCTCAACTTCCGCCGCCGTCTGATCTAGTTAAAAGTGCCCAAGAAGTTAGGGGTATAGACAAAAAGGCAACTTTGATCTCAGAACTTTCTACTGTTTTGCCAAGCGCAGTAAGAGTTTTGACAGATGATGAGGAGAAAAGAATTGCGGAAATATTATCAAATACATTTGGTTTTAGAGTTGCCGCAGAACTTGATAGCAAAAAACTAAACAGAAGTTATGGGCTGATAGGTCTTGAACAGCATTTAGCCCGTTTTCCCGGTGATAACATGGCTATTCATTTTGACACAACTGATGAGGCAAGAAATTATTATGCGGATGGAATGGCGCCGGGGCTTGGAGCATGGGGATATTTTGCCCGGTCAAAAGAAGAGTTTAAGGAAAAGGATAAAATGCGTGAGAAATATTATCTGGCGGTACAGACGTTTTTGGTCCCTGATTATAACCAACGAGTTGCAGAATATAGGGATTTTTTTAAATACAGGAAAATGCTTGCTGTTAACCCTGAGAATGGAAAAGCAATGGTAGTTGTGATTGGAGACGCCGGTCCAGCTGCCTGGACAGGAAAACATTTGGGAGGATCGCCCGAGGTGATGAGATACTTGGAACGTGTTGATGGTGCAGCGCGCGGCCCAGTCCTCTATTTTTTTATTGATGATCCAAATGATACAATTCCATTGGGGCCGATTGAGACGGGGTCAGTTATAGCTAGTAATAATTAATTGCAATATTTATGAAAAAGAATTTTTATAGCCATCTTATAGAAACATCTTTGATCTCTCTTGAGCTGGCAGATTTGGATTTGTCAAAAGACGAGAGAATACATTTGCTTCAATTAGCCGAGGATAATATCCACCATACTATCCTTGACGCGATTTTATCGGAGTTGTCGGAAGAAGACAAGAAAACATTTTTACACCATTTGTCAAAAGACGATCACGACAAAGTCTGGGAGCATTTAAAACAAAAGATTGAAAACATCGAGGACAAAATCAAATCCGCCGCAGAATCGATTAAAAAAGAATTACACAAGGATATTAAAGAATTGAAAAGTCGGAAGTAAAAAGACTTTTAGAAAGATCCACTGTTTGGTTATCCAGAAAATAAACACCTTCTTTTTCCAGTATTTCCTTTTTTCTTTGTATCCCTCCGCGCGCATAGCCTATTAACTTGCCCGTCGATCCTACAACGCGGTGACATGGAACGAGTTTGGTATCTTTGTTTGAGTGCATGGCAAACCCGACTATTCTCGCGTTTTTTGTACCGGCAAGTTCTGCTACTTTTTTGTAAGTTAAAACTTTGCCTTTGGGAATATGAGAAACGATTTCGTATATTTTCTGAAACGTTTTCATCTGTTATATTATATACTTGTTTTGTGGATAGTAAAACTGTAAAACTTAATGAAATTGCAAAAGAGATTGAAAGATGTGATGTTTGTAAAAAAGATAAGAGCGGAAAAGCAGTTCCCGGCGAGGGAAATCCTGACGCGGAAATTGTCTTCGTAGGGGAGGCACCCGGTAGGCAAGAGGCAAAGATAGGCAGACCGTTTGTAGGAAGATCGGGAAAATTTTTGCGTTCATTAATCCGTGAGATTGGTCTTGTCGAAGAAGAAGTTTTTATTACAAGCCCAGTAAAATACTTGCCGGATCGCGGGACTCCAACGTCGAAAGATATTGCCCATGGAAAAATTCATTTGGAAAAGCAGTTAGAAATTATAGATCCTAAAATAATTGTTCTTTTGGGAAGCGTTGCCGCGCAGGGAGTTTTGGAAGAGAAAATTCCAATCAAAAAAAATCACGGAAATAATATTAAAAAAGATCGCAAACTTTATTTTATCACCTTTCATCCTTCAGCCGCGATTCGATTCCCGCCGCTTAAAAAACTTATTATGGAAGATTTTGAAAAACTAAAATCAATTCTATGACCAAAAAAATTTTGAATCATTTTGAAAAAGTCGATATCATTTTGTTTAATGCCTCGAAAAAATACGGAAATTTCGAGATTATTACTCCAAAAGAACCCAAAGAGTATTTTGTTTCGCTTTGTGATGAAATAGTCAGCCAACAGCTTTCAAGAAAAGTCGCGGATGTAATTTTTGATCGGTTTAAAAAAATATTTACAAATGGAAAAATAACTGCAGAACATGTTTTGAAATTAAAACATGAGGATCTAAGAGCAACGGGGATGTCAAACTCAAAGGTAAAATTCATTATGGATTTAGCAAGTAGAGTTTATAACAGAGAGGTTGATTTGGAAAAGTTGGTTTTGTTGGAAAACGACAAGGTTGTTACAGAGCTTACTAAAATTAAAGGAATAGGTCCGTGGACTGCGGAGATGTTTTTGATGTTTACGCTTGGGCGGGAGGATGTATTTTCCCATGGTGACCTGGGACTTCGAAATGCTATTAAAAAACTTTATGTTTTAGACAATCCGACAAAAGAATATGTTGGAGAGCTGTCTCTCAAATGGTCGCCTTACCGCACTTACGCATGCAGGATATTGTGGAATAGTCTGGAGAATTAATTTGGAACGAATGATTTATTTCTGTTTGGGCTGACGCTCCTTCGATGATCTTTCTTCAATTTTTTTTATTTTGTCGCCAACCGCTCTCTCTACATCAACACCGGCTGTAATTGCCAGCTGCATGGCGGTTATGATAACGTCTGCGAATTCTTCGTATATATTTCTTTTGTCAAATTTCTCAAGTTTTGCTCTTCTTTGAAGTTTGAGAATAGCAAGAATATCATTGCATAGTTCTCCGACCTCCTCGCTTAGTTTTACCGTTTTTGTCAGAATCTCTTTTTCTTTTTGGGAATAAAGTCTGTACTGAGGCGAAGTCCTCTCATTCATCATCCTTATTTTTTCCTGTAGTGACTTGAGATTCATGAATCTATGATAACATATCGGGGAGTCTATTTTCTTATGAACAAAACCACATTCGGAAGGTTGCGGCCGGGGCCGACTCTGTAACCGCCGGACCAAAGAGCAGTAGAGCCGCCGTCGTCAAGGTTGAGGGCATTTTCAAGTCCAAGCGCTTTTAGAGCGTACGCAGATTCCGCGACTGTTGCATTGTGGACAACTCCTATATATGCGGTATTTCCTTTGTTTCCTACAAATGATCGTCCGCCTTTGCTTCCTTTCTTCGGATCACCGTCTCCGCCAAACATGATATTTCCTCCCAAAAGAAGAAGTCCCTGATTTGCAATTACCATATCTACTCCTGTATCTCTCCCCCATTCCAAAGTTTGACCTCTTATTCCGGCAGAATTTCCTGAGAAATATATAAGAGGAACTGTACTGAATTTGTTGTTTTCAGAGTTAAAGTAAACTTTATTTTTGTTCATAAGAAGAGTGTCGAAAGTATTTACTTTGCCGGCACAGCTTGGATAATCGCTTGGGCAGAAATAAGAGCCATTGACACCTGCAAATGCTCCGTTTCTTGATACGTAATCACCAAGCGGCAAGACAGGACAGTTGTCTGAGCAGTCTGATTCGGATGCTGTATCTACAATCACACGTGTAGAATTCAGATCGGCGGAGACTATGCTGACAAGAAAATTGCCGATGTCTGTGCTTACTGTTTGACGGTTGTAGCCCGAAGACGGAGGAGTATTGCTTTGGGGAACATTGGTAGGTACAGCCGCGGCAGCTGCCGCTGCAGTTTTTGCGTTTTCTTCATCAATTTGCTGGTTTAGCTGCGTAAGCTTTGCGTCGCCTGAGGCATAGTTTTGTTCTGAAAGAAAGTTTAAGGACTCCGCGAAAAGCTCGTCAAGCGCGGATGTGTTTTTGCTCGCGGATTTTAAGTCCAACAATTTTTCATATGACGCAACCGCCTTTTTGTATGTGGTTTCTATGTTCTTTATTCGTTCTTTTTGATCTTGATTAATTACATACTGATCTTCGTTTTTAAGTTTGTTCAGCTCTTTTTCCGTTGTTGAAATAAGATTCTTTGTTTTTGTTTCTTCTGCGCTTAAAGATGCAATTTTAGATTCGAGCGTCTTGTTTTGAATATAGAAGTTGGTAAAAATACCTAGAGATATTAATGATGAAACTACTGTAAATACAATTGCGATCCGAGGACGAAATAGAGAAGAAATTTTTATATGTATCCGTTTCACATGTGGGAAGTTTGACTTCCTAATAATAGTGTAATATATGTTTTTTCAATTTGCAAAAGATATGTTTATTACATAAAATAGCTTAATACTTTATGGATGATTTAAAAGTGCGAGCAAGCAAGCTTTTGGAAAGATTGGACGTTGAGGGGAAACGAAAAGAAATTAGAAATCTTGAGGCGGAGAGCATGAAGCCTAGTTTTTGGCAGAGTCACGAAGCGGCTGCGGAAAAAATGAAGGCTATGGCAGAGCTTCAAAAGGAAATAGACAGCGCAGAAAATCTTCAAGAATTAGTGAGTAGCGCAAATTACGAAGAAGCTGAAAAATTATTGGCAGAGCTTGAAGTTTTACTTTTTCTATCGGGTCCATATGATGAAGGCGGAGCAATTCTTTCTATTCATTCAGGACAGGGCGGAGTCGAGGCAATGGATTGGGCGGAGATGCTCAAACGCATGTACATAAGATTTATAGAGAGAAAAGGTTGGTCGCATGAGGTAATTGAAGAGACATACGGAGAAGAAGCTGGAATTAAAAGCGCGGTTATTTCTGTTGAAGGAAGATTTTCGTATGGATTTTTAAAAAGTGAGGCAGGCGTACATCGTTTGGTTCGTCAGTCACCGTTTAATGCTGATAAATTGCGCCAGACATCATTTGCCCTTGTAGAAGTTTTGCCTCAAATTCAAGACGCAAAAGAATTAGAGTTAAGAGAAGACGATTTGGAATGGGAGTTTTACAGAGCTAGCTCCCATGGTGGGCAAAATGTCCAGAAAGTTTCCTCGGCTGTAAGACTCAAACATAAGCCAACAGGAATTGTAGTCACGGCACAAGGAGAGCGCTATCAGGCGCAAAACCGTGAATATGCCTTGAAGATTTTACGGGGGAAACTTTGGCATCTTGCCGAGGAAGAGAGAAAGAAAGAAGAGCAGAGATTAAAAGGAGGATACAAAACTCCTGGCTGGGGAAATCAGATACGCTCATATGTTTTGCATCCTTATCATATGGTAAAGGATTTGCGCACGGATTTTGAAACGTCAAACACAGAGGCGGTTTTGAATGGAGAAATAGACGGGTTTATAGAAGAAGAATTGAGAAAATTATAGGGCGTGGTTGGGGTATTGTGTTTTTACAAATGTTTTGATATATATAAGAAATATTTAAATAAATCATGATAGAACGCAATGCATCAATTTCTTCAAATGGTCATATAGAATATCCACTTGTTGTTGAGCCCCTTCTTTACGCAAAATGTGAAAGATTATTGGGAGAGGGTAAATTGCCAATTGAACAGGTCAGGCAGGTTGCGGATGTTGTGTGGCATCGTGTTAAAGATCGAAACGAAGAGTATATCGATCCAAAGGTTGAGCGTGGGATAACAATACTTCAATCCCATTTAGGTATAGTTCTTAACTTGGGAAGAGATGCTACTTTCAGGTCAATACTTGAAAGGACTAGGAAGGTACGTTATTTTGATGGTTTAAATCCAGAAGATGTAGAAGCACAAGCTTTTGGTCTGGTTTCGGTATATGATATGAGGGCGAATGGACAAGATCGAAGCCAACGTATACATGTGGATTATTCCGGATTAGTGAATCCTAACTGGAGACCTCCTAAAAGTTAATTTTGGATTTATCTTCATTTTTAGAAAATTAAATAATACTTCTTAGAACATATAATTGGTGTTGTAAAAAAGAGTGAAATATGGTTTACTTAAGGTATGGAAAATCAGGGTAGCAGTATACAAAATAATACCCCAACTAGCGATCAATTAGTTCATAATTTCGGATCTTTCAATACTTCAATTTTCACAAAAAAATTAATAATTGTTTTGATTGTCGCGGCAATAGTGGGTATCGGCAGCGGGTACGCGTTTTCAAGAGGCATCGCAAGCAAGCAAGAAGTAGTTAATGGGGGATCTGTTAGTACTTCTGACATTAAAAAAGGAATGGTTGTTGGCTCAGATGATACAGAAATATTTAAAGATACGGCAGAAGGAGTGCTTAAGGCTGGTGGAATAGATGGAGAAGGGGCTTATCATTTGGAAAGACCTGGAGGAAAAAGTCAGAACGTATATCTGACCTCCTCTATAGTCGATCTATCCAAGTTTTTGGATCTAAAAATCAAGGTTTGGGGTGAGACACAGCAAGCCAAATTTGCTGGTTGGCTTATGGATGTAGGCCGAATAGAGGTTTTGGAATGACTATGATAAGACTTGATAAAGTTACAAAAAAATTCGGAACAGGAGCATTCGCGCTTTCAGATATTTCCCTCAAGGTCGAAAAGGGAGAGTTTGTTTTTTTGATTGGTCCAACAGGCAGTGGAAAAACGACTATTTTTAGGCTTTTGATAAGAGATCTTTTGCCCACAGGCGGCAATATTTTCGTTAGCGACTTTGATATTGTAAAGCTTCCCCACGGAAAAATTCCAATTTTGCGTAAAAAAGTGGGAGTAGTGTTTCAGGATTTAAAGCTTTTGACGGATAGGACAATTTTTGAAAATATTATTTTGTCTTGTGAGATCGCAAATATCCCAAAAAAAGAGGCGATAGAAAAAACGCATGAAGCGCTAAAAAGAGTAGGAATAATTGAACACAAGGAAAAATTTCCAGTTCAGTTGTCAGGCGGAGAACTGCAGAGGGCCGCGATCGCACGGGCGCTTGTATTGTCTCCCGAGGTAGTTTTGGCAGATGAGCCTACCGGTAATTTGGATTTGGCAACGTCCTGGGAGATAGTAAATCTTCTTTCTGAGATCAACAAAAAAGGCACGACAATTGTGATGGCAACTCATAACACAGAAATTGTAAATAAGATGCCGCTGAGAATCGTCGGATTAGATAAGGGCCGTATCGTTCGTGACGAGAAAAAAGAAGAAAAAAAGGAGGATAAAAATAAAAAATAATGGTTCTTAGGACAACTTGGCACAACATCAGACGAACTCCTTATCAAGCATTCACGGCTATTTTTATAATTCTTCAGACGTTTTTTGTCGTGTCCATTTTTGCTCTTGTGGCATTCGGGTCTTCTAGGATTATCGAATATTTCGAGTCATTGCCCCAAATTGATGTTTTCTTCCAAAATGAGGCAAAACAGGAAGAGATAGATTCTCTCAAGAAGCAGTTGGAAGAGAGCGGAAAGGTAGATAAGATTCGATTTGTCTCAAAAGAAGAGGCTCTGAAGATTTATCAGGAACAGAACAAAGATGATCCATTACTTTTGGAGCTGGTAACCTCAGATATTTTGCCGGCTTCTTTCCATATATCAACATTTGATATCAACGATATATCAAGCGTGGCTGAGAGTCTTGATAAGTCATCTATTGTCGAGAGAGTAGTTTTTCCTCAGCAGGTTATCAGCAGGCTTATCCAGTGGGCAGAGTCGCTAAGGCAGGTGGGGCTTGCGCTGGTTGTGTTTTTGGCGATTGACTCCGTGCTTATTATGGTAATAATTATAGGGATTAAAGTGTCATACAAGAGAGAGGACATAGAAATAATGAGGCTTATTGGAGCAAGTAACTGGTATATCCGCTGGCCTTTTATTCTGGAAGGAGTGTTTTATGGGATCGTGGGAGGAGTATTGGGTTTCGGAATAGCGGTTGGCACCCTATGGTATGCCACGCCTTATTTATCCTCTTTTTTGCAGGATATTCCGGTTTTTCCAATCCCTATGGTTTTTCTGCTTCAGGCCCTAGGCATTGAAGTACTGCTTGCGATTATTCTTGGCGCTTTATCCAGTTATTTGGCAGTTGTCAGGTATCTTAAATAAAATTAAGTTTATGATGTATGGTTTTTGCGAGACGTTTATCATTTTTACTAATTAACGCCGCTTTTCTAATATGCTTGATTGTTGCTAGCGGGCATTTAGTATCTGCGCAAACTGAAACTCCAACCCCAACTTTAAGTCCAACTCCTACCGCTACACCATCTCAAACCCCCACTCCAACTTTATCGTCAACACCTACGTCTGCTCCAACACAGGGGCCAACTGCTACTTCAACACCCACTCCCACTCCCGATGAATCAGAGAAAAAAGTAGAAGAGCTGAAGAGCAAAGAGCAGGAAATAAAAGAGCTGGAAGCCAAGGTCGCGGAGCTTAAAGAAAAGGGAAAAACTCTGTCTTCTCAGGTCGACTTGATGGATAGTCAGATTAAATTAACAGAAGTAAGAATTTACGCGGCAAGGGAGGAGCTAAGCCAGCTTGTTTTGGATATTGATACGGCAACAAAAAAGATAGGCACTCTTGAGGATGCGCTGGAAAATCTCACAGAAATTCTTCTCAAAAGAATTGTCGCCACATATGAAGCAGGAACTGTCAGACCGTTTGAAGTCTTTCTCTCATCAAATGATGCGTCAACTTATTTCCTAAGGCTTAACTATCTTGAAATAGCCCAAACTCATGACAAAAGGCTTATCTACGATACCCAGATCGCAAAAAACGACTATGCTAATCAAAAGCAAATCTATGAGGAGAAGAAAAAGAAAGTAGTGGCACTTCAGGATCAACTTGAGCAATTCAATAACCAGCTTGCTCAGGAAAAAGGCAGCAAACAGGCACTGCTGGATGCTACCAAAAATGACGAGAAAAGGTATCAGGAACTCTTGGCTGTAGCCAAGGCAGACCTTGCGTCTATTCAGCGTGCACTCGCTTCTATAGGCGCAAAAATCGGCGATGTCAAAAGAGGAGAAGTTATCGCGTCAGCTGGGAATACGGGGTGCTCAACAGGCGCGCACCTTCATTTCGAAGTTTATGAAAGAGCCAAAGTTGAGGGAGGAAGTGTTGTTGATAAAGATACAGGAGAGCCTATACAGTTTAAATTGTCTAATCATTTAGCAAATGGTCTAAACTATATTAACAGCGGTCAGTTTCACCATCCTCTGCCGGGAAGTGTTATAACAAGCGGTTTCTTACACAGGGAAGGCACTCACACGGGGGTTGATTTCGCATATCTTTTTAGCGATCGTGTAACACTAGGCCAGCCGATATTCGCTGCTGAGAACGGAGTGGCGTATCTTGCTCAAGACACACAGCTTTGCAAGGAGTATGAAAAAAACGGAGTAGGAAAAGGAATAATAGTTGATCATCAGAATGGGCTAGTTACGCTTTACTGGCACCTGCCTTAATTTTAACAAATGCAAAGTTCAAAATTTTGGACTGGCTTTTTGATTCTTCTTTTATTTTTCTTTGTCTTTAAAGCCTCGGTTTTCGCAGTAACTATTGATGTCGGCAATATCCCATCTGGTCTTAATGAAGAGCAAGAGTTTACAGTTTCCGTGAATATTTCGGGCGCTGCTTCTAACACCAATAATTATTTGCGTGGAGTTTTTTATAGCGATGCTTCACCAACTTCATATTTTGGATATACATTTAACCACTTAGACAATTGGTATAACGGTGTACCAAGTCCAATTGATCCGCATCGGTTTTTGCATATCCAAATTGGATCAGATGGTTCATGGGTAGGGGAAGCAAAAATAAGACCTGATATTTCAAGCAGTTACTTTAAGGGTAGTGGTAATTATTATTTCAAGGTTGGGAGGTATACAGCAAGCGGAAAGAGCGTTAGTAATTGGTCGAATTCTGCTGTTATAACTATAACAGCATTGCCAACTCCCACAAATACTCCGACCCCAACTAATATCCCAACTCCAACAAAAACCCCAACGCCTCCTAAAACCCCGACTCCAACAAAAACACCTACTCCAACAGTAAAGTTAATCTTAACCCCAACGCCTACTATTTTTATTAACAAAGCATCTAATGAGATTTTGCCAACATCGGTACTTGGAGAAAGTACTCAAAGTGCGGATTACGATGTTTCCTCAACTGATAATTTGGATTCTGCAGCAACTCATGCGGCAAAAGAGACAAAAGTTCTTGAAAGTAGCGAAAATAATTTATCAAAAATATTAATAGCTGCTGGAGTTCTTTTTCTTCTCTCCTGTGGTATACTTGCTTTTCGAAGTTATGTCAGAAATAAAAAAAGCGATGAAACATAAAGAGAAAATTATCGTAACAAATAGTTTTGAGGAAACGCAAAGGCTTGGAGAGGGATTTGCTAAAAAAAATAGAATAATTGCTCTGTACGGAGATTTGGGAAGCGGAAAGACTACTTTTGCGCAAGGGTTGGCACGAGGATTTGGGATAAAAAGGAGGATAGTATCGCCGACGTTCGTTATTATACGTTCGTATAATATCAAAAACACAAATAAAAAATTAAAAATGTTTTATCATATTGATCTATATAGGATCGAAAACGAAAAGCACATTGAAGGATTGGGGTTGGAAGAGATTATAAGCAACCCGGAAAATGTTGTGGTGATTGAGTGGGCGGAGAAGATGGGAAAACTTTTACCAAAAGAAAGGTGGGATATAAGATTTGAGCATTTGAAAAATGACAAAAGAAAAATAAGTGTTATAAAAAATGAATAAAGACATACAAGAAGCAATAAAAATACTAAGTAGCGGCGGGATTGTAATTTTTCCTACAGATACCGCTTTTGGTATTGGTTGTAGAATTGATGACCAAAAGGCTATAAAGAGATTGTTTGAAATTCGGAAAAGACCACAAAGTCAGGCAACGCCGGTTCTTGTTGATAGCTTGGAGATGGCAGAAGAATATGTAAGAAATATACCGCAAGAAGTTATTAGTAAACTGGTAAAACCATATTGGCCGGGAGCGCTTACAATTGTTTTGCCTTGTTATACTGAAAAAGTTCCAGAGTTTGTGAGGGGCGGCGGAGAAAATATTGGCATTAGGATTCCTAATAATCCGATGGTTTTGGAAATCATAAAAGGCGTAGGCGTTCCGATTCTTGGTCCTTCGGCAAACTTCCATGGAGAAAAAACGCCGTATAGATTTGAAGATTTGGATAAAAACCTTGTAAAATTAGTTGATTATGTTTTGGAGGGAAAATGTTTGTTAAAAAAGCCATCAACAGTTATTGACTGTTCAAAAAAGCCGTGGGGGGTTATTCGCCAAGGGGCGATTCGTATACAGTCATCCTGAACTCGTTTCAGGATCTAATTCATGAAGAAACGAGATGCCGAAACGAGTTCGGCATGACATAAACGAATATGAATACTTTAATTATAGATACTTCTAATAATAAAGAAATAAAAGTCGGAATAAGAATAGAAGGGAAAGAGCGCCTACTCAAACAAAAAATTAATTACCAAAAAGCTCAAGTGGCACTGCCGATGATTGATGAGCTGTTAAAACAGCAGGATTTAGGTTTAAAAGACCTGACGTCGATAGAAGTAAATACACATCCCGGTTCATTTACAGGAATAAGGGTCGGGATGGCAATTGCCAACGCTCTTGGCTTTGCACTCAAAATTCCTATAAAAACTATTTAGTGCTATACTAAATTGAAAATGATAAATTTTCTGTCCCACATTTTTTTGCCGGCAGAGTCAAATAATTATAGAGCAAAGCTACTGCATCACAATGTTTTGATTTTGTTTATTGCAGTAGTTTTTACTTCTTCGCTACTTTTTGATGCACTTAAGGCTACTTTGCCGTCTGTTTTGGGGATTCAGACAAATATAACCGTTGAACAGCTGGTAGCTCTTACCAATCAGAAAAGAGCAGAGTCCGGACTTTCTCCTTTGACCTTAAACGACCAATTATCAAACGCAGCATCTTTAAAAGCAGCGGATATGCTTGAGAAAGATTATTGGGCGCACAATTCACCTGATGGGAATACTCCCTGGGTGTTTATAAAACAGGCAGGATATAGTTATACTTACGCAGGAGAAAATTTGGCAAAAGGATTTAACAGCGCGGAGGAGGTTGTGAATGCCTGGATGGAAAGTCCGAAACACAGAGACAATATGCTTTTTAAAAATTACTCCGATGTTGGATTTTCTGTTGTGAGCGGTAAATTGGGCGGCCAGGACACTGTCTTGATAGTTCAAGAGCTTGGAGATCAAGCGGGAAGACCTATTGCCAGTAGCGAAACTTCGCAGCCAACGCCTCTGCCAGAGCCCCAAATTACACAGACTCTAGTTACTGCCAAATCTGACTCGACTCCTGCTGCGGCAAGTACTCCAGATACAGCTGTGGGAGTTTTTGCTACTTCAGAAACTAATCAAAGACCGATTCTGAATAGCTTGTCTTTTCCCTTAAATATCGATAAAGCATTGGTGGCTTTTTTTATCTTTGTTTTTATCCTGGACATGATAGTTGTAGAGAGAAAAAGAATAGTAAGACTTGTTGGGCATAACACTGACCACATATTTTTTCTTGTTGCAGTATTCTTATTTATAGTGGTTTTAGGCAGAGGAGTTATTCTTTGATGATTACAAACCTAAAGCTTCATATTTGGTATTACACATCACTTGTTGGGATACTTTCTTTTGGTTTTTTGTTTGTCTATTTAGCTTCTCCAAATAGGGGGCTTCAAATGCTGTTGGTTATATCAACAACAATAGTTTATATCTCTTGGGGTATAATTCATCATCTGCTAAACCACGACCTTCATGCTAAAATTGTGGTAGAATATATGCTTATTGGAATTTTGGGGTTAGCATTTGTGTTTTTAGTACTATGAAAGGTGTAATTTTGGCAGGCGGACTTGCGACTCGATTGAGGCCATTGACCTTGGTTACAAACAAGCATTTGCTTCCTGTTTACCATAAGCCAATGATTTATTATCCGCTGGAGGCAATGGTAAAGGCTGGCATAAAAGAAATTTTACTTACAAGTTCTCCCCACCATGCGGGTGATTTTGCCAATCTTTTAAAATCCGGGGAAGACTTTGGCGTACGACTGTACTACGCAATTCAGCAAAATCCAACAGGAGGAATCGCTGATGGCATAGCACTTGCAAGGGAATTTGCAAAAGACGAGAAGACTTTGGTTATTTTGGGAGACAATATTTTTAGCTTTAATCTAAAGCGTATTGTAGATAAATTCCAGGATAAAAAAAGAGGCGCTGTAATTTTTGGTACTGAAATGGATACTACGTCTGGACAGTATGGAGTGGTTGAGATAGGGAAGGACGGCAAAGTGCTCTCTATTGAGGAGAAGCCAAAAAATCCTAAATCAGAGATTGCTCAAACAGGAATTTATATGTATGACGAGCGAGTTTTTGAATTTATAAAAAAAATGAAACCGTCAGACCGCGGGCAACTTGAAGTTACTGATTTGAATAATTTTTATCTTAAGGAGGGGACGCTGGAGTGTGAGACTATAGACTGGTGGATTGACGCTGGTACATCTCCTAACGAACTTCTCAGAGCTGGAAATATGGTTTGTGAAAAAGTAAAAGAAGGAGAATTATAGTGTGGATAAATGGAAGATCGTTTCTGAAAAATCAATTCTAAAATCCAGATTTTTTGAGGTCAAAGAGCAAGAGGTAGCACTGCCGGATAATAAAAAGCGCGTTTATCAAACCGTAGAAAGACTCCCAACCGTGAATATTTTTCCCATTCTGAGCAATGACAAAATTTATCTTATTTCTCAGTATAGGCCAATGTTTGGGAAAAGAATTCTTGAGGCAATTGCCGGACATGTTGAGGAAAATGAGACAACACTTGCGGGGGCAAAAAGAGAATTAAAAGAAGAAGTTGGTATAACTGCATTTCAGTGGGAAGAAATAGCAAGGATTCAAAAATCGGCAAGTATTATAAAAGAAACAGCGCATATTTTTTTGGCTCAAGATTTAGAGCTTGGCGAGGCTCAGCCTGATGAGGGTGAGGATATCGCTTTGATAAAACTTTCTCTTGCTGAAGCGATGGAAAAAGTTGTAAGTGGAGAAATAAATGACGCGGTAACTATGATTGGGATTTTTATGTTGGATCGATTGAAGAGAGAGAAAAAATTATGAGAATGCTTGTGACAGGAGGCGCTGGATTTATCGGCTCTAATTTCATTCTTTATTGGATGAAGAATTATCCAAATGATCAAATAGTTAACTTTGACAAACTTACTTATGCTGGGAATTTAGAGAATTTAAAAGAGGTTGAGAACAACCCTAATTATAAATTTATTAAAGGAGATATTGTTAAGACAGAAGAAGTGGAAAATGCAATGGAAGATGTAGATGTTGTAGTTCATTTTGCCGCGGAAAGCCACGTAGATAGATCTATAAAAAATCCGTCTGATTTTATACTTACAAATGTATTGGGTACCCAAGTGCTTTTGGAGAGCGCTTTGAGAAGGAATGTAAAAAGATTTCATCATATCTCAACAGATGAGGTTTTTGGGAGCATTGATCTTGAAGATAAGGATAAATTTAGTGAACGAACACAATATGATCCCAGAAGTCCATACGCGGCAAGCAAAGCTAGCTCGGATCATTTAGTCCGAGCATATTTTGTAACCTATGGCTTGCCAATAACAATCAGTAACTGCTCAAACAACTTTGGATCCTTTCAATTTCCTGAAAAAATGATACCTTTGGCTATCACAAATATTTTGGAGGGCAGAAAAGTTCCGGTTTATGGCGATGGACTTTATGTTCGAGATTGGCTTTATGTAGAGGATCATTGTAGAGCTATAGAGGCAGTTTTGCAAAAAGGAAAAGTTGGGGAGACTTATTGCGTGGGAGGATTGACTGACGATATCAATAATTTAGATGTTGTTAGGAAAATTTTGAGACTCTTAGGAAAAGATGAAGGTTTTATAGAATTTGTCAAAGACAGGCCGGGACACGATAGAAAATATGCCATTGATTGGACAAAAATAAAAAACGAACTCGGCTGGGAACCTCTTCATACCTTTGATGAATGGTTAGAAAAGACGGTTGACTGGTACAAGACACATCAGGATTGGTGGAAAAAATTAAAAACCCCAGAATTCCAAAAATACTACGACGAGCAGTATGGGGATTTGGATTGAAAGGTGTTATAATCGTTCTTAATGAAAATTTTGGGGACCGGACTTTTTGGATTAATTGGATCAAGAGTTAGAGAACTTCTAAGTGATAAGTACAGTTTTGGGGATATAAGTATTCAAAATGGAATTGATATCACTGATAAGAAAAGGGTCTTTGATGAAATTAAAAATTCAGATGCATCAATAGTTCTTCATTTGGCCGCTAAAACAAGCGTGGATGGGTGCGAGAAAGATAAGAAAAAAGATATTAAGATATTAAGATATAAAGATATTAAGAGACAGGAAGAGGAGTGGTTTAAAGAAAAAACTGCGTGGGCGGTTAATGTATATGGTACAAAAAACGTTGTTGATGCTTGTATCCAGAGTAGGAAAAAATTAATTTATACCTCAACAGATTTTGTTTTCGATGGCTCTAAAAATCTTTACAGCGAGGAAGACAAGCCCAATCCTATCAACTGGTATGGAAGGACAAAATACGAGGGAGAAGAAATTGTAAAGAAATCATCGACACCCTGGATTATTGCTCGTATTGCTTATCCATACCGTGCCAATTTTATAAGACAAGACTTTGTCAGGATTCTAATTGAAAAGCTTAGAAAAAAAGAACATCTGCAGATGGTTACTGATCACGTCATGAGTCCAACTTTTGTTGACGATATTGCTTATGCGCTGGACGGGCTAATAAAAAATAACTCAACAGGAATTTTCCATGTTGTTGGAAGCGAGTTTATAACCCCTTATGATGCTGCATGTAAGATTGCAAAGAGTTTTGGTTTAGAAGAGAATAGTATTGCCAAAATTACAAGAGCAGAGTATTTCAGAAACCGAGCACCAAGGCCTTTCCATTTGGCGCTTAAAAATGATAAAATACAAAGCCTAGGGGTAAAGATGAGAGGGCTTGAAGAGGGACTAGAAGAAGTCAAAATTCAAAGGTCAAAATTCAAAATTACAAGTTAAAAGTCAAAAGTTTAGATACTTTTTAATTTTGAGTTATGCTTTTGCCTTTTGCATTTTGACTTTTAAATTTGTTTTATTATGACTATAACATTTATCGGCCACGGGTATGTGGGGCTTGTTTCGGCAGCGATTTTTGCTGATCTTGGTAATAAGGTTTGGGTAATAGGTCATACATATGAAAAGATCGAAAATCTCAAGAAAGGAATAATTCCTATTTACGAACCAAGACTTGAGGAGCTGGTCAAAAGGAACCTCCAGGCAAAACGTCTTCTCTTTACTCTTGAGTATAAAAAGGCAATCCCTCAGTCAAGCATTGTTTTTATTGCTGTTGGTACTCCTCCAAAAGCAACTGGAGAAGCGGATCTTTCAGTTGTTTTTGAAGTTGCGGGAAAAGTCGGACAAAATCTTGGGAACAAATACACTGTGGTCGCGACAAAAAGCACGGTTCCTGTAGGTACCAACAAAAAAGTAAAAGAGATCGTCTCTTCCAAAAAACCAAAAAAGGCAAAATTTGACATAGCCTCGGTTCCAGAATTTTTGCGAGAGGGACAGGCGATTTCCGATACCCTGACGCCAGACAGAATTGTAATTGGCACAGAATCAAAAGAAGCAAGGGATTTAATGGTTCGTCTGCATAAACCTCTTGATGGTCAGATTGTGTCTACAGATGTAAACACCTCGGAGATGATAAAGTACGTTTCAAACGCATTTCTTGCGACTAAGATTTCTTTCGCCAACGCGATTGCCAAACTTTCAGAAATCACAGGAGCTGATGGCACGAGGGTGCTTGAGGCAGTGGGATTGGACAAAAGGATTGGAAAAGAGTTTCTTAATGCAGGCGCCGGTTATGGCGGAAGCTGTTTCCCAAAAGACGTAAAAGCTTTGATCGCAATAGCAAGGGAATACAAGTATGACTTTGACATTCTTAAAGCCGTTGAACAGATAAATTACGACACAATGATGGATATTGCCCAAAAAGCAAAATCGCTTTTGGGAAATAAAATTACCGGGAAAACGATTGGGGTTCTTGGACTGGCATTCAAACCAAATACAGACGACATGAGAGACGCGCCTTCAATAGTTGTGATAAACAAACTTCAAGAGGAGGGCGCTAGAATAAAAGCATACGATCCAGTTGCCATGAGAAACGCTAAAAAAATTCTAAAAAATGTAGAGTTTGACAGCGATGCATATGGTGCGGCTAAAGACAGCGATATTTTAATCATCTTAACAGAGTGGAATGAATTTAAAGAACTTGATTTGCAGAAGCTAAAAAAACTGATGAAAAAGCCGGCTATTATTGATGGAAGAAACATCTATGACCCAACAATTCTAAAGAAAATGGGATTTGCATACAAAGGAGTCGGCAGATGAAGCGAGTTCTTATTACGGGTGTTACAGGGTTTGCGGGAAGTCATCTTGCTGAATTTTTAATTTCAAAAAATGAATATGATGTTAGCGGTACATATTTATATCAAGACAGTATTGCAATATTAGGTGAGACAAAAGACAAGATACGACTTGTTAAAAGTGATCTTACTAAAGAAGATGAAGTTAACGATCTTTTAAAATCAGTGAAGCCTGATTATATTTTTCACTTGGCGGCTTTGGCTTCGCCCGCGGCAAGTTTCAAAAATCCTTTAGAGACGATTGAAAACAATATTGCTGCACAGATAAATTTATTTTCCAAAGTGTTGTCAAATAAGTTGCTTGACGCGCGAATTCTGGTAATTTCCTCAGCCGAAGTGTATGGCTTGGTAAGCAAAAAAAGTTTACCTATGGATGAGGACACAGAGCTGATGCCATCCTCGCCTTATGCCGTGTCCAAGCTTTCGCAGGATTTTTTGGGACTTCAATATTATCTTTCATATAATCTAAAGGTGGTTAGAGTAAGGCCATTTAACCATATAGGCCCAAGACAGTCTTCTAATTTTGTCGTCGCGGATTTTGCCCGCAAAATAGCGGAGATAGAAAAAAAAATTGTTAAGCCGGTTATTCATGTTGGAAATCTGACTGCCAAAAGGGATTTTACAGATGTTAGGGATGTGGTAAGGGCGTATGTTTTGGCAATTGAGAAAGGAAAACTTGGTGAAGCGTACAATATCGGTTCTGAAAAATCTTACAAAATTTCTGATATTCTAGATAAGCTTCTTGGTATGTCAAGCGTGAAAATTGAAATCAGTACCGACAAGGAGAAATTTCGACCAGTAGACATACCGGAGCTTTTATGCGACGCAAGTAAGTTTAAGAAACTTACAAATTGGAAACCCAAAATTCCAATAGAAGTTACTTTGAAAGATACTCTGGATTATTGGAGAAAGATTGTTTAGAATGAATAGTAAGCTTGTCGAACTATGAAAAAAGCACTTATCACCGGAATTACCGGTCAAGACGGATCTTATTTGGCTGAGCTTTTGCTTTCCAAAGGGTACAAGGTTTATGGATTAACCAGGCGAACAAGCACCATCAATAACGAAAGGATAGCTCACATTCAAGATAGAGTAGAGTTGATACCTGGGGATTTACTTGACCAAAGCTCTCTGAATGCCGCGATAGAGGAAACTGAACCCGATGAGGTTTATAACCTGGCCGCGCAATCTTTTGTAAAAACATCATGGAATCAGCCAGTCCTCACAGGAGAGGTTACGGCTTTGGGTGTTACCAGGCTTCTTGAAGCAATTAGGATTGTTAACCCTAAGGTAAAATTTTACCAGGCGTCTTCATCTGAAATGTTTGGAAAAGTTACTGAAACGCCGCAGAATGAAAATACAAGATTTTACCCAAGAAGTCCTTATGGGGTGGCTAAAGTTTATGGGCATTATATAACTGTGAATTATAGAGAGAGTTTTGGAATTTTTGCCTGCTGCGGGATTCTTTTTAACCATGAATCTCCCCGGCGAGGACTTGAATTTGTTACCCGAAAGATTACCCATGCGGTTGCCAGAATTAGTTTGGGAAAGCAGAAGAAGCTGGTGCTTGGAAGCCTTGCTCCCAAAAGGGATTGGGGATTTGCCGGTGATTACGTTGAGGCTATTTGGCTTATGCTTCAGCAAAAAAAACCAGATGATTATGTCATAGCAACCGGAGAGAATCATTCTGTCCGAGAATTTGTAAAACTCGCATTTAAGACCGTTGGAGTAGATGATTACGAAAAGTACATAGATTCAAACAGTACAAGATTTACAAGACCTGCAGAAGTTGATTACCTAATCGGAAACGCAAGTAAAGCCCACAGAATCTTGGGTTGGAAGCCAAAGACAAGCTTCAAAAAACTTGTTGAGATGATGGTTAATACGGACCTTGAGATGGAGAAAAAAACAGCGTGAAAGTAGTTATTATTCTTCCCACCTACAACGAAAAGGACAATATAGAGAGGCTAATTCCTATTTTGGAGCAGGATATTTTTCCCAAAATAAAAAACCACGATATGAGTATTTTGGTTGCTGATGATAACTCGCCGGACGGCACTGGGACGGTAGTAAAAAGATTTATGAAAAAATGGGACAACATTGCCCTTAGTAGCGGAGAAAAGCAAGGGTTGGGAGCAGCATTGGTTAGAGGTATGACTTATGCAATGAAGAATTTAAATGCAGATATTCTTTTTGGAATGGATGCTGATTTTTTCCATGATCCAAAAAAAATCCCTATATTTCTGGAAAAAATCGAACAGGGACACGATATGGCAATTGGGACCAGATACAGCAATGGCGGCTCGATACCCGCCAATTGGGGACTTCATCGCAAAGTATTTTCCATTGTTGGCAATCTTTTGGTTAGAACTATTTTGATGCGGTTTCGTATTCATGATTGGACAGGAGGATTTAGAGCGATTAAAAAAGAAGTTTTTTTGAAGGAGAGAAATGAAATGATAAGTTTTAAGGGCTATACTTTTCAGGTGGCATTTTTACACAAAGCCGTTAGAGACGGATTTAGAGTCGCGGAAGTCCCTTTCGCGGCTCATGACAGAACTTTGGGGCGGTCAAAAATTGCTCCTCTTGAGTATATAACAAACCTTCTTAAATATGTCATCACGGCACGTTTTCATGAGGTGCTTCACTCATCATTTCTAAAATACGCGATTACAGGGCTTGTTGGATATGCCATCAACGCTATTACCCTTGAGGTATTGTTTAAAAACGGCATGCATCCTTCTGCTGCCGGGGCAATAGGAGGAGAGCTTGCTATTATATGGAATTTTTCCATGAATAATTTTTGGTCTTTTAAAAAGCACAGGATTACTAAACCATTAAAATTTTTGCTCAAATTTCCTCAATTTAATTTGGTAGCCTTAGGTTCTCTTGTGATGATATCGGCAGTCTTGGGAATTGGAACTCATTATTATGGAGAATCATCGAGGCAAATTTTGTTAATTTTTGCAATAATCTTTTTTGTTATCCCTTACAGTTATACGATGTATAATGTGTTTATATGGAAAAGATGGCGAGTTTCCTTTTTGGCAAAACTTCAGGAAAAAGTAGGATAAACCGTAAATTTTCAATCGGTACGGTAGCTGTTCTTCTCATTTTACTTAGCGCCGCGTTTTTAAGACTTTATAGAATCCAGGATTACATGACGTTTTTGGGAGACGAAGGGCGGGATGTTTTGGTAGTCTACAACATGTTGCATGGTGATTTGACTCTGCTTGGCCCTGCAGCTTCGGTCGGGGGATTCTTCTTGGGTCCTATTTATTACTATTTTATGGCGCCGTTTCTTTTGTTGTTTAACTTCAATCCTGTTGGTCCAGCGGTAATGGTAGCACTTTTTGGAATTGCTACAGTCTGGCTTGTTTATAGGGTGGGAAGCGAGTTTTTCGGTTCTAGGGCAGGCTTGATCGCCGCGGCTATTTATGGTATTTCACCGCTTGTTATTGCTTACTCACGATCTTCCTGGAATCCGAATCCTATGCCGTTTTTCTCGCTTCTTTTTCTCTATATTCTTTACAAAGCGGTAAATAGAAATAAAATAATTTTGTTTGCTTTTTGCGGCATTTTGCTTGGAATCTTAATGCAGCTCCATTATTTGGCTACTTTTTTGGGAGTTATAGCTGGGGTATATATTTTGATTTCAAGAATATATGCGGGGAGAGCCTGGAGAACCTTGAAGGATTATTTTTTTGTATTCTTGGGTTTTGTTGTCGGCTGGTTGCCTTTTTTACTGTTTGAAATCCGCCATGGATTTCAAAATTTTCAAAGCATAATAAATTTTATTTTCCAATCAGGAGACACGGGTGCCAGCGCTCGTTTTTTTGAAACAATTTATGATGTCTTTTTCCGACTGTTTGGAAGACTTGTTACAAATTTTCCGCCTCCGGAGCAAGTGGCACTCGGGGCGCATCCCAATATGGCTGCCTGGTACTACGCAACGCTTATTTTAGGCATCGCGAGTGTTTCTATTTTTTTACTTAAGTTCTATAAAAATTTCAGAGAAAGAAATTCTGAAGTTAGTAAGTATGTTTTAATATTAACATGGTTGGTTTTGGGAATAGGGCTATTTGGTTTTTACAACAAGCCTATTTACGATTATTATTTTGGATTCATGTTTCCCCTGCCTTTTTTACTCGTTGGTTTATTTATCTCAAGCATGTTGACCAAAAAAATTGGGAAGTTTTTGAGCATTGGAGTTTTGGCGATTCTTTTGTGGGTTAATTTTCAAGGCATTCCCTTTAGGTATACGCCAAACAGACAGCTTGCCCAGGTTGAAGAAATTTCCAGATTTGTGGTTGACAAAACGGATGGTAAGCCTTTTAATTTTGCTCTTATTACAGGAAGTAATTCTGACCACGCATACCGGTATTTCTTCACGGTATGGGACAGGCATCCACTGACAATCGAAAATCCTCAAAAAGATCCACAGCGCAAGACTGTGACAGATCAGCTGATGGTTGTTTGCGAAACCAATCCTTGTGCCCCATTGGGCAATTCGCTTTGGGAAATTGCCGGGTTTGGCAGAGCGGAAATAGCTGGCGAATGGAATGTGTCAGTAGTGAAGGTTTATAAGCTGATTCATTACAAATGAAAATAAAATTTGTGACTCTGAATATCTGGGAGGGGGGAAGGCTCATAGACAACATTGTTTCTTTTATAAAGAAGGAAAATCCTGATATTATCGCCATGCAGGAAGTTTATGATGGCAAAGATCCCAGTTTTGATAAAAATTTTAGATCAGTAGAGGAATTTGGGAAAAATCTTGATTACCCATACTATTTTTTTGCCGCGGCTTTACTGGATACCAGATCGATTGGAGATATAGAGAAGGGCAATGCTATTTTTTCGAAATTTCCTATTGTAGAGAAGGATGTTGCTTTTTTTGACATACCTTATGGTAAATTTAATGAAGAGAAGGCAACCAGCTGGGAATTTGAACCCAGGAACATGATTCACGCAGGAGTAAACGTAAAAAGGAGCATGATTGATGTTTTTAATGTTCATGGGATCTGGGGCGAAAACGGGAGAGACAATAAGAGGCGTTTGAAAATGGGAAATATTATTGTTGAAAAAGTAAAAAATAAGGAAAATGTAATTCTTGCTGGCGATTTTAATATTCTGCCCAACACGGAAACGATTCAAAACATAGAAAAGTATTTAGCAAATGTTTTCAAGAACGATCTGACGTCGTCTTTTAACATGAAGCATAAAGATAAAGCTGGGTACGCGACTTCGGTGGTTGATATGATTTTTGTAAGCCATAATATAAAAGTTTTGGATTATTATTGTCCAAGGGTAGATTTGTCAGATCATTTGCCTCTTGTATGCATTTTGGACATATAAATAAAAACCCCTGACTTTAAAAGCAGGGGTTTTATTGGAAGCTTCCAAGTGTGGCTTAAATTAAGCCTTTCCAATTTTGTACATTCCCGTACCACAGACTGGACATTTACCTTTCATTGCTGGCTTGCCATTTTTCATGGTGACTGCTACAGCATTTGGATCTTCCCTTTTTGCTCGACATTTAACACAATACATCGATGCCATATTTTTCACCCCCCTTCACCCTCCGTAGTTTTAAGCGAAGGAGGGCTTCGCTCCTAAATGTATTTTTGAGCCTTATTTAGGATCGGGCTTCGGGAGCAAGGCCCCCTTCATATTTTAATAACTAATCCCCGGTATTGATACAATATTGTTTTTTAAAATTAAAAAGAGAATAATTTGTATGGCGATTATGGATGCTGTTAAGATCGAGGTTTTTTTAATATCGAATAGAACAAAAGTAGACTGGTTTTGATCAAATCTTACTTGGTTTTGAAGGGTAGCGATTGAGGAAGAATTTTTATTTTCAGGCACAAAGGAATGAGTATTTACGCTTTCAAGACTATAAACCTTGCGTCTAAGATCAGATACAATTTTCTCTTTATAAGTCTTTCGTTTCCTTCCCATCGTATACACTTGCCTAGACTACACTATTGACTTCACGCTGTCAAGAGGCTAATATATGAATATCTATGTTGTCCAATTTTGTCGTCTTGGCAAACGTTGTTATAGCTATTTGGCTTGTGACTCTTACATTATTTTTCTGGAAAACACTGTCGCGTTATAATAAAATGGCGGATGGTGGAGCCGACAAAGGCTTTAAGTCTATGGCGGATAGTCTCATAAAAGACGTAGCATCATCTAAAAAAGACATAGATCAGCTGAAGACGTACTCTGAAAAGCTCCATAAAGAAGGTCAGCTCCATATTCAAAAAGTTGGGCTTTTGCGTTTTAATCCATTTAAAGATACAGGCGGAGATCAAAGTTTTATACTCTCTCTAAGTGACGCTAATGATACAGGAGTAATTATATCAGGTCTATACTCGAGGTCCGGTACCAGATGGTATACAAAAAGAATTGTAAACGGCAAAGGAGTAGAGCATGAGTTGTCCGAGGAGGAAAAAAAAGTTCTAAAAGAAACGCGTTTAAAATATGAGTAGAGAAAAGATCATAAGTGTTTTGTTGGTAGTTTTTGTTTATATTGTTGCAACAGGCGCGTCATACATGCTTTTTTCACAAAAGGGCTTTACTCAAGGCATGGAAGATCCGCAGACTCAAAACGGCGATGAAGACGCGTTGGCTTTTGATGATAACCTGCCCAAAACAGAACCCTGTCCTTTAAACGGAGAGAAATATTCCAAAAAGCAGAGGGAATGGTGGGAGAAACATAGACCTTTGGGGGTTATGATCGAAAACCACACGGAATCTCGTCCTCAGTCCGGGTTGTCTGCGGCAGACGTTGTTTATGAAGCAGTAGCAGAGGGGGGAATTACGAGGTTTTTGGCAATATTTTATTGCAATGACGCTGGGGTCATAGGTCCTGTTAGAAGCGCAAGAACTTACTTTCTTGATTGGGTTTCTGAATATGGAGATTATCCGCTTTACGCGCACGTTGGCGGTGCGAATACTCCAGGGCCGGCAAACGCGCTTGGGCAGATAGGAGATTATGGTTGGAATCTATACAATGATTTAAGCCAATTTAACCTTTCCTATCCGACATTCAAAAGAGTTGAGAGACCAAACGGCAGGGATGTCGCCACAGAACACACTATGTTTTCGGAAACTTCAGAACTTTGGAAGGTGGCAGAAGTTAGAGAATTGACCAATGTTGACAAGGATGGCAATTCATGGGATGAGGATTTTGTGGCATATTCATTTAAAGACGACGCAAAGGAATCAGAAAGACCTGCAGCGCAGACAGTTCGTCTTGAACCGTGGGAAGATTATACGGAGTACGCAGTTGACTGGGTTTATGATAAAACCCTCAATGCATACAAAAGAGACAATGGCGGCAAACCTCATTTGGATAAAAACACCGAAAAGCAGTTAACCGCCAGAAATGTCGTGGTTTTATTTATGCGGGAGGGGAGAGCCAATGATGGATACGAAAACAATATTCATCTTTTGTATCGGACAAAAGGCACTGGTGAAGCCTTGATATTTATGGACGGGAAAGAAATTGAAGGCACCTGGAGCAAGGACAGCAGAACAGATAGAACTCTAATATTTGACGAAAGCGGTTCGCCAATTGAATTTAACAGAGGAAATATTTGGTTTGAAATACTGCCCGAGTTTGGAGTAGTAAATGTTAGCTGATCTAATTACGTCAAAATCAAGGGTAAAGTTGCTTAAAGTTTTTCTTGCGTCTCCTTCTGATATGTATCACGTCAGAGAACTTGTAAGGCGTACGGGAGATGAGATAAACGCTGTAAGACGAGAGTTGCTGTTTTTGGAAAAACGCTCTTTATTGACAAAAGAGCCTCGCGCAAATAGAGTTTATTACCAACTCAACAAAAATTATACTTTTTACTTTGATCTTTTGAGGTTGGGGGTCAAGATACTTGGATTGGGAGAGGAAATACTCAAAAACAGGGCTAAAATCGGCAAAATAAAATACGCGATGTTTTCAGGCAGATTCTCCAGAAGGCTTCCCAAAGATCCTGAGGAGGTTGATTTTTTGATCGTTGGAACAATTGTGCTGCCTGAGCTTGCGGCTCTGATACGAGAAGAAGAAAAACGATTAAATACAGAGATTAATTATACTGTAATGTCGGAAGAAGAATTTTTGTTTAGAAAGAAAAAAAGAGATCCTTTCATTCTTTCCATTCTTTCAGGATCTCGGGTAATGCTTTTAGGAGATGAGGAAAGCATGCTTTCATGAGAAGTCCACGGTTTGTCCTTTTTTTCATAATAATCATAACATTCATTTCGGTTGTTATCGATCTTCCAAGAATAGGCAATTTTGATCCTCAAAGAATTCTGCGGCCTTTCATTGGACCAAATGATCTTTCATACCGTTTGGGTTTGGATTTGGAAGGCGGAACAAGCATTACATTTAAGGCAGATATGAAGGATATTGCCCAAGACAAAAGAGACGGGGCAATAGATGCGGCAAAAATTATTATAGAAAGAAGAATTAACCTTTTTGGAGTTTCCGAGCCCGTTATTCAGACAGCAAAAAGTCAGGATGATTATAGAATTATCGTTGAGCTTCCGGGAATTACAGATTTAAGTTCGGCAATTGGGCTTATCGGTACCACTGCAAAACTTGAGTTTTGGGAAGAGGAAGCCAGTGAGTCCGGCAAGACCGCCTCGCCATCCGCGTATCCATTGGGTATACTTGAAGTTTTAGGCCCAAATGCCAGAGAGACAGACCTAGGAGGCGCAGATTTGCAGGAATCAAGTGTGACATTCGATCCAAATACAGGCAAGCCTCAGGTGCAATTAATTTTTACTCAAGAAGGAGGGAGTAAATTTGCCCAGATCTCAACAAGAAATGTGGGTAAACTTGTTGCTATTGTTTTAGATAATCAAATTATCGAAGCGGCAGAAGTGCAAACGCCAATATTGGACGGCAACGCGGTAATTAGCGGAAACTTCACTTCTGACTCCGCGAATAGACTCAGTATTCAGCTTAACGCTGGGGCTTTGCCTGTGCCGCTTTCGGTTTTGGAACAGCATGTTGTGGGTCCAACGCTTGGAAAAATCTCTCTTGCCCAGAGTCTTTTCGCTGGAATTTTGGGATTTATTGTTATTGTGATTTTTATGATTGTTTTGTATAAAGGGCTTGGTATTATAGCTAGTCTTGCATTGGTAATTTATGTTTTAATAACCCTGGCAATTTTTAAACTCAGTTCTTTGACCCCGTATGGTATTACGCTTACGCTTTCAGGGATAGCGGGATTTGTTTTGTCTGTTGGCATGGCTGTTGACGCAAATATTTTGATCTTTGAACGAATGAAAGAAGAAAAACGCTTGGGCAAAAGAAGTGAAGTGGTGCTTGAGCTTGGATTTTTGCGAGCATGGACGTCAATAAGGGATTCAAATATAGCAACCTTAATAACCTGCTTTATTCTTTATCAGTTCGGCACTGGAATCGTACGGGGATTTGCTCTTGTTCTGGCAATTGGAGTATTGATTTCGATGTTTTCAGCGATCGTGGTGACAAGAACGCTTTTAAGATTGGTTTATAAATAGGATTATGGATATTATAGGAAAGAAATATTTATATCTTGTCATATCATTTATTGTTATCATTCCTGGCATAGTTTCTTTGTTTTTGTTTGGGCTAAATCTATCCATTGATTTTGCTGGGGGATCTCGCATTTCGCTTGCAATTTCTGAGGGGGTTTCAGACACAACGGTAGACACAGTTAGAGAAGTCTTAAATGATAAAAAAATTAAAACAACTACTATAGAAAGATCCGAAGACCATATCTTTATACGCACAGAGCCTCTAGATCAAAAACTAAATGCAGAGTTTTTAAGCCAGCTAGAGCAAAAGGTAGAGAATTTTAAACTAGAATCTTTTGAAACAATAGGCCCAACCATTGGGAGAGAGACCACAGAGAACGCAGTAAAGGCGGTAATTTTAGCATCTGTACTAATAGTTCTTTATATAAGCTGGTCTTTTCGCAAAGTTCCAAAACCAGCCAGCGGCTTTCGTTTTGGAGTTTGCACAATTATTGCTTTGATACATGATGTTTTGGTTGTTGTGGGAGTATTTTCTATTTTGGGACATTTTTTCGGAGTTGAGATAGACAGTCTTTTTTTCACTGCGATTCTTACAATTATAGGATTTTCAGTTCATGATACTATTGTTGTCTTTGACAGAATTCGGGAAAATCTAAGAAGGATGCCGGGATTGCCTTTTGACAGAGTAGTAAACGATTCAATTCTTCAAACTATGGTCAGGTCGCTTAATACGTCATTTACTACCATACTTGTGCTTTTTTCCCTGCTGTTGCTTGGTGGAGAAAACACGAGATGGTTTATAGTAGCGCTTTTAATTGGTATTGTTAGCGGAACATACTCTTCTATTTTTAACGCGTCTCCTCTTTTGGTAATTTGGCAGGAGAAATTCACTAAAAAAAGTCAGAAAAATTCTTGAGACTTATATAATTCTGGTATCTTGACAAAGAAGAAAAGATATGCTTATGATAAAGTTGATGAGTAATAGAAATTTAATAATTTTGGGTGGCGGTTTACTTATTATAATATTTTTTATAACGATTACAATGTGGAATAATAGGTCAATGGTTAGTCAGCCAGAATCCATGCAGCAGAATGGAGACTATATGATGACAGGAGGATCTGAGGAGATGTCTGTTCTGCTTTCTGCCCAGAGCGATTCAGAAGAATCCGGAGTAGCTAATCTGAAGGAAACAAATGGCGGAACAATAGTGGATATTTTTGTTGCTGGTTACGAAGCTGGGGTTTCTCAGCCAGCTCATGTTCATATGGGCGTATGTCCTGGAGTGGGGGAAGTAGTTTATCCTCTAAATCCTGTTTTAGATGGTCGATCAACGACAATGCTGGATGTTTCCATGGCGCAGCTGATGCAGCAATTGCCTTTGGCAATCAATATTCACAAATCAAGCGATGAGATCTCCGTCTACACCTCCTGCGGCGCCCTCTAAATGCTCTCTTTACCATCTTATAACATTCAATTTGAGACCTTTTCTTGACTAGTTTTACGATTTGTGTTTATCTTAATTATGAAGGGAGGTGAAAGAATTGGCCAAAAATAAAGGATTTTCTATGCATTTTCATACCAAGATAATTTTCGTAATTGTTGCTTTTTCTCTTGTTGTAGCTACGGTAGCAGTTCTTGCGGGAAACGATAACAGAAGCAATAATCCAACAGGTAGGGGGTTTGATGCGTTAGGTTATAACAGAGATACCCGTATTTTTGAAGGTGCGTCTGACGGGGTTGACGGTACCCTTGATGGTGCGACCTACGGTCTTACTGTTTACGCAAACGATCACCTAAAGATGAAATGGAATGCGGAATGGGACAGGGGTAACGCAGAGGGTTGGAACAACGGGCCTTATGGCGCTTGGATTGATAATAACTGGAACGGAAAAGTGCCGAACGGCTCAGGAGAAGTCTGGCAGTACAGAATCAAGTGGATTGGTGATTGCGGAGCTACGGGAACGCCTACAGGTGATGGAGGATATTGTATCTGGGGGCAATTTGAAGTATTAATGTCCCACGGAACAGTTGCTAACCAGCACTTTTGGGATGCGCACGCGATACCATCCGGTTTCGGGATATAAAGTCCAGATCTTATTAAAATCTTAGATTACTCTTTTCTATCGTGAGGAACGGTAGTATTTAAAGTGTCAAGAGATGTATTAATTGCCACTTGGATATGGGATCTCTTTATAAGATGCTTAGATAGATTGTCGTGAAAAAAGATCAGCTTTCAGCAACAAATTCTTAAAATCTTTTGTTTCTATTGTTTGGTTTTTTTAAGTCGTTTTTGTACTGTTTCCCGCTTAATATTAAACCTTGTTTTCTTCGTTTTTAATTTTATGTGGGTCTGTTTTATCTACCTGTTCTCTTGTATATCCCAACAAAGGTAAGGCAATATCCCTCAAATAGATACTCATTATTATAAAAATTGAGCCTATCTCAAGACCTTCTTTATAAACAAAATTTTTAAAGGGAGCGAATCTATCTTCATTTTGAAGACTTTCAACAACTTCCCTTGCGGCAACTTGAACATCATAGGCAGTTTTTGGAGCTTTATTTTTTATTTTCTTAACAAGTTCATCTTTATTTTCTAATACGAATTTATCAGAACCACTTCTGCTCAATATATCCTCACCTTTTTCATTAAGGGAAATAGGACTTTTTCTTTTAGTGTAGGTAGCAGCAGCATTTTGAGTTCTTTCATCAATTTTTGTACTACATTCAGTTAATTGTGTAGACATTTCTTTGTGTTCTTTTTTGAGAGTTTCAATATCTTTTTCAAGCGTATCTACTTTATGTTTATATTGCCCTATCCAAAAAAACGATACAGCCAAAGCAGAAACAGCAGCAACAATTACAGTAATAGTAATGTTTACAAGGTCAATAGTCATAACATTATTCTATCATACAATTTTAAAAATAAAAACAGCATTAGTCAAGTATTTCCTATGGGTTCAAACTAAACAAGTCTCCACTGTTTATCTTCCCTTGTCCTTTCCGTGTCTTGAGGGGAGAACCACCCATTTTGCCATTTGACAAATCGTTTTAGATTTGTTTAGATAAGGTTAAACTGGTGTTGACAAGCAGAAAAATTGAGGTTAAATGGCATTCCTGATAAAAGTTCTTTAATAATCGTAGTCATTTTTAGGTTAACTAGGCTTCCGTGCTAATGGAATTTAAGGGTATTTCCTACTTAACGGAGTTAACGTCTGTAGTATTATTTACCACCTAGTAAACCTAAAAATAATTGCGATTTTAGATGTAAGAGCTAGTCTCTTTCTCGTTAGTTCAACCTAACGGTCTCTACTTTTTAGACCTAAAAGCTCTGATTGCGTATTTACACTTTCGGAGCTTTTTTTTGCATACTGGGCAACATGGTAAAACATGTGCCATAAGCTAATCCCTCCTTTCTCGATCTTTTGACCGTGAAGTTGTCAAGCGGCTACTTAATCGAGAAGTAGAGTTGGACTAGCTCCCCCGTTTAAAATTACACTTTTAAAGCGCACCATTATATATATAAATTATAGGTTTATTTTATGTCAACTATTAATTTCTGTATCACAAATAATCAACTTAATTTTTAGCTTCAATTCACGCATGCGTTTTTTTTCTCTTTACCATGGTAATTTTGTATCGTTACCGAGTAGATTAGCTTTGTCTCCGTTAAGTATAATGTATACAATAAATGCTCTTTATCTTGAACAAACCTAGCTTTTTGCACACCTTGTTTTATCAATTCCAATTATTCAGTTTCAGAATAAATGGTTGAGATACGGAAAGTCTTTACATGTCGTTCTAGAAACAACTTGGCCAATTTCGCCCATTTTGGCCATTCTTTCCAAACGTGCTACAATTAGTTTATGGCAGACGAACCAATCCAACAACCGCAGGATCAATCTACATAGCCATCTAGACTAGTGAGATACACCCGATATAAAGAAAAATAATCCAAAGATTAGAAGTAAAAGAGCTAGCGGACTTCGAGTAAGAATTCGGGAAATAAGAATTTAATTCTTAATATATTTCATTAGTAAGCTTTATTTTAAAAGTCTATTTATATAACGAAGATTAGCGGGTAACTTCAATAATGGCTGGAGTACTATCATTAAGTTCAGTGCCAGGAGCTATTACTGTTATACGATTATCAGTAGCGCTTCTGTACATCGTGTATCCTGTGTCCCAAGTGTCTGCGCCTACACAATCAGCTTCTAAAACCGGAGTTCCAGTGTTGGTAAGCGGATCTGAAGGTAATGCAGCTATGTATTCTGTCACAAGAGTTGTGCAAAACGCATTACCTATACTCGTAGCTGGAGCTACAACAGTAGTATTACTTATTTGAGTTGGGTCAAGTGGATCTGAGGATATAGTTCCTAATGCAGTTATGTCGCCTCTATTGTCTGCGGAATATTGGCCGATCGAATTTAGAATTTGATTTACATCACTTCTACGTTGTGTGTTATTCGCATTTGCAAATTGTCTTGCTGGGTTGATGGCGATAAGGGTGATTGCTAAGAGGACTGCCAGGATTCCGATGACGACTAGAAGCTCGATGAGTGTGAACCCCTTTTGTTTAGACATTTTCTTGGGCAGATAACTTTTCATTTACTATATTAGTTTATGCATACAAAAAAAGATTTGTCAAGTGGAATTTTACTATGAGTTTATTATATTAAGTATTACAAATACAACTGCTGCCAAAGTCAGCAAGAAAACAATAAAAATTCCAATCACGATCAGATTCTTCCTCTTGTTACCATTGTCATTACTAACTTCTTCCTGTTTTTCTCCTCCTTCTTTTTCTGGTTCTTTTTGAGCCGGAGGTGGATTTATTATAGGTTCTAATTTTAGGAGGTTGTATTGTTTCAGAGGAGCATATTTCCCAAGTATTATTTTTATTGTTGTCTCATTTAACTCTTCGCCAATATTTCCAAAAACGATTGATGGAAGCGCTATATTTATGCTAAATCCCAATGCTTGAAATGCTTTCCTCACCTCTTCTATAAAATGACCGTTTCCCGCGATGATTCTAAAGCCCTTTTCAGAGATAATAACCTTTGAGACTATGACTTCAAAAGGAATATTGTCCAGGAATCTCTGAGTTTCAGCTGCTTGCTGTTCTTTGGTAAGGGCGGGGAAGTCTCTCTCGAAAAACATATCATGGGAAACGACCATAATCAGGGGAATTGGAGCAATTTTGTTGGATTCCACAAACGATTTAATATCCAGATTTAATTGATCAGAATTAATTATTTCAAAATCTCTTGCTATTTCGGGTCTAAAACCCAATTGAAATATTCTTTTTGTTTTGTCATCGTACAAAAAAAATCCGTTTTTATGAAGATAAATGGTTCCTGTCATAAGTAAATCTCCTTCCACGACGTGACAGTAAGAACGTTACTTACATATGTTGCCACAACTTGAATTTTTCGCTGGAAGTCTCCAGATGTTCCCGTTGATGTAACAGTGATAGGGCTTATCCCATTGCACCCGCCTGCGCCATCCACCACCGTTATAGCCGCGGTGCCTGTGTCGATAGGCAGTGTTTCACCGCAGTAGTTGGGATTACGAAGCAGGCGAAGTATAGCATTTTCAGCGCCGCTTTGGGCGATGTAATATGTAAGCGTTCCTTCCTCGAGTTTTTGCGCCGAGACTGAATTGTTAAAAATAATTACCACAGCCGCCGAGGTTACGGTGATCGCAATTATCATGAAAAACAATAAAGTGACCAAGGCTTGCCCTCTTTGCAATTTAAATTTTTTTTGTCTCATCTTATTCCAATCGTTGTCTGGAAATCTTTCGTTTCCAGCCCTTTTGGCTGTATTATTTTGCTTGTTACAGTATATTCAATCTGTACTGTATTTTTGCCCCCAGAATTGCCAAGTCTTGTAAAGCTGAGATTGGAAACTGTTGTCTCTGAGCTATTGAGCGCATTTGTTACAGCTCCTTCTGCCAGCTCAAGATTTCCACCATTAAGACTATATGTATAGCTTACACCATCTATATTTAGTTGCAAAGCGGTTGATGTAGCTCCTAAAGACGCTGGTTGTATTATACCTGCGCTGTCTTGAGCCCTGTTAATATCATACGCAAGTCTTGAGAATATAAAGCGGCCATCCTGCTGTACCGAAGACGTGGCTTCGGATTCGAGCTGAGCATCTATGATTGATCCAAAGATTTGCGACAAAGCAGCAAGGAGTATGGAAAGTATGCCCATGTAGATTAGGAGCTCTATAAGAGTGAAACCCGTCCGTCCCTGGGCGGGAATTTCGAATTTTTTCTTCATGGTGCGTAATTAATAGTTATATCATAAAAAGTAGGAGTCTGGGTTGAGTCTAATGTTGATAGAAATATTTTGTACCGAAAACATTGTCCCGGATTTATTGCTGTGGGGATAGCATAGTCAAAGCTTTCTGTCCCAGTTGTTACAGCCGTGTCAAAAAAAGTGCTGTTGGTGCCGTCGTTCCCAACAAAATTAAACGTCACTCCAGAGCAGCTGCCCGCGATTGCTTGCTCGACAGCCACTTGGAATCTAATATCAGCTTGGGACGGTCTATTTACATTTACCTCAAATCTGTTGAAAGAAGTGTCGTCTATCGGCATGGGGATTGGGATAGTTTGGGATTCAAAAGTGCCGTCTGAAGCAAATTGCCCTCCGGGACCTCCCTCGATAATCTTAAACTCCGCATTTGCGTCTGCGGTTACAATGTATGAGTACGCATCGCCGTCTTCTTCCAAAACTGCGTCAATGCCATATACATCAACATTGATATCCATTCCTCCACAGCGAACAGGTGCGCTTTCATCACCAATATCGAGGACCTGATACCTCTCTCCTGCGGACTCGCCAACGACAAGAGCCCGATTTCCGGGTACCACGCGGATGCCGGTTGGGCTCATAGCGCCGGTATCATACGTACCACCTGGTATAACAAATGGATTTTCCTTATCGGTAATATCAATGATGAAAAATTCGGGATTGCCTGCCGAGTTTGCAGTCACGACGTATGCCCGCGTACCCGTGTCGTTTACATACACATCCCGGCCGCCGACATTTGTCAGTGAAACAGAACCGACAATCTGGGGGCTTGCGGGATTCAAGACATCAATAATATGCAACTGGGTAGAAGAAGAGCTGGTCGTCACATACGCATAGTTTCCCTTTATATATATAGAGTTTCCTATTCCTGCAAGTTCTACTTGTCCATGCTGAGGCCGAAAGCCTGTCTTGCTGGTCAGATCAAAGGTGCGGAATTTATTGCCAACAAATGTGGTCATATATCCTACGTTGCCGACTACAAAGACGTTCATTCCTTTATTGTTTCCTGACGGATTGAACTCTCCTATCCTGCTGTATGGAGTAGTTGTTAAATCTATGATTATAATTTCTCCGTTGTTTTCATCGGTTGCGATATACGCATAATCCTCTTCGCCAAAAACATCATTGGTTTTGGGCGGAGACACATTGGTGTAAGTATCTATGATTGACGCAATCGGAGGATTAGTATTTGATATTGCAATATTTGCAAACGGAAGTCCGGAAGCATTTGCCCCCGTTCCGGTAAATGCTCTCCCCTCAATAGCTGTTATTGCTCTGGCTTCCGCAGTTCCTGGATAATTAAGTTCTTCCAAAATTGAATCTCCCGGTTCGCACCAGTTGCCTTGTCCGCCGCCGCCCAGTATAATTTCCCCGCCGCTTGTGTTGGTGACTGCTATGGCTGTTCCAGTGCCGTTGTCAAACTCCGCTTCTGTGGTTTCTGTATATGTTATGTTGTCAAGCCGCATTAGATATATTGTGGATTCAATTGATGAGGGCAGGGGTGTATCCCAAGAGACCGTAATTACAAGTTTTTTGGATGAGGGGTCAATTGTTCCTGCACTTGAAACAATTGCTCCGCTTGCATCCCTTTCTACATCGCTTATGGCTACAGATCTGGTAAATCCGTTTATGGTTTCAGTGCCAGCGTCCAGTATCCAGGAAGATCCCGAAACTTCTGGATGACATGGGCAAATAGACTGATAAGCGGCAAAAGTATTCCAGTCGTTTTCCCTAACATTTCTTAGAGCTTCTTCTGTTTCTTTTAGAATAGTTACTGCCTCCAGACGCTGGGATTGCTGGGCTTTTCCAGATCTTCCGGCAACAAGCCCGGTAAGAAGCGCAGGCAAAATAATGGCTGACAGCCCGATAACCAAAAGCAATTCGACTAATGTTTGTCCTCTCATATATTTGACGGGTCCTGTCCCGCCTTTCCTCCCGTCAGTGCTCCGCTAGTCTCTCTTTTAGGAACCGAACGCGTGCGCGCTGTCGGGAGCCCTCCAGGCGTGCCACCCGTCCGATATTGTATTTACGGTATAGTTATTGCTCCATATATATTTATCTGAATTATTTTCTGGTTTCCATTTGTGGAGTCTGTAAGAGTAACTGTATCTGTGGCAGCTGTCCATCCAGTCATTTGTCCGCTTCCTTTTTCAAAGATAATACTTGAACTAGGCACATCGATATCTGAAAAAGTATGCGACGGATCTAGATCAATGCTGAAGTTACTGGGTTCAAGGGGGTTGTATGATGATCCGCGGAATAGGATATATCTGTCTGATTCAAAATACACTCCATAATCACTAATCGTTCCAGATCCTTGGGTATCTCCCACCATGGCTTTGTTTTGCTGGCTTTTTAGATCGGACACAACAGTATCAACTGTTGTATTTAATACTGATTTTTGCCTGAAATTTAGAAGATTGATGGTTATAAAGCCAAAAAGTATAGTCAATATCCCCATTACAAGAAGAAGCTCTGGAAGGGTAAACCCTTTTTGCGCGTTTAACATCTTTATCTCGCTCCTATTTGTCCTACCAGTCCGTAAATTGGAGCTATAATTGAGAGCATCATGCCGCCAATTACAATTCCAGTCAAGACCAATACGACCGGTTCAAGAAGTACTGTAGTTGCTGCCAATGTTTTGCCAACCTGATATTCAAAGTATTTGGAAATGTCCTGCATTGATTTTTCCAAAGAGCCGCTTTTTTCTCCTGCTTCTATGAGCTTGATCATAATGCTTGGAATTGTTTTTTTCTTGTCCTTTAGCCCTTCTGATAATTTTTTACCAGACGAAACTGATTCCCTGGCATGAATAATTGCTTTTTCAACGTCTTTTTTTGATACGACTTCCTGGGTTAGCTCAAGAGCCGATCCGATTGGTATTCCTGCGTTAAGAAGCAGATATAGGCTATGGGAAAATCTTGTCAGATCAATTTCTTTTGCCAGATTTGCAACAACAGGAAGAGAGAAGAAAACATTTAGAAAAAACTTTTTGTTTTTTTTGTACAAAAAGAATGATCCCAAGGCAAGACCGAGAGTTACTATTATTGTCGGCAGAGTATAGTTGAGTACAAGATTTGACGTAAATATTAGTATTTGGGTTGGAAGAGGAAGCTCGACTTTAAGCCTTGTAAAAACTTGAGAGATTTTTGGGATAACAAAAGTAAGAATGACGATCAGAACTCCCAAAAAAACCACCAGTATCACAGCCGGGTAGATTAGAGCCGATTTTATTTTGTCGTTAAATTCTGTTTCTTTGGTAATATTTTCTCTTAAGTCCTTAAGAACTACATCAAGGGTGCCTGATTCCTCGGAAGCCTTTATTATATTTACGGTCACATTATCAAATACCTTGGGAAATTTGCCAAAAGCAAAAGATATTCTTTTCCCCGAGGATACGTCCTCCCTAACTGTTTCCAGGACTTTTTTTAAATTTCCTTTTGAATCCTCAAGGAGGGAATCAAGCGTGTCAAGTATTGGAATTCCTGCCTCAAGCATGGTTGATAAATTGCTCACAAAGGCGATTTTTTCATTTGTTGAGATAGAAATATTTTTTGTCGCTGTCATAGTGATTCTACTTTTGTAACTCTAAGTACCTCCTCAAGAGTAGTCAGGCTTTTTTTAACTTTTTCCAAGCCATCATCTAGCATGGTTGACATGCCTTCTTCTACTGCTTTTGCAGTAATAACATCTGAGTCGGAGCGCTCAAGAATCAATTTCTTGATCTCCTTGCTTACCTCTAAAACCTCAAATATTCCGATTCTGCCGCTGTATCCTGTGTTGTGACAGACTTTACATCCAGCTCCTTTGTATATGCGAATTTCTTTGTCGCTGCCAAAGTGCTGTCTGATTGTTTCCGCGGGGATGTTTTTTGTGAGGTCGGTTTGGGCTATATTTACAGAAGTTTTGCACATCTCGCAGATCTTTCGAATCAGTCTTTGGGCAATAATCACATTTATAGTTGAGGCAACAAGAAATGGTTCAATATCCATATCTGTAAGTCTTGGCAGTGTTGTTGCCGCATCATTTGTATGGACGGTTGATAAGACCAAGTGCCCTGTAAGAGCGGCGTTGACAGCGATTCCGGCGGTTTCTTTGTCTCTTATTTCTCCGACAAAAATAACATTCGGGTCTTGACGCAGAATTGAACGAAGTCCTCCTGCGAATGTAAGATTGGTTTTCATATTGGTTTGGATTTGATTTACTCCTTGAATTCTGTATTCGATAGGGTCTTCAATTGTAGTTACATTTATATCCCGCGTGTTTAAAATTTTCAAAATAGCATAGATAGACGTCGTTTTACCAGAGCCAGTGGGGCCGGTTGATAAAATCATGCCATAAGATTTTTTATATCCATCAGAAACTTTTTTGAGATCTGCTTCCTGCATGCCAAGATCCAAAAGTGAAAATTGTCCAGAATGGGAAGAGAGAAGCCGCATAACCGTTTTTTCACCATCGGCAATTGGGATGATAGATACTCTTATATCCAGGTCTTCTTCAGGAAGTTTCACGCGCAATTTTCCATCCTGCGGGCTTAGATGTTCGTCTGTTCGAAGCCGAGACAAGATTTTGATGCGGGTAATTATCTGATCATGTAGGTTTGTGGGAAGTATTGAGATGTCGTGAAGAATACCGTCAATTCTAAAGCGAATTAGCGACTCATTTTCCTTTGGTTCTATATGGATATCCGAGGCTTTATCCTCGTACGCGTATTGGACAATAAGATCCACAATTTCCGCGGCGGATACATTGGGTTTTTGCAAAAGCTCATCAAAGATTTTTTGTAGGTCTTTTCTGTAGATATAAAGTATGTTGTTGATATCTTTTTGCGTTGCCAAATATACAGATATTTTTTCACCGGTTTTTTTGGCGACAAATTCCTGAATTTCTTTGTTTCTGGGATCTGCCATGGCAAGTTTTATTCCGCTTTGGTCTCTGGCAAAAGGAACAATTTTTTGCTTTCTGGCTATTCTTTCCGGAACAAGCTTGAAGACTTCCTCGGGAATTGATATTTTCGAGAGGATGATAAATGGAAGTTTTAGAAAATCAGCTTCCAAAACTCCCAAGTTTTCATCAGATATTACGTCATTTTGGATAAGAGCATCGGCAAGAGGAATTTTTGATGCTTTGGCAAGAGAGGATAATTCTTCAAGCCTTTTTTCATCGGCAATTTTGTCTTTTAGAATCAGTGCTTTTAATTGTTCGTCAGATATAATCATGGTTTAACGCGGGTCCTGTCCCGCCTTTCCTCCCGTCAGTGCTCCGCTAGTCTCTCCTTCGGAACCGAACGCGTGCGCGCTGTCGGGAGCCCTCCAGGCGTGCCACCCGCTTAAGGTCTTTTCGCTTTTATAGCTTCCTCAATCCTTTCTTTTAGCTTGTCAAAATCAAAAAAGGTTTTATTGACATATCCTACGGCTCCAAGAGATAGAGCTTTTTGCACATCCTGTTCTTGTCCCAAGGTCGAGAACACCAAAATAGGAATTTTTTTTAGCCCCTCGTCTTGGGCAACATCCTCCAAAAAACCAAAACCGTCCCGTTTGGGCATGATAATATCAAGGATTATCAGGTCCGGCATGAATTCCCTGGCTTTGGCAATACCCTGTTCTCCATCAGATGCAACATCTGCTGTAAAACCAACCTCGGTTAGCTTGGTTGAATAAAATTTTTGAAAAAAGAGATCGTCTTCTATTATAAGTACTTTCATAGTTCGACTTCGCTCACCATGACCCTGAGTTTATCGAAGGGTCATAATTTTTCTAGTTTGTTGCTTACATCCGACAAGTCAGTCTCTTCGTCGTTATTCTCAATTGAGTCTATGCATTCAGAAAGACTTCTTACAGCATCGTTTAACAAGGTCAATAACCCTGGGGAAGCTTTTAATTTTTCTTCCTTGAGTTTTTTGAATGTTTTTTCAATGATTCCTGAGAGACGCTCTGCATTTTTGTAGCCGGTAACGGCAGCCTGGGTGGATAGAGAGTGAGCGGATATATGGATAGAGTTGATAGAGTTTTGGTCGGTAGGGTCTTTGAGTAGTCTTTCCAAATCCTGCTTTAATTTGTTTAGATAGTCGCGGCTGGTTTTAACGTACAAACCCTTAAAAGATGACAAATCAACGGTGGTCATTATATTTACTATAGTTCCCAGATGATATTGTTGTCAATGGAGGGCTTTTGGGGCGTTATCTTCTTTTTTTCCTGCTTTTTGATTTTTTGGTTGCGCCTATTCCTGAATTGTTGACCAGGAAAAGCAGGGTCAGAAGAAGAGCGGATCCAAGAAAAGCTAGAAAAATAAAAGGCTGAAAACTGCCTGCTTCAATAATATTGTATCTGTTTTGCTGGAAAATAACTAAGATAACAAGTGCCACTACAATAATTAGAAAAGCGATGATTGCTTTGGCGCTTGAGTGAGGATCGGATTTTTTTAGCATACTTCTATTTAATAACTAAAGAAAACAAAAAGTCAAGAGGTAAACAAGTGTTGAAAGGTGTTTTGACCTTCTATGATATTATTTTTTCTACTTTGTCATTCTTGACAGCCAGATGAATATTACCAATATAATCAAGTTAGCAACAAAGTATCCTAGAGAAAAATAAAAGAGGACGATCACCTGGTAATTAACATATATCCCATAAGAAATTATGAACCTGCCCAGCTTCAAAATACAATCTACAAAGCATTTATCCTCAGAGATCTTCATGTATTTTATCTCCAAATTCGACACACAAAAATATTATTCCGCACATAGTGACTATTAATTTGTATTTAATAGTTAAATTAAATCTTAAAAAGAATGGAGGTGAAATAAATGAAGGTATTTAAAAAAGCTTTAATACTACTCCCGCTTGCGTCTTTAATTTTTGCAGCAGAAGCTTTTGCAGCCAATGGTTACACGCTTTTTGGTGATGCGCAGATTGTGTCGGGTGGGAATCCGAGCAATGCTGCCCAACTGCGATCTGATGCGACAGTAGCTCCAGGTTTTGGCGGCGTAAGTTTTGAAGTACAGGACGGTACAACTCTTGGTGATCTAGCTACTCTTGGTACAGATTTTAATGTTACCGATGATGATTGCGGAGGTGGTTCACCGAGGTTTCAGGTTAGGATAGACATGGATAACGATGGAGTCATAAGTGCAGGAGATAAAAACGTCTTTGTCTATCTTGGGCCTTCACCTAATTATGTCGGATGCACTCCAGGCACTTGGGTATCTAGCGGTAATTTGGTGACAGATCCGGATCCGCGTTGGGATACAGGTCAAGTAGGCGGTACTTTTTATGACACTTATGCTAACGCAGTAGCGTTAACAGCTGGACTTGAGGTTCTTAGAATTAACCTGGTTGTGGATTCAAGCTGGATGTTCTTGGATAGTGAACAAACAGTCCTTGTGGACAACGTGAATATCAACGACAAGCTATATACATTCGAGAACAAGGAATCCTGCAAAAAAGACGGCTGGCAAGATTTGACCGATGATGAAGGTAATTCATTTAGTAATCAAGGTCACTGTGTAAGTTTCTTCGCCAGTGAAGGAAAAGCTCAAGGTAATCCTTGATGTGTCTTGTTGGAGTTGGCCAACTGGTTGGCTAACTAAATTAAAGAGAAAGCAAGGCTTGCTTTACTCAAGCTTTGGAGGAGCAAGCCTTGCAAGACTAAATGCTTACAGCCTACTTCCATAATGGAAATCTGGTAGGTGAAAGGAGGTGAAAAATAAATGAATAAAAAAATAGCCTTAAGCGCGATGTCTATCTTGACGTCCCTGGCGCTTCTCGGCGGCGCTACATTCGCGCTGTTTACAGATACGGCAACAAGCGAAGATAATACATTCGCAAGCGGGAACGCAGATCTCCAGATTTCTTTAGACGATCCAGATAGTTCACCTGTAGAATTTCTAGATTCTATACCTGGGCCAAATTTTACAGGAATTTTTCCAGGTGAGTCAAGGGACTTTGATTTCTGGCTGAAAAATAATAGTTCTTCAGTAATTGATTTGGATTTGACAGCTGATGTTAGCTCAATTACACCAGATCCTGATGGAGATCAGACGATTGATAATATCCTTCTATTAAGCTGGACATGCGACATCAATGGTAATGGTAGTTTGGGAGATGAAACGCCAACTGCTGAGTTTTCGCCAAGAGATTGGTTAAATGGTGGAAATGCCGCGCTTGGATCCCTAATACCTGCGGAAGAAATGTTTTGCAGGATGACAGGGAGATTACCAAGTACAGCAGATAGCACTGTGGCAAATCAAACAGTAGTGTTTGATGTTGTTTATGATGCAACTCAAGCTCCATAAAATTTAGTTTTAAACTGGTGGTGGGGATGTGGTTTGCCCCACCACCAGGGGGCAGTGGGGTCGGTCGATAAATGTCATCCTGAATTTATTTCAGGATCTCGGCTCAAACGAGATTCCGAAACAAGTTCGGAATGACAGGGAGGAAATTATGAAATTAATTTCTGAGATTTTGTATGCCGCGTTAACTATTTTGATCCTTGTGCTATTGCCTTTTATAGTCTTTACCCTTGTCACATCAAAAACAGACAGATTGGGAGGAATTCAATCCTTCGTGGTTCTTTCCGGCAGTATGGAGCCAAGTATTCCAGCAGGAAGCATCATATATGCTAAAGACGCGAAAGAATTTCACATAGGAGACGTAATCTCATTTAAGAAGGGAAGTGATATTGTGACACATAGAATAGTTCATGGAGAAAAAACAGATAATAAATTTTCCTACTACACAAAAGGAGACGCGAACAACAACATAGATTCAGAAGTTGTGGCGCAAAAGGATGTTTTGGGAAAGTCGATTTTTTTCGTGCCATTTGTTGGGAAATTTGTGTTATTTCTTAAATCTTTTCCGGGGTACGCGCTTTTTATAATTTTCCCAACAGTATTTTTCATAGTTTTTGAGGCGAATAATATCAGGAAAGAAATCACAAGGCATGCGGAAAAAAGAGCTATTCAGAAATTACAAGCAGCATGAAACAATTTTTATTAATCTCAATATTATTTATCCTCAGCATAGGCTTTGTTTCTTACAAAGCCACTCATGCGCTTTTTAACGATACAGCGCAGTCTCAAAACAACACCTTTTCCGCAGCCCAAACATTTCATGTTGTGATTAGTGAAGTGCAAATCAATGGCTCAAATGCAAATCAAGATTTTGTTGAGCTTTACAATCCAACTAGTTCTGTTGTTGATTTAAATGGATGGCAATTACAAAAGAAGACTTCAAGTGGAGCAATTAGTTCTCTAGTTCTATTTGGGAGTAGCCATATAATACCAGCACATGGTTATTTCTTATGGGCAAACAATCAGACGCCTCAAAATCCCTTCAGTACCTCTATAGGTGCAGATGTAAGCAACGGTAATAATTTATCAGAGAATAATAGTATAGCTTTAGAGGATGCAAGTAACAATATTATAGATCAGGTTGGTTGGGGTACTGGGATCAGCCAGTACGTAGAAGGAACGCTTATTGATAATGGATCGGATACAAATAAAAGCATGGAACGAAAGGCATATTCAACATCAACAGATGTGACAATGGAGGGTGGAGTTGATGAGACAAAAGGCAATGGATACGATACGGATGATAATTCAAATGATTTCATTCTGAGAACAGTTTCTGATCCGCAAAATAGTTCTAGCGGAACGGAAATGCCGTAATACCGGATTGTAGGTACGGTTCCGATACGGGATCGGTTTAGCTATGACGATGTTGGAGATTTTTAAAAATTGAAGCTATGAAAAAAAGGATTTTGTTTGTTTTGATTTTGGCGACATTGGTGGGGTTGGCATTTTATGGAAATATCAATTTGTTTAATAGAACTCAGACAGCTTATGCTGTTGGGGATTTGACTGTTGATTGGGGAATTGGAGTTGGGGACGTGGGTCCGATATTTAATGTCCTTAATATGGCGCCTGGAGATATGGAGGAGCGAAGCGTTGATGTTTCTAATTCTGCAGCATCTGCCCGGCCTGTTGGCGTGCGCGCGATTATGACAGATGGCGAGGCGACATTTTCCGCGGCTCTTAAAATAATTATTTCTGAAAACGGGACAGATATTTATGGCGGGACTAGCGGGACCGGAGAGAAAAGCTTAGGCGACTTATTTTTGGAAAGCGCTGGTCCGGACGGAATTCCTCTTTCAACTATTGGACCAGGCGACTCAGCTATTTATATATTCAAAGTTACCTTTGATGAAAGCGCGGGGAATGAATTCCAGAATCTCAATGTCGTTTTCGATCTTAAAATCGGCATTGCGATTGCGGTGCCTGCGCAGTGCCAAGGAATAGAATTTGATCTGGTTGGTGGCTTACCGATATTTGGAACAGATGGAAACGATCGGATCAACGGGACGCGGGGGAATGACCTTATTTTTGGACTTGAGGGAGATGATCGGATTTTTGGACACGGAGGACATGATTGCATTATAGGAGGAGAAGGCAATGATCAGCTGAGGGGAGAAGTTGGAAACGACCTTTTGTTTGGTAACGAGGGAAATGATTTGCTGATTGGGGCTGTAGGAAATGATCTTATTTTTGGCGGGGATGGGGATGACAATATTCGAGGGGAAAACGGAAATGATCAGATTGATGGTGGGGATGGGGACGATAAGATAACAGGCGGAAATGGGAATGATGAGATTGACGGCGGAGACGGAAATGATGACATTAGCGCTGAAAATGGCGCAGATCAGGTAAACGGAGGAGACGGAGACGATAAAATTAATGGAGGAGCGGGAAATGATGTTTTGATCGGAGACAGCGGATTTGATTCTATCAATGGACACGCGGGAAGAGATACATGTGATGGAGAAACAAAAAATAACTGCGAACTATGAACTATTAACTATGAACTTCTATGAATAATTTTGAAAATGTTAGAAAAAGAGTATTTAAGTTTGCGCTAAATATAATTACAGTATGTAAAGAGCTTCCTAAAACTGAGACTAATAGAATTATTATTAATCAGCTTTTAAGATCTTGTACCGAACAGATTTTATATACATTATGAATATTGCTAAGAAGGAATCGAGAGAAACAAACTATTGGCTAAAGCTTTTGTTTGAGTCTAATAATGAGTTTATAACAACTAAGCTAAATACTATTATTGCTGAAGGAGAGGAAATTGCAAAGATACTGACAGCTAGCGTTAAAAGTGCTCAGCGTAAACATTCAAAATGACAATTAATAGTTATAAGTTAATAGTTAATACTTAAAAGAAGGGGGGTGAATAAAAATGATGGTTAAAAAAATTACTGCGGGAGTTGTCGGTGGACTTTTCCTAACAAGTCTAATTGCAGCTTCAGCTTTTGCTGATACTACTTCAGAGATTTCTGGAAACGGTGCCGGGTCGATAAACTCGATCTATATCAAAAACAAATCCAATTGCGACGTTTCTCAGAAAAACAAAACCACAGTGCTCACGGAAGTTGTGTCCAAAGCAAACAGCGGAGGAAACAATGCTAACGGCAACACTGGCGGAGACGTTACAATCGATACCGGAAACGCAAGTTCCGAAGTTTTGGTATCAGTTGAAGGCGGTTCCAATGAAGCCACAGATCCATGTTGCTGTGGTTCCAATGATAGCTCACACGAGGCTTTGATCTCAGGAAACGGTAGACATTCTATCAATTCTGTAACTCTAAAGAACAAAAAGAGTTCTGAGATTAAACAAAAAAACAAAACTGAAGTGCTCACTGCCATTCTTTCAAAAGCCAAGACTGGCAAAAATAGAGCAAACTACAACACAGATGGATCGGTTGAGGTGAAGACCGGAGACGCGGATTCACTCGTAGATGTATCGGTCAGCTCATCATCAAACACTCTTAATCCATAATTTTTTAAGAGGATTTGAGTTGTTCCAAAAACCCTGTGCCATACGGTACGGGGTTTTTTGGTAAGAATTTCGTAAGAGTTGACTTTGTATTATTGACACAGCCTATATTTGAGTTTATTATTGGAGGGAAAATGAAGGAGAATCGGGAAAGCAATGTCCACAGGATTAGAAATGCATTGGCTGTTATTAAAGCCTACGGTCAAATTCTAGCAAAACGATTAGGCAAAAGCAAAGACAAAAACTCCCTCTCTTATCTTGCAAAGATTGACAAGGAGGTTAATAAAGTGGCAAAACTTATTAGGAAGAGATAGGATTATGAGAAAAAAGGAAGATAAAAAGAGAATATTGATAGTTGATGATGATCCCGCGATTTTGGATGCGCTTCGGATTGTCCTTGAGATGGAGGGATATGAGGTAATAACTCTTTCAAGCACTGATAAAATCTACAAAGAAGTTCGTTCTCGTAAGCCGTCTCTAATTTTGCTTGATATTTGGTTGCCTGGGGGAATTGATGGCACAGAAGTGACAAGATTTATCAAGGCGCAGGAAGACCTTAGCCACATTTCTGTTATTCTAATCTCCGCAGTTTCGAATATAAGAAAGATGTTTAAAAATTCCCATGCGGATGATTTTCTCGCAAAGCCTTTTGATATAGATGACGTTATAGAGAAGGCAAATAAATATTTGTGAGAAAGATTCTAGTTCTTTTTCTTCTCTACGTTACAACCGCGATATTTGGGCTTAACATAGAGGCGGTAGGTGGTTTTGCGACTTTGGTCTGGCCTCCAGCGGGAATCTCACTGGCATTCCTTCTTTTGTTTGGCTACCAACTTTGGCCAGGAGTGTGGATGGGAGCTTTTTTTGCAAACGTTCTAAGAGGCGCTCCTGAATCTGTCGCATTTGGAGTTGCTACTGGAAATACACTCGAAGCAGTACTGGGTGTATTTATACTCACACATTTTATTAAGGGGTTTAATTACTCTTTGTCCCGGCTTAGTGACGTCTTGGGGTTGTTGTTGGTTGCAACCGTTAGCACCCTGGTGGGAGCTTCTGTTGGAGTTTCCAGTTTACTGCTTGGAGGTATTATATCCTTTTCTTCTTCTGCTCAGACCTTTCTTGCCTGGTGGGTGGGAGACGCGCTTGGAGATTTGATAATAGCGCCGCTGATTTTGGTTTGGAGTGTACCGGGTGCTTTTAGGATACCTAAAAGCAGATTGCTTGAAGCAATTTTATCAATACAGCTTCTTTTTATTTCAGGCGTTGTCGTCTTTAACGGCGCATTTGGATTAGATACTAGGAATCTGCCATTTACTTATCTGATTTATCCGGTTCTTGTTTTTATTGCCATCCGTTTTGGCCAGCGGGGAATAGTAGCCTCGATGTTTATCCTGATTATTATTGCGATTTGGAATACGCTTGAGGGGTACGGTCCTTTCGCAAAAGAGAGCATTTTTGTAAGTTTACTGCTTTTGCAGTTTTTCATGGGTGTTGCATCTGTAACATTTATGATTCTAGCTTCCTTTGTATCTGAGCGCAAAGACATTGAAGCTAGAAAAGACGAATTTGTAAGCATAGCAAGTCACGAGCTAAAAACTCCTATAACAAGCATGAAAATTTTTACACAAACTTTGAAAAGATGGCTTACGTTAACCGATGACAAAAAGTCAGTGCGGCTTCTCACAAGAATCGACGATAAGCTGAATTTGCTTACAAAGATTGTTAACGATCTTCTTGATGTGTCAAGAGTGAGGGTTGGGACGCTGCCTCTTCACAAAAAGGTATTTGATTATGATTCTATGATTAAAGAAGCAGTTGAGGATATACAGATGGTATCCAAAAATCACAATATAATACTTCGCGGAAGAATAAAAAGAAAAATATTGGGAGATCCTGATCGCCTAAACCAAGTGCTTGTAAATCTTCTCACGAATGCTGTTAAATACTCACCCTCATCAGATAGGGTAATTGTTAGGACTTTTTCTGACGAAGAAAAACTTACTGTGGGTGTGCAAGATTTTGGCATTGGAATCGCTGAAGATGAGCAAAAGTATTTATTTACACCATTTTATAGAATAAAAGGAGCAAGAGGGGAAAGGTTTTTTGGCTTAGGCATTGGTCTTAATATTGCTAAAGAATTAGTGAGACAGCATGGGGGTAAACTATGGGTAGAAAGCAAGAAAGGAAAAGGATCAACTTTCTATTTCACTTTGCCCTTTCGGTGATTTTCTTACACTTATCTTACTATTTTTTGATTGTGTTTTTAAAATTTTGCGTTATTGTAGAAGGGGTATGGTTTATAAGAAGGGGGCCGAAGAACTATGAATTTGGGAGTGAGACATAATTATTTGCAGAGCTATCTTAACTTTTACTACAAGCACGTTGTCAAAGAAAAAAAGCCTAAAAAACAAGAGAAGAGTTCAAGTTCAGACAGGAGAGTAGGTGAATTAAATCCATGGTACAAAAATTAAGATTTTTGATGTCTCGGTTTTACCGTTTCTTCGATAGATTAATAAAAAGTTTTAATCCTTCAGCATATACCCAAAACCGCGGACAGAGTGGATAAGTTTCATGGAAGATTCCCCGTCTATTTTTTTTCTAAGATACCCCACATATACATCAACGACCCTTGTTTCGATGTCCGGAGAATAAGACCAAATGCGATTTAGAATCATTTCTCGGGAAAGCACCATCCCTTTATTTAGCATCAGATATTCAAGCAGTCTAAATTCTTTTGGAGTAAGTTTTATTTGTTTGCCTCCCCTTTTTACTTCAAGTGATTTGCTGTTCAAAATCAAGTCCGCTACTGTTATTTTTTCGTCTCCTTTTGGTCTAAGTCTTGCTTTTATTCGAGCAAGCAGCTCCTCTCCAACGAATGGTTTGGTGATATAGTCATCCGCGCCAAGATTAAGACCTTTGATTACATCTTCTGAGCCATCTCTGGCAGTTAAAATAACAATTGGAATATCCGGATGCTCTTTGACTATTGTCTGACAAACGCTTTCTCCGCTTACATCTGGAAGTCCCAGATCGAGTATAACCAAGTCTGGCGGGGAAGTTTTGACAATACCAAGAGCCTGAGAACCGGTAGAGGATACTCTTGTTCCAAAACCATTCTCCAAAAGAAGGTCTTTTAAATAATTCTGAAGGTCGTTATTGTCCTCGACCACCAGTATGGTTTTCATGCCCTGATTATAGCAGAATTTAATTACCAGTTTTGCCTTATATGATTCATGGCAAAGTCCAGGTCTCCATGGACTTTTTTGCGGGGATTGAAGATGTTATCCGGATCGAAGATATGCTTGGTTTGTTCAAAAAGTGAAATAACTTTTTCTCCATACATTTGCTTGAGATACGGAGTTCTGATGAGTCCGTCATTGTGTTCTCCTGTTGTGGAGCCATTGTATTTTTGCACCAAATCATAAACTTGTTTTGCGATAACGGGGATATTCTCCCTTACCTTGTGATCCGCGATGTCAACAAGAGGAATGATGTGAAAATTTCCGTTGCCGACGTGCCCCGCAACCGTGTAAATAAATTCGGGATATTTTTTAAGAATGTCTGTGACTTGCGGCACGACTTCACCGATGTGCTCCGGTTTTATGACAAAATCGTCTATAAAAGGAGCTGTATGTTTGTTTCTGATTTTTTTTCGAAGAAGATTAAAGCTCTCGCGTCTTACCAGCCAATACCTTTTTTCCTCGCCATCCTTTGCTACTTGGGTTTGGGGATTGAGGGGTCTGAGTTTTTCCTTAAGAGTTGAGATTTTTTGCTCAACCTCTTTTGCGTCGTCGCTTGTAAAATCAATCTGCAGAATCAGTTTTGGAAGACTGCGTCCTGTAAAAAGCGAGATAAACGCAGGCAAGAATGCGATACCTGCTTGTATCATCCCTATTAGACCAAGCTGTTTGGCAAATTCGGGAAAGTAACGAAGAGCAAGTTTTAGCGTGTTGTCGTCGTATGATTCAAAGCTCTCGGGGTTGAGAGGCAAGGTAATATTTATAATTTGATTTAAATGACTAAGTTCGTGCAGAAAAATAATTATCATCCCGCGATGTTTGTGTATTGGCACAAGTTCGATATCAGCCTCAAGAACAAATCCCAATGTGCCTTGAGCGCCGACAAACAATTGTGTGAGGTCAAAAATTTCTTCTTCTTTGTCGTATATATTCCAGAGAAAATACCCGGCAGAATTTTTGGACACGTCAGGTTTTGCGTTTACAATATAGTCGTAATTGTCAGTTATTAATTTATGCGTTTTTTTGTAAATTTCTCCTTCGAAGGTATTTAATTGCAGTTTTTGGTTGAGTTCTTCCTGGGACAGTGGTTTTAGTTCGTAAATATTTCCATCGGCAAGAACCACTTTCATTCTTTTGATGTACTTTTCAGTCTTGCCATACTGCAGTGATTTTTCTCCGCCGGAGTTGTTATTCACAATTCCTCCCATCGCGCATATTTCTCTGGACGCGGGATATGAGGGAAACAGCAGGTTGTGTTTTAGAGTTTCTTTTTCAAAATCTCGGTAATAAACACCGGGCTGCGTGGTCGCGACGTTGTCGTGAATTTTTGGAGTGTTATTGAAATATTTTTCAAATGCAACTATGATAGAATCGTTTATTGAGCCGCCGCTCATGTCTGTTCCAGCAGATCTCGCTGTTAAAGAAAGGGTAGGGTTGGCTTTTTTGTTTTTATTTACAAATTTTACTATAGCTTTTACATCCTCTTCGTCTTTTGGGAATACGACAACCTGTGGTTTTACTTCAAATAGACTGGCATCGTGGGAATAGGTAGTTAGGGTTTGATCATCGGTAAGCACATCACCTTTTATTGTTTGCCTGAGTTGTGCGAGAAGATTGATATCCATAAAAATAAATTTAAAATTCAAAGGTCAAAATTCAAAATTACAAGTAAAAAGTCAAAAGTTTATTAATTTTTAATTTTGAATTGTGGTTTTGCCTTTTGATTTTTGATTTTTGACTTATTTTCTAGCAATAACTTTCTTTATTGCTTGTTTGATTGCTTCCTTTCCCATCCCATATTTCTCTATCAACTCTTTTGGTTTTCCGGACTCTGCAAAAGTATCTTGAAGGCCTATAAATTCCATGGGTGCTGGTTTATTTTTCCCCAAAAATTCTGCGATTGCTCCGCCCAAACCTCCCTCTACTTGATGATCTTCAACTGTTACAGCAGCTCCGGTTTTTCCAACCAAATCAATAATTGTTTGTCCGTCCAGAGGCTTGATCGTCGCGACGTTTGCAACCAGCACATTTGTTCCTTCTTTTTCAAGTTCCGATGCCGCAACTAAAGCATAGTAGAGCATGTGTCCTGTCCCGAATATTACTGCCTTTGGATTATCCGAGACCCAAAAAGTACTTATTTTTCCCATCTCGTATGGAGTCTGCTCGGTAGTCATTATTGGCGTTTTGTCCCTGGTGAATCTCAGATACGCGGGTCCTTCAAAATTTGCTGAGGCAATAGTTGCTTTTTTCCCCTCAAAATAATCACAAGGGACAAATACTTTAATCCAAGGCCAGCATCTTGTGATCGCGATGTCTTCTGTTGCCTGGTGGGTCGCGCCGTCAGGCCCTGTGACAATACCGCTGTGGTGGCCTGCTATTTTTACATTTGACTGGTTATATATAATAGTAGTTCTTATAGTCTCCCAGTTTTTGCCGGGAGAAAAAGTAGCATAAGAGGACATAAAAGGAATTTTGCCGCTTACCCCAAGTCCAGCCGCGATTGCCGCCATGTTTTGTTCGGCAACTCCGCATTGAAAAAATCTATCAGGAAATTTTTCGGCGAACCTGTGTGCTTGAGTTGATTCTGCCAGGTCTGCAGTGAGTGCCACAACATTTGGGTTTTGTTCACCAAGCTCTACTAACCCGTCTCCGTAACCATGTCGGGTTGGTTTTACTTCAACATCTTGGTCGAAGAGTTTTGGGTTAAGTTTTAGGTCTGGGTTTAGCATAGATAATCTTACTGGTGCTCGCTTACTATTTTTCCCTGCAGCGTTCTTAATTCGTCGAGCGCTTTTTTTGTCTGTTGTCCTTTTGGTGGAGCGCCTTTTACATCTTGAGTGTCAGGCGGCATGCCGTGCCACTCGAATCTGTTTTCCATAAAATCTACACCCTTTCCAGGAGTAGTATGAGCAATGATAGCTGTAGGTTTTTCAAAAACCGAGCGGGCTTCACGAATTGCGTCAACAAACATTTTTATATTGTGTCCATCGACTTCAAACACCTTCCAATTAAAAGCTTCGTATTTTGCCCTGAAAGGTTCAAGCGGCATAATGTTTTCTGTAAATCCGTCAATCTGAATATTGTTGCGGTCTATAACCAAAGTGAGATTGTTTATTTTGTATTTTGCCGCAAACATTACAGCTTCCCAAGTATTTCCTTCCTGCTGTTCCCCGTCAGAGGCAATGCAATAGATGTGATGTTTTTTATTGTCGAGTTTTGCCGCCAAAGCCATGCCGATTGCCTGGGAAATTCCCTCACCAAGCGGTCCGGATGTTGTTTCGACTCCGGGAAGTGCGGATCTGTGAGGATGTCCTTGGAGACGGGAGTTTAATTTGCGCAGAGTCTTCAGCTCCTCAATCGGGAAATATCCGGACAGCGCCATTGCCGCGTATCTGACTGGACAGATGTGTCCGTTTGACAAAACCAGCCGGTCGCGGTCTTCCCAGTCTGGATTTTTTGGGTCGTGGTTGAGGATATGGAAGTAAAAGGCGGTAAAGATGTCAGTCATTCCAAGGGGACCAGCCGAGTGTCCTGATCCTGCTTCAACTAAAGATTCAATAATAAGCTGTCTTATTTGGTTTGCTTTAAGCTCTAAATCTTTTAATTTATCATCGTGTAGTTCTTCGATCATTAAGTCTATCTTAACACGCTTTTTGATTCATTTTCAACAATTAGTTTTAATCTTTTCAAGAAATATGTCTGCATTTTGTACCTCGCAGGTGTCGTTTCACACGATCTACTTAACATGTTGTGTTTTATCTCTAACTCTTAGAAGGAGGATATCTTTTCATGAGAAAGTCTAACTGTTCTTCGTTGTTCAGCTTATGACCATCTGCAACATCAACATCAGGAATTTTTATTCTGAATCGGTATGCCCACCTGATATGTCCTATTTTTTCTTCTGGTGTTAAGGGATGACCATCAACATTGCTAAAATTTGGTATATTTACTTCTTGTTTAGTCTCAACAGATTCTTGAGCAATAGACTTCCATTTTTCTATATCTTCTTGTTCGTTGTATTGCGACTCTGCTTTCTTCTGCAATACAGCACTAAAGACGAGTCCTCGATCACCTTCTTCAACTCTCCGCTCGTCTGAATTTTGGCTTGGCTCAAAACCCCATTCGCTCCGATAATATATTTGAATTTTTATCTGCTTTAAATCAAAACCTAGGTTTTTGATAGAAAATAAATCCTTTATAACTCCGCCTTGCCAAACCAATATTCCATTATCCTTCAGCACTCTTTTGGCTTCTATAAATATTTCATTGCTTCTTTCTTCTGAAATGTTTGATCCTAATATACCCGCTAAACTACCGTTCTTTAGTGGCAAACTTGTAGCATCGGCTTTAAAATCAATTTTCCCAAGGCGTTGTCCTGACTTTTCTCTGTCGTCCCATTTTTGCACATCAGAGGTTAAATTTGAAACAAATAATTTCTTATTTAAAGAATTTATATCAACAAGATCATAGCCTTCCTGCGTAGGGCCGCCGACTTCTATTAACGATCCTTCTTGTTCTCCAATGACAGTATTAATATTAAATCCTTGTTCTTTCCATTCTCTTATACCACTTTTGTGACCGGATTCTTTAATATTTTTATCTTCCAGTGTCCCCAAAAATCCATAAATTACCCTCTTGTCTGCCTCCTGTTGCACTAGGGTTGGTTTTTCAAATTGCCCTGAAGATCCCTCGCTCATAGAATTATTTTATCACTAATTAATTTTTTACAACAATCATTAAATCAGAGACGTTTGAGGGGAGGCGGCCTGTGACTATATTGTCGCCTGTTTTTTTGAAGAATTTAAAACTGTTGTTAGTGTCTAGAAATCGTTCCGGATTAAGTTTTATTTTCTTGGCTTTTTTAACGGTTTCTATATCTCCAATAGCACCGGCATGCGGAGAATTGTCCCAGCCGTCAGTCGCGCAAGAGGCTATAACAACACCGCTTGGAATATCTGATATAGCTCCCAGAACCAACTCTTGGTTTCTTCCTCCTTTTCCATTTCCTTTAACTTTAACAATTGTTTCTCCGGCTGCAAGAAGAATGTGGTGGGGAGGCGTTTTATCCATGAGTTCCTTTCCAACAAATCTTGCTTCCCCCTGGAATTTGTCCGAATAAATAATCGCGTTAAAACCCAACTCCTTTGCTTTTTTCTGCATAGCCATAAGAGGAGTAAGATTGCTTAGGATTAGTGTATTTGAGACATTTTTAAAATACTTATCTTCTTTTGGAGTTTCCAAAAAATCGTCTTCCGACAATTCGAGTTTTTCCCAAAGATCAAATTTTTTAAGAATAGCAAACGCTTCTTTTTTGGTTGATGGATCTTTGACTGTAGGACCCGAGGCAATTACAGAAAGATCATTGCCGGGGACGTCTGAAGCAATAATACTTACAACTTTTGCAGGATACAATAGTTTTGCCAAGCCTCCTCCTTTGACTTTTGACAGATGCTTTCTCACAACATTCATCTCATAAATATTTGCGCCGCATTTCAGAAGAGCTTTGTTGACTTCAATTAGTTTTTCTAAATCTATTTTATAAGGGTCTTCAAATAACGCAGACCCGCCGCCGGCTATAACTACAATAACCAGGTCTTTTTCAGTTAGAGAGATTAAGCTGGTTAGGGATTTTTTTGTAAATGAAAGGTTTTCTTGTGAGGGGAGGGGATGGGTACCCTTGGTGAATTTAATTTTTGAAAATTCCTGTGCTTCAAGATCAATTACAAAACCGTTTTCCAGTTTGTTTGCAAGCAGTTCTTCAATAGATTTTGAAATCCCGCCAGACCCTTTGCCAAATCCAAGAAGATGCAATCTTTTGAAATTTTTTAGGTTGAATTTTTGATTTTGTATGCTTAGAGCTTCACCTTTGAAGGAAATATTTTCTTGTATTACTTTTTGGGGCTGAATAGATTCAAGTCCAGTTTCTAAAATCTTAAGACATGCTTTCCGTGTTTCAGTTTTTGCAAGGGAATCGAAATTTCTAATAAACATCATCATTCTTCAAGTTTTTTTATCTTCGCAATTCTCCTACTGTGTCTTTCTTCATTTGAAAAAGGAGTGTCCAGAAAAATTTTTACAAGTTCTTTGGCTAGGTCATCGTTTGTAAACGCACTCCCCAAAGATAAAACATTCGCATCATTGTGAAGCCTTGAAAGTTCAACATTTTCTTTGTTGAATCCCAATATCGCTCTTATTCCTTTTATTTTATTGGCGACAATGCATTCTCCGGCTCCTGATTTGCCAAATACTACTCCTTTTGAATCAGTGTTCTTAGAGACTCCTAAAGCTGCGTTTGCAATAAAATCCGGATAATCGTCATCCTTGTCAAAACTAAATGCTCCGCAGTCCTCGATTTCGTATCCATTTTCCACAAGATAAGACTTTATTTTTTCTTTCAATTCGAATCCCGCGTGATCAGTACCAAGATATATTTTCATTTTATCAATAAGAGTTTGTTATAAATATTTTGTAAAAATGCAGGAAGTTATCGCAAATCTCTTCTACTGCTTTTTCTCTTCCTATTTTACCATTTTTAAAATCTAAAAGCGGCTGCCAAAAGATCGTGCGTCCCACCGCAAATCCTATAACTCCATCGACATTTTTCCCGGCATTTAACCATTGTTCTACTTTTTCTCTGTTCTCTCCACGGCCTAAAATTACAAGCCCAACATTATCTCTCCCATCTTCCTTAATTTTTGCAACAATAGATTCATAATCGGTTTTGTCTCCCATCCCCTCTAGCTTCCAAACATCAGGTTCTATGTCAGACCCCCGTAGATCGCTGATTACATTTGTTAAGTTTTGCGCACCAGGGGTACTTTCTCCGCTTAGCACTTCTAATAAAAATTTATATCCATGATTATGGCAGTAATCACAAAGCATTTTTAATTTTGTCCAATCAGTGTTTGGCTTAAATCTTATTAGCGCTTTGGCAAAAGTAGGATTGTATTTTTTTATGTGTTCTCCAAAGTCATTGCCGTACTCAAAATCAAATTCTATTTGTCCGCTTTTTTCTGTGGTAAGAATTGTTGTGATGCCGTTTTCTCGCGCATCCTGAAGAATTTCGTCTCCATATTCCTCATCGACCAAGATTGCTGATTCTTCTTTTGAAATACCACTCTTTATAGATTTTTTAAACGCTTCGTAAATAATCAACTTTCCCTCAATTATTTGTTTTTTTTCAAATTTTTCTTTTTCAAAAGTGGATCGATGGTCAAATGGTAATATAAAAAGGTTTTTGGTGTAGCCCAAGTTTTTAAGCATGTTTTGTTTTTTCTTCCATCTCATTTTTCGTCAATAGTCCATTTTGAGCTCCAACTTTTTCTATCACATTTGCAGAACTTATAGTTCCCCAAAGCATTGCGTCCTTGATAGACTTGCCTTGAGACATGGCTGCCATAAATCCGCTTGAATAAGCATCTCCGGCGCCGGTTTTCTCTGCAATATTTGTTTTGATAATACCATTTGTATGGATTTGCCCTTTTTCGTCAATCGCAAAAGATCCATTCTCTCCATCTGTGATTACCACAATCTTTGGTCCCAGTTTTTGAAGTTGTTCCAAAAGTAGTTTTATTTTCTTTTCATTGTCTTCTTGATTCATGATTCTTAATTCATAATTCTTAATTTTAGCCGCTTCCTCTTTATTTACAAACAAAATGTTCGTTGCATTCAGTACATTTGCGATAGATTCATAGCCGGCATTTATTTGTACAGTTCCGGGATTGAAGGCAAGGCGACAGTTGGTTTTTGTTACATACATGATTACTTTTTCGTACGCATTTTTCCATTCTTCTCCAATGGACGTGAGGTAAACCCATTTTGTAGACAGATTATCGAATTTAAAATCATGGGGTTTTTGGATATGCTGGGAAAAAATTGTTCGATCGCCTTTGAAGCTTAAAATGACCGATACTGAAGCGGTATGATCTTTGAGGCGACTGACATTTTCTGTATGAACTTTTTCTTTTTTTAGAGAATTAATTATTTTATCAGACAGTTCATCATCTCCAATTTCTGCAAAAAGAGTCGTATTTATTTCCAAGCGTGACAAACCTGCAGCTACATTAGCTGCATTTCCGCCAGGCGACAGGCGGCATTTATCAACTGCTATTTTTTCTCCAAGATGAAAATACAATTCGTTTGATTGTTCGTTTAGCTTCAGGTGTTTGTTCGCGTCGTCAAAGTGTAAAAATAAATCAATTTTCGCATTGCCAACACAAGCTATATCAAAATCCTGCATGATCTTATGCTACCTAAAAATATTTATGTTTGCAATAGAGAATAGAAGTTGATATAGTTTATGTGTTGGTAGTAATATAAAATATAATTATATGAGCATTTTGTATTTCTTTTTATTAAAACTTATTCCTCCGAAAACAGCTTATGCGCATTGTGATATTCCGTGTGGGATTTATGATCCTCATTTGGCGCAAATGGGAGCGCATACTGTTATAAGAATGACGAATCTTATAAATGAGTTGAAGACAAGCACTGCTGAGCCTCCTTTTGATGAAAGGAAAAAAATTATCAGTCAAATTTCAAGACTTACCAAAGTAAAAGAAGAACACGCAGAACTTGTAAAACACGAAGTTAGAGTTTTGTGGGGGGATTATTTCAAAGAAGAGCATCTAAAGGCTTACCCTGAACTTAATGATCTTGTGTTTAAAACCTTAAAGCTCGCTTCCAAAGCTCGTCAGGAAATAAATATAGAAGCGGCAAATGAGCTTTTGGAAAATGTCCAGAAGATTGCTGAGATCTTTTGGAAGACAAAAAATATTCAGACAGCAAAGATAAAATCTCCTTATCCAACAGGCGGAACTTTAGTAATACCTAAGTCGTAAATGCTTCTTCTTTCACGATTTGTAGTAAACGGCCACAGCATGGAGCCAGCTTTGCGGCAGGGTCAATCAGTTTTGGCAAGCTCAATTCCTTATTTAGTCTCAAAACCCAAAATTGGAGATATTATTTTTTTTAAAAAAGACGAAAAAATATTTATAAAAAGAGTTTCCAAAATAGATGGAGACAAATATTTTGTCGCTGGTGATAATCAGAAAGATAGTATGGATAGTAGGAAGTTTGGGTGGATTAACAAAAGCGATATTTTAGGAAAAGTTATTTATTATTAATTTCTAGAAAAGATTATTCCTTCTTTTGACAACTCATGACTTTTGTTCGGTATTTCTATGGCTTTAGGCATTATTACAATTCCATTTTTTACTTCCGCATGAGGCATTTGCTCTTCAGAACCATCGGGATTTTTAACAAAAATTGTGGCAAAATTAATTTCTTTTTTCTCATCAACACGATCCATGGCTTCTTTTACCTCTAGTCCATTCATTGTCCCTTTATCATGAAGATCAGAAGCAACTTCAAAAATCTCTTCTTCGTGTGCTCGAACTATACTTCTGGCAACTTTTGCAGCAGAATCTACATTGTTTGTCATAAATGATGTTATTCGTTCATCGTGCCCTGTACCGCTATGGCCAACGGAATATGGGGCTATAGCCGCAAGTGGATTTTTACTAGTTAGTTCTGTTAGCCCATTATATCCGGGACCGGGGACATCGGTAACCTTTCTTACAGACGAGCCTTTTTCACCATCTGTAACTTCTGCTACAACCGCATGAGTCGCCTCATGTATTTCTGTATCATCAGGTATACCCGATCTTTTAGTTTCTTGATTTACTTCTGGTCTAGCGCTAATTCTTGACCCATTACTAAAATACTGAGTTTCTTTAATTCCAAATGAACTTGGCCATCCGTTGAATTTAACTTTGCTATTTATTGCTTCGTAGTTAATTTTTCGTTTTAGCATAGGGCTTTCCAATACGCCCACACCGCCTGGATTTGCTTTCACAGGCGCTTTAAATTCAGCTGCGTATTCGGGAGTAAATCTTCCTTCCGGTCCCATACGTGCTTATTTTAATATTATTTTTGCGCAAAATCAAATTGGTCATGTATAATAAATTTTGTGGTTAACACTATTTTGATAATAGCAATTATTTTTTTGCTTTTGGTTTTATCTATGCTTTGGCCGCCGGACAGCCCCTGGGCGCCGTGGTGGAGGACAAACAAAAAAGTGGCAAGAGCGATATGCAGGTTGGCAAAAGTAGGAAAGGGTGACGTGGTTTATGATTTGGGTTGCGGTGACGGAACTGCATTGATAACAGCTGTGAAAGAATTTAACGCAACGGGTGTAGGAATCGAGATTGATCCTGTGAGGTTTTTTATCGCAAAAAATAGAGTTAGTTTTAACAAACTTAATTCCGAGATAAAAATATTTAACAAAAACTTCTTCGATGTTGATATCTCTAAAGCGTCTGTGATAGTTGTTTATCTTGTCCCAAAAGCGCTGGGGCGGCTTCTGCCAAAATTCAAAAAAGAGCTGAAAAAAGGGACAAAAATTGTCAGCTATCGCTACGAAATAAATTTGCCTTTAAAAAAGCACGATAAAGAAAATGAGATCAGGATGTATGTGATTTAGCTTATCGCCAAAGCTAGTAGCATTTGAGCAGGTTGATTGTGTCTGATTTTTCATTTGTATTTATAGGAGCGCTGTAGATGAGTTTGCAGAATTTAAGTATTGCATTCTTGTCAAAAATTTCATTTATTGGTGAATTGTCGATAGTTAGCTTATCTGATCCTCGGGTAACAACAATTGTTCTTGAGTTAACTGCTTTTTGGGTAAGTTCAATGCTATCGAAAATTTTATTTCTAAAGGTAATCGGATTTGTGTCGATTATATTTTCCAGTAAATTTACTCTGCCAAGGTATGCAAGCGCAGGAGTTATATCTGGTGTTCCATATAGAAATTCTGGTTTTTCTTTTCTGACTAAGTCGGCAATTGAATCAATATTGTTTATGACTTCTTTTCCTGCAAAGTGTTTTAGATACATATAGCTGTTGATAATGATCGCAAAAAAAATAATTATTGGCAGCGCCTTTTTTACAAGCGGTCTCTTGTAAGTCAAGAATTCTGATAGATTATGAAACGATATCGCAAGAAACGGAATTATAAAATTTAGATATATATAGTAGAGCCCTTGATAGAAGATCAAAAAAACTATTGACATGAGAGAAATAATTGAAAATAATTTATTTTTTTTAAAATTGACCAGATTGAAAAGTAAGACAGCAAACAGAATAAAATCGGATTGTATGAAAAACCACAAGGTGTAAGGTTTGTCTCCGCCTCCGCGGGTAGCTGAGTAAAACACGTCAGTGATAAATTCTTTTGGAGAATGTATTAGAAAGGGCATAGCAATCGCGCCAGTTATAGCCGTTAGTCCGGCGAGAAAAATAAATGAATGTTTGTAATTTTTCTTGACAAAGAGAAGATAGATTATGAAACTTAATATAATTGGTGAAAAATAAGCTTTTGTCATTAGCGCTAAGCCGCTAAAAATTCCGCTTATTAAAAAGTTTTTTTTATCTAAAAAAATGTACGAGGTTAGGATAAAGATAGATGCTGTAAATACTCCTGTTTGGTGATCAGAGGTTACAATTGTTGCGGCAGAGAACATGTATAGAAGGCTGCTTAATACAGAGATTATGTGGTTTTTTGTTTTCTGATGGACGATAAAATAGACAAGAAAAGTTACTGCGACTACTTCAAAAAGAGCTGTTGTGTAAAATAACTTTAGATCGCCAGAGGTAATGATAAAATAAAGAGAAGATATATATGGAAAAAGAGGAAAATTGGTAAAAAATATGTCTTTATAAAGAAGTTGGGAGTTTAGTATTTGATATGCTGTATAAAAGTAAATGTTAGTGTCAGATAAACGGATCGAAATATGTGGAAGTTTGATAAAAAGAAAGAAAGTGATACCTAATAGTAAGATAATAAGAGATTGTTTCATTGTTAGATTGTTTTTTTGCTAAATTGACTTTAGTCGTAAAAATATCCATCTGAGTTTATCTACTGCCTTGTAGAAGTTGTACAAGATTGGATTTATAACAAGATCGTAGCTTCCGACAAATTCAACTAACTCTCCACCATATCCTTGCTTGAATCTATGGAATCCATACCAAGGGTCGTTTTTGTCAGGACTTGGACCTAGAGATCCCCACATGTCAAATTTTTTAAGCCCGAGTTTTTTTCCAAATTTTATCGCCTCCCACATCATGAGATTTGATGCCATGGTTTCACGGTTTTCGCTGCCGGATGCGCCGTAAGGATAATAGAGAGTGTCTTTGTATACGAAAAGAATCCATGCAACAAGTGTTTTTCCTTGGTATTTTGCGAGTAATAAATGAGAGGATAACTGATTTATGATTTTATGAGGAAGAGTTTTCCATTGCAAGCGGTGATATTGTTGGGTATGGGCGTAAAAGTTTTGTCTTTTTGTGGTTTCTTGCATTAGCTTAAGATATGTTTCAAACGCTTCATCTGAATTATCTTCAACCACTTTAACTCCGTGTTTTTGCGCGACTTTAATGTTATAACGGGTCTTTGGGTGCATTTTTTTAAGCAATTCCTCTTCTGATTTAGTCAGATCGATGACAAAAGTATATTTTGTGAAAAGGGGATGGAAAGATGGTAAAAGCTTGTCATGCTGAACTAGTTTCAGCATCTTTTTTGAAGGAGATCCCGAAACAAGTTCGGGATGACAGCGAAGGATAACATTTGGTTCCAGTTGAATAAATATACACTTTTCCTCCTTGCCGATTTTTTCAAGCTCTTTGATCATTTTCTTATCCGGTATTGGACCTTTTGGCAAATAACCGATGGTCCAGGGAGTATAGGCCTTGCCTGCCGGCAGGCAGGGGATTTTGTGGATTGTTAACTGAAAGTTTGTGCCTCTTACAACTTTTACACCGCTTTTTTTTCTAAAATCCGCCCATTCTTTTGACTGAAGCGGGTGGGTAGAAGGAGAATTTAAATTCATAGCCATTCCGAAGTATTGTCATTTTCTTTTTTAAAATATTGAAAACTTTTTGACAAAACATTTTCCGGAAGCTCCAATATAAAGCGGGAGACAATATTTGAAGTTTTAAGTCCGAAAAAAAGTCGGCGTCTGGCAAAACTGAGGTATAATTTTTGCTTAGCCCTTGTGATGCCTACATAACAAAGTCTTCTTTCTTCCTCAAGTTCATTTTTATCCATAAGACTTCTTGAGTGGGGAAAGAGCCCTTCTTCCATGCCGATCATAAAAACTACAGGAAATTCCAGCCCTTTGGCAGCATGCATGGTCATAAGAGTTACTGCGTCTTTTTTATCGCCATTTAGGACTTTTCCTGAGCCTGTCGAAGGATGATCCGGCATATATTCCTGTTCCACCAGGGCAACATTTTCCAAAAATTGGTCAATATTTGGAAATTCAACCGCAACAGAGCGAAGTTCTTTTATATTGTCAAGACGCTGTCTATCTTCTTCGTCTTTATCATCGTATAGAGAAAGATAGTCGGTTTTTCTCAAAACCTCATCCAAGATTTCAATAGTAGGTTTTTGATTTAATGATTCATTGAGGGATTCTTGGAGCTCAAGAAATTTCTGAAATCTCCCTTTCCCCAATTTTTCAATTCTTTTATAAGATACCATATCTTTTGGATTTGCAATCAAACGAAGATAGGACAAAACATCTTTTATTTCTTTTCTCTCATAAAATCTTGTGCCGCCTATTAAAACATATGGTATGCCCTGATGAATAAAGACTTCCTCGATGGTTCTTGACTGCGCATTGGTTCTGTAAAAAACAGCGAAGTTAGAATATTTGACATTCGTTTGCCCGCCGAAGTCTTGGCGAAGACGGGACATTTCGCGGATGATAAACTCGGCTTCCGCGTGTTCGTTTATCGCTTCATAAAGAGTTATGTCTTCGCCATTTGGGTTTTCTGTCCAAAGTTTGAGTACTGGGTGGGTAGTATTTCTTGATATTACGGAAGAGGCAGCATCCAAAATTTTCTGGGTGGATCTGTAGTTTTGAGAAAGAGAAAAAGTTTTGGTGTTTGGAAAATCTTCTTTGAATTTCGTAAGATTTGTAAAGTCAGCCCCTCTCCAGCTGTAAATACTTTGTGAAAAGTCTCCCACTACGCAAATATTTTTGTACTTATTTCCCAACATTTTGGTAAGCATATACTGCGCATGATTTGTATCCTGATATTCATCAACAAGAATATATCGGAATTTGTCCTGATATTTTTCGAGAACCTGCGGATTTTTTTCAAACAACTCAATGGTTTTTAGCATCAGATCATCAAAATCCAGAGCGTCATTGTCTTTGAGGATGTTTTGATAAATTGGATAAATTCTGGCAACTGTTTCCTGGAAATAACCTCGTGCATACTGGATATAAGTATTTGGGTCAATAATTTCATTTTTCGCCTGTGAGATGGTCGCAAGAATGGATGTGGGTTTGAAATCCTTGGGAGAGAGACTTAGCCTCTTCATGGCTTCTTTTATAGCATCAAGGGCATCCTGATCGTCATAGATAATAAATCTTGTAGAAATGCCAATATATTTTCCGTCGATTCTAAGGATTTTGGCACAGAGGGAATGGAAGGTAGAAACCGTCGGAATATGGAAGGTGGAAGAAGATGGAGGGTAGATAGTGAGGAATTTTCGCACCCTTTCTTTCATTTCGCTGGCGGCTTTGTTTGTAAAAGTGACCATGAGAATATTTAGAGGATCAACCCCTTTTTCCTTAATAAGATAAGCAACTTTGTAGGTAAGGACTCTGGTTTTTCCGCTCCCCGCGCCTGCCAGGATGATCATGGGACCGTCTGTTTGTAAAACTGCTTTTTGCTGGTCTTTGTTTAAATCCTTGAGAAAGTCGTTCTTCATAGGGTATAATTGATTTTATCACCCCGCTGAGCGGGGCACAAGCATGAAGAAACTGTTTATAATTGCCAACTGGAAATCGAATAAAACTATTGAAGAGACAGAAAAATGGCTGCATGATTTAAGCGAGGGCTTAAATAAGGAGAATATTAATTTAGGAGACAAAAAGATTATTATCGCTCCTTCATTTATATCACTTGAGCATGCCAATTACTGTGCTAAGAATCTAAAATTTCCTGTTGAATTTGCAGCACAAGATATTTCTGCGTTTGATGAAGGAGCTTATACGGGAGAGATTAATGGTAGGCAAATAAAAGAGCTTGCTAATTACGTAATTATTGGACATTCAGAAAGAAGGAAGTATTTCGGCGAAACGGACGAATTGATTGGACAAAAAGTTTCAATAGCAACGCGCCATGATCTTGCTCCCATCTTTTGCATTCAGAATGAGAATACACCAATACCGCATGGTGCAGAAATTGTTGCTTACGAACCGGTTTTTGCGATTGGTTCTGGTCATCCTGATACTCCAGAAAATGCCGAAGAGATGTCAAAAAGCATTAAGAAAGAACTTGGCGACATTCCTGTTTTGTATGGCGGAAGTGTGGTGCCGGAAAATGTAAAAAGTTTTACATCAATGCCAAATATTGAAGGAGTGTTGGTCGGTGGAGCAAGTCTTGACTCCCATAAGTTTTTAGAGATCATTAAAAATGCGTAAAAAAATATTCTTTGTACTGGGAATATTGTTTTTTGTTGGTATAGTATTTTTTGTTCTTCAAGGCCCTAAATTTTTCCCAATAATACTTGAGTTTTTGTTTAACCGCGAAATTGAACTTAAGAAAACAGAAAACAATATAAATGTTATTCTTTTGGGAACTGGAGGAGGAGTACATCAAGGTCCGGATCTGACAGATACGATAATTTTCGCAAGTATAGATCCCGGCAAAAACAGAGTGGTTTTGGTTTCTATCCCACGCGATCTATGGGTTCCGGATTTGAGGGCAAAAATTAATTCAGCTTACGCATATGGGAATTCCAAAAAAGAACAGGGAGGGTTAATATTGGCAAAGGCAGTAGTTGCAGATATTATCAACCAGCCAATAGACTATGCGATTAGAATTGATTTTAATGGCTTTGTGAAAGCTGTCGATTTGATAGGAGGACTGGATGTTGATGTCGAGAGGACATTTGACGATTTTGAATATCCAATCGTTGGCAGCGAAGACGATCTTTGCGGACGCAAAGAAGAAGAAATTGAATTGCTGGCAACCGCGTCTTCTCAGCTTGAGGCATTTCCCTGTCGCTACACCCATGTTCGTTTTAACCAAGGCATACAGCATATGAATGGAGAAACAGCTTTGCAATTTGTTCGCTCTCGTCACGCAGAAGGAGAAGAGGGTACGGATTTTGCAAGAAGCAAAAGACAGGAAAAGATAATTGCTTCGTTTAAAGACAAAGTTTTTGCGCTGGAAACGCTTGTTAATCCGGTAAAAGTAATTGGTTTGTATTCAACAATCAAAGACAGCATTGATACAAATATACAGGAAGAAGAGATAGATGATTTTATAAAACTTGCACAAAAGATGCAGGAAGCAGTGATTTATAGTGCGACCATTGATTATGGAGATGAGAAGCAGGATAGACCGGGGCTTTTGCTAAACCCTCCGATTTCTAGCGATTTTAGAGGACAGTGGGTTTTGATTCCCAGGATTGGCAACGGAGACTTTTCAGAGATTCAAAAGTATGTTGAGTGTGAAATAAAAGTCGGCGAGTGCCCAATTGCGGAAAACCCTCTCTAAGTCCTACCGATGTGTAAATAGCATATCACATCCGATGTGTGATTATCGGAGATTGTTCTAAATGTCTTATCAAGGAGCGAATTGAGGAAAGTACTGTTTTTTTACCTTCTGGGCTTATGTCCAGAAGAGGCGGTTTTTCTTTGCTTGCTAAAGAATGAAACAGTTCGTCTGCGTTTGATTCTTTAAGACTTTCGATTGGAAGTATAGGAATAAGCATTTTATTATTTTCAATAATATTTTTAATTTCCAAAGGAACTCTATCGTCGTATTCTGCAATAGCTTGAGAGATTGCTAAAGGAGCATTGTAGAATAAACCCCATGCGATTTCAATGCTTGAGGATTCTCCAATGCGCCCGTTTGTCGCAACAACGTAAACTAATTTTGCTCTGTTTACTGCTTTGAGGAACTCAATCTCTAAGCTCCTTTTGTTATTCGCTAAAACATCTTGATTTCTGCCAAAAAAGACGAATTCTTCATCTATACTAATTGGATTGTCGAGATGGTCTGGATAAGTAGATAATCCAAGATTGTTAAAATAAAGAGCAGCGGTTTTTAATTCTTCAACGTTTTTTCCACGCCTATAACTAGATACGATAGGTACATCTACATTGATAAAATGATTGGGACGCTCTTTTGAAAAACTAATGCGTAAATTATGCAACCGAATTTTATCAGAAAAAGAGGTTTGTAAGCAAATGGCTAAGGACTTAATTTAATTGGTAAATTTTTGTTTCCCCATTTTCGTAGATAATTTTTCCAAGAGTTTTGAATTTATTTTCATTTAGATTTGGATATTTATCACGTTCTAAATCTCCAAAGAATACAAGAGATACATTGTGTTTTTCTAGCAAGCTTTTCGTTTGTTCGAGATCTTCTGACTCGTACATTGTTTGAACCTCGGCAATTCTCGGTGCCGGTATGTCGTATGTTCCTCGCCAGAGCCATTCATGTACTGTCCAGCCTAGAACTGTCGGTAGACCAGTGTTTGTAGATACTCTTCCATAATCAGTGTATGAGTCTCCTTGAGCCTCCAAAATTACAGGCTGAGCTTTGATGTTTTCGTTAATCCACATAATCGCGTCGTAGTCCGTAGGATAGAGTGTTTTTAGATATTCCAATCCATCTAATCCATGATAGGTTTTTAGATCTGCGTAGTAAGAGTTGATAGCAAAGTAGGGATAGATCATTACTAAAAATAATCCAATACTACCAATAATCCAGTAGGGAACTTTCCATCTTCCCTGCCTCGCCGGCAGGCGGGCATTTTGCATTCTCCAATTAGAAAGCAACCTCACAACTATATATCCGGACGCAATTGAGAGCATGATAAATGCTTGATATACCAATTTAAACATCGTGTTTGCTCTATAGTGACCAGGATAAATGTCCTTGACATAAATAAATTCGGGGACGATTATGAGAAACGTGGAGAAAAGAATTAGCAGAAGGACGAAGAGATCAGGCCTATGGTTGTCATTCTGAACTAGTTTCAGAATCTTTGTTTTTGAAGAACCGAGATCCCGAAATAAATTCGGGATGACAATACGTTTATTGGAGAGAAAAATTATAAATGATATTGCCCAGAAGTAGAAAAAACCATATAGAACGGTCATCTGCCACCAGAGAGAGTGCTGGCAGTGGTCGGCTTCGAAAAGAAGTGGTCCAAAACTACCTATTTTTGTCAAAAACTCAGGAGCACATAGAATGCCGATACCAGAGGCGAAGGGTTTGAAATGGAGATTAAAAGGGAGAGAGAAAACAAAGAAGCCAACCACGATAATTCCCATACAAAACATCAATGAAGCAATTTTCAATTTTAAATTTTCAATTTTCAATGAATTTTTCATTTTTAATTTCTCATTTTTAATTTCTCTTGAACTAGAATTAGCCAGAGGTTTAAATATAATAAATAAGATAGTTAAAGCAGTTAGTAAGAAATAAATGATTCCGTCCCACGCATTGGTCATGTACATTACTGCCAGCAGGAATGCTAGTAATAGCAAGATCCATATGTCATTCTGAGCCTGAAAGGCGAAGAATCTACCTGCCCGCCATCGGCTCGTGCCGAAGGCAAGTGCAGGCGGGGATCCTTCGGGCTTTGCCTTCAGGATGACATTGTGCATAAAGGAAAGTAGCACCGCGATTGTCAGCAGCACAAAAGGTACATCGAGATAGTGTCCATGTAGATCTGAGACAACAGACGAATAAATAGGAAATTCGTGGATGGTGTTTTCTATAAAACGAGTAGCATTTGGATACCAGTAGTTATTAGGGAAAGAGTCCAGCGCAAATGCC